>OMEQ01000148.1_pt1 | contig 60946 bp, 63 predicted proteins | sample 1645451 | NCBI WGS metagenome assembly OMEQ01 (sample SAMEA103958142, study PRJEB25191) | human gut metagenome | biome: human-associated habitat [ENVO:00009003]; feature: intestine environment [ENVO:2100002]; material: feces | place: Germany | collected 2013/2015
GTCGCATTTTATGTGTCCACTAATTTATACTAACACCAGAACATCTGAAAATATCTAAACGCATCTTTTATTGCCTCTTCTTTTTCTATTGGACAAATTGGTTGTTTTAAGTCTTCTTTTTTAGGTTTATTATAATTTTCTCTTTCTTTAATTCCACATTTTTCTTTTACTTGTGCTATATATAAATTAGATACCTTAAACCCAAACTTCTTAAAAACATAGTTTTGAATTTGCTTATAGGTACCTTACTCTCCGCACTTGTTAAATCCACCTCATCAATTGGAAGCTCAACACTAATATATCTTTTTGAATCTAGTTTGGAAAGCAACACGATAGTCTCCACATGAAACGAGTGAACACTAAGTATGTCAGGTAGTCTTGTCTGTATGTGTAAACATATCCACATACTTTTTAACGATAAAATAAGGTTATCGTTAAAGGTATTACCTCGATAAACTGGGATTTGCTAATTTCATTAAATCAGCTATTTCTTTCTTCCCATACGCCTTTACATTCTGAATTACATCCTGTTTCCTCTTGATTGATTCAAGCAATGATATATATAGTATATTTACGAATTCTTCAAACTTAACCTGTCCGATACTTCTTATTTCTTTAAGTTTCTCGGCATCTCTTACCTTTCTCTCTGCCTCACTTTTGGGGCATCCTTGCCCAAATGACTCCGAGAAAAGAGCTTCTATTGTTTTTTCAAGAATTTCAGTACCTGACCATGTATAATCTTCACCTAATGGTAATGATATCGCATTTCCATTATTAATCTGAGCAAATAAATAGGCATCCTTCGGTGTAGGTGCATACCCGCAGATGACGTCTGGCATACTATTACAAGCAAGCATCATTCCCTGTCCGGAAGAACAGCCCGTAACAACGAAATCAACTGTCCTACTTGCCAACAAGATACCTACAAGAATAGAAATTTCTATATACGAGTATTTTTCATTTTCTTCCATCGTACAGCCAAATTTTATAACCTCAGATTTCTTTGGAGCATACTTTAATACATCATCATAGATTATTTGATTTTTAGTCGCTTGCGAACTTGCTTGAATAACTCCGATTCTCATTCTCCCCCCTACAACTTCTAATGTAATTATTTCTTTTTCTTTGGTTTGGGTGCAGGTAATTCATCATACATTGAATTGAATAAGCCAATTAAAAAAACTTTGTTGTCAACATCATCTACCAACAGCATTTCCTTTGCTCCATCATATGGTAACTCGTACTTTGCATTTGGCATATATGCTATTGCAGATTTAACAGGCTTCACTAAAAATCTATCATCATAAATTCCACCCACAATTTTTCCCCGATAATAAACAATATATTCGCCCATCATTGATCTATATGTTATTTCTTCCAACTCTGATAGTTGTTCTAAAATGAAATTTAAATATTCTTTACTTGAAGCCATACCTTGCACCTCCAAAAATTTCAATTTGTCTTCGTTTAAAAATAAATCCCATTATATAATTCCATAAACTCTTTAGCAAACTTTGCGACAAGTTCATGATCAAGTGCAGTGGCTAAGGTTTCTTCATTATTATTAGCTGTTGGTGTCCAATTATATGAGCCATGCATTACATAGTCCATATCTATTATACAAGACTTCTATTCATTCAGTTCCCAGTGTCCGCTATTACCACTTCCTACATACTTCAGATTATCTATTTCCTTTATAGCTCTTTCGATAGTCTTTACACTAACTCCGGCCTCATCTGCAATAGCCTTTCTTGTAATCCTATCATTGATTCTCACTTTTTCTTTGATAAACTCTGCGAGGGCTATCTTATCGTGAGCGACATCGTGAGCGACATCGTGAACGACACCCTGAGCGACATTGTCGCCTCCAACCTTTTGTGTCGCTATCCTCTTTAGAGGAATAATCGTTCTGAATATATCTCCCTCCTCAAATAGCGGGTTTTGTCCTGAATAAAGCTGTGTGTACTTGTAGGTATTTCGCATTCCTGAACCAAGTTCATCCGCAAGACCTATTTCTCTAAACACCTTTGATATAGCTGGATTTTTGGGAAATGGCTCAAACTTCTGCAAATCTAACGCTCCCATACCATGAGCCAAGTTGCTGTTTTCAACAGTAATTTTCTCATCATCAATAATCATCTTTGCAGGATACCCACTTGAATAATCTCTATGAGCCAGTGTATTTGAAACTATCTCTCTAAGTATCCTATCTCTTGCATTGACATTTACAATTCCGTCCAATACAAATAGATCATTCAAATGCTTCTGCCCAAACTCTATAAGCCTGTCATAACTATCAATCAGATTTGTTATGACAACATCTCTATCATCATATCTATCCTTATTTTCAACCCTGAATATTGCATCAGTTTTGTGTTGCGGAAGAACGGACATAATAGAGTTGTCTTTTCCAAATAGCAAAATAGCAGCTAATGTGATTCCTTCACGCTTTGTTTCCAGATCTGTCAGTATCAAATTGGCACTTCTAAGAAGCTCCTCATTACTCATATTTTCCCAAACATGATTTTTATTTCGGGAGACAGCCATTTTCTTGGTTTTAGCAATAACAGAAGCATCAAGAAAATCAATATCAAGATTCGGATATACTTTATTTACAAAATAGCTTCCTTGTTTTCTTGCATATAACTTATATACAAGTTCAGAATGATCTGTGATATTGATGTCTCCCTCATAAGACCTATCCCAAATTCTTCCGTTATGTCTGCATACCTGATAACCTTCAGGAACTCTTATATAAATAACTTGTTTGCCCTCAATTTCAAAGGTTTCCGGCAACAAATAAAGTGGTGGATACATCTTTTGCGAGTTATTGATTGCCGTAGTAAATTCCTTAATCACTTTATCAACTTTCTCTTTACTGACACCGACAATCTCTCTTTTATCATTTACACCAAGTAAAATATGTCCGCCATTTCTATTATTGAAAGAGCATACTGTATCAAAGACATCTTTGCTTAGAGAATTCTTAGATTCTTTAAATTCGACATCTATTTTTTCTCCATTTTGAATGAGGTTCTTTATTTCTTTAGAATTCATATCTACCCTCCCATATTCACTAAAAATCGTCTTTAATCATCTTAAAATGCTTCAACGCATCTAAAATAGCTTCTTCTTTTTCAATTGGACACTTTGGTATTTTCTGCTTCTCATTTTTAGACATATTATAGTGTTCCCTAACATCTAACCCCCATTTCCTCTTAACTTGTGCAATATAAAGTGTCGACACTTTAAACCCAAACTTTTCCAAAACATAGTTTTGAATTTGTTTATAGGTTGCTTTACTCTCGGCACTTGTTAAGTCCATATCATCCATCGGAAGTTCTACACTAATATATTTCTTTGAATATAGTTTGGAAAGCAACACGATGGTCTCCACATGGCTCGACACGTCCATTTTGATGTCAGGGCATATCGCTGTTCGCGGAAACATATCCACCGCTTTCAGGAAAGCCGCATGAAATGGGACTTTTCCGGGCATCGCGTTTTTCATCGTCTCAACCCTTGCCTGGTTTGCGAGTGGATGGAATTTCATTGTCTCAACCCTAATAGCCACGATACTTTCTTGCGTTCTTCTGGATTAAATCGTGGATTTCATCAACATCAATTACGCTCATCATGGTATTTTGTTTTTCAACAAATCTGCGGGCTCCACGCGTAACATGACCGGTTGTTACAAGAATCGCCTTGTTAATACGATCTGCTGATTGCACACCATACAGGGACCTTACTATGCTCACTCCAACAGAATTCTGTCTTCCATATCTTTTACATTCGATATAGAAAACAACAGGCTTTCCCATCTCGTATTTTGTCGCAATGATATCTCGTCCATCGTCTCTGGTCTGCTGCGTTAAGGTTGTTTCAAACCCTTGATCCTGTAGCACTCGCTCTATAACCTCTTCAAATTCCCGTGGTGAAATGTCATAAATCATTTCTGGAGACTTCGCAATTTCCATAATCATCTGCTCGACTCTTGTATACTCCGGATAGGCATCATCAGGATCAAAATCATCGCGGCTATAGATGACTCCCATATGCGGCTCCACTTCAAAGGAGCCACCTTCAATTTCGCAATCTTCGTAATCGAATGCTCCTACCGGATATTCATATCCAGATATTCTGAAGGATATTCTGTTCCCGCAACAGTCGCATTCAAATCCGCCTTCGTGCCTATATTCTATTTCTTCACCCATGCCATTATCGCCGTGATCATAAACATAGGTTTCAAAATCAAAATCCTCTTTATGAATTCCTGTTATTTCCCGGCATCTGTTGCAACGGATAAAAACATCTTCTAATAGCTCCATCATACAAACATCTCCGTATTCCATACCAGATTAACCAGCTGCACGAGAAGCTGAATCCGCTCAGTGATTTCTGTCTTTCCGAACTGTGCGTAAGGCTTGAATCCCAGACCATTATCAGCTATGAATTTCTTGAACTTCGGATTGTTCTGATAGGCCTGATCTCCCAGCGACTCGGTATAAATGTTTCCTTCATTGGAGCAATACTTCGAGAGCTTGTAATCATATTTGGAATCGTTCAGGCTGGCGTTGATGCTCTTATGCAAAAGCAGCAATGCGCCGAAACTATTCCTCCACCGTCTGAATTCTTCCTGATCAGCGTATTCGCTTGTGAACCACTCGTAATGGTCCGTGATGATATGCTCGATTTCAAATGGATTCTTTGTCTGCGTATTCATGTAATTACAGTAATTTGAAGCCACTCCGGTCTGCTCCTCTATATAACCGGTGATTCGGGCAAGCATGTTCTTGATGTACTTCTTAGTAAAGCTGTTCAGACGCAGCTCAGGAAGTGCCGCTGCCGGATCATAGGCAAGATTCTCATATTGAGCTTTCAGTCGAGCTTTCAGGTCATCGATACTGCATCTGCGGATGTTCTTCGTTACGTTGAATACATAGTTTTTGATAGTACTGTAATCAACGGATTTGTAATTCGTAACTCTGGCAGTGATCAGCAGGTCAATGAACCGGGCTACCAGATTCATTTTTTCGATGATGGCCGGCCATGTATCCTCATAGCAAATCGGTGCCAGCAACAGCTGCGGTTGAAGCGTAAAATTGACCTGCGCATTGTAATAAATGTATTTTGTTTCTTCCGCGAAGGTGCTCTCTGCCTCGCGGATTTTCTTGTAGACATCAGCGAACTTCGAGAACTTCATGATGAAAAGTTCAAAATCGTCCGTTGTGGAAAGGCCCAGCTTATCTCGCTCATCACGTACCCATTTATGGAAAGAGCCACCAATAATATCAAAGTCCTGATTCACAGCACCGGCTTTCGTTTCACGAATAGTTTCCGCGTACTGTGCCCTCAGCCATGCCTTGATAAAAGTCTCATCGCCCTTGTCATCATCCTTCTTGAGCGAGAGGACCTTATCCTTCCAGACGTCATTCAGCTTTTCACGCTTTGAATCGTCCTTAATTTCAGACAGCAGATAACCCTTCAGCATTTCCGTCGATGTCAGGCTAAGGCCACGGTCATTCATCGTTACGAAAACCTTATGCGCATCCTGCTCTGTTGTGGCAACAATCTCAATGAAGAACACCTTCTCAGCCAGCCAGTCGCAGAAATGCAAAAGCATATCGTCCGTAATATCATCAGCAGGGAAGACGTCGATGATATCGTTGTATCTGCCATAAAGATTTCTCACGGATTCGCCAACATCAGTCGTGTCATATGGCTGGTCATTGAAAATAGCATTCATGCAATCTGACCGGTCCTCAACATTGATATTGAAAGACTTTGTGCCATAGGCTTCGGAGAAAATCATCTGCTCGATCATGCTATAACTCTGGCCAAGCGTGCGCAGCCGGTTATTGAGATACATCAGCAACAGAGTAAGCGACGAAAACCTCTGCTGCCCGTCAATGATGGCATTCTCTCTTCCTGCCAGAACAATGGAGCCCATGAAATATGCGCCATAATCCTGTACCTTCTGACGGCTGTCTCCCGGAACATAGTAATCCAAAAACTCCGATGTAAGGTCATCAATCAGCTCTTCAATATGCTTTCTCTGCCACATGTATTCCCTCTGATAATAATGGATGGAATACTTCGTATTCTGCAGCAGCTGTTTTAAACTCTTAGGAGATCCTTCAATCTTCTTCATAAACTTCCTCCAGACAAATGCGAACCTCAATATGTCTTAAGACAGATCAATCCCGTATGTCTTCTCCAAATATTACTTGCCCATTCATTAACATTGGTAAAATTAGATTCTTATAATTCTGCAGTTTTTCATTCTCGAGTTTAACTTTTATCATTTTTTCAAACATGGGCGTGATTAATTTCTGGAACTGTCCATAGACTTCTTTAGAATATGGAATATCCATATGATTAACGGCTTCGGATGCGTGCAAGATATTTGATCCTGTTGCATACTTTTCAATCACATATTGAATATAATCTGAAGTTAAGATTGCAAAAATTAGGGAATTATTGATTTCCGCCTTCTCATCATAAACTTTGCGTATTCCAGTTGAATATCCACCATACAATGCATAGTCAACTTTTCCAACCGTCCCATCAAGCGACACGCAAATATCTTGTGGCGCGAGCAATTTACCATCAAGAAGATCCATTTTCGCGTAAATCTCACTGGAGCCATTTAAATCGCTTACCCTAATAAATGGAGCGCTATTCTCCTGTTTTTCCACCAGATAATTATCGCTACCGATCTCGACACCTCTTTCGAACGTAAGTCTTTTACCTAAAGATAACTCTGTCCATCCTTCAGGAATATTCCTTTTCAGCAATGAGCTGTATATAAATTCCCCGCCATGAGATTTATAAGGCTTTCCGTCTTTATCAGGAAAATCAAATTGAATAAACCAATAATCATATAATAATTTGATTGTCCTACTTAACGTATAAATAATGTTCTTGTTGTTTTGAATCTTATCATCAATTAGTGTAAGGAAGTTCGCAATAGAATCTTGCATGGGCTTGCTATGAAAATAAACTTCTATACCCCTAACGTCATCTTTGGTAATTGTTTTAGTGGTAGTACCATGTGAAAATGACTTTATATAAGGCTCAACATTTTTCATGTTATAGTACATGTAACGCTGATTAACTTGATTATTGAAACGGATTAGGAACAGATTCATTCCACAGGTAACTGGGCATCCCAAATCAGGCATAATATATACACTACCGGGATTTGCAATCTTGTTCATAAGGATATCGTTCGGCAGAACTTTGCTTTTTTCAAGAAAATTATAGGCATCTTCGTCTACATACAACAGTTCATCACGAAAGTCCTGACGTTCGAAATTCAATGTTCTTATAATAACCGCATAATCCTTATGATCCAACAGAGTCACATGATCCTTTAGCGACTCATAGGATCCGTTTGCATGATAATCAGTTATTATATCGATATATTTGCCTAATGGCTCAAGTTTTACTGATTCCATTTTAACCTCTCCATAATGGCGCAGATTTCTTTATTCAGTTCTGCTCCTGCATCCAATTCATCTCCTAATTCTATTTGAAGTCGTTGCATCTCTTTATCAAATTCTGCCTCGCTAATTTCCACATACGGAAGCTTAAAAGTAAAATACTGTCCGGCACTTAAAGAGAATTTATTCTTACTTATCTGATCGAGTGATACCATAACAGAAAAATCATCTGTTTCAATTTCGCAGTTAAAAGTACTGATTATCTGTTCTATCTCAAAGTCTCTCAAAACGGTTCTTTGATTCTTTCCGTCGACCTTGATCTTTTGGCCCATCGAGGAAGCATCCATCAGCATCACTTTATCTTGCTGTTTCTGTGCATCCAAAAACATTATTGATACGTTAGTTCCTGTTGTAGCAAAGATATTAGAAGGCATCGATATTACGCCTCTGAGCATTTTCTCCGAGATGATCTTCTCTCTAATTTTTTTCTGTATGCCAGTTGCAGTAGTTAGGAATCCTGTCGGGACAACGATTCCCGCTTTACCAGTATCTTTTAATGAGAATAAGATATGTTGTAAAAACAGCAAGTAAATATCCATGCTATCTTTTTTCTTCTTAGGTATATTGGGAACTCCGGCCCAGAATCGCTCTTTATACTTCTCCCCAGCCAACGTGTCTCTATTATCACTGAAATCCATATTAAAAGGCGGATTGCTAACAATGTAGTCAAACTTCATTAAGCCGTTCTTCTGCTTGTTCAAATGTTCCGGCTGAAGAAGGGTATCCCCATGAACAACATTTCCGAGGGAGTGAACCAAATTGTTGAGGATCAGATTAAGCCTCAAAAACTCGTTCGATTTTTGAGAGATATCTTGTGTATAAATAGTGCAGTTATCCTCACCAATTTCATGTGCCAATGCTAAGACGAGCGTACCTGATCCTGCTGCTGGATCATATACAGTAACATTCTGTGCCCCATCCGGCACCATGATCTTAGCAATAATGCTGGCTATCGAATGTGGTGTATAGTACTCAGCATACTTACCAAAATCTTTGTTGTAATCTTTTATAAGATATTCAAAGACGGCTGCAAAGAAGTCATACTTTTGTGCAAAGGCTTCCGCAAAGCTAAAGGCAACCAGTTTATCTATGATTGCTCGGCAAAAGTCTGATCTCCTATTGGTTTCAGTAACAAACACTGAGATTGCGTCAAACAGCCTTATTTTATCTTCACTACCCGTCTTGACAGAAAACACATCAATGTTAAAGTTGGCTATATCGATCAACGTATCATCAAACAGTTCATTAAACTTGTCTGTGTTTTTTCGGTTAAACAAATAGGAAATGAAGTGTTCTTTCTTAAGCTGTGCAGTCGTCGGAGGAAGGCTGGCCAGAAGGAAGTCGTAACTTTCATCGTCCATTGCACTAAGATCAGCTTCAATATTGGTACTGTTTTTTAAGCCTTCATCAGCCTGCCTGACCTCGTACAAGAACTTGTCATTTAAGAATTTATAGAGGAAAACCTCTGTGATAATTTTATATTCGCTACTTGCGTTGCCGAGGCCATAATTTGCGCAGACTGTTTTAAGGTCATCAATCATCGCCTTGGTTCTTTTCATAATAATCTGTGTTTCCATATTAAGAAGCCCAGTTCCTTTCCGTAAAATATTCTTGTGCGATGCAAGCATCTATAAATTGAACTTGTTGCATATTAACTTTAGTGTTTCGCTTTTTGCAAGCCGAAATGATTGCAGGTTGAAGCGATCTGATGAAAAAGGCCTGATTATCCAACACGCTTTCATTACGAGAAACAGTGTCGTCCGCCTGTCGTTTAACATCCATCAGGATTGAATGAACCGTAAGCGCATCCGCAATGGGCGGCGGATTTCCCATTATTCGCTTATGTGTTCGCATATACTTAACATCCCCATCATATTTGGCTGCCAGCATTTGATCTTCGTGATTATGCTTTTCAGCTCTTTTTCTTAGGCCATCGAGTTCCTCTATTACGGCCTTCATCTCATCGGTAGTCAGTTCCTCTATGTTTTTCTTTTTAAAGACACGTTTCAGCTCTTCGAGAAGAGATATATACTCAGGATCTTTGGGATCAAGGCATCGATCCACGATCTCACGTCGCGTTTTTTCGAGGGAATTTCTAAACGCATCTGCAATAACAAGTTCTTCTTCTTTTACCTTTCTGAACTGAAAACGGATTTGATCCAGAGCCGTATTCAAGACGCTAGACATATCCTCAGAATTTTCGACATTCTGTTTGAAGTTGATAATATTTATCCTATTTGTTACCTCGTTCAGCATCTGGATTGCCTTGCTCACATCAAAATGAACATATAAGTCATCATAGCCAAACAAGCGGATCAAATTATGGAGAACCTTATAGTTTTCAAGCGCCTCCTTTAGATTGAGGAGCGTCTTCTTGTCATCAATGCCATTAATCTGATTTATGAATTCTACGATGTTATCTGTGTCATATAGGAATAACTGGTTCTTTACATCCGTTAAATCCCGTTCAATCTCCTCATGGCTCTTAAAGATCTCGCTGTAATTTTCTACTTCATCGCCCAGTTCTGCTTGAAGTTCATCAAAGTAGGCCTTATTTGTTTTATCAAATTCGTCTTTAATATTTGCAAAGTCAACGACAAATCCATAGTGATAATCTCTGTAAGGCCTATTCACCCTTGTTAATGTCTGAAGCAGATTATGGGCCTTGATCATTCGTGCCAGATATTGCTTTTTTAGACGAGGAGCATCAAATCCAGTTAGCAACATATTATATACAACAAGTATGTCGATGTTGCCTTTCTTGAAGTCCTCCTGAATATCTTTTCGATCCTGCTTACTCCCTTCATCATGCAAAACGAGAGCATGAGAATAGGCATTTAATCTATCCAGCTGAGCGTTAACCTCCCGCGCTTGTTCTGAGGAATCGCAAACAATCATCGCCCCAATTGAACTATCCAAAACACTACGGCCCTTTTTATAATCATCTACAATGTAGTCGACCATCTCTTTAACAAACTTTGGATGGGAATATAAATCTTTTTTCTTGATGGAGCCCATTTGGACTTCAAGCTGCTCCAACGTAGCCGCCATCTGTGTTCGATATGTAGTTTCTATTTCCTCGCGGATCAGTTTCAATGTATATCCATCTGCGATCGATTGATTATAATAGTACTTGTGAATATAAGGACCGAAAACATCTTTCGTGTTATATCCCTCTCCGATTAGCGGAGTGCCAGTCAGAGCGATCATAATGGCTTCTCGATCTGAGGCCATCAAATTTGCAAGAAATGAGCCTTTGGGATTGTAGCTTCGATGAGCTTCGTCCATAAAATAAACACGCTGAACATTGACATTATAATTCGCCTTTTTTGTCACCGATTCCGCAGAAAATTTCTGGATATTTACGACGGTAAATGCAATCTTCCCACTTTTATCAGCTTCGCCTATGGAGGAAATATTTTTGATAAAGTCCTCCTTTGAGTCGACAGTAATTACCTTCAGTCCGCGTGCCTCAAACTCGGCTTTTGCCTGAGAAGCAAGATCAATGCGGTCAACTATGAAGTAGAACTTCGCTATTTTACCTTGCTTTTGAAAGTAATCCCGTAGATAAAGCACATTTGAATAAGCAAGAGCTGTCTTACCGCTACCCTGAGTGTGCCAAATGATACCTTTCTTAATACCCTCGTCGAGGCGATCTCGGATGGCCATAGTAGCAAACATTTGCGGGTATCTCATGATGTGTTTTTCAATGTGGCGTATACCGTTTTTGTCGGTTGTTTCCTTATAGCAAATTCCATATTGCAAAAGAAACATTATCCGTTCCTTTGTATATAAGGAAGTCACGATCCGATTTGTTGGAGAATCTTCACTAATAGAAGACTTGTATTCCGGAGTGCCTTTGATTGAGAGAAGATTTGTATCCTTTAATATAAATAGCTCTGTTTCATCATCTATAGGCAATAGAGATCGACTCAATTCCTCCTTGCGCTGCTCTCTGAATTTACTGAAGAACATTTTGCCGTAATTACTGGATGCATAAAACGCTCCCTGTATCGGCTCAATATCGGTATCGTCGTACTCATTATTGTTGGAGAACACGGTGTATTGGGTGATGTTTACGTACCTTCTATAAATCCGATTTGAAAACCGACGCGTCATTCTCTCGCGTTCAACCAGTATGCCTTCGCGATTATTCTGTCTTTTTACCTCCACGAAAGACAGAGGCATTCCATTGATCAAAATGGTAATGTCCGGTCTGAAATTGTCATCGCCATTCTCATAAGGAAGCTCAGTTACGACTACATACGAATTATTTTTGATGTCAGATAAATCAATGAGGCGGAGGCCATTAATCCCGTCCTTTAAAAGACTAAAAAAGGTCTTACCTAGATCATCATTATCGAGTTTAATTTTTAACTCATTAATTATCTTAAAAGATTCTTCCTGCGATAAAGATACTCTGTTGATTTTGTTCAGGGCTTCCAAAAATTGTGCATAGAAAATATTCGTGTCTTCGTCATAATCAACGCCACGATTTTTTCCTTTAATGGACATATATTCATATCCAAGTCTCGTGAAATGCACGAGCGCCGGTATTTTAACCCTTGAATCCTCCGGTCTGCCCATGATCAAATCCTCCTTTAGTTACGCTACATATTCACCGTCCATAGGACCCTTTTTATTCGTCATCGACCATTTCCATTATGTCGCTGACATCGCATTGCAAAGCCACACAGATTTTTTCTATAATCTCTGTGTTTACGTTCTCGTTCTTTCCGAGCTTTGTCACGGATGCCGCACTGATCCCAGCTACACGCTGCAAATCTTTTTTCTTCATATCTTTATCAATTAACAGCTTCCATAATTTCTTGTAACTAATGGCCATGTGCCAACCTCCATTTTCTGTCAAAATGTCTACATATATACTCCGACTTTTTCATTATAGCACGTCTGGCTTTAAATTTCAAGATTTTATCGTGCGATTGCAGGAATAAATATCGTTTTCTCTTGAATTTCGTGATCAAATCTGTTATAATGACATAGACGGCTGGTTTCGCAGCCGATTTTGCACTAAGGAGGCGTGTCGTTCATGATCTTTATAAGCGGAGTTCACGGCGTTGGGAAGTCCTACTTCTGCGACATGGTCAAAGAGACTACAGGTATAGAATCATACTCTGCCAGTACGCTGATCACCCAGAAGAAGCACTCCGGATTCGCCAAAGACAAACTTATTCCAGACATTGACGACAACCAGCAATACCTTCTTCAGGCAGTTGATGAATTGAGATCATCCGGGAAGAATTTTATTCTTGATGGACACTTCTGTCTGCTCAATGCATCTGGTGAAATAACCCGCATTCCATATGATACCTTCACCACTTTGAATCCCGATGCTATTATTCTGCTGATGGAGAAGTCAGAGGTGATTGCGGATCGTCGTAAAGAACGCGACGGAATTGAAGCCTCGGTACAGAGTATCGAAGATTTCCAGCATGAAGAATGCGCCTATGCAAAAGAGATCGCCACCGAAATTGGTTCGAAGCTTTTCATATCTGGTGGTGCCGGAGATCTTGCACAGGCGATTGATTTTATAAAGGCACTTTAAGGAGGATTTTTATGGCGGGCAAATTTGAGCGCAAACGTTTTTCTGAGATAAATCTCGATGACCCCTTCTTTGATTCATTAAAAGCTGATTATCCGGGTAATTCAACCAGCACAGGCTTTGTTCAATGGTTTGCCGCCAAAGCTGCCGATGGTAAAAAAGCCTTGGTATTCCAAGATGATCAAGGAATTGGTGCCTTCGTCAATTTAAAGCCAGATGAAACCGAAGAGATCAAGCTGGCTGACGGAACTGTACTACCCAAAGTGCCACGCTTAAAAATAACCACCATCAAAATTGACGAAAGATATCGTCATCAGCGAATCGGTGAGGGTGCACTCGGCCTCACCCTTTGGCGGTGGAGAGATCTCGGCACAAACGAAATTTATGTCACCGTATTTGAAAAGCATACCAGCCTCATATTCCTTCTGGAAAAATATGGCTTTATTCATGTGGGCAATAATTTGAATAGCGAACGTGTCTATATTAAAGATCGAAGAAATCTTGATTTCAGCGATCCGTGTAAGTCTTTTCCTTTCATTAGCAATCAGGTACAATATGCTGGATGCCTTGCAATCGACATGGCTTACCACGATACGATGTTTGCGTATTCTGAGCTTGCCAACACTCTACAGGAGCGTGTAGATCTGCGCGTAGCAAATGGACTAAAGAAAGTATATATAGGCAAGCCTTACAGCTTAGCTTTTAAAGTCGGAGAACCCGTTCTAATATACCGAAAGTACACAGGAACAGACGGTCGACCGGGATACAAGTCCGTTATCACTTCTTATTGTGTCGCAACACGAGTAGAAAAGATAAAGGCTAATGGACAGGCTCTTTGCACATATGACGAATTCCTCCATATGGTTGGCAATAAATCAGTATACGATGAAGATGAGCTTAAAATAAAATATGAAATATGGGCTTCTCTAACGCTGATTGAACTGCTCTACTATGGCTACTTCGGCGCTGGGAATAATGTGAATTGGAAATGGCTGAAGGATAATGATTGCTGGCCCGGAACCCACCCGATGAATTTCCGCTACACGAGAAGTCAGTTCGAGAAAATTCTACGGGAGGGCAACGTCGATGTCGACAATGTTATTATCGATTAAACCTAAATATGCCAAGGTAATACTGGAAGGCAAAAAACAATATGAATTCAGGAAAAGCAAACCCAAAGACGGTGTGGACCGCATAGTCTTCTATGCTTCCTCGCCTCAAAAGCAGGTGGTTGGCGAAGCAACCATAGATGAGATTCTGGAGGGCACACCAAAAGAAATCTGGGAAATTGCAAAAACGGCGGCAGGAATAACGAAAAAGTTCTATTTCTCCTACTATGCCGGAAAAGATAAAGCCATTGCTTATAAGTTGAAAGATGTTATTATCTATGAAACACCGAAGGCGCTATCCGATTACGGAATCAACCAAGCCCCTCAATCATTTGTATATCTGGATTAACTCTTAGCCACGTTGTGAGGAACAGCGTGGCTTTTTTTATGAACCACTTGACAAAAACACATTTCCTCGCTATACTAATAAGCAGATTAGCGAAGTCGCTAATTGACGAAGAAAGGAGTTTTTACAATGACAGGCGATTTTGGAAAATTCATTAATGAGAAGAGGCTGGGACGCGCCTCTGACGGCGGCGACATTCTCCTCAAAGACATCGCACAGGCGATGGGCACAACTGCTACCTATCTCTCGGACATTATCAAAGGCAGACGTAATCCCCCGGAAATGGGTATGCTGCTCAAAATAGCAGACGTACTTTACCTCACTGAAGATGAGCGTGCAGAGATGTTCGATCTCGCAGGTCGCGAAAGAAATGAAGCGGCACCGGACCTTCCTGAATACATCATGGATGAGAATATTCCGCATGTTCGGGCTGCCCTTCGTAAGGCCAGTGATAAGAAGCTCGGTGATGACTTCTGGCAGCGCGTTCTGGAAGAGATCGAAAAGAAAGGATAAATATGACCAAAGAAGCATATCTCAGCTCTCTTGTCCCTCGAATGTACAAATCAGAATTTGACGACAAGGCCGCTGACATTTTAGCAGAATACTGTCCAGAAGCGCTCGAAAAGCCGATGGCCGTCCCTATCGAAGAGATCGCAAGAGATAAACTGCATCTACTCATCAAGGAATTTCACCTCTCCGAGGATCTCAGTATTCTCGGCCAGATGTGTTTCACCGATGGACTTGTTGAAATCTACGATCCATCCGAAGATGAATATCGGGAGGTGTTCGTTAAGGCAAAGACGATGATCATTGATCCGGACACCTATCTGAAGCGTAACTTTGGCAGCCGTCGTAATACTGTAGCCCACGAATGTGTCCACTGGATCTACCATCGCAACTACTTTCTTGCTATGGAGGCGTTAAAGGAGGGACGAGCTGTGGCTCAACGATGTCCCGTTGAAGCTAAAGACGAGTCCTTCAAGGAGGTTTGGACCGATGTGGATTGGCTCGAATGGCAAGCAAACGGTATTGCCCCTCGCATACTTATGCCAAGAGAAACGATTGCTGACGGGTTTCAAATGATCATCGAACGCAGTAAGAAAAACAAATTTGTATCCGCAGGACTGATCTCCAAGTCGAAATGGATTCTGGAACAGTTCGCCGGATTCTATCAAGTATCGCAGACTTCTGCTGCGATCAGACTCTCGGAGCTGGAACTCCTCTCTTGAGCCATGTGCCAGCTCCTCTTTTTTTAGGGTGTTGCTTCGCTAAAAAGCGGAGCCGCTAATTAACGAATTAATGAAAGGAGGGGTGCGGATGGAAGAAATTCGAGACTGCCTCGGTCGCTTAGCTTGCTGTGGCAACGCGGCGACCGGCTATGTCTCTTCACTGTATAAAGGACATCGAACGACAGCCTATTTGTCTATAGGCGAAACATTCACAGTGGAAAGAGACAACACCCGGACCGACGTGACACGGATCACCACCTCGGCCTTCAAAGTGCGCAGCTATAAAATAGCCGCTTAACCAGATCCATAACTGAATAGAAGTCCGCAGAGCTGCTTGACGGCCAAGGACATAGTTTCATCCCAACGGGGAGGACTGTGCCTTTGGCCGTCTTTCTGTCTCTACGGACATAAATCGGCTCCTGCGGATTTCAACCTTATTTATTTGCAAATCCAAAGGAGACGATTTTTATGAAAGACAATGAAAACAATGTAAAACGCATTTCATCACGGCTACGGCACAGGGAACCCGTCCCTCAGCCATGGTTATTTTTACATCATCATAGCCGGCGTCCAGAAAGAACTGTCTGTAACTGTCTGCTGTAAACTGTCGCTTAAAATCCGCCCCGGCCCTGCCGACCGCAGAGATAAAGCTGCTGTCCTGTTCTTTCTTTTCCCGATTCATATATGTAGGGATGATCAATGTGCCTCCCGGTTTGCAAACACGGTTCAGCTCATTCAGCGCTTTCATCGGGTCATCAAGAAGATGGATCACGTTCCCCGCCACCACCTTATCAAAGCTGTTATCCGCAAAATCCAGCGCCGTAATATCAGCAAACCTAAACGCGATATTGGTGCAGGATGCGCAGTTCTTTGCCGCCTTTTTCAGCATCTTCTCTGAAAAATCTGTAGCTGTCAGTCTTTTGCATTTTTTCGCGATTACAATGCTGAGAAGCCCTGTTCCGCAGGCGCATTCCAGTACCGTGTCTTCAGATTCTATCATGCCGGCTACGATCTTACGCAGCGCTGTATGTGTTTTCCTGTTGATGACATTTACGAACACATCGTATACACCCGCAACATTATCCCAAAACATAACCGATTCTCCTCGTATTCAGCCACTCCCCGCCGCCTTTAACGGCAGCGTGAGGCCGTGTGTTATGTTAGTTATGCCCTTATGCTTTGTGTTTCTCCATATACCCATAAAATTGTTCATGCAGTTGCCGCATTTCATCCGGTGCTTTCATGGAATGCCGATACATGAAGATGTCACCAAAGCTGCTTCTGAAAACGAAACCGAGAACAACAGCAGCAAGGCCCGCCGGAAGAATGGTAAACAGCTTCATTTTCGGAGGGGAAAGCTTCAGCCCCATGCGGGAAATGTCCTCAAAGTTTTTCCTGATTCGTGCCGCCGTTATCTTCATCAGCGTTCCGTCATTTCCGGCATGCTTCGGGTCCTCTGACTCATAATAGGCATTCGCGATCGGAACGACCATCGCCAGATAACATATCTGCCAGATATGCATATCATCAACGATCTGACAGGGGATCCCTGCTTTTTTGAAAGCCTTTGCCAAAGCCTTTTCCCGTCCATCCGTGCTTCCGATCGTGGTCGGCTGAATGAAGCTCGGAGTCAGCGCCGCATCCAAAATATCTCCGTCAAAGCCTCCGCCTGCTCCGGGAAAAGCGGGAAGAATGCGTCCTTTTCCGCAGATGGTCTCCCACTTGTCATATGTATCAAGAGAATTCACCATCGTAACTATGGTCGGACTCGTGTTATATTTCAGCTCTGCCAAAGCGTTATACAGCTGATTTTCCCTTACTGCAAGGATGATGTAATCGTATCTGTCATTCGCTTCAAGCCGGGAAAGAACAGTCACCTTTGCGGTTTTGACCTCCTGCCCGGCCTTATAGCGCAGACCCTGTTCCTGCAGGCTTTTCAGTCGGTTTCCTCTGGCATATACGGAAACATCCATTTCCATCTCCGAGAGCAACGCGGCGTAAAGGCTCCCGATCACACCTGTTCCATATATTAAAATTCTCGTGACAACTACCTCCTGTGTTCTGTACACCACCGCCTTTGACGGAAATGTGGGTGCTTCTGATTTATTCTGGATTCTCCACCTTATCCGGCACAATCCAGTAATCGCATATATCCCCACCTGATGCCAATGTATAATCACGGTAAAGAACTCCGTGAGAATATTCTGTCGTAATGTAATCTATATCACAGCATATCGGAAGAACTTCCAGAAAGCCATATTCCCTTGCGAAGTTATTAAGCGGGCATCTTGTAAAGTGGTAATAGCTGCCGTCCCTGTGTTTTTTATCATCGAAGTTGAAATCCCACGTCTTTTCTTTGTACTCGGGATGAGCATCTGCCCAGTCCTGCATGGCGTGGAATTTATCCTTCATCTTCTTAAAATCATCGGGATTGTTAATATCTTTCCCTCCCATGAATTTTGAGACAATACCGCTTCTCATAAACTTGTTCACGACAGTACGGTAACTTTCAGGATCAATTGCCCCGTCAGCAGCTTTCCATACGGCGAGAAAGACAAAGCACATATAGATATTTCCTGCCATGGGATTGTCTGAGCCTATATCATCGCACTTGTCGAGCATATCCCTGTATATCGCAGGTGCTTTCTTAAGGGTACTCTTTGTAACATCCTTCCCATATTGTTCTTTCAAATACTTTTTCAGAAAAATGGTAAAGAGCATATAATATTTTCCTGTGTATTTCATCATTCTCCGATACCTCGATTCTCTGTAAACCGAAATTTGTCTATTTTATTGCTTTGCTCCCCGCCGCCTTTGATGGTCGTGTGGAGGCCACTTTTCCTGACATCCAAATCACAGTGTCAACCCTGCCTCAAAAACATCCAAACCGAAGTCTCAACCCTCTGACATCCAAACCGGCAACTCAACCCTCCGGCAAAATGCCTTTGATATGTTTCCTCGGAGCGATTTTTGCGGTCTAAGGGAGACCTCGGCGCTGATGGTCAAATCCTCGAAAGGCCTTGTTTTAAGCCATTCCTTCACAGTCTATTTCTCAACCCGTGACATCAAGACCACAGTCTCCACATGCATGGTCTGGGGGAACATGTCCACCGGCTGGACTTCTTTGATTTCGTAGCCTTCCGATTTTAAAATCTTCGCATCTCTGGCAAAGGTGGCGGGATTGCAGGAAACGTAAACGATGCGCTTGGGATTCATGCCTGCCGCCGCCTTCAACACTTCTTCGCTGCAACCTGCTCTGACGGGATCCATGACGATCACATCGGGAACCAGCCCTTGCCGGTAAAGCTGCGGCATGAGTTTTCCCGCGTCGGCTGCGTAAAATTCCGTATTTTCCATATGGTTCTTTTTCGCATTCTTTTTGGCGTCTTCTATGGCGGGCTTCACGATTTCTATGCCGATGACCCGCTTTGCCTTTTTCGCCAGGCAGAGGGAAATGGTACCTGTACCGCAGTAGGCGTCTATGACAGTTTCTCCGCCTTTGAGATCAGCGTATTCCAAAGCTTTCTCATAGAGAATTTCCGCCTGCTCTTTATGCACCTGAAAGAAGGAGTACGGGGATACTTCAAATTGCAGTCCGCAAAGAGAGGCAGTGAGCGTTTCTCTGCCCCAGAGGTGTCGGATTTTCGCGCCCAGTATCGTATTTCCCGGCTTGGGCTGGATATTGTGCCAAAGGGAAATGACTTCGGGCAGTTCCTTTTGTATTCCTTCTATCCACCGTTTTTCTTCCGGAAGGGTTTCGGAAGCGGTCACAAGAACGACCATCACTTTTCCGTCATCACCCACACGCCCCATTACATGGCGCAGGCTTCCTTTCCGTGTCTTTTCATCATAGACGGAAATCCCGTACTTCTCTATAAACCGCCGGGCAAATTGAAGCAGGCGGTTATTTTCTTCTTTCTGAATAGCACAGGAGGAAACCGGTATGATGTCATGGCTACCCTGCCGGTAGCAGCCGAGCGCCGCTTCCCCCTTTACGAGACCTGCCGGTACGGCCATTTTATTTCTGTACGCGAAAGGATGCACCGCCGGAAGCACGGGCCTCACCAATTTCCCCGATTCGCCGGCGATACGCTCTATCACATCTTTTACACGGCGGTATTTCATATCGAGCTGCCCTTCATAGGTGAGATGGGAAAGCTGGCAGCCGCCGCAGTTTTCATAAACGGGACACTCCGGCACCACGCGGAAAGGAGATTCCTGCTCTATGGAAAGCAGTTTCCCCAGGGCATAAGATTTTTTCAACAGAATGATTTCCGCGGTGACCGTTTCTCCGGGAAGCGCCCCGAGAACAAATACGGTGAATCCGTCCACACTCCCGATCCCTTCCCCATGAACACCCAGATCCCTGATTGCCACCGTGTATACTTCATGGATTCTGACCTGTGCCGGATCATATTTCATACCGGCGTCTCCCGATTTCCTGTTTTTCATATTGCCAGATCCGCCACTTCCTTATATCGGTATCCAATCCGATGTACAGCGTCTGCTGCTTTGTCCCTATCCGCTGTCCGATGGACAAATATGACGTATTCATCACATTCCACATCTATAAAGCCCAGCTGAAATCCTTTCCTGCGCAGGGCATTGTCATAGTCGGCAAAAACAGAAGGGGCGGAAATTGACTTGTTTCCATACGTTCTGAAATCCGGCAGGTCGGCAGACACTCCGAAATTTTTTGTAAGCGCGCTTTCAATCCGCCATTCCAGGGTTTCCACCTCCTGCTTCCAATCAAGCCCCATCAGAAAAAAAATATGGGCTTCCTCATCCATGTACTCCATCACATAGAACAGCGTGCTGCCATACTCCCCATCTTCTCCCGCACCTGAATAGTCTTTCAATGTCTCAAAAAAAGATGCCAGCTTCTTCTGCGTTTCTTCCGCCAGGCAAAGTTCTGCCAGCATCGTATACCCTTTTCTTTCCGTTTCCGAAATAAGAGGATACTCTTCCTCTGTCCCAATTTCTTCCTGCGCTTCCGCCGGTACGGGATCCGGTCTGACCAGCCGCCTCGACCAGGGAAGCCCGGTGAAAGTGCTTTTCAGATACAGGTATATCAGCGTCCCTCCGCCGATCAGCACCCACTTCGCTTTTGGAAATCCGATGGTGAACCAGACAGCAAAAGCAAAACACCACGCGATAATAAGGACAGCGTAAAATATTTTTTCTCTTCGTGCGATTCGATGGTACTCTTCTTCTGTCATGATTCCCTCCATGCCCTATCTATACTCGGCCTTATCCACTGCGGCTGTTTTCCTGATCCTGACTTTTACTCCATTCCATTATACATGAGGAATGAAATATAAAAAACGCGTACCGATTCATCCATAAAACATCTCACAAGCAGGCTTCCCCGAATCTGTGAAGCAAAAAAGAATATCCACATTTTTTCAGGTACAGCATATCAAGTCAAAAAACTTCTCACCGTTCTTTACAAAAAGAGTTTCTTTCTTCTATTTCCGCCAAAAGTGTTCGGCGTCATATTCTCAGCTCCTGTCCTATGCGGAATCATATCTTGCTCGCGAAATACGCCGCTTGTTGCTTGCTGTTATTTATACTGAGGACTTCAATATTTCCAAGAATACAGGATGAACATATGCTGAATAAAAAAAGTAAAGTGCCTCTTCCAAAACACACTTTACTTTTTTATTTTACATTCGATTCATTTCATCTAAGGTAAGGGCAAAACTGCCGGCAAAGTGTTCCAGGAACCAGTCCACTTCTTTCAGGTGCAGATTTTTCAATTTATTTTCCGTTGTGCGGAACGCTTCTTCAAATTCGCTGTTCCCCGCCTGTATTTCTTCGGCGCATTTCAGGTATGCCGACAACGTGTCCGCCGCTTTTGCAAGCGGCCATAAAGGATCGTTTTCCATGTCCAGAATATAGGGGCGGTAGGTGTCTTTCAATTCATCGGGAAGCGTTTCCAAAAGGCGCCTTCTTGCTTTATCTTCTATTTCTTTATATTTGTCATGCAGATCCTCTGTAAAGTATTTCACGGGAGTGGGCATGTCGCCTGTAAAGACTTCTCCCGCATCATGATAAACGGCCAACATGGCGCAATGCTCCGCATCGCAGGGTTCATGAAAAATTTTTTCACGGATCACTGCAAGTCCGTGGGCAATCATGACGGTCTGCAAGGTATGCTCCGCGTCATTTTCCGGAAAGGAATTCCGCATAAGTCCCCAGCGCTGTATATATTTCATTCTTGCAAGGTACGCAAAAAAAGTGTGCATATTATCTCCCCTTTATTCCACAAAGCCAGAAATGACGAACTGGGCCGCTCCCCTGTCCGATGGTTTCGTCTTTTGCCGCTTCGATAGCGCCGGTGAGGTACGCTTTCGCTTCCGCAGCAGCCTTCGTCAGCGTTTTCCCTTCCGCCAGTTTGACGGCGAGCGCTGCGGAAAGCGTGCATCCCGTACCGTGGGTGTTTTTTGTCTTAATCCGCTTTCCTTCATAACGATAAAATTGTTTCCCGTCAAAAAGGATATCTACCGCATCATGAACCCGGTGCCCGCCTTTCACAAGAACCGCACGACAGCCGTATTCCATTATTCTTTCCGCCGCGTTTTCCATATCCTTTTCCGTTTTTATTTCCAATCCCAATAATACTTCCGCTTCGGGAATGTTCGGCGTGATGAGATCCGCTTCAGGAATCAAAATATCTTTATACGTTTCAATGGCTTCTTTTTCCAAAAGAACAGCGCCCGTGGTGGCAACCATGACAGGATCAACGACAATTGCCGGTCCTTTGTGTCCGCGGAGAAATTCCGCCACTGCCGAAACGATGGCCGGGGTGCTGAGCATGCCCGTTTTGACTCCGTCCGGAGGAATATCGCTGTATACCGCTTCCAGCTGGGCGGTCACCATCTCCACGGGAGTATTCACCACCATGGAAACACCGGTCGTATTTTGCGCGGTGAGTGTGCAGATGCAGCTCATTCCATAGGCGCCAAGAGCAGCAAAGGTTTTTAAATCCGCCTGTATCCCTGCACCGCCGGAGGAATCTGAACCGGCAACAGTAAGTAGTTTCTTCATCAGTCTTCCTTTTTCAATTTTTTCAAAGCCGGAGTGAAATAGGCAATGAGTTTTCCCTGTTTCCACGCCATATCATAGTCAACAACGGAGATGGACGCCAAATCAGGCTGAATGCCCGCACCTGCCGCTTCAAGAAGGTAGGACTGGAGGAAAGGATGATGTCCTACTAAGGCCAGCGGTCCTCCGTCCGTCATGAGATGATTCTCAATCCGCCTGAAATCGCCCTGTAAAAGTTCTTCCGTCAGGTGGAGCCCTTCGGCAAAACATTCTTCCGATAAAATCCTCGCCGTCTGGCGGGTACGCATAAAAGGGCTTGCGAAAATGCGGAGCGGCCGGTCTTTCAAAAATCGGGCAAGCATGCGCGATGTGGTCCGCACCTGTTTCTTTCCTTCTTTTGTCAGCCGTCTTTCTCTGTTCGGCACATCTTCCGTCTGGGGAACAGCTTCCCCATGCCGCATAAGAATTAAGTACATCGCTGCCTCCTTATTCCGATTAATTATCCGATTCTTTACCGTTCTTATCCATATCAGCAGCGGTAAAGAATCTTTTTTCATTATACTGGTCTTTTTCGTCTTTGCTGGTCGCGTATTTCACAGATAAATTTTTCCCGACGGTTGTAAATATCTGTTCCACAGGCCCGCCATTGGCAAGGACTCTGGAAACAGCAGCACGTCCGTCCTTCACCCTGACAAGTGCCGTAATTTCATTCTTCATGGCTGTTTTTGTTTTTCCATTGTCTTCAGGCACCTGTACCCGTTCGGAAAGTTCCACGACGGACAGTTTCTTCAGCTGCTCCGGCGCCATGTACATGCGGTCCGCCGGAAAATTGAAATATACGGTGCCATCCATGATGCGGAGTGCCCGCGTTTTGATATAACTTCCGCTGGGCTGGGTAAGCTGGGCATGATCAAGAATAAGCGCTCCCTTCTGCCCCTTACTGATCACCAGGTAAATCGTTTCCCCCGTTTCCGGTTCCCGCTCTCCTTCCCACTTCGTTTCCGTTATGGGTACGTTCACCGCTATGTAATTTCTGTCGTAAAAATCCCCTTGAAATTCAATCGCCGCCGGCACCTCATATTCTTCTCCGTCAAGAAGGGTGGAACGGTAATCCGCCCTTGTCCATACAAAAAAGGCAAGTTCAAAAATAGCAGTGATCAGGACGAGAAGCAAACTGTACTTTCTATTCACGGCGTTCCCCGCCTTCCTCCGTTTTCCTTTCCGGCAGATCGGACAAGAACGCTGATTGATCCGCAGGTGCTGCCGGCTGCCGATCCCGTCGTACAGTCTTCCTTCCCGGTTTCCGCCTTATCTTCTTCACGGCATGGGGAAGGAAAGTCAGGCAGCACACAATAACAGCAGCCGCGCCGATGACGAGGAAGAATATTCCTCTTTGTCCGAAGGAAAGCGCCGCATCAAGGACACGCACAGCACCTGCCGCAGCCAGAAGACATCCGCCGACCCATTTCAGCAGGTTGGAATCGCTCCGGTATCCCCTCCCGATAACTGCCATGGCAAGAAACGCGGTAAAAATGGATACAAAGATGGCAGAAGACACACCGGTTGTTTCAAAAACGGCAAGGGATGCCGCCACAAGCATAATAAAAGGCGTAAGACCTCCGAGGGCAGCCAGCCGGTCCCTTTTGATACCCATCCGGGTAAGCAGGACAGCGTCAATGGCAAGAATGACAAAAAACAAAATCCATAAGGTCCAATTTCCCGAAATGCCTTTCCACACGGAACTCCAGGAGCCCTCCAGCAGAACACCGAACACGGCCGCGCCGCCAAAGAGGCGAAGCGCTTCCGCCGCCGCGCCCCAGGAAGAAAGCATACTGCCCGCTATCCAGGTAAGCGCTGCCGCAAGGGCAAAAAACATCGTCTGCCATAAAAGGTTGGACGCGGTCCAGTAAATAAGGAGAAGTACGCAGACCGCCCAAAACCATGAGTAACAGACGACCGCTTTATGACGCCGTTCTCCCAGAAGCCGCACCAGGAGGGGAAGCGCCAAAACAAGAAACACCCATGCCGCCGCTTCCGGCCATCCCCGGTACGGTGATAAACGGTACACAAGAACAGACGACGCCATATAGACCATACCGAGTCCTGCCGTAGGAAACGCCCAGCTCATCAGAAGAAGGAATACGCAGGACACCGCCGCGAGAACAAACCAATCCCCCGACAGCTTGAAAGACTCATTTACCATCCATACGGCACACAAGACCGCCACGCCATGAAAAACACCGGCCGCCTCCCGAATAACATCAGGTACGCGGTGGCGGTAAGAAACGGAAGGAAGAAGAGAAGACAGATCTTTTCCCTTATTTCCCGCCGCGGTATTTTCTTCGCTTCCGCTTCCGGCAGAAACCGTTCCCCCTGTTTCCCCGGAAAGCAGCTCTGCTGTGTTTTCAGCTTCTTCTAAGCGGACGCTTTCTGCCGGAATTTGATCCATCACAGGACGATCCTGCCACAAAATCGCCGCAATAATAAGAATGGACAGCACCAAAGGCACAAGGGCCATCATAAACTGCTCATCCTGAGAAAGACCGTTCCATACGCCGGCGCAGATGAAAATCAGACCGGTGAGGAAACATACAGCAGCCAGCACGAAAAGCCCTTCGCCATGAGAATGGCGTTGTTCATTCCTGTATAAAGAAATAAGAGAATCTCCCGCTTCACGGGTAATAATTTCTTCCTTCACCCAACGGGGTATTTCTTTTTTCAGCCATTTAAAGTGAGTCATAACTTAACTCCCGCCTGTCAATAAAAAAGCAGTGATGAAAAGAATTTCGTTTCCACCACCGCCGAATCTTAAATTATTTTACGATAAGCACGGGATACTTGCCCCGGCTTACGATATAGCTGGAAACCGATCCCATGAAAATGCCCTTCAGCGGACCGAGTCCCCTGCTTCCCATGACGATGAGGTCGCACCCTTTATCTTCAGCAATACTGAGAATGACCGGTCCGGGCGAACCAATTTCAAAAACCGTTTCATGCGCCACGCCTTCAGGAACCATAGCGGCAGCTTCTTTCAAATCGCGGCGGCAGTGCGCTTCCAGATCCTCTGAAAGCTTGGAAGTAAGGCAGCCTTCCGCAATGGATACCTGGTCAAAATTGCTCATGGCGGAAACCATATTGCACACGGACACGATGTAAAGCTTCGTACCCTCGCCTGCAGCCGCCAGATCCGCAGCTTGCGCCATCGCCTTTTTCGCGTGGGCAGAACCATCATAAGGAACAAGAATATTCTTATACTTCAACATAGAAATCCCGCCTCTCTTTTCTTTTGAAGGATTTTATTTTTTTCATTATACCATGAATATTCCTGACTGCGTATTTCTTTTTATTCATTTCTCTTATAAAGAAAATACATCAGACTCCGGTTTCCGGTCTGTGCTGTGATAAGGAATAATTTTTCTGAAATGATTTTTCCCGGCAAGTTCCCACATTTCCCTTTCCGTCATATGGTTCGGCCAGAGGACAAGTTCCGCCCTGCCGCTTTCATAATAATCTTTCGCTTTGCCGTAGCCGTGGATGCTGCCTGTCATGAGCAGCGAAAGTTCAGGATGCCGGTCGATGAGTTCTCTGCTCTCCGACCGTGACAGCTGGGCATCGGTAAGGAAATAAACCCCATTGTCATGAATCGTTTTTCCGTCCCATAAGGAAAACGTTTCATTGGGAAGGGCAAGCACTTCCCGGCGGGCGAAGTATTTCCTCCGCCCCAGACGCAGCCATTCGTCATAAAGCCCGGGAGCCATATGCACGGGAATCTCCATACTTCCTTTATTACGGAAATATGCCGCGATGGAAAGCCCCCTGCCGAAATGCGGCACAGGAAGAAGAAGCGGCTTTCCCCGCCACACCAATTCCAATATTTTATCAAGAACCGACCGACGCATATCTGCCCCCGTACGATCGCCCGGATATGCTGCATCAAGGACGGCCACATCCGCCGTTTTCCCTTCCGCATCATCACAGACATAAAAAGGGTCATCGCTTCGGTAATCCCCCGAAAAGAACAATTTTTTCCCTTCACAGGAAATATCGTACCACACGGAACCGGCACAATGGCCGCTCCGCCCCCAGCGGAAACTGAAATCCCGTTCCAATTCCAGTTCGGGCGCTGTCGAATCAAGAATCATCGTGTTCCCCGGCTTCTCTTTCATCTGCCGGTATGTCTGGTTCGTCAGAAGCACGGATCCCGCAAAGCCGAGAGACTCGAAATATCCGATCGCCCCCGTATGGTCCCGGTGCGAATGGGTGATGAAAAGGTATTCTGCTCTTGCAACCTGCTCCGCTGTGAGATCAGGTACCCGGTCCAGTCCGTCCGTCGAAGTTCCCGCATCCACGATAAAAGCGTGGCGCCCTCCTTCAACAAAAAAGCAGCTGCGTCCGAAATCACCGCAGCCGCCTGCAATTGTTATCTGCATATCCATCTCCATTGACGTTATTCTTCAGTTAAGCGCCACGTATGGCTGCACCCAATATACCATATTTCAAAAAAAGCCGCAAAACTATCTTGAGCCTGCCGCGATAAGGGCGCAGATCACACCGGCAATGGCAAAAATGATGTATGCCGCGCGTTCATAATTAAAACCGCCGCTTTCTTCATCAGCATCACTGCGCGTTTCTTCTTCCATCATGGGCGCTTTTATTCTTTCGTGAATCGCCGGTGGAATCAGGCCGCTGTAAAAACGGTTCAGGTACCTGATGTACCCGTTCATTTCTCTGGTAAAAAACCAAAAGGACGGCGCCGATAAAGATATTTCATTCCGTATGGCGATCGTGGAAAGGCATTCGTCAACGATACATTTCATAACCCGTTCCGGCGTGTCTTCCCTTTCTTCATACCTCCGTGAGATACTGTCAAAAAGTTCGATAGTTTTCCGCATGCCGCGCTCATCATAGCGTCTCCGCAGATCAGGCGGCAGAAACTTTCGTTCCGCGCCATGGCCGGGCGCTGTTTCCCGTTCCATAAACAGGGAGAATTTCTTTTCCACTTTTTCAAAACCGCGGAACAAATCCAAGAGCGGCGCATAGGTTTCTGCATATCCGGCAAGGACATACTTCGCCACATAGATACGGAGCAGGATATAATCCGTAAGGAAAGCGGCCGCCTTCGGCTTCTCCGCCTGGCCCATATCCATACGGTTCACTTCGAGGAATCGGATAAATACGCGGTGGATGCTGTAGCTCCCCTCCGGCTCGGTCGTATAGGAAAAGAAAGCGCGCCGGGCCGCCCGGACACCCATGCTTTCAAGATATTCTTTTCTTCCCACGATCCGCCTCCTCTTTTACCGCGTGCCATCAGCAGCGGATTACCGCCGGTTTTCAATTTTTCCGCCGCTGAACCGCCGATTCCTTTCCCCGGGAACCATGCGGGAGAGATTCTTCCGTACAGCGCTTCCTGCTTCAATTCACCAGAGGAGAATGGGGAGACCTCTCTTCTTTTCTGTATTCATCAGCAAGCGCTTCCAAAAAGGACGCCACATCCCCCTCATGGAAATCAGAAATGCCATAAACGGCACATACCGCGCCGGCAAGCATTTCCTTTGTTTCTTCGTGGGGCAGCGTCGTATTGATTTCCAATTCTACCGTGCTTCCATTGTCTACAGCAGTAATTAAAACAGTCTCTTCTTTATTTTTCATCACACACCTCGCTGACTTCATCGTACAAAAAAAGAGAGTTCCCCGCAAGAAAAATATTTTTCTGCGCCTCTCTTATAAATTCTTTCTTGCCGTATGGTTCCATCCCTTATTTGTGAGTATCTCCGCGTCTTTTCCAAGAAACGCTTTCCCCGCGTACCGATCCCCTGCCAGCTGCCAGCGGAACCATGCCGTCACATAAGCGTCCGCTTCGGCCTGCACATGGCTGTGGTCCGCACGGGAACGCCGTCCCATGACCATCGCTGTCTTTGCCTTTTGAAATATCTTCTCCATATCCGGAAGCGGTGTAATGAGACGATCATCCAGCCTGTCTCCGCTCACCATGAACCACGGCACATTGACTGCAGAAGCGTCATATTTCCAGCTGTTCATTTTTAATTTGTTTGCAAATGATTCCGTCACCGCCGAAACAGTGACAACCGTTTTAAAACGTCCGCCGCCTTTTCGGAATAAAATCGTTTTCACCGCGCCGACGCCTCCCTGGGAGTGGCCGCCGATCCCCAGATTTTCCTCATCAATCTTTTGAAAAAACACGCTTTTTCTGTCCGCCGCCAGCTTGTCCATGAGTTCCAGTCCCCATTCCGCCGAGTACCCGAGTCCCGTATTCCTGTCCGTATTGCCCACGACAATAAAGCCCCAGCTGGCAAGATGTTCAAAAATCGGCTCATCAAGATCACAGGTCGAGGTCGTCCCGTTTAAAAGAAATACCATGGGCCATTTCCGGTTTTCCGTTTCCAGCCGTTTCGGATACCACACGCGGTAAGTATAATTTCCGTACTGTTCTTCTTTTCTTGAAACGGTCTTCTTTGCCACTTCGTATATACCGAGATTGCGGTATCGCTGTTCAATCTTCCCCCGATCCGCCGTCGTTATCCAGTATTCATCAGTAATGGCCTCCGCCGCGTCCGCCGCAGAAAAAGAAAGGAGCCATACCCACACATATAAAATTATCTGCAGTTGTTTTTTTATCTTCTCCATATCCGCATTATACCAAAAATGAATAAACAATTAAATTTTATTCTTTGAAACGAACCACGAACAGGAACCGGCACCCATTACTTCGCCAGGGAAAGAAATTCTTTGCGCAAATCCCCGTCTGTCCTGAACCGTCCGGATGCGGAAATCGTCCTTGTAAGCGTCCCCGGTTTTCTGATTCCCCGTGCCGTCATACAGGAATGCTCCCCTTCCAAAAGAACGATCACATCCCCGGCACCGGTAATCCGTTCCATGACATCCCGTATATCCGCTCCTATCCGTTCCTGGATCTGGAGACGCTTAGAGACGGCATCGGCGATGCGGGCAATTTTTGACAGTCCGATGACGCGCCCTCTGGGAATATATCCCACAGCCGCCTTCATATTGTACATGAGGGCGATATGGTGCTCGCAATGGGAAAAGAGGGAAATATCTTTCACCACTACCATGTCACTTTCAGGAGAAGAGAACGTCTTCTCGAAAGTGCGGGCGATTTCTTCATTGGGCACCGCCGCATAGGCCAGCTGCTCGGCCACCATTTCCGCAAAGCGGCGGGGCGTTTCCACAAGCCCTTCTCTTTCGGGATCTTCCCCGACTGCTTCTATAATCAGGCGCGCTGCCTGTTCCAATTTTTTCTGATCCATTTCAGACCCCTCTCCTGTCCGGCTCCCAGATAATTTTATGGAGCTGTACCTGCACGCAGACTTCTGCCAGTTTTTCTTTTCTCACATATTCGACCAATTCACGCGGCTCTATTTTCCCCCACACGGGACTCACATAAAACTTCGGACCGCCCCGGGGAAAATACTTTATAATAATTTCCTTCATATCCTCCAAATCCGTTTTCGAGGAAACGACGAATTTCAGAACATCCTCCTCCGTCAATTCCTTTAAGTTCGGCAGCCGCATGAAAGACTTCATTCCGCTGTCTGTGCATTTGTAATCCATCGTATAAAAAAGATTTTGGGAACGGCGCGCCAAAAGGGGAACTGCGCCGTTCGTTTCTATATTAATTTCATACCCCTCTTCCCCGAGGATGTCGCAGATTTCCTGCAGCGGATGAAGCAGCGGTTCTCCTCCCGTAAAAGTAATCCGCTTCCAGGGATAGGAACGGATACGGCCTAAGAGTTCCTCTTTCGTAAGGAATTCTTCCGCGTCGGACTCTTTCAAAGCGTATGCCGTATCGCAGTATGTACAGCGGATATTGCAGCCGGCAAACCGGACAAATACCGCCATATACCCTGTCCGTTTTCCCTCTCCATCAATGCTGTCAAATATTTCCGCCACGGGAAACTTATTTTTCATATACCGCTGTATTTCCTTCCGTTTCCTGCACCGCCACGCGGATACAGTGGGGAATGCGGTCGCAAAGCCATTTCGCCATATTTTCTGCCGTGGGGTTCAAGCCTTCCATGATATCGTTAGCGCACCGGTGGTCAAAAAGATTAACGATATCCTTAATCTTCGTGAAATCTACCACCATGCCGTTTTCATCAAGCTTATCATTCTGCACGGTGACAGTCACGATCCAGTTGTGCCCGTGCATTGAAGTGCACTTGCTTTCATAGTTCAGACGCAGGAAGTGCGCTCCGCTGATTTCCATTCTTTTCGTTACTGTAAACATATTATCCCTTCCCTCCGTTCCACGGGTCTTCCACCCCGTTTTCAGCAAACGCTTTCGCCCTGTCTATGCAGGTCCCGCATTCGCCGCAAGGCGTGTCTCCCCCCTCATAACAGCTCCATGTCAGTTCATAGGGTGTCCCCAGTTTCAGCCCTTCCGCCACGACGCCGGTTTTATTTTTATCGGCAAAAGGAAAAACCAGATGCACCTTGCCGTATGTGCCGACAGCAACCGCTTCCCCCATGGCTTTCAGAAACTGGGGCGAGCAGTCGGCATACGCTTCTCCCGCCGCATCATCTCCATGGGCGCCGACATAAATATCCGTCTCTTCCTCTTCATAAATGCCGGCTGCCAGACTTGCCGCCACAGAAATCATGAGGCCGTTCCGAAAAGGAACATACGTAGATACCTTTCCTGCCCCCTTTTCCGCAATCTGCTCACCGTAACTTTTGTGTACAATACTCTCCGTCGAATGGGACAAAAGAGAACAATTGGAATACTGCATGATCTGCGCCAAATCAAATTCATAATGAGGCACATGATAATATGCCGCCACCGCTCTTGCGGCATCTAATTCCTTTTTATGCTTCTGTCCATAAAAAATAGAAGCAGTGCTGACATTCTCTGCTCCCAGTGCATTTACAGCCACGGAGAGACAGGTCGTCGAGTCCACACCGCCGCTGGATAATATAATTGCTTTTTTCATATTTCCTCCCGTTTTTTATAGTTGGTGCTCAGAATGGACAACTGTCGGAACAAATTTCCGTTTCGTTTATTAGTTTCGTTTATTAATAGATCAACTCATTATAGCACAGGACAGAAATAAGACAAACAAATATAGTATAATAAAGCTGTATTATTAAAAGGAGGCATTATGAAGGGCGGAGATGCGGACGAATTTATCGATTATCTCATGGACGGCGGCGCCAGTGTACGCCACAAAGGATATGTCTACCATTTTTCAGGATTTGTGTACCATCCCGGCCAGCACAAGTGGCGGGTGAGCATAGAAAAATACCGCTGGACAAAAGAACCGTTTGAAGATTTCATGGAGCTCGTCTATTATTACACATCCGATGAAGAAGACTGTATCAATCACCTCACCGAAGACATCCTTTGGGACGGGAAATCTTTCTACCAGCTGGAAAAAGCTCTCACCTGGATCGACTGGTAAGAACCTCCCCAGTCATCATCCGGCAGCCCCATCGGTGCCTTTTCATCCATGCGGTAAAAAAATCTCTGTGGCGCATATGGCAAATACCGGTCTGGCAAACCCGCCATATCACTACGGGACTGCCCAAAAATTGAATCATGTGCTATAATTGATTTGTCCTTTTCAGGGACTGATTTTCATGGGGACGTAGCTCAGCTGGGAGAGCGTACGGTTCGCATCCGTAAGGTCGAGAGTTCAATCCTCTTCGTCTCCACCATGCCCTTTGGGGCCAGGCAAAACAGAAGCAGGCTTGCCGCAGCAGGTCTGCTTTTTTTATTAATGTATTTCAACTGCACCCGTACGCTGCCGCGGAAACCGCCCCGCAGGAAATACCGCAACGCAAAATATATTTCGCAGACTATTTTTCCGCTTGACATCTGCCGAAAGAAAATGCTATAGTAGGCACAACTTAATCACAGGCAATGAGAAGAAGAGTAAGCAAAACGAATGTCAAAGAGAGCTTCCGCAAGGTGAAAGGAAGTACAGGAAGTTTGCCGAACATGGTCTTTGAGCCGAATATGCCGAATCATTAAGCAGTCCGGGCGCTCCCGTTACAGAGCTGCGGTATCAGGATTTCCCTCGTACCTACAGAGGTTTGCACGGTGACGTGCAAATGAACTTGGGTGGTAACACGATCTTTCGTCCCTTATTGGACGGAAGATTTTTTATTACAATTTTTTAAGCAAGAACGTCAAAGGAGGAATTTTTCATGAAATTCAAAAAGACAATCATCGCATCCGTCGCCGCATTGGCACTCACAGGTTTTATCACAGGCTGCGGCGATGAGAAAAAAGCGGCGGCTCCCGCTCCGAAAGACAGCAAGGCGGTCACTCTCAAAGTGGGCGTGTCTCCCGTCCCCCACGCTGAAATTCTCGGCGCCGTAAAAGATAAGCTTGCCAAAGAAGGTGTCAATGTGGAAATCATCGAATTTACCGATTATGTACAGCCGAACCTGGCGCTGAACGACAAAAACCTTGACGCGAACTACTTCCAGCACAAACCGTACCTGGATGAATTCGCCCGGTCAAGAAATCTGAAACTCGTTTCCGCAGGAGCGATCCATCTGGAACCGATGTCCGTCTTCTCTAAAAAGATTAAAGACTTGAAAGATCTTCCTGACGGCGCCCGTGTAGCCATCCCGAACGATCCCACAAACGGCGGCCGCGCGCTCCTCGTGCTCCAGTCTGCGGGGCTCATCAAGCTCCGTGACGGTGCACCCATCACCGCTACACCGCAGGACATCACAGAAAACAAAAAGAATCTTCAATTCTCTGAACTGGAGGCGCCACAGCTCCCCCGCTCGCTGGAAGACGCTGATATTTCCGTTATCAATATCAATTTTGCCCTGGAAGCAAAACTGAATCCGAAAGATGCCATCTTCACCGAAAGCAGCGATTCCCCATACGCAAACATTGTCGCTGTCCGTGAAGGAGATGAAACCCGCCCTGAAATCAAAAAACTGATCGAAGCCCTTACCAGCCAGGAATCCAAAGATTTCATCGAGAAGAAATACAACGGCGCCATCAAAGCCGCTTTCTGATTAAACAAAAGAAGATTTCAAGATAAAGGACCTCTTCTGCCGGACAAACCAAATGCCCGGTAAAAGAGGTCCTTTTCATACCAGAAGAAAGTCCGCATCATACATCGGTCTCCTGATGTCTGCCTTTCTGTTATCTTTCATTCCGCATTTTACTTCTGTCATCTGCCGCACGATTCGTAGTTTCCCAGAATTTTAAAATAACTGCACATGGAAGACAGTCCCTCCAGTGTCCGCGTATTTGATGGATCTTTCAGCGAACCCATGACATCGATGTGGAAGAAATACTCAAAAGGTTTCCCTTCGAGCGGACGGGATTCCAGATGGGTCATATTCATACCGCCGTAGAAAAAGTATCCCAGCACATGGTAGAGTGCACCCGGTTCATGCCTGACGGAAATGGCAAGAGTGATCTTATCCGCTTTATCGGATATTTCCATTTTCGGTGCGATGATGAAGAAACGGGTGTAATTGTTTTCATTAAAAAAGATATTTTCTTTCAGTACGGAAAGCCCATACAGCTTCGCCGCCGTCCGGCTTGCTACGGCCGCCTGATTTTTCTTTCCATCCTTTGAAACACGTTCCGCGCTTTGGGATGTGGAAAAATAAGGTTTCAATTTCCAATCCCGATGGTCATTGAAGAAAAGACGGCACTGGGCAAATCCCTGGGGATGGGAGTAGACCGTATCGATATCTTCCATTTCCGCTCCCGGCAGTCCCAGCAGGTGGTGCTCGATTTTTACCAGTTCTTCACCGACGATGGCGCAGCCGCAGCCCCTGATAAGGTCATAGACTTCCGTAATACCCCCGGTGGAAGAGTTTTCAATGGGTACAACGCCGTAATCAATCATTCCTCCCGCAGCGGCTTTCGTCACATCTTCAAAGAGGGGGAAATATATTTCTTCCCGCTCCCGCTCACCGAAGTGCCGTTCCATGGCCTCATAGGTATAGGAGCCTTTCGCGCCGTAACAGCCGACACGGATCCGTTTTTCCATAGTTTCTCCTATATCCATTTTCTCAATTTCACAAGCAGACCTTTTTCCTTTTTCTCCTCCGGTGTTGGACGCTCTACAGTGCGGACCATCCGTTTTTCCATTTCTTCCCGCCGCTTCCGCGCTTCTGTCGATTCAAAAGGGACGGGCCGCGTAAAAGCGGGCGGCATACGCAGGCTGGGCGGCGCCATGATTTTCGGCACAGTAAATTTCGGCACCTCTTTCAAGCTGCCGGCTTCCTCACGCCCCCAAGGGACATAATGGTATGCGCCGGCAGAAGGGTCGGGCACGTTCCGTTCCGCGATATACTTCGCCCCATTAAAGGGAACGCCGCGGAGACGTTCCAGCAATTGCGCCGCCATGACCTGCGGGGAGAAATAAGAGAACGGCAGTCTCGGCGCCATGCGCGCAACAGAAGAAAGAAATGCCGCCTTCACTTCCTCCGCCGTCATGTTCTCCCTGTGGCGCACCTCATCTAAAAGAAGGATCATTCCCTTTTGGGTAGGAAATAAGTTTTCATAAGGAATAACGGTATTTCTATTCCCCATCCCCGACATATCCAGGAAGAAGACAAGGAACAGGCAGGAGAGCGCCTTATCCCCCGCTTCCGCACGAAGATGGAAGTTTGCTATGACATAGTACAGGTTGCGCAGCTTCGACCATTCTCCCGCCATGGTATAGATGGAGACCTTCTGCTGAAAAGCGCGCTCCAGTATATCCCTGGCGGAACAGGGATTCCCTTTCAGAGCCAGAGCAGAACGGGACTCGCCGATTTCTCCTTCCGTAAGTCCGTAGTTTTCACGAACATTCAGGACATACGCCATATGGTGTCCCACCTCGGTACGCCCCTTAGGTTCCAGCACATATACTTTCGGTACAGCGTGGTTATAATTTTTTTCAGGAACTTCATGGATTACACGCCGGACAAGTTCTGTATGCGATCCTTCACCGGAGAGGCCGTATCGTTTAAGGAAATCGGAAAGCGCCTTATCGGGAAGCATATTCACCGTTTCCCGGGGAGTGCTTTCGCGGATCCAGCCATCAGCATAGAGGCGGTCCAGACAGAGATCGGCGTCGCTGCCGTAAGTGGCATACAGATAAGACGGCATCTTTGCATGCACCGGTTTGCCGTCAAAATAATCCAGTATGAGTATCTCACGTACAGAAAGACCCACTCGTCCCGCCTCCTTCTCATCATACTTTATTTTTTAGTATAGCAAAACAAAAGTATGATTAAAAGTCATAAACACAAACCACAGGAAAATTTTTGTCCCTGTACCTAAATTCCGAAAAGCGCTTTTTATCTTATCCCATATCCGGCATCCGGAATTTAATTTCCGTCCTTCGATACTAAACGCCCATGTGCGTCCCCACGGCACTGAAAACAGGAAGCAGGACGGAAAATATGATTGCCGCTGTTACAAGACCTACAAAAAGCAAAAGAGAAGGTTCCAGAATCTTTCTGAATCCTGTCAGTTTCCTTTTCGTTTCCTCTGTCATAAGATGAGCGCTCCGCTCCAGAAAGAGAGGAAGCCGCCCGCTTTCCATTCCTACATGGATCATGCGGGCAAGGGCGGTATCGCCAAAGGATCTTTCCATGCTCTGGGCAAAATCGCCGCCCCTCTCTATATCCTTTTTTATTTTCAGCAATTCTTCTTTTACGGCGCTGTTATCCGTTATGTCCGCTATATCAGCAAGGGCGTCGGACAAGGTTTTCCCGCTTTTCAAAAGTGCCGACAGGGCAAGCGTCACACGGATGAGGTACAGCCTCCGGATAAAAGGGAAGCGGAAAAGAAACGCATCTGTACTTCTTTTTCCCCGTTCACTTCGTAACCAGACGACACCGCCGACTGCACCCAAGAGAAGTTCAACAAGAAAATAAAACCTTTTTTCCTGTAAGAACAGGCCCAAAGCAAGCGCCGCCCTCGTCACCGCCGGAAGCGGTATGTCGAGGGCGTCAAAAAGCGCGGCAAAGGACGGCAGTATGACAGTAAGGATCAATGCAAATACAAGAAAGGAAAAGAAGAGAACAAAAACAGGATAGGAAAGAGCCGACTTCATACCGGCAATAAATTCTTCTTCCTTGCGATAGCACGCGGCGGCCAGGCGGAGCTGTTCCGGAATCGTTCCCGACAGCTCGCCTACCTGCAGAAGGGCCGTAAAAAAAGGCGGAAACGCACGGGATCCCGCAAAACTTTCCGCAATGGAGTGCCCTGCTTCGATGGTCGCCTTGATCTCGCCCAGAAGAATCTTTTCTTTCCCGCTCCGGCCGCCGCCAAGGATGTCCAAAGTTTCGGTTACGGGAATCCCCGCGGAAAGAAGTGATTCCCATTCTTCAGCCAAATCGGCGAGACGGCGTCTTTTGAAAAGGGACACTTTTTTCTTTTCTCCCGTTTTTCTGATGGTCATCGGGTGCAGCCCGCGGCTTTTGAGTTCATCCGCTGCTTCTCTTTTGCCGGCAGCCGCCACTCTTCCTTCCTCTACTTCTCCGCTGTCAGCGTACGCTTTATAAAGGAACTCCATTTTACTCTCCCGCCAAATGCAAAAGTTCTTCTCGTTCTTTTTCTGTCACACCCTTTACCTTGTATACCGCCTGGCGCAGAGTGCGCATGTCATTCACACCCGTTTCCATATAGGACAGGACCTGTGCTTCTTTTCCTTCGCGGATGAGGTTCGCCACAGCAGGGGTATTTGTCAGAATTTCACGGAGCAGTACAGTTTTAGTTCCCATCCGCCAAAGTCTTTGCGCCGACACGCAGCGGAGGACGGAAGAAATAATCAGGCGCACTTCGTTTTGTTCTTCCGCCGGAAATACATGCACCATGCGGCCGACGGCTTCCAGAGCTCGCCCGTTGTGGAGCGTTCCCAAAACGAGATGCCCTGTTTCTGCCGCGGTAAGCGCCGCCGCTATGGTTTCCCTGTCCCTCATTTCCCCTACGGCAATGACATCGGGATCCTCACGGAGAGATTCGCGGACGCCCTCGGCAAAACTTACCGCGTCACGACCGATTTCCCGCTGGCGGACAAGGGATTTCCCCGCGGAAAGGACATACTCCACAGGATCTTCCAAGGTCACGATGTGACGCGCTTTTTCCTTACCGATTCCTTCCAGTACTCTTGCCATGGTGGTGCTTTTCCCGCTTCCTGTAGGGCCTGAAAAAAGGATAAGGCCGGAAGATAATTTTGCAATCTTCTCAAACCATTTTTCATCAGGATCTTTTTCCACACGGTCAAGCACGGGCAGCACACGGAGCGCTGCGCAGTCTTTTCCACCCGCCCTGTACAGATGGAGGCGGAACCGATTTTCTCCTATGGAAAAAGAAGTATCGCATGCACCTTTTTCTTCATACACTTTTCGTTTATCCGGTGAAAGGCTGGAATGGAAAAGCATGTCAAAAAAACTTTTCTCCGCTCTTTCTTCCAATTCTTTAAGTCCGCCATATTCACGGACAATAACCCTTCCGCCTTCCGTAAGATGGATATCTGTAGCCTCCGGGTAAAGGGCCAGCCACTGTTCAATATGTTTCATAGTCACTCCCATAAGAGCGCCGCTTCCTCAGGCGGGACGGCGCCGCTTTCCATTAACCGCAAAAGGGATTCCTTCAGGGAATACTGTCCCTGTTTTCTCATACATTCTGAAAACTCTTCGGCTGCCGCGTTTTCATGAAGCAGCCGCCGTTCTTCTTTTCCTATTTCCAGCATTTCAAAAACACCGGTCCGCCCGTCTGCGCCTTTCCCCCTGCAATGATCACAGCCCTTTGCCATGTATGCCCGTCTCCCGATAAACGCTTCAGGAAACAACTTTTCTTCCGCCATTTCTCTTGTAATGACCATTTCCTTCCGGCAGGCGGGACAGAGTTTCTTCACAAGCCTTTGAGAAATGATGAGGGACAGCGACGCGGAAAGCAGGTACGGCGGAATGCCCATATCTGTCAGGCGGGCAGGCGCCGATACGGCATCGTTCGTATGAAGCGTAGACAGGACAAGATGTCCCGTAAGAGCGGCATGTACGGCAATTTCCGCCGTTTCCCGGTCGCGTATTTCCCCGATCATCACCACGTCGGGATCCTGCCGCACAAGAGAACGGAGGCCTTTTTCAAAAGTAAGGCCCGCTTTTTCATTCACTTCCACCTGGGTGATTCCCGGTATGCGGTACTCCACGGGATCTTCCACGGAAATCACGCTGATTTCAGGACGGCACACCAGTTTCAGCGCCGCGTAGAGCGTCGATGTTTTCCCGCTTCCCGTAGGACCGGTAGTGAGAATCATGCCGCTTTTCTTTCCTATTTTTGTGCGGAATATTTTCTTCTGCAAGGGAAGCATACCGAGTTCATTCTTTTCAATGAAATCCACCTGTCCCGATAAAATCCGTATGACGATCGTTTCCCCGTAAACCGAGGGCATCACGGAAAGACGGAAATCTGTATTTCTTTCATCCCTGATTTCCGAAAAACTTCCGTCCTGGGGGATACGGTTTTCCCCCACGTCCATACCGCCCAGGACTTTGGCCCGCACCGACAGCCCCGCCGCCATATCCGGGGGCAGCCGGTACCTTTCTGTAAGAGTTCCGTCAATGCGGAACCGGACAAGGACAAATTCACGGCACGGTTCCAGATGGACATCGCTCGCCTTTTCCGAAACGGCGGCCTGCAGGATTCTCCGCATGGCAATTTCCGCATTGGCCGCCCGCAGTATTTCCATAATTTCTCCCTTCCGCAGGAAAAGCCCGCGGCCGGTTTCCCGCCGCAAGCCTTTCTTTTTACACCTGCATAATGCGCATGATATTCGTGGCAAAAGATTTCCGCCGGTTTATTTCCCCCTGCCTGACTCCTGCCGCGATGACACAAAGGCTGTCCTCCCGAAATTTTTTCCCTTTCAAAACGGCAGCGGACCGATAGTGCAGATAATTTTCGTCCTTCGCATGGTTCCTCCCGGGACAGTAGAAGTCCTTCCATTTCTATTGCGTAATTGGAATAAAAAATTTACACTTGTATATAAAGTAAAATATTTTCTGCTTTTCTTTATAGTGTACAAAAAGAGCGGATATAAATAAAGCCTTTTCATTCCTTTGGAAGTTTCTTCATGAACTTTCACGACAAACGCGTCCATCCCGCATTTCTTCTCCTCACCTCTTTTCTTATTCTCATCAGTTCCCGTATCATTTCAGATATCATAGCGCAAAACGCCGAAACGGGACGAGTCGGGCAGGGACAGGTGGCCATGGCAGCCACATCCCAGATTTGAATATGGATAATCGGCTGCCGCTGCAAACTCATCGACAGCTCCGATATAATGAGCTGCGTCTTCCATGAAATGCGGAATGCCATAAAATACACAAACACCCCGTGCGGTTAAGAAATAAATATAGCGCTTATATCCGCTTTACAGCAGTCAAAAGCATTTTCTACCGTTATCCATACTTCCTTTCCGGTCAAGATTGGGGGTAAGAGGAATCCGTTACATGAAAAAGTGGTTTGTACCCCCATTTGCCCAAAACCATCATAAACAGGACTGCCTTCGATAAAACATAAAGAAGTTCCTTCGGGAGCTTCTTTTTTATCTCTGCCGGAAAGCTAAGACTGGGCCAGTCAAAATTGTGCCATCACTGCCCGAACAATTAAAGGTGCATTCGTATCCTCAAATTGGCAGCCCTCTGTTTTACTTTCGTGCTAATATAAGATATACTATTAGCACGAAAGTTGGTGACGGCACATGAAGACACCCGAAGAAATAGTTGATGATTCCGGAATCTTGTTGACGAAAAATGCCATAGAAGCAGGGATTTCAAAGCATGCTCTGTACAACTTCATACGTGATAACGGATTTGAAAAGGCCGCTCATGGCGTTTATGCGTCTCCGGAAACCTGGGAAGATGAAAACTATATTCTGTCGCTGCGTTGTCCGCAAGGTGTTTTATCTCACGACGAGGCCCTCTATTATCATGGCCTTACTGACAGAGAACCTCTGCAGAAAACAATTACGATTTATACCGGTTATGGAACTTCCCGAATGGTTGCGGACGGAATAAAAGTTTTCACCGTAAAAAAAGAACTGCTGGATATTGGGAAAGAAATAGTGAAAACATCATATGGCCATGACATACCGCTCTACAATCGTGAACGCACAATCTGTGATCTGATCCGTTCCAGAAACAGGTTTGAAATACAGGATTTCCAGGCCGCACTTAAAACTTACATCATGGGAAAAAACAAGAATCTTAACAGGCTAATGGAATATGCAAAGCTGTTCCATGTTGATAAGAAGATCAGAGAGTATATGGAGGTGCTGTTGTAATGGCTCTGACCGGTGCACAGGTAAGAGGAAAGATAAAAAATATTGCAAAATCAAACAGGGCAGATGCACGCATTTTGATGCGGATATATATGATGGAACGTTTTCTTGAAAGAGTGGCAAACTCACCATATTCTGAAAACTTTATCATAAAAGGCGGTATATTGGTCACGTCCATGATAGGCATTTCTATGCGCTCAACAATGGATATAGATACATCTATCCGTAATTTAAATCTTTCTGAGGAAGAAGCGCTGCGTATAATTAATAAAATCAGTAAGATTGATTTGCAGGACGGTGTGACGTTCAACGTCAAGGATGTAACCGGAATCATGGACGATATGGAATACCCCGGCATTCGGGTAACAATGGATGCATATCTTGGTAAAATGATTATTCCAATCAAGATTGATATTTCTACAGGAGACATCATTACTCCCAGAGCCATTGAATATGATTACAGCCTCATGCTGGAAGAACGATCCATAAAGCTCTGGTCCTATAATTTGGAGACCATTTTTGCGGAGAAACTTCAGACAATTCTTGCCCGCGGTATCCTGAATACAAGGATGAGAGATTTTTATGACGTTTATACATTAATGCTCCGCTATGAGGAGATGATCAATCATGAAATTCTGAAACAGGCATTTGAAGCTACCTGCAATAAAAGAAATACAACGGACATTATTACCTCAGGGATGCAGATCTTAGATATCATAATTAATGACGATAGATTGAATGACCTATGGAATTCATATCAACAAAAATACTTGTATGCAGGAGACATACCATTTGAAGCAGCTGTAAAAAAAGCCATTCAAATTTATAAAATGATGAAACAATAGAGGTTATAAGAAATTATGATAAAAATACTGTTCGTCTGCCACGGCAATATCTGCCGCTCCCCGATGGCGGAATTTGTTATGAAAGACCTCGTGGCAAAAGCTGGATTGGAACATTTGATTTCCGTTTCATCCTGCGCGGTGACTTATGAAGAAATCGGAAACGACACCTATCCCCCCGTACGCCGGCTTCTCAACGAAAAGGGTATCCCTTTCACTAAACGGGAAGCACGGATATTTACGCCTGCCGATTACGAAGAAAGTACTTATATCATCGGCATGGATGATGAGAACCGCCGCGATCTTTACCGTCTTACCAAAGGCGACCCGCAGAAAAAAGTGTCCCTCCTTCTCGAATGGACAGGGGAAAAGCGGAGTATCGCCGATCCGTGGTACACTGATGATTACGAAACAGCCTATCGTGATATAAGGGAAGGCTGCGCCGCGATTCTCAAAAGGGTCATGCCATGATTTCCGTTTACCCGGCTTTTTACAAAGACTTCCGCTGCAAGGCGGACAGGTGTGTCCACTCGTGCTGTATGCAGAACTGGGACATAGACATCGACGAAGCAACGGCAATGAAATATCTCGTCATGACGGGTGAACCGGGGGAAACTATCCGTGCCTCCATGACAGGCACAAAAGGAAACCGCCGGTTCATCATGAAAGACGGCCGATGCCCTCTTTTGCAGGAAGACGGACTCTGCCGCATCATTGCGGAAACGGGAGAAGAAAATCTTTGCGATATCTGTGCCATGCATCCCCGTTTCTTTGTGGAAAACGGAAATTTTGAACTGGCCGGTGTGGGACTTGCCTGTGAAGAAAGCGTGAAGCTTCTCCTGTCCAATTCCACGCCTCTGCTTTTCATGGAAGACAGCGCCCCTTCTCTATTCGACTTTCCCACGCTGCTTTCCGCTATGGGCTGCAGCCTTCCCGAAAAAGCGCTCTCCTATACGCCGACCATCAATGAAACTTACTGCCGGACCATTTTACACGCTCTTTCTCAAACGGAACCTGTCGATGAAGCATGGACGAAGAGGCTCTCCGCTCTTTCCGGATTTTTTACTTCCACGCTGAAAAAGGCATCCTCATATCTTGCCAAAGCGCCTCTCCCGGAACTGACAGCGGTGTATCAATACATTTTCTACCGCGCCCTGGAAAAAGAACCGTTCTGCGGCATAGACGCCGTCATGACATACGCCCGGCAAAGCACAGACTTCATCTTCATGGAAACTGCCGTATTCGGAGATCTCCCTGAAAACATACGGCGCTGGTCGGAACAGATCGAATACGACACGGACAATCCGGATATCCTTCTGTCGCTCATCACAAAATAATATTTCGGCAAAAAAGCAGATCCCGTTAAAGGACCTGCTTTCGTTTTCCCTTAAAACAACCTTTCTTTTAAGAGAAAAAATTTCATAAAGTTTTTTACTGTATGCTCCTATATAAAAAGAAGAGATTCACCCCGCTTTTCATGGAGATATTTCAGTATTTCATACTTGCTTTTGCCAGTTCTTCCAGAGATGGTTTCAGATAATTTCTTTCCGCGTCACTGGTCACTGCCAGGATTACTCTGTATCGATTCTCTTTTTTCATGAAGTATCCCCGGATGTAAAGGGGCACGATGAAACCGTCGGCATCGCTTATGACCCGAGCACCCGCCGTGTACGTATGGTCATTTAAACGGGTAATCGGTTCTATGTCCTGCAGACGCACATGGGCAAAGTCTTCGGGAAGTTTCACAGAGGCCGTTTTATTATGCTCATGTATGGCGTCCACGATGAGTTCGTTAATTGCGGGTTCAGCACCCATCAGGTAAAGGTTCGCCATCATAAGCGCCCCTGCAGACACCATATTTGGATCCTTCGCAAAGAAAGGATCCATTCCCTTTTTATTTTCTTCCGTTTCAGAAAAAGAGAAATTCACGACAAAGGCGTCAAAGCTTCCCTCATCAGAAGCGACGAGAAGCTGTCCTGCAGGAAATACTCCTCCTTTTTCCGTACTGAACGGAATCTCTTTTCCCGCCATTTTTTTCACAGACGGTGTCATGACAAAAGGTGTATAGACAGCATGATTTCTTAAAATGATTTCCTTTGTAAGAAAAGGAGCTGCCTGCCTGTAAAGATCTTTTACGGCATCTCCCGGACTTCTGCGGAAATCGGCAGTCAATTGCCTGTCGGCTGCCATGCCTGTATCCGCCCCTTTATGGGCAGGTTCTGCAAAAACAGCGGTCATGGATGAAACGATAATCCCTGCCGCCAAAAATGCTGTCATGAGTCTTTTCATCGAAGTCCCTCCGCGCCTTTTACTAAAACAGGTTCTATAATCCGGCCTGTGGCCTGATTGGTATAAATGGCAGTGGCTCCAAGTTGCCCTTTATCTGCTGACGCGATGAAAAAGACATAAAAAGGCGCTTCCACCCCGTACTGTTCCACAAAAAGAAACATGCTTCCATAAATAAACTCGGTCTGTCCATTTTTTTTATAGGCGAAACGATTGTTGCCGTCTTCCTTTTTCATGCTTTCCCGGATAGTTTCAAGATTCAAAGTCCGGTTCTTTCCAAGGATATCAATTTTTCCCGGATGGGCTTTTTCCATGGCCCTGATGATTTCATTCCAGCCGGCTATATCCTTTTCTTCTAATTTTACAGACATAACGATTGCCTGATGAAAAGCATCCTTCGTCTCCATTTGCAGCTGGGAAAATCTGCCGGCTGCAAAAAGTTTTCCGAGCTGCTCCGCCATCATTTTCTCATGAAGTGCATCGCCTTTTCCAAATAATCCCATCCGCCTGACAGCAGGAAGGATTTCTTTCTCTGCTTTTTCCCGGTTCCACTCTTTCTGCAGTTCTTTTCCCACATATGATTTATCTGCTTCCCGGATGGTCATCTCATTTCCCAGCGGAAGAATATGCCCGTCCGCCATTTTTAAATCAGATGCCAGAGACAGTCCGCCTGCCGCCAAAGCAAGCGTGAGCGCCAGGGCGCATATACGTTTTTTCATAATGCTCCTTTCATGAGCTGTCTTTAATCATTTTCTTTCATTATATCAGACTCCGAAAGCATTCCCCAAAAGCGCTGCACGACAGAAACAGTAAGCGTCATCCGGAGTAATAGATTCTTCACTCGGTGTCATGTTGCCGTTTTCTGGCTTTCTCCCACAGCATTCTTGCCTGCGTTCAGAATGACGATGGGAGGAAAAGGCGTCATAATGAGGGAAACGTTAATCGTCATCCGAAGCGGATGTGAAGGATCTATGCCCTTGATAAGGAAACCGCAGGCACAGCTTGAAAACCTGTACCTGAAAACGATCTTTTTATTCTCCCAACTCGCGGCGGATAAGTTCACTCTTCAATGTCTGCAGCTTGTCGGACAGGTTGATTTCCATCAAATCAGGATTAAGGAGACGTGTATATTCCGGCCAGAGTGTGTCCATCTGCTTATCTGCATAGCGGATGATTTCAAAAAGTGCGGGCAGCGGAAGGTTCCTGCCGTTTTCTACGACGGGCCTCAGCAGTTCCTCCACCGTATAAGTGCCTGCTTTCAGCTCTTTCCTGCGCCATTTCGCCGATTCCGTGACAAGGGTAAAGTCTCCGCCGTCCGCCGCTTTTTCATCATGGAGGCAGACAAGGTCGGTAATCATTTTTCCCGTATCCTTTTTATAGAAACGATAGACCGTCTTGATACCGGGGTTCGTCATTTTTTCCACGTCGTTGGAAAATTTCATAACGGGAACCTCTTTACCGTCTGATTCTTTCACCGCCATTTTAAAGACGCCCCCCAGAGCAGAAGTACCGTCGGCCGTGATGATTTTCGTACCCACGCCCCACGAGGTGACGGTACATCCCTGCGCTTTGAGGGATTGGATGGTATATTCGTCAAGATCGTTGGAACCGGAAATAATGGCATCAGGGAAGCCGGCTTCGGTAAACATACGGGTCGCTTCCTGAGAGAGATAGGCGATATCTCCGCTGTCGATGCGGATCCCGTATTTCCCGGGGAGCCGCCCCTCTTCTTTCAGTTCTTTAAACACCTGAATTGCATGGGGTACGCCCATTTCAAGAACATTATAGGTGTCGGCCAAAAGGATGAGGTTGTCATGATACTGGCGGACGTATTCGCGGAAAGCATCTATCTCTTCATCAAAGCTCATGACCCAGCTGTGAGCCATCGTACCGAGGACAGGAATGCCGAACTGTTTTCCCGCTTCCACATTGGATGTGCCGTTGAACCCTCCGATCATGGCGGCCCGTGCGCCCCAGAGTCCGGCAGAATGCCCCTGCGCGCGTCGGAGACCGAACTCCATCAGGGCGTCTTTCGGCGCCACAGTGCGCACACGCCGTGCTTTCGTGGCGATGAGGCTTTCATGGTTCATAATCATGGATAGACCTGTTTCGAGAAGCATGGCTTCTGTCGTAGTGCCATGGAAACGAAGGAGCGGTTCGCCGGGAAAGACTACAGTGCCTTCCGGTACAGCATAAATATCTCCTTTAAAGCGGAAGTCTTTCAGGTAATCAAGAAAGGCGGGATAAAAAATTTGCAGACTTTCCAAGTAATTGATATCTTCTTCATCAAAACGGAAATTTTCTACAAACTGCTGGAGATGCTCAAGCCCCGCCACGATAGTGTAGCCGCCGTTAAAAGGATTCTTTCTGTAAAAACGGTCAAACACGACTTTCCGTTCATGGCGTCCTTTGTTGAAAAGGGCATTTGCCATTGTCAATTGGTATAAATCGGTAATCAAGCCATTCATTTTTATTCCGCCTTTCTTTATATACGTATTCTCAAGACTTATCGATTCTTCCTATTTCCCTCATCACGGTAACAGGTCCTTCCCATCCGTTCAGGATAACACCTCACCGTTCCTCGTCATTCGGCACTTTTAGCTGCCAGCTGTCGGCTGATAGCTTTTATCTTCTTACGGCTCCCCTCATCACGGGTATAGATCCTTCACCTCCGTTCAGGATGACGATTAACGTTTCTCTTATTATGATGCCCTTTCCTCCAATCGTCATTCAGAACGGCTGCAAGAATGCTGTATGGGAAAGATGGGAAACGGAATAGTGACACGGAGTGAAGAATCTGTTACTCCGAATGAAGTCCCACCGTCAATACCGCTTTTTACACAAGGACCATGGAACCCGCCGCCAGAAGAAGCTGCTGGCGCACGTAGTGCGATTGAGGATACTCGCTTGTCGTAATGATTTAAATCGTAAAAGAATAGTTAGCTTGCAGCTGACAGCTCACAGCTGATAGCTTTTATCTTCTTACGGCTCCCCTCATCACGGCAACAGATCCTTCGCTCCCGTTCGTATTTAAACTCCATTATAGCACTTCCCCGCCGGCCTTTCAGAAAATGAAAAAACGCGTCCACATGGAACGCGCTTTCTTTTATAATTCAATTTCTTCCGTCTTTCCGGTAAAATCCGTGATGACCGCGTTTCCCGATGCCAGCCTGAACACGGTATACCTGCCGTCTTTACGAATACCGTCCAGAGACTCCTCACAGCTCCTCAGCATGGCGCGACGCGGTTCCTCCCCTTTATCCTCCCGCAGTTTGCAGGATATACAGATAGTCGACTGATCCGGATGGGTGGCGCAGATTTCCGCGCGGTCGTTCAGAAGAAGCTGTCCGTAAATCTCATCATCTTTATTGAAAAGGAAATGGATTACGCCGCCGCAGACACAGACATTATTCATCGGCCGGAGGCGCGGCCAGATGCCGTCCAAAGTAGCCAGATAAAACACACCGCATTGTTTCAGATATTCAGCAATTCTTTCCGCCGCTGCCATACAGATTCCTCCCGTCCTTTATCTCTACATTTATTTTATCATATTCCAAAAGAAATATTTACCTCAATCCCGCTTCCGCTTCTTCTCTGTCCGCCAGGATTTTCACTTCCGTATCCAGATGGGTGAGAATCTCGACGACTTCTTTTCGTGTGTCCGCCGTAGCGTTGATACAGCAGGTCGCCCGCCGGGGATCGATGGTGGTCAGAATGCCGAGATATTCATATCCTTCCATGATACGATTGACGTAGTTCACATCGCCCGGCGCGATTTCTATATAGACTCTGTTATCCACGGGCGCGCCTCCGGAGAATGGTATACGGCGGCAGATCCTGCTCTGTCACCATCGTCAGCTCTTCCAGCGGATGGGGCGCTGCTGCCGCCTCTTCACCGTCTTTATTCGTCAGATGCCCGATTGTGACAGGAAACACATCCCCTGCCGGAGTAAGACATTCAACGACCTCTCCCGCTTTGAAATAGTTGCGCTGCTGCACTTTCACCGTACCGTTTCCTTTATCCTGCTCCAGAACAAGACCGATAAAATCATAAGGCTGCTCCGGCTGGGACTTCATATATTCCTGGGCGGAATGGTCGGGGTTCTGGAACGCGAAAGCCGTCGTGTAAGGACGATGGGATACCTTTTCCAGTTCTTCCCGCCATTCCGGACGAACGGAAAATGCCGCTCCCAATTCGTAGTACGAGTCAATCGCTTTCCGGTACGCTGCCACAACCGCCGCCACATAGTAGACGCTCTTCATGCGGCCTTCAATTTTCAGAGAAGAAACGCCCGCTTTGATAAGTTCAGGAATATGGTCGATCATACAGAGGTCTTTGCTGTTGAAAATATATGTGCCGTGCTCATCTTCTTCCACGGGGAAATACTGGCCCGGCCGGGACTCTTCCATCACGGAATATTTAAACCGGCAGGCCTGGATGCATTCACCCCGGTTGGACTGGCGTTTCCCGTTTGTAAAATAATTGGATAAAAGACAGCGGCCGCTCCAGGAAATACAGAGCGCCCCATGGCCGAATACTTCCAGTTCGATATCCACCCGTTTTCTGATATCCGCCATTTCTGAAAGGGATACTTCTCTGGCAAGAACGACGCGGGACGCGCCCATATCTTTCCATCTCCTGACAGTGCGCCAGTTTGCCGCGCTCGCCTGCGTGCTCACATGGACCGGCAAATCAGGCGCTGCTTCACGGGCGATATCAAATACGCCGAGATCGGAAATCAGGACGGCATCCGCATGAATATCCTGTAAATATTTCAGGTATGTGTCAAGTCCTTCCAGATCTTCATTCCGGGGAATGATATTGACCGTGATATACACTTTCTTTCCCATGGAATGGGCATACTCCACAGCCTCTTTCATTTCTTCCCGGGTAAAATTGCCGCCGTAGGCACGGAGCCCGAAAGCTTTTCCCGCCAGGTATACCGCGTCCGCCCCGTAAAGGAGCGCCATTTTCATTTTTTCCATATTTCCCGCCGGCGCGAGAAGTTCCATTCTTTCCACTTGTGTTCCTTTCTTCCCTTATTTCCTTATCTTCCTTGACACTGCAAGACCGTCTCCCTCTTCATGGATAACCGTATCATAATGAGCCTTCACATATTCGAGGTATTCCCGCAGGCGTGTGACAAGCGTCCTGTACCGATGCGCCGCGGGGTCCCCGCTTCGCACCAGTCCGCGGAAAAGAACATTATCCGCCGCGATGACCGCATTTTCCGATAGTTTCGGCTCAATAAGTTTCAAATGGCGGAGGTACTGTCCTTTCGGCCCGTCAAGGTAAACAAAATCATACGGCCCTGCAAGCGTAGAAAGCACTTCTCCCGCGTCCCCCAAATGACACCGGATACGCTGCTCGAATCCTGCCGCCTGCATGACGGATACAGCCCGTTCATTCCGCAGGGCATCTATTTCTATGGTATCAATTTCCGCCAGGGGAAAATGCTCTGCCAGAAGCAAGGCGGAATAGCCGATGGCCGTCCCCACTTCCAGTATTTTCTTTGGATCGGCTGCCGCCGCGGCTTCCAGCAGCAGCTTCCTCTCCGCCCTGCGCAGAATGGGAATATTCTCTTCTTCCGCTTCCCGCTCCAGTTCCTTTCTCAGATCCGCAATCATGGCCATATCAGTCGTCTGTCCCATAGATCCGGTCGATTTCCGCCTGATGTTCTTCAAGCGTCTTCGTGAAGACATGGCGGCCGTCTCTTTCCGCCACATAGTAAAGATACTCTCCGGGCGCCGCGTCAAGCACCGCACGAACGGCATCCATGCCGGGACTGCTTATGGGGCCGGGCGGAAGTCCCTGCCGTTCATATGTATTATAAGGCGAATCAATTTTCGTATCCGCCATGGTCAGTTCCTCTTTCTGCCTGCCCAATGCATACTGGACAGTAGCGTCAATCTGCAGAGGCATCTGCTTTTCCAGACGCGCCAGGATGACAGAGGCAATCGGCACCTGATCTTCCTTTAACCGCGCTTCCCGCTCCACCATGGACGCGATGGTCATGAGGGCATGAATAGAAAGATGCTTCTCCTCCGCCCTCCTGCGCAATGCGGGCGTAAGCATTTCATCCGTGCGCCGATACATCATGTCAGCAATCTGCCGGGCGGAGCAAGACTTCGGAATTTCATACGTATCGGCAAAAAGAAATCCTTCTCCCTTCACCTTTGCCTCCTCAGGACCGTACATGTATGGAAAAGGCGCGTAAGTTTCCGCTTCATGAAGAAAATCTCCATAGCATTCCAGCCCCGCCTTCTGAAGAACATCTGCAATCTGCGCTGCGGTAAAGCCTTCCGGCACGGTGATCTTCACCACTTCTTCTTTTCCGTTTTTCAGATCCGCAATCGTTTCCGCTACCGTCGAACCACGCCGGAATGTATAGTACCCGCTTTTGAGCGCCTTCCCGTTTCCTGTGGCCAAAAGCATGGCGCGGAAAACGGTGGCACTTCTGATAACGCCTTTCTCCTCAAGCATTTCTCCGATTTCCCGCCCCGTGGCATTCTTCGGTATTTCCACCGTCACCGTTCCATCCGCCGGTCCGTGATAAAAAGAATAAAAATAGAAAAACAGGCCTGCCGCAAGGGCCGCAAAAGCAATAATCACCCCGTACAGGTATTTTCTTTTACCCTTTATGAAAGATGTTTCCTCCATAAAACCTCTCTTGTTCCAATTGCGGAAGAACAGAAATCATCGCAGCCTTCCGTTGTTTTCATGACTGGTTTATTATACCACAACTCTGAAAATAGCCGCTTTTTCCCCACCGTGCTACAATATGTCCATCAGTAAAGGAGGAACTCCTATGGAAATCAAAATCGGAATCGCCGGTACCGCCGGCCGGACCGTCACGGAAAAAGATACTGCCCTTGCCGTCGGAAGCGGTTCTCTACAAGTCCTTGCCACTCCCGTTTTATCCGCCCTTATGGAAGAGGCCGCCGTTGCCGCCCTTGCGCCGTACCTGCTCCCAAAACAGACTACGGTAGGCGGTTTCATCGCCGTTCGTCACAAGGCTCCTACCCCGGTGGGACAGACCGTCAAGGCCATCGCCACCGTGACGGCAGTCAGCGGAAAGAAAATATCTTTCACCATCACCGCCTCTGATGAAAACGGTGCCATCGGTGAAGCAGAGCACACCCGTTTTCTTGTGGACGAAGAACGATTCATGATGAAATTGCAGAAGTAAAAAGCATGTCAAAAGACACCCGCGGCATTCCGCGGACGTTTTTCATCGGCGCTTTATTTTTTTGTATTGCTTGCCGCGGCGCGTTCCACCCCTGTCCCATCAAAAGCAGGGATGAAACTTTGATCGGAAGATTCTTTCTGCTGGACATATCCGTCTTCAATGCCGAGAGTTTCCATGTACGCTTCCGCCTCTTCGTATTCTTCATCGGTAATCCGGCGGTTGATTTCAGGAAACTCTTCCGATCTTCCGTGGGGCGTGTACTGCCGCATAAGGCTGAAAAGGACATCCCCTTTACGAAATGTTTCCGCTACATATTCCAAAACGCCCTTCGTGTTTTTCATCTGCCCCGGCAAAATGAGGTGGCGGATCAGGACACCTTTTTTTAATATACCGTCGGCGCCGATTTCATAGGGGCCTGTCTGCCGGAACATCTGCTCGATGGCAGGCACCGCCTTTTCAAAGTAGTCCGGAGCACTGCTGTACCTCTCCGCCGCCGCAACGTCACTGTACTTCAAATCGGGAAGCCAGCACTGTATTTTCTTCCGCAGGAACGCCACGGTATGGACGCTTTCATAACCGCCGCAGTTGTACACCACCGGCACGGGAAGCGGTTCTCTCAGACTTTGAAAAACGGCATGGGTAAAATGGGTCGGTGTCACAAGGTCGATATTGTGCGCTCCCCGGGCAATAAGCTCACGGTAAATTTCCGCCAGCCGCTCCACGGATATTTCTATCCCCCGCCGCAGTTCGGATATTTCATAATTCTGGCAGTACACGCAGGACAAATTGCACCCTGCAAAGAAAACTGTCCCCGCCCCACGCGTTCCGCTGATACACGGTTCTTCCCAATGATGGAGCTCCGCCCGTGATACGATAGGGAGCATGCCTGTCCGGCAGTAGCCGACGGGCCCCTGTCCGTGAACGGACTCCCGCCGCGGCACACGGCATCCCCGCGGGCAGATATTACAGATACTCATAGCATGTCCTTTATATAAAGCGGGCCTTCCCGCAGAATTTCCACTATCTGATTATACACCGAAAGAAGAAAACACATTGCCCCCGCCCTGTAAAAATCTTATAATGATACATATTATGGATAAAGCTGAAAGGAGAAATTTTATGGAACAGCAATCCGGTTTTTTGGACAGAATTTTTCACCTGAAGGAAAATCACACGTCCGTCAGGACAGAAATCATGGCGGGCATCACGACTTTCATGACGATGGCGTATATCCTGGCGGTCAATCCCGGCATCATGAGCGCCGCCGGCATGGATAAAGGTGCGCTTCTTACGGCGACCGCCCTTGCCGCATTCATCGGCACCATTCTCATGGCGCTCTTTGCTAATTACCCCTTCGCCCTCGCTCCAGGCATGGGGCTGAATGCGTTTTTCGCTTTCACCGTCGTCGGACAGATGGGCTATTCCTGGCAGACCGCCCTTGCCGCTGTTTGTCTGGAAGGCGTGATTTTCATTATCCTGTCTCTCACCAATGTACGCGAAGCGATTTTCAACGCGATCCCTATCAACCTGAAACGGGCAGTGTCGGCAGGCATCGGCCTGTTCATTGCCTTCATCGGACTGGTTTCCGCCAATATCATCGTCGCCAATCCCGCTACGAAAGTTTCTCTTTTCTCCTTTAAAGGCGCAATTGCCGCAGGAACATTCCACACCGTGGGAGTTCCGGTTCTCCTCGCCATCCTGGGTGTGCTTTTCACAGGCATCCTCATGGTGAAAAAAGTGAGAGGAAATATTCTCTGGGGCATCCTCTTCACATGGGGACTCGGCATTCTATGCGAACTCACGGGGCTCTACATTCCCGATCCCGCAAAAGGCGCGTTTAGCACCCTGCCGGATCTTTCTACAGGCATTGCCTCTTTTACCCCTGTAAGCCTTTCCCCCATTTTCATGCAGCTTGATTTCTCTAAAGTGATGACTCCCGACTTCCTCGTCGTCCTTTTTGCCTTCCTCTTCGTGGATATTTTTGATACCCTCGGCACCCTGGTCGGCGTTTCCGCCAAAGCAAATATGCTTGATGACGAAGGGAAGCTGCCCCGCATCAAAGGCGCTCTCATGGCGGACGCTGTCGCCACCACCATCGGCGCGGGCCTCGGCGTTTCCACCACGACCACCTTCGTAGAAAGCGCGGCTGGCGTTTCTGAAGGCGGACGGACCGGTCTTACCGCCGTCACCGTAGCCGTTCTCTTTGCCCTCTCCCTGTTCCTTTCCCCCTTCTTCCTGGCAATTCCCGCCTTTGCCACCGCGCCCGCCCTCATCATCGTGGGCTTCCTCATGTTCACCGCCGTCACGGGCATCAACTTCAGCGACCCAACCGAAGCCATTCCCGCATATATCGCCATCCTTGCCATGCCCTTCACATACAGCATCGCCGAAGGCATCTCGTTTGGCATCATCACTTACACTGTCATGAACGCCCTCACAGGAAACGGGAAAAAGATCAGTGCCCTGATGTATATTCTGACCATCCTCTTCATCGGGAAATATATCTTCCTCTGATCGAAGTATTTCCTACAAATGAAACGATAAATTTTTGAAGCACCACGGACCCTTCTTATCAGATAACGGTAAGGAGGGTATTTTACATGTTATGCTCCTTGCAGGCAAATTCGTCCGCCTCGATTTTATACACCGCCACATGCGCTGCCATTCGATCAGTAAACTCGAAATGCTTTTTATCCTGGCATTCCATGAAAATCGTAAGGATCTTTTTCTTCTCTTCCCTGTCTTTTACCACCGACACCGGCCCGCTCCCGATGATGCTGTGGTAGTACTCCGTGTAATCGCAGGCTTTCTCCGCCCGTCCCATGGCACCGCCGTTGTCGATTTCAAAACCGATGACAGGATTTGATTCCGCCAGTTCCCGTTTCAGTCCCGCATCAGCCCCGTGGAAACACACCGTAAGCTTTCCCCCTTCATAAGAGTATCCGTAGTTGACCGGCACCACAAAAACACGGCCGCCGTCCTGAAAACCCAGATGGACGATTTTGCATTCGTCCAGAACTTTTCTAATTTCCGTTTCTTCCGTAACTTCTCTGTCGTTTCTTCTCATCATAACCTCCTTAATCCTTACTGCCTGTTTAAATTATACTACTCTGTATAAATTCTATCTTTATTTGTGCTATGATGGAAAAAACATCTTTCGAAAATATATTTTCTTACAAAGGAGATTATTATGTTTGAAAATGACAGCCGTTCTTCTTTGCGGAAATGGATTTTTGCCGCTCTCCTCACTGCGGCAGGCGTCCTTCTTTCACCGGTCTTTTCCTTTCCTTTGGGAGTGACCCGTGCTTTCCCGCTCCAGCACATGATCAATATCTTTCTTGCGGTTCTCTGCGGCACGCGGTATGGTGTTTCCGCCGCCTTTACCACATCGGTGATCAGGAATATCATCGGTTCCGGATCGCTTCTCGCCTTCCCCGGCTCGATGATCGGCGCCTTCCTGTCGGGATACCTGTACAGCCGTACGAAAAAATTATGGGCAGCCGTCCTTGGAGAATTCGCAGGCACATCGCTCATCGGCGGCCTTGTCTCTTATCCGTTGGCCTCTCTCTTTATGGGGTCGTCAAAAGGAGCTTTTTTCTATATTTCTCTCTTCTCCGTTTCCTGCGGTGCCGGGTGCCTTATTGCTTTTATCGTCCTCAAAGGGATCCATATCTTTCAAACAAATACGATAAAAGAAAAATAATATTTCTTTCAAAATTGACTTTCCGAGGCCTTCAGGCCTCTTTCTTTTTGCACGAAAATGACGGCTGCACGCTTATCATATACGATTTGTATGTGCAATTAACATCAGGCGTTAAAACCATTGACAGTTTTTATTTCCATCAGATATAATAAGTCTGTTTTGAGACATATTTCATTCATTTTTTATATTTCGTTTAAGTCTTGCTATCTAAATGAGAACCAAAAACAACAAGGGGATTTATTCAATGAGACATACCATACTGAGAGCCGCCGTCTGCGCATTTTTTGCCGGCGCAGCGATGACCGCCTCCGCGGCCAACCCATTTTCTGATGTAGAAAGCGATTCCTGGGCATACGAAGCCGTCGCTTCCCTGTCAGACCGGAACATTGTCGAAGGCTATCCTGACGGCACATTCAAAGGCGACAAGCACATCACCCGTTACGAAATGGCGCAGATTACCGCCCGCCTCCTGGCAAAAAGAGACTCTCTTTCCGCTGATCAGCAGTCCGTCGTAGACAAGCTTTCAAGAGAGTATGCCAATGATCTCTCCAGCCTCGGCGTCCGTATTTCCGAACTGGAGAAAAAAACGGGAAAAACATCGCTTCTCACGGAACTCCGTGTACAGGGCATCGACCGTTATGATAACATTTTCAAAAACACAAAAGAAAAACACTATGAACTGGGCGCCCGTGTCCGTTTAAATACCATGACCAGGATCAATGACAGAAGCACCCTGTACGGGCAGCTTGAGACCTACATGGGCATGAACGGCAGAGACCCTTACGATATCAATAAATACACATACGATAAAAACGGAAACGAAAGCGTCCGCGCCGGACACAGCGATGGTGAGCTTCATTTGAACCGTCTTTGGACCACATTCCAGTTCGGTAAGAAACAGGACACCACGAACCTTCCTTTCGGACCGTCAAAGAACCTCATCGGTATCGGACAGTTCCCCGTCAAAATGGGGGTTACCGGCTATACCTATGACGGTGAATTTAAAGGCGCCTTCATCACTTTCGGCGACTACATAAAGGGAGGCCGTCTGACAATCGCTTATGGCCGCGCCACCAATATCAACTATAATTATACCGGTCCCATGATGCACGGAATAAAAGTCACGCCGATTGCCAAGAGCAAGCTGATTGGCGAGCTTTCCACCAACAAAGTGGTGGCCGCTGCCGTTGCCGCCAACCCGGCGCTCAAAAGCGTACTGGGAAAAGCCACCGGCCTGATCAACAGCAGCAATAATTTGCCAGAGCTGCAAAATAATTTAGGAAAGATCGTCAATCTCATCAAGACGCAGAATCCGCAGCTGGCACAGGCGGTCGCTGCCAAGCTGGGGACTCTCAATCTGAACTCCCTCGTTTCCGCCAGCACCATGTACTACAATCCCGCTAATGACACCCTCTATCCCATGGGGAAAGATGTCGTAATGGACTGGGGCGAAGATGAAGACGTGCCGGTCACTTACGCCTCCTATATTTACAAGGTTCCGGATCAATGGGAATTCCATGCGTATGCCATGAAAGCAAACGGTCCTGTCGGACACATCTGCGAGGCCTACGGCTTTGCCGGTTCCTACTACGTCACACCGAAATGGAATATCCACGGCGAATTCGTCAAGAATCTCCGTGTCCTTCCTTTGAATAACGAGAAGCCGCACAGCTTCAATTACGGTCTTTCCTACGGAACAGCAGACGTGCTCAAACCCAGATCTTACTCCATCGGCATAGATTATATTTACAGCCAGGCAGGCACATACTTCGGCGGCTCCGGCAATGATATCGCCGACCAGTACATGGGGCATGTATATAAAAACTGGCACGGCATGAAAAATGTCCCTGCCTACTTTGCCGACAAAATGGACGCCCTGACCGACGGCAACCCTGCCAACGACCACAACAACTTCGGCGGCGCCAAGTTCTTCCTCGCCAAAGCGTCTTATGTGCCCATGAAAGGCCTTATCGTGGAAGCTGATTACGGCTTTAACGCCAAAGATATGGGCGGCAAAAAAATGGATAATATGTTCATGCTGAAAGCGACCGCTTACATCAAATAAAAGCTGTAAAAAACTCATAACAGGCAGAGATTTTCTGAACCCGTTATGAGCTTTTTATTTGCCTCATATCACCCGAATATCAGCAGATTATCCGGGAAGATCTACACTTTCCATATACTCTAAATCTATATAGTCCCCCTCTTCACCTTGCTTCCATACGCCGTAAATCAGACACCGCTGCCCAAGGGGACAATATGCGCCGTTCATATGGACAATGACCGGATCGCCCTTAATATCCCAGAAATTCATGACTTCCTGATCTATGATAGTATTGATTGCACGTCCTGTAAAAGCCACCCGCGCCCCTTTCGGTTTGTCAGACAATTCCCGTACGTCCATCATCTGGTATTTATCAAGATCCGCCCGTTGCAGCTTTTTCACATTATTCTGATAGAAAATGGGATTGTCACTGACAGGATTCTCATGGTCAAAAGCCTTATCACGAATCTGCTCCAGTTTGAGTCCGCCATCATTAGATTTATCTTTTCCCCTAAGTGCTTCAAAATACTCTTTAAAAGGATCCGGATCACGATAGTCCATATAATCTGCAACAAGAATTGCTCCTTCTTTGGCTTCTTTCATCGTCCCTCTCACCTCAAAAGGTGTCCTGTTCAGCAATCGGCCGCTGTACCTGCCCAAATCAACACGGAAGACCCTGCCCGCCTCATCGGCTATCTTATAAATATCGCCTTCTACGAATTCGCGTATTTCTCCATGCAGCGTGACTTCCTGCTGATCGGCCGCCCATGCGGTACTACCAAACATACAGACTGCCAGCATAATTTTCATTATTTTTCCGGTAAGCATTATTAATCACCTTTCTGTAAAAACACCGCCCGGCATAATCAGCAGCCGCGCCCTTTAATAGTACGTACCCTCTGTATATCTGGTGAACCGTCTTTATGTTTTGTAATGGTATCTACCCTGATGCGATCCAGTTCAGGAGCAAATTCACGAAGCGCCTTTTCTTTCAGCCTGACACCGCGAAGCATCGCCCGATAGAGAACTGCTGCCATTTCATAACGGGTCATCGATCGGGTTCCTTTAAAATATCCGTCCGGATACCCTTCCAGAATCCCATTCCCTGCCAATGTCGCCACGTAATCATAAGCCCAGTGGTTCTCCGGTGTATCCGGGAACAACTGGATTTTTGATAAATCAAGGACATTACCGGCCACGCTGTCCGCTATGAATGATCGTTGATCCTCCAATGCCTTGCGCAATTCAATGATTTCTTTCGCCATGGCAACACGGGAAACTGACACATGATTGGCTTGTCCTACCTTTATGCTTAAACCGGCACTGACCATGTCATTCCCATTTCCTATGGTGCCGGCAATATTGAACATGGTATCTTCATTTGGACGGTAAAAAGCGCCTATAGCAGCTGCATTTTCTCCTCTATAATGTCCATACCCGACAGCAAAATCCCATTTTTCATCCGGGTCAAAGTCGAGCGGATGCAGACCGGCAAGAGCTGCCGCGCCAGCCCCCACCTTATTTATTCTGTTATTTAAATCAGAAATATTCTGTACATTGATCCCGACCTGTCTGGATACAGCATATAATTCCGACCCGTTGACCGCATCCGTACTGCCCGGCCCTATACGTCCTGCTGCCACATTCGTGATTGTCCTCTCTTTTCCTTTATCACCCACACTGACCGTACCCACAGGTTCCGTTCCGGAAATATTACTGTATGTTTCATTTGTACCGGGTATTTCAACGACAGATGTGCCAATGACCTCATTCGTCGTGGCACCGCTGCCGAGCGCGACAGACCGCGCCAATGTCGCCTGCGCTTCCGTCCCCAAGGCAATGGAATCCTCCGCCATCACCCGTGCGCTTTCACCGCCTGCCAAACCGCGCTGTCCGGTAACTTTATTATTATGCCCGAAGGCAAACCCGGTGATATTTCCTGTATTTTTCTTTTTTAATACATCTGTATCTCCCGGATTGCTTTCATTTCCGATAATATTCTCTCCGCCGATACCGACAGAATTTTCACCGGATACAGCATTTTGTCTGCCAAAGGCGGAACTGCTCTGCCCTGATACAGCATTACCATAACCAACGGCAGTACTATAATCCCCGGCAGCCTGGTTAGCTCCAATATGTTTGTATACTCTTTCTCTTTCCGTATTATCATTATCATCTTCATTGACAGTGTAATCAGACCATCCGGCACCCATAGCCGTACTGAAACGTCCCGTGGCACGATTGGAGTCGCCGACCGCCACCGCATGCCAACCGGAGGCATATGTGCTGGCTCCGACGGCCGTCGTATATTCCGCCGTGGCTGTAGCCCGATTGCCAACAGCCACAGCAGACTGTCCGGCAACCGGATTACTGTCCGTTTCCGATTTCAGACCGGCTATCGATTTATTTCCGATTGCCACGGAATTATACGCATTTGCATGACTGTTATTGCCATAAGAGGATGAATTCCGGCGATCTGCGACGGCCTGTCGCCCTACGGCAGTAGCATCTTTGCCGTTCGCCTCACTGTTATAGCCAATTGCAATCGCCTGTTCGGCAATCAGACGCTGCGGATCATTAACCGCATCCGCCCTATAACCGACCGCTGCATTTTCACCGATAGCAATCGACCGTGTCGTATTAGCGCCTGCATTGGCTCCATGGGCAACAGAAGCATAACCATACGCATGAGCACCTTTTCCCGTCGCAATACTGCCATTCCCCATAGCCTTGGCACCGTCACCGACGGCAACAGCAGAAATACCATCATTATGATCAGCCGTATCAGTCGTATCACCGGCCTGGCTGTCTGCACCAACCGCGACACTGCGGTATCCCTGTGAACTGCTGTTATCTCCAATCGCCACACTGCTGCTGCTCTTTGTCACTGCATGATTGCCAACCGCCACATTATTAGTAATACCTCCGCTGAATCCCAAATCTTTTCCAGACTTCCAACCAGCATGATCAGGGTTTGGGGCCATTGTTGCAAAATCAAACTTGGCATATAAAACATTCCCTTCTCCATCTTTGGCTCCGGTATCACAATAATAGTCATTTCCCTTTTTTACTAAATCAACGGAACCATTCCAATCATATTTTTTTCCGTTATGCGTTACGCCCGCCCATGGATTTGTTGTTTCCCGATATATCTGAATATTATATGATTCATAATTTGCTTCCGAACCGGCTTGGGAAAAATTACCTGCAGCCACATTGCCGACAGCTTCTGAATTATCTGTTTTCCCTTTGGAAGCCGATTGATCAGACAGCTCATATGTTCCATTCGCATCTTGATATAAAATCACATTACTCGTACTGTTGATATGCCCTCCATCCGCCATATATCCGGCAGTAACGGCACTTACGGTATTAATACCTGCCATACTTCCCCAAAAAACTGTTCCACCGATGCATGCTAAGATACACCGCTTACGCCATTGATTCCACCTCATTGCAAATCATTCCTCCCAACTTACCATTCGCACAACCTGCAAATTACTGTCATGAATAATATTTTCCTGCAGATATCTCCCCTCCCATCCTCCTTTTAATTTATATAAACTGATCAGATTATTTCTCATGAATATCCCGATCAGATAAGACAGCCTATACATCCTCATTCCTACCGCATGTAAAAATTTATTTATATGCAGTATTTTGAATATTATATATGATATCCATATTATAATTATTTATACTTTATTACATAATACCGCTTATATAAACCAAAAGCAATCTTTAATTGCCTTAATCAAATACACCTCTAACCCTACCCACCCCCCC
>OMEQ01000170.1_pt1 | contig 56298 bp, 50 predicted proteins | sample 1645451 | NCBI WGS metagenome assembly OMEQ01 (sample SAMEA103958142, study PRJEB25191) | human gut metagenome | biome: human-associated habitat [ENVO:00009003]; feature: intestine environment [ENVO:2100002]; material: feces | place: Germany | collected 2013/2015
CATCATAATGACAGAGAACATTAAACGTCATTCTGAGCGCCAGCGAAGAATCTGTACCCGTGGTGTGGAAAGCGGCAAGGAGATAAAAGCTATCAGCTGTTAGCTGTGAGCTGTCAGCTGCAAGCTAAATATTCTTTTACGATTTAAATCATTTGTGATGCGGGAAAAGAGGAGTTTTTGTATAATATGTTTATTGAGAAATAGATGTGTTGAAGGAGGACTCATCGTATGTGTGGCGGATTGAAGAAAAGATACATTTTGACGGCATTAGTGTGTTTCGGCGCTGTCATGTCCGGCGGGGGTTTTGCGCAGGCGGAAAGCACAACGGCGGAAAGCCGCAGTGAGACGCGGACGACAGTGGATAGGAATGGAACGATTGCCGAGCGTGTCCGGCGGACAGAATCGCGCACGACGGTTTCCAGCGAGACAAAGGACAGTGATGCGATTCGGAATATGGCCGCAGAACAGCGCCGGCAAATGGAACGTATGGGATTGCCTCATACGGGAGACCGGGAGCTTAATGAGAAGGTGGAATATCAGTATGAGTCCGGCGTGGTGCTGAATGAACTCCTGGCGCCGCTTGTGGTACCTAACCGAAACGTTCCCAAGTCGATTGGGACATGGGTAGGAATGACTTTCCAAAATGATAGGATTATAGAGCAGGGGATCCTGGCGAAATGCAAATCCGGCGGCAAGTGGGGTATTCTTGGCACAGATGGGAAAGAGCTGATTGCTCCTGCTTATAAGGAAATCCTGGATGTGAATGACCGCACCGGTGTGATTCATGTCATGGTGGATAAGAAAACCACCCGGTTCATTTCCAAAACAGGCGAACAGCTGACACCGGAGGCCGCCGATGAATCGGACCGCCGGAGCAGGACGGATGCTGCCGGGCAGGAAGACAGCCGGGAGTATTATGACAGCGACGGCTATACGTCTTTTAAAGAAAAAGGGAAATACGGTTTCAAAGACGGTATGGGGAAGGTGGTCATCTCGCCGCGGTATAAGGATGTGCTTGCCGAGTTCAGTGAAGACCGTGCTTTCGTGAAGAATGAGAAAGGGAAGATCGTTGCTGTTGACGGCAGCGGCAGGGAACTGTTCCAGGCGCCGTCCAATCAAATGTATGCGTATGAAGGCGGTTTGGCCGAGTACCGCCGTAAAGTAGGAGGCTTCAATGTGGGCAGTCTGCTGGGCTTTGTGACCGGCGGGCTGATATACGGAGGATTCGGCTATAACGGCATCGGTCTTGGCGGTTTTACCTATGACGGAGCCAAGCGCGGTTACATAGACCGTGACGGAAATATCGTCATTGACAGCAAGAATGATAAAGTATGGCCCATGACCTGGTATGGTACAGTCATTAAAAATGACGGGAAAACCGGCTTTGTAAATCGGAAAGGAGAGTACGTTATCCGTCCGGGAGATTATGATGTAGGTGATCTGGACGAGATTAACGGTCTTTTGGTATTGAAAGACGGAAAGACCGGGAGAAGCGGGATTTTCAGTGTGGAAACGGGACAGCAGGTGATTCCTTTCCGGTATGACGGTATCACCTTTGCCGGTTCCGACCGTCTGGTCGTAGAGAAAAATGGGGTCCGCAGCTTATACAATATGAGAACAGGGTATTCTGTATTTTCCGTATCTACCGACATGACGATCGATCCTTTCCTTCATGACCGGCTGACATGGGTGCACCAGGGAAGCAGCAATTACGAGGTCATCAATGACCAGGGACAAATCCTGTTTGCCGATAAAGAAGGCCTTATTGAAGAGGCACGCTCGTTCAGCCACGGATACAGCGCAGTGAAAGCCAAGGGAAAGTGGGGAATCATGGGCGCTTCCGGAAAATGGCTTGTACAGCCTGTTTATCAGGATCTCGATATATTATAGAAAAATAACTTTATATAAAGAATGTTTGTCAGAATGACAGCGGACGGCAAGGCGTCATAGTGAGGGAAACGGTAAGGTGTCATCAGAGTAATAGATTCTTCGCTCCGTATGACATAGCCGTCTCCCTGTTTTCTCATACAGCATTCTTACTTCCGCTCTGAATGACGGGATACGGTAAGGCGCTATAATGAGGGAGATGTTAATCGTTATCCTAAACAAACGTGAAGGATCTATACCCGTGGTGAGAAAAGCGGTAAGAAGATAAAAGCTATCAGCTGTGAGCTGTCAGCTGCAAGCTAAATATTCTTTTATGATATGATCCTTGTATAAAACGTTAATCGTCATCCTGAACGAACGTGAAGGATCTGCTATTGTGGTGAGGAAGCCGATAGGATCACTTCCTCCATTTGGGAGTCTTGGAAAATTCTTCACGCCGTCCGTAAATGACATGGTATAATAAAAATAAATTTGCAATGGAAAAATCAGGGAGGACGCATGAGCCGGGCAGATACACAATACCTTGGAATTATAAAGAATATACTGGACGCAGGGAGCTTAGGCGATAACCGCACGGGGATGCCGGCGTATAAACTGCCGCACCAGATCATGCAGTTTGATTTGGAAAAGGAGTTTCCGATCCTGACCACCAAATTTGTAGCATTCAAGACATCGGTGAAAGAAATCCTTTGGATATGGCAGAAACAGTCCAATGATGTGCGTCTTCTCCAGCAGTGGAACTGCCATGTGTGGGATGAATGGATGCAGGAAGACGGCACCATCGGAAAGGCTTACGGCTACCAGCTCGGCAAGTATCATCAGGTGGATACGCTTCTGGAAACGTTGAAAAAAGATCCTCAAAGCCGCCGTATGGTGGTAGATCTGTGGAATGTGAAGGATCTGCCCGATATGGCGCTGTATCCCTGTGCGTTTCTTACGATGTGGGATGTTTCCGACGACGGCCGCTTAAATTGTATGCTCGTCCAGCGCTCGGGGGATATGGGTCTTGGCGTTCCTTTTAATATGGCGCAGTACGCGGCTCTTGTCCACATGATTGCCCAGGTGAGCGGACTCCGCGTCGGACTTTTTACGCATGTTATCAATAATGCCCATGTATATAGAAACCACGTGGATGCTATGAAGACACAGCTGGCCCGTCTGCCGAAGGCTTACGACGCGCCTGTCCTGAAACTGAATCCCGATGTTCATGATTTCTACGACTTCAAGCCGGAGGATATCGTGCTGGAAAATTATAAGCACCATGAAAAGATTGCCATGGAGGTTTCCGTATGAGCCTGTCCATCATCGTTGCCCGCGCGGCGAACGGTGTCATCGGTAATGATAATAAACTCATCTGGCATTTGCCGGACGATTTGAAAATATTTAAATCCCGCACGATGGGACGCCCCATCATCATGGGAAGAAAGACCTTTGAGAGTCTGCCGAAAGTGCTTCCCGGCCGTGTCCATTATGTACTGACAGGAAACAGGGCATACAGCGTGCCGGAAGGGGTTTATGTGTTCCACACTGTAAAAGAATTGCTCTCTGCTCTTCCTGAAGGGGAGAACTTTATCATCGGCGGGGAAAAGACGTACGAAGCCATGTTTCCCTATGCAGATAAAATGTATATCACGGAAATAGAAAAAGAGTATGACGGCGACGCGGTATTTCCTTCTTTCCGCAAAGAAGAATGGAAAGAGACGGAATCTGTCATGGGGAAGGGAGATCCGGTCCATCGCTTTGTCACTTATGAAAGAGTGAGGGGATAAGCGCTGCGGCAGCGGAAAGATATAAATTTGATCAAGAGTGGTTGCGGTTTGTAGACGGGGAGGATGTATGCGGAAACGTCAGGGGTTCGCCTTGCTTTGGGCGGTATCGGCGGTAAGCATCGTATTTCTTCTCGGAGGGACCGCTTTTTTTATGCTCCGGGCAGCGCTGCGCTCTGAACAGGCCATGGAGATTGAGGCGGATGAAGCTTTTCTGGTACAGGAAGTTATGGAAACAATCAAGTATAACAGCCGCCTGCAGGGCGCGCTCCCTGTTCCTTCCGGAGACCTGGAGCGGAACGGACGGCGGTACCATATTTTAATAGAGGAAAATCATCGAACGATAGAGGGCGTGGAAATGCGGGAGGTCTCCTGCACTGTCACCGATAAGACAGGCACGTCCTTTTCTGCTGTCATGCTTTTGGAGGCGCCATGAAGCGGAAAGGGTTCATTTTTATGGAAGTCCTGCTGGCACTTCTGCTCTTGTCAGCGCTGGCGGCGGCTGTTTTTCCGATTCTCGGGCAGACGGCGGGAGCCATGGCATTTATGGACCGGCGGAGGCGGGCAGTGAACGAAGCTGTTTTTGTTGCCGATTTCATGATAGAGAAGATACGGAACAATCTTAGGGAAAGCGCGGCGCAGATGAGCGGGAACGTGTACAGGTACGAAGCGTATATATGGGTGAAGGATGGCAAGGATAAAAAGAAAAAAGTACGGGCTCCTTACAGCTTTTTCGTAGAGGGAGAAAAACTCAAGGTCCGTCTTCATAACGGCATGAGTGAGCCCGTGACAGGAGAGAATACGGGGAGTACGGAAATGACGGCGTTTCTCCCGCCGGAAGAAGGATCCGTATTTCAAGTGCGGCCGAAAGGGCTGGTGAACGTATCTTTCCGGATGGAAAGCCGGAATCCGAAAGAAGTATATGCTGTGAAAACGGCGATCCTTCCTTATCGTGACTTTTACGGGGTGCAGTAATGAGCAGGCGGAAAGGATTTATGGCGGTATCGCTTCTGCTTCTTCTGTCGGCGCTCACGGCGGTGCTGGGAGGGCTTCTCTTCTCCCTTTCGCGGGGGCGCGGCGGGAGCCTGGCATATAGAAACGGACTGTCTGCCATATACGCGGCGGAGAGCGGAGCAAACTGGGCGCTCGCCTCTTTAAAACAGGGACCTGTAGAAAATAAAGAAATAACCATCTCTTTAGACGGCAGAGAAGCGCGGGTCCGTATTTCTTCCGTGACGAAAGAGGGAAATACATGGAAAGGAAAGATTTCTTCCGACGGCGTGGATTTACAAACGAAAGTGATGCGCTTTGTGAAAATTACTTTTACTGTAGAAGATGAAGGGGAGCGGAAAATCATGGTGGAAAGCGTGGCGAGTGACCGATGAAGTTGTGGACAGAAGATGTCATATCACGGGTGAAAGCTTTCCTGCCTGCAGGAGGACGGAAAACCGTGGTCATGGCGGCGGCAGGGCGGTTGTGGCTGACGGAAATGGAAAAAGGAAAGTACCTTGTAAAGAAAAGCGCAGCGCTTCCAAAGATAACGGAAGAATCCCTTGCGGAAGCGTTTTCCTCCCTCAGCGGCATAGGGGAACGTGAGATAATCTTGATTTATAATTCTCCTGATCTTCACACGGCGTGCAGAACATTTCCCGCTATGGTAGAAGAAGAACTGGCGGAAACCATGTACTGGGAGCAGGACAGGATTTTTGGCGTCCGCGAGGATTTACGGCTTTCATGGAAAGCGCTTTCGGAAGATGCTGCCGGCTGGACAGTATCGCTGGCAGGGGTGCGGGAAGAGTCGGTGGCATGCTGGCAGTCGGCGGCGGAAAAAGCGGGGAGAAAAATAACCCGGTGCATACCTGTGACGGCGGTTGAACTTCCGCGGCCGCGGCGGCCGCTGTATCTGTATGGGAGAGGGAAGTCCGCGCTCTTTCTCTTCCGTGAAGAACATGTGCAGGAATTGCGGATATTGAATATGGCCGACGCTGATAAAAAATTACAAGTATTTCTCCGGCATCTCTCAAAGTCCTATGATATGGAAGGGCGGGACATCATTTTCATTCCCATGAGCGGCGGAATGAAGGAAATCCCTTTCTGGAAAAATTTGGCGGAAAAATGGCGGGAAAAAATCAAAACTTTATCCCTGTCGGACGAAATAGAACCGGAACCGGATGATTTTACGGATCCGGCTGATGAAAGAGAAGCCTTTTCTGAGGAAAGCGGAGAAGAGGATCATCTTGTAAAAACTTTTGCTTATGGAGAAGAAATGGAAGAGGGGTTGTGGACGATCCTTCTTCCTGTCATGGAAGCGGCGGACGGAGCAGAGATGGATTTTCTTGCCGGGAAAAAGAGGAAAGTACTTCCGGCCGGTGAAATGAATTGGCTCCGCGCAGGCCAGGGGATGTCGGCACTCTTTGCCGCTGCGGGGATTCTCTGTTTTATTCTTCTCGGATATACTTTTCTTGAAGAAAGGGAGGCGGAAGCGAAACTGGCGGGACTGTCCGCCGTACGCATCGAAATGGATGCGGAACGGAAAAAACGGGAAAAAGAAAATCAGCTCCTGTCGGAATTGAAATTCCTGGAAGAAAATGATCTCCGGTGGGAACAAAAATTGGTAGCACTGTCGGAGTGCACGCCGCAGGGGATCGTCCTGTCCGAAATAAACGCCGGCGAAGGAACGGTCCATATCACGGGTACGGCGGATTCCCCGGTGACGGCCATGCGGTTTCAAAAGGAACTGGAAAAGGCCTGGGGCGGTAAAATATATATCGAAAAGCAAAAACGGGAACCAAACTTAAAAATGGCGGCGTTCACTCTTTTGTGGAAAGGCGGTCAGCCATGAGCCTCAATGAATTTCTGAATGATAAAAAATACACTGCCGCCTTCTTTCTGCTGGCGCTGTGTTTCTTTCTCCTCGACTGGTATCTTTTTGCTGCCGTGGGGGAAAAGGAAGAACACATCCGCCGGCTGGAGACAGAAACCGCTCTTCTGGAAAACCGGGCCAAACTTCCGAAAAGAAGCAGCTGGATGCCCTTTCTGGAAACTCTTCTCGAAGATACTGCGGCAGACACGGTTCTCTCCGCCTTTGTGGAAAGCGGCTGCGCTGTGGAAGAAATAAGGGAAGAAGAAAATGAAAAGTTCCATATATTTCATGTAAAAGGGGAAGGTTCTTTTTCACAAATCACCGCGGCCTTTGGTATAATAAAAAGCAAAGAGAGATGGTCGGCGGCGGAGCTTTGTACCCTGAAACGGGAAGGAAACCTTCTTGCTTATGAAGTGGAAGTCCGCGCCGTCCGAAACCGAGGTACGTATGAAAAAGAGAAATATAGTCCTGATCGGGCCTATGGGGACGGGAAAGAGCCGGGCAGCCAAAATACTCGCCGACGGCTTTGACTGGCAGCTTGCCGATACCGACCGCATGATGGAACGGGAAACAGGAATGCGGATTGCCGACTATTACCGCACGGCAGGCGCTGAAGCCTTTGAAGAAAAGGAAATGGCGCTGATTAACCGCGTCCGGTACTACCACGAGGCTGTCATCGCCATGGGCGGGAATTATCCCATGACGGAAAAGAAATTCAGGCTGCTGTCCGAGCATGGCCTTGTGATTTTGCTTTTTGCCAAATCTTACCGTCTGGCAGAGCGGGTACGCCGCCGTGTCGGGAAACGGCCGACTATGGACTATTCCGACGTCGATGGTTACGTTCGGCAGATGCTCCGCAAATGGACAAAATGGAAAGACCGCGTCGATCTCGTCATCAACACGACAAATACCCATCCCGAGCAGACCGCACTCCTCGTGGCCAGATACATTGACCGCCATCATGTGGAATTTGTAGAAAGAAATTAAACAGCATACAGAAATCAGCTGACAGGTTACAGAAAAGGCTCCAGATATCTTATTAATGAGGGGATTCATGAATTATCGAAATCTTGAAGTTTGGAAGAGATCTTTAGATTTAACTGCAGATATCTATCGTTTAACTAAACAGCTGCTTAAGGAAGAATTGTTTGGGTTGTCGGATCAGATGAGAAGAGCAGTCGTATCGATTCCATCAAATATTGCAGAGGGAGCAGGCAGAAACTCTGACAAAGAATTCAAAAGATTCCTGTTCATTGCAAATGGTTCAATTGCGGAATTAGAAACGCAATTACTTATCTGTGAAAAACTCGATTTTGCAGATCAAGCAGATATATATAGTTTATTAAGACGAACAGAAGAAATACGAAAAATGATATTTGGTCTGAAGAATCGGATTGATCTGAAATCTGATAGCTGACAACTGGTAACTGGTAACTGGTAACTAGTAACTGGTAACTGATAGCTGACGACTGAAAGCTGACAACTGACAACCATCTTTATCAAAGGAGAAACTATGAAAAAAATAGCTGTGCTTACCTCCGGCGGGGACGCGCCGGGCATGAACGCGGCCATTCGAAGCGTGATACGGATGGCGGGTTTTCTGCATTGTGAAATCGTGGGTATCCATCGGGGATACTCGGGACTTTTGGAAGAAGATTTCCGGCTGCTCACGAATCGTGATGCCGGCGGGATCGTCCTCCGCGGCGGTACGATGCTGAAAACCGCCCGCTGTCCCGCCTTTTTTGATGAAGACAATCAGAAAAAAGGCGCGCGGATCTTAAAAAATCACGGGATAGAAGGGCTTGTCGTCATCGGCGGTGACGGTTCCGTCCAGGGGGCAGCGGCCTTGTCCAGCCTTGGCATCCCCACTGTAACCATACCCGGCACCATAGACAATGATATGCACGGCACGGATGAAACCATCGGCCATGATACGGCGGTCAATGCCGTGGTGGGTGCGGTCAGCCGTATCCGTGATACCGCATCTGCCCACGACAGGGCAGCCATTATCGAGGTGATGGGACGGTTTGCCGGAAATATAGCCCTTGATGCGGGAATTGCCTGCGGTGCCGAATACATCCTTGTTCCCGAAGTTCCCTTCAGCCGTGAAAAGCTGGCAAGGAGCCTGATCGGGCAGATGAAAGAAGGCAGGACAAACAGCATCATCATCTGCGCGGAAGGCGCCGACGATGGCAGAGCTTTGGGAGACTGGCTGAAAGAACGGACGAATATAGATATCTGCACCACCATTCTGGGATTTATCCAAAGAGGCGGACGTCCCAGCGCCAGAGACAGCATCCTCGGCTCCCTCCTCGGTGCGGCAGCCGTGAAAGCCCTCTTAGACGGACAAATCACTTCTCTTATCGGGATGAATAAGGGGGAAATCCGTATTCTGCCGTACAGCGAAGCGGCCAAAGAAAAAAAGATATTCAAAAAAGGACTCTACACCCTGGCCGGTATACTGGGCGCCGCGCAGGAAGATGAGGATATAGCGGAAAGCGGACTGTAAAACATAGCGGAGAGTAAACGGTGATTGATAATGGTTTTACCGCTTTCCGGGAAATTATAAAAAGTACACATGTCCTGTTTTGTAAAATGCTGATTCAGCGAAAAGGATGGTGTACTTTTTATGTACGATATACCGTCTTTTTTTTATTCATGAGTATTTAAAATTTATTTCATGTTATTTTCCTTTGATAAAGCGGCTTTTAGCCTCTATCTTTTAGATGCTGGCTTCTAGCTTCTAGCCGCTAGTAGCTAGTTACCATCTCTTAGCTTCCTGTTCACGATTTTATTTTTCACATTAACATCCAACATTTTTGAAAAATAGGGGAACGGACTTCTTATATTAAACAAGCCGGTATAATGCACAAGAAGAGAGAGGAGAGCAAAAACCTTTTGATTAAGGCTGCTGTTCGATAGATACTTCTTCTGCAGCATCTTCGCGGCGTTGGTATCTTTCAGTGAATGCCGGAGCAGATACAAGGAAGCGGCAATCCATTCGCGGAATCCGATTTTATAAGAGACAGCTTTGGCGGTACATTAGTAGCGTGTGTGAAGCAGATACGTTATACTGTAAAAAATGTAAAATTTATAGTGATACAAGATTATTCTTTGAGGCAGAGGATGAAACAGGAAAACAGTCAGCCTGTAAAGCAGCATAAAAAAATGAACGGATTTGCGGACAGGAAACTTCTGGCAGGCCTTGTCTTTGCTGTGGGAGACTATATGGCATTGACTCTTTCAGCGTGTTTGGCACTGTATCTCAGAAACATTGTGATGACTTATAACGTATATCACATCAATTTATCCTATATATTTTTCTGGGTTCCTTTGTTTTTTATGCCCTTTATCCTGTACAGCGGGCTGTATACCAAGCGGATGCTTACTTATAAAATGACAGAGAAACTATTCTATGCCTCTTTGTATGGAACGGTGTTTTCCATTATCCTTATGTTTATCGCCCAGGTGGCGGGGGAAGTATCACGGCTTTTCGTGATTTTTTTTGTATTATTTAATTTTATACTTCTCTGTTTCGTTCGTTTTCTGACAAATAAGATCCTTCGTAAACTCCGCCTTCTTCAGATTCCTATCCTTATTCTCGGCGCCGGACTTTCCGGAGAGGCCATTACAAAGGAAATACGGAAGGATTCCGGCATGGGGTACAAAATCATCGGATTTCTGGAAGATAATAAACCGAAAACACAGTATGTCAGCCGTTACCCTATCCTTGGCGGATTCGGTGATTTAGAAAAAGTAGTGCGGGAAACAAGTGTGGAATCCGTCTTGATTGCCGCGCCCGGATTGTCCCAGTCCGCCCTGTCGGATCTCATTTACCGGGCCCAGTTTTTAGTGAAAGACGTGGGTGTCATCCCGAACCTGGTGGGGGTGCCGATGTCCAACATAGAAGCGGAGTCTTTTTTCGATGCCAAAATCATGGTGCTCCATATCAAAAATAATCTGGCAAGGAAATCGAACCAGATAGTCAAGAGGCTTTTTGATGTCGCAGCAACCATAATCGGCGGCATATGTATTCTGCCGGTCCTTTTCATAGTGGCTGCCTGGATATACCATGATTCGCCGGGACCGGTCATTTATAAGCATCGGCGGATTGGGAAAAATGGGAAAGAATTTGACTGCTATAAATTCCGCAGCATGTGTGTGAATTCCCAGGAAGTGCTTGAAGAACTTCTGGCATCGGATCCTGCGGCAAAAGAAGAATGGGACAGAGATTTCAAGCTGAAAAATGACCCCCGTATTACCAGAAGCGGAGCCTTCCTTAGGAAAACAAGCCTTGATGAACTTCCGCAGCTGATCAATGTATTAAAAGGGGAAATGAGCCTTGTAGGACCGAGGCCGATCGTCCGAAAAGAAGTGCCCCGCTATGAAAAATTTATCAAAGAGTACTACAGTGTCCTTCCCGGCATTACCGGTGTGTGGCAGGTAAGCGGGAGAAGTGATATAGACTATCCTGAGCGTGTCCGCATGGACAGCTGGTATGTCCATAACTGGAGCATATGGCTGGATATAGTCATGCTCTGGCGGACAGTCAGTGTGGTTTTGAAGCGTAAGGGAGCGTATTGAGATAGGATGATTAGATGAATTGGCTGTGCGGATAAAAATTGGACTGCTATCCGATCGCTAATGAGATAGATAATTACATAGAAGAACAATATCGTGAGATATGGTCACGGAAAAGCAGTTTTGTTATTGAGTTGTTTTGTGGTGAATAGTTGGAAGGTGACTTATGAAAGCATTCTTATTGGCCGCAGGTTTGGGAACTCGTCTGCGCCCTCTTACTTGGACGGTTCCTAAGTGCTTGGTGCCTATCCAAGGTCGTCCATTGCTTGCATGGTGGATGGACTTATTCGAACAGCATCGTATTTCAGAAATTCTTATCAATACTAATTATTTACCCGATCCAGTTCGAAAATTTATTAAAGAATATAATCAAACACGAGGAAAGGTGAAATTGGTGGAGAGCTATGAAAAGGAACTATTGGGCAGCGGTGGGACCGTGTTGATCAATCGTAATTTTGTAGAGAATGAAGAAGATTTCTTTATCTGCTATGCGGATAATCTGACTAATGCCGATTTATCTTCGATGATGGATTTCCATAAAAAAAATCATGCTCTTCTAACGATGGGTCTGTTCCATACGAATAATCCTACAGGCTGTGGCATTGCTGTATATAATAAAGAGGGAAAAATTACGGAGTTCGTGGAAAAACCGAAATATCCCAAAAGTGATTTAGCAAATGCGGGAATTTATGTAGTCAATAAGAAAATTTATGATTACATTCCGAACAAATCATTTGTTGATTTTGGCGGGGATGTTCTTCCTGAATTGGTGGGAAAAATGTATGGTTATCCAATTAAAGAGTATCTTTTAGATGTAGGCACATGGCCTAATTATGAAGAAGCACAGGAGAAATGGCGTAAATGATTATAACAAAAACCCCTTTACGAATCAGTTTTATTGGCGGGGGGACTGATTTGCCCGCTTATTATGAAAATGGCTATGGTGCAGTAGTAAGCACGACTATTAATAAATATATATACATAACTCTCAATAAGAGATTTGATGATACGATTCGACTGAGCTATTCACAAACAGAAAATGTTGATCATGTTGAGGATTTGAAGCATGATATTGCTAAAGCTTGCCTTAAGATGGCTGGCATTACAGGGGGAGTTGAAATTACTTCCATTGCCGATATTCCTTCCGGTACGGGGTTAGGATCATCCAGCAGCTTTACGGTGGGGCTTTTGAATGCTCTTTATACATATCAGGGTGAACGTCTTTCTTCAGAAGAATTGGCTGAGAAAGCCTCCCATATTGAAATTGATATACTGCATCATCCAATTGGAAAACAAGACCAGTATGCAGCTGCATTTGGTGGGGTGAATTACTTCTCTTTTGAGCGCCATGGAGACGTGACAAGAGACAAGATTAAGCTCTCCGATTATGATATCCGGAATATGGATCGTAAATTCATGATGTTTTATACCGGCATCCGTAGAAGTGCAGATGGTATTCTTGCAAAACAGAGTGAAGAAACCCACAATAAATTGTCGGTTCTTGATTTCATGCGGAATCAGGCTAACACGATGCGGAACTATTTAGTCACGAAAGGGTTTGATGAAAGTTTTGCTGATATGCTTGATGAAGCTTGGAAGAAGAAAAGAACTATTACATCTGGTATTACTAATGGAGAAATTGATACACTATACCAGAAAGCATTGGAAGCGGGAGCCAAAGGTGGAAAGCTGCTGGGAGCCGGTGGTGGCGGATTTATTCTGCTTTATTGTGATGAACAGTATCAGGATCAGGTCAGACAGGCACTGGGGCTTAAAGAAGTTGATTTCGAACTGTCGACCTATGGCAGCCGAGTAGTTTATTTCGAGTAAAAACCGATGAATAAAGGGAAAAAGACCGTCTTTCTTGATAGGGATGGAGTTATAAATGTACAGGCTGCACCACATGACTATATTAGGAATTGGAGTCAGTTTTATTTCTTGCCTCATGTGGAGGAATCTGTTAAGAGACTTAATGACCATGGATTTCAGGTTATCATAGTGACTAATCAGCGTGGAGTCGCTCGCGGACTTATGACTCTGGCAGACGTGGAAGACATACATAGCCATATGCAAGAATGTTTGAAAAGGAACGGTGCCCATGTAGATGGTATTTATATTTGTCCGCATGAAGAGGGAACTTGCCACTGCAGGAAACCGGATATTGGGCTTTTTCTTCAGGCAGAGAGGGATTTTTCTGTAGATAAATCTTGGTCTTATATGGTTGGTGATAGTGAAAGTGATATTATTGCAGGAAAGCGTTGCGGTATAAAAACTATTGCTGTTAATAAAGAATTACTGGGTGCAGATTTTCGCTGTGAATCGCTTAAAGAAGCGGCAAACAAGATTTTAGAGGAGGAACAAAAATGAACGTACTTATTACAGGAGGCGCCGGTTATATCGGCAGTCATTGCAATCGCTATTTCAATGAAAAAGGAATTTATACGGTGATTGTGGATGATTTGAGTGATGGCCATGAAGAATCTGTAGTAGCCGGAAAATTCGTGAAAGGCAGTTTTGGTGATAGAGCTCTTATGGAGAAGATCCTTAAAGAGGAAAAGATTGATGCGGTTATTCATTTTGCCGCTTTTGCTTCTGTGCCGGACTCCGTAGCCCGGCCATCCCGTTATTATCATAATAATGTTTCCAACATGCTGAATCTTCTGGACGCCATGGTAGCGACAGGGGTGAAGTACATCGTATTTTCTTCTTCTGCTGCTACTTTTGGTGAACCGGTATATACACCGATTGATGAAAAGCATCCGCAGAAGCCGATTAATCCCTATGGCATGACAAAACTTATCGGTGAAAAAATGCTGCTGGACTATGAACAGGCCTATGGCATCCATTCCTGTGCGTTCCGCTATTTCAATGCTTCCGGCTGCTCCCATGACTCCCTTATCGGGGAAGCCCATAATCCTGAATGTCATCTGATTCCTCTTGTTATTCGGGCGGCCATTCATGGTGAACCCCATCTCAAAGTATTTGGCGATGATTATGATACTCGCGATGGTAGCTGTCTCAGGGATTATGTCCATGTTGAAGATCTGGCAGAAGCTCATTATCTGGGGCTCAAATATATTATGGAACATAACTGCTCTGAACAGTTTAATCTGGGCAGTCAGACAGGTTTCACGGTATTGGAAATCATCAAATCCTTTGAAAAAGTCAGCGGACTTAAAGTGCCCTATGAGATTGCTGGTCGCCGTGCGGGGGACCCGGCCGTTCTTGTGGCTTCCAATGAGAAGGCAAAGAAACTCCTTGGCTGGGAACTGAAGCAGAGTTCTTTGGAAAATATCCTGAGGACTGCCTATGGATGGGAAAAAAATAAACGGTATTGATAATAGCGGAGAGAAACCTATGAATTATATTGCAGGCATGAAGAACTATTTCGAAAAAGAAAAGGCAGCCATTGATTCCCTAAATCTGGAAGAAATGAATCGGGCCGTGAATGCCGTGTATGACACATGGCAGAAGGATGGAATCATTTATACCATGGGTAATGGAGGCAGTGCAGCCACTGCAAGCCATATGGTTTGTGATTTTAATAAAGGCGTTTCCATGGAAACCGGAAAACGCTTTAAGATGATATGTCTTTCTGATAATACGCCTATTATCACGGCTATTGCCAATGACATTGCCTATGATGAGATATTCCGCGTCCAGCTTCGTGATGTAGTAAAGAAGGGAGATCTCCTTATTGCGGTCTCCGGCAGTGGTAATTCTGCGAATGTACTGGATGCTGTTACCTATGCAAAAGAGCAGGGTGCCCAAGTCATAGCGATGACAGGGTACAATGGGGGAAAGCTCATGCAGTTGGCTGATTATAACCTTCACGTTCCTGTAAATGATATGCAGATAGCAGAAGATATCCATATGGTTTTTGTCCATTTGATGATGCGTCTGTTCAATGATGCCTATGGTAAGGGCAATAAATAAGGTGGGGAAAATAATGAAAAGATATGATTATCTTATCGTAGGCAGCGGTCTCTTCGGTGCTGTATTTGCCCATGAGGCCAAAGAACATGGTAAAAGATGCCTAGTTCTGGAAAGGCGCAGCTATAAAGGCGGCAATATATACTGCGAGAATAGGGATGGAATCAATATACACGCCTATGGTGGACATATATTTCACACATCCAATAAAGAAATCTGGGACTATGCCAGTCAGTTTGTAGAATTTAATAATTACGTAAACAGTCCTGTTGCTAATTATAAAGGGGAACTGTATAATCTGCCCTTCAATATGAATACTTTCCATGAAATGTGGGGGGTCATTACACCCCAGCAGGCCGCGGATAAAATTGCCGAACAGCGGGCGGTCATTACCCATGAGCCTCGGAATCTAGAAGAGCAGGCTATTTCCCTCGTTGGTACCGATATCTATGAGAAACTCATCAAGGGATACACTGAAAAGCAGTGGGGCCGTCCATGTACAGAACTTCCTGCTTTCATTATTCGCCGCCTCCCTGTGCGTTATACCTATGATAATAACTACTTTAACGATCGCTATCAGGGCGTGCCCGTTGGTGGTTACAATGTTCTGGTTGATGGGCTTCTCGAAGGAATAGAAGTGAAGACAGATATAGATTATCTGAAGGACAGACAGCATTGGAACAGTCTTGCTGATAGAATTATCTATACCGGTGCCATTGACGAGTACTTTGATTATTGTTACGGTGAGCTGGAATACAGAGGTCTGCGCTTTGAACTGGAACGGCATGAGATTTCTAATTATCAGGGCGTGGCAGCGGTAAACTATACAGATAGGGAAATTCCATATACCCGTATTATTGAGCACAAACATTTTGAATTTGGTATCCAGCCTGTAACCTATATTACAAAAGAATATCCAGCATCCTGGAAGCGGGGAGAAGAAGCTTACTATCCTGTCAATGATAAGAAAAATCAGGATCTCTATCAGAAATATGCAGAACGGGCCAGAGGTGAAGAGTCTGTTATTTTTGGCGGGAGACTTGGTGAGTACAAGTATTACGATATGGATAAAGTCATTGCTTCTGCACTGAAATGTGCAGCACAGGAATTGGAGAGGAGATAACATTCGAAATATGGACATCAAGATTCTTATAGCCATGCATAAGCCGTACTGGCATCCTGATGATCCGGTATATATGCCTATCCATGTAGGGAAAAAGGGAAAGGCATCCATTGGACTTCCAGGAGATGATACTGGAGATAATATTTCGGACAGGAATCCGGCCTATTGTGAACTGACCGGAGTATACTGGGCCTGGAAAAATCTCAAAGCCGATTATGTTGGACTTGTCCATTATCGTCGATATTTTACTCACAAGGGATTTTTTTTGCGGTCTATTCTTGAAAAGAGAAAAGATATTCTTACGGGAAAAGACTGGGAAAAAATCCTATCTTCCCATCCGATTGTAGTAGCGGATAAAAGAAAATACCGCATCGAAACAAATGAGGCCCATTATCTCCATGCCCATCCAAGAGAGCAGCTTGATGTGGCACTGAATGTTATCCGAAAAAAATATCCGGAATATGAAAAAGGCTGGAATATACTGATGAATCGTACCTGGGCTCATATGTTCAATATGTTCGTTATGAGGAAAGATTACTTTGACGAATGGTGCGCTTGGTGGTTTAGCGTAATGTTTGAGGTTGAAAAACAGGTAGATTTGTCCGAATATCCAAAGCCGGAGCAGCGATGGTTTATTGATGAGTTACTTTTGGATGTGTGGCTCGAAACAAAAGGCTATCCATACTATGAATGTAATGTAGACTATTTCGAAAAACAAAACTGGCTCAAGAAAGGATGGAGCTTCATAGGCAGGAAGTTGGGTAGCAAATAATCATTTATCTTAAGAGGGGGTAACTACAAGTAATTCAGGTTCATCATATTTGTAAGAAAGAATTTTCTAAATTGCAATTAAAGATTGCTTCAATAGCAAGAGGAGATCTTTTATTATATATTTATATTAGGTGGTTAAGCTGACAGGTATAAAGATGGAACGTAAGTTTGCAAGTGAAGAGACGAAGCAGCTATTATTTAGTGTTATTATGCCTGTTTATAATGTTGAAAAATATGTATCACAGGCGATTGAGAGTGTATTACACCAGGAATTTATAGACTTTGAACTTATTATTGTGAATGATTGCTCACCGGATGGAAGCCTTGCTATTTGCAAGAAGTATGCAGAAAAAGATCACCGTATCACCATTATTTCACTTGATAAAAATGGTGGATTATCGAATGCGCGTAATGTCGGAATGAGTGCTATGAGAGGTCGGTATGTATTGTTCTTGGACTCTGATGACTGGTGGGATGAGGATTTACTGCAATCTGTAGCCGATGTTATAGAACAGGATGAACCAGATATCGTTTTTTTTGGATATAGGGATGAATGGTTTTCCATGGATGATAGGCAATTACAGACAGTACACAAAATTCCTAAAGCAATATCTATAAAAAATAACCATCTGGAAGTCCTTAGGATGTCTATTATTTTACAGGCTCAGGACAATGATATGTATTCCTGGTCAGCAAATAAAGCAATAAAAAATAAAAAGAAACCCTCCCGGTTCATCGATGTACCATTAAGTGAAGATAAAGAATATATTGGTAGATTGTGGGAGAATGCATCGTCCCTTTCTGTAATTGCTAAATCGTTATTACATTATCGTAGGAAAAAAGCCGGTAGTTTACGGAGTAAATATCAGCCCCATTTTTTTAAAATTCATAAATTGATTTGGGATTATCGTTACAATCAACTTTTGGAAGCGGGACTGCTTGATGAAGGTGCGGATGTATTAAAAAAGCAGTATTTGCAAATTGTATACTTGACAGTCCAAATGATGTGTTATCCCGAGGCTCATAAAAGCGTAGCTGATAAAATTCAATTTATTCATACTGCGGAAAATGATAAACATTGGGATGCTATTCGTGATAAGTCTATGAGGGGAGCCTTCCAGTTTCAAATTATGGGTTTTTTCTTCTCTCATAATATTTATCCGGCTGTTCTCTTTTTAGGGGAGATGATTTATTTTATTAAAGTACATTCTTTTTGGCTATGGAGGCATTTGCGGTAAAGAGTCGAATATTTCAGATTATATTGCTGACGAGAGTTCTTTTCCAATTGCTGCTTTGTTACAGGAATTTATTTTTGCTTGAAGAAGATAAGACTTAAAAGAATCTGACCTGTGGGATTAATAAAATGGTGAATGATATGTTGGGTATGAAATTCAGATATCTAAAACTGAAAAAGTCAAAGGATATGCGGCATTGTAGTAATGGTTTAGTTTGAATGTAGTGGTTAATAATTGCATTTATATTACATAAAAGTCGGAGGAAATCGAGTGATACCTAGAATTATTCACTATTGCTGGTTTGGCGGTAATCCTATGCCGGTAGATGTAAAAACATATATAAATTCATGGGAAAAATATTGTCCGGACTATGAGATACAGGAATGGAATGAATCAAATTTTGATGTTAGTGAAAATAATTATTGCCGTGAAGCCTATGAATCTAAAAAATGGGCATTTGTTTCTGACTATGTAAGATTGAAAGTTTTATATGAATATGGTGGTTTCTATATGGATACTGATGTAGAAGTGGTAAAATCATTGAATCCACTTCGCATCTATGATGCGGTGTCTGGATATGAGTCGAAGACTCATATTCAGACAGGCACTTTAGGTGCCTGTCGGAATAATGAGTGGATTGGCATGCTACTGAAAGATTATGATGAAAGACATTTTATTCGTAAAGATGGAAGTCTTGATTTAAAAACGAATGTACAGAGTATTACTAAATTAACGTTGAAGAGATATAGAATGAAACTTCTTGGTCAAAAGGTAACTTTTGGAAAAAATATGGTTATATTACCTTTTGATTACTTATGCGCAAAGCATTGGGATACAGGTGTGATTGATAAAACATCGAACACATTTACCATTCATCACTTCAAAGGATCATGGGTTACTGATGAAATGAAAAGATATAACAATTTATTAGATAAATATTATAAAAAATATATTAAGATGGATTCCGGCAAATATTGCATTTTATTTGTGTAGAATTAAAGCAACTTATGAAATGTATGGCATGCATGACGTAATTCGAAAAATAGGGCATAAGATTTAGATTTATTAATAAAGATATGCCTACTTCAAGCATTCGTTTAGCCTAAGGAGTATTTATAGCAATGTCACGAGTAGTATATATACGTGAGAAAGCCCCCAACCAGCAGCATGGGGGAAATAAAGGTGTTGAGGATATCAATACTGTTCTGGGAAAAAAATATGATGAAATATCCGAGTTATATACTTTGCCAGGACGTAGGCACTTATTTGATTATGCAAGATTTTTTACCAGAAATTGGAGCAATTTAAATACCATCAGGAAATCTGTTAAAAATGATGATATTTTGATTATTCAGTATCCACATTATAATTTTCATGCGCTTGGGGAAAAATTAATAGATCTTTTTAGAATAAAAAATACAATTTTACTGGTCCACGATGTAGATTCTGTAAGATATCAAACTGGGATAGATGAAGAAATTAAGCTTTTGAATTTAGCAAAGGTTGTACTTTTGCATAATCAGAAGATGTCGGACTATTTAGTAAAACATGGACTGAAAACAAAAACCGTTAATATCAATATTTTTGACTACTTGCTTTATAATACTCCATCACAGGAGTCGTTTTCTTTCGGAAAACAAATCGTATTTGCAGGGAACTTGGGAAAAAGTCATTTTCTTAATCTAATGGGGCAGGATAGTTTGGGACTATCATTGTCTCTTTTTGGTCCTGGCTTATCTGAAGAGATGAAAGAAAGCAGCCATGTCCATTGGATGGGGAGCTACAGCCCGGACGAAATCCCATTTAAATTAAAGGGAAGCTTTGGACTTGTTTGGGATGGTACATCTCTTGATGAGTGTGATGGGTTTATGGGAAGGTATATGAAAATCAATTTCCCGCATAAACTGGCATTGTATATAGCAGCAGGTATCCCGGTTGTTACCTGGAGCCAGGCAGCTATTGCTGACATTGTAAAAACATATAAAATTGGTTTTGTGGTTGATAGTTTGCGTGAGGTGAGTAACTATATTGACTCAATTAATGAAAAGGAGTATGCGGAGTATAAAAAAAATATACTGAAATTACAGAAAAAGGTAATGTCTGGATATTTTACAGCGTTAGCGTTTGAAAAAGCAGTGACAATGATTTCACGATAAATTAAATGGACGGCATGAGGAACTTAGCAATTATGAAATCTATGAGTTGGAGTATTTCCTGGCAGTTCTTGCAGAGAGTATTCTTTATTGTCGGACTTGCTACTATGCCAGTTATGACTGGAAAATTTAAATTTCCGATAGCGGGTAATCATATTGGCCTTTTATTTTTTACAGCAGGCATACTTATCTGGGGTATAGAAATGTATTGTACCCGTAAAAGTTTAACAGCGGGAGAGAAAAGGGGATTCCTGTTTTTAGGGCTCATGTTTCTATGGGCGCTAATTTGTACGGTGGCGGGAGTCTTATTTTATCCGTCTTTTGCCAATATGAATCTAAATCAGATGGTCAATTTTAGAAATTTGTATTATAACGTAATTGGAATATATCCTGAATTAATAGAATTAGATTTTGTTAGGGGGGTTCTTCTATATAGAGGTATTCGTAGTACTTTTGCCTCGGTACTATCAACTTATTTTATTTCCTTATGGATATATCATGTTTATCAGAAAGATTGGAAGATGGGGGTTAGGGATCTCCAGCGTGCACTTGTTGGAGCAGGAGTTTTTCTAATTTGCTATTCCAGTATTGAACTTGGATTTTTGAGCGGTAATTATACTTGTAAAACACTATTGGCGATTATAAATAATCGGATTTTTGATGTTGCTTCTGGAAATGGATGGTATCCGCCTCTATTTTGGGATTTTTTGCAAATGAGAAGCTTATTTTTGGAGCCTGCGCATTTATGCATTTTCCTGATTATGGCAATACCTGTACTTTACCTACCTAGTTTTGAAACGAAGACAAAGTCAGATCTTATATTCATTGCAGTTAGTTCCATTTTTTTAATGATGTTATTCATGACAAAATCTCGGACTGGTGCAATCGCTATTGGAATAGAAATAATAATTACTTCGTTTTGGATTTCTTTTACACAAAGCAAGAGATTTAAGAAAATTATTAAATTAGCTCTATGTATTTTAGCCTTATTCTTATTTTCCCTTGGTATCATGGCTAACTTTCATTCAATAGACCCAAAAGTGAATGATAGGCATGATGCAGTATCAGCCATGAATTATCTTGAATCAAATGTAACTTCTGTAGTTGGAGATAAGCGCAGTAATAGCACTCGAAAAATAAATATGTTGGCTACGGGTAAAACTTGGTTAGACCATCCCATCATGGGAGTTGGGGTCGATTTGCATAGTGAGTATGTTGGTGAAAAGTTCTTACCATCAGATATGGGAAACAAAGAAGCGATTAACTGGATCAAAGATATGAATAAAGAAGGTCCGATAAAAAGTGGGGTTCCAAATATAAATCATATCTTAAATATTTTAGTAGAACAGGGGCTTATAGGAGTGATTTTATTTTTGATTCCTTTTGGGATAGTCTTAATGAGGTGCATTAATAATCTATGTCTAATTAACGATGCAGAATTTACTTCTCTTTTAATTTCTCTAGCTGGCTCAGTTTTTGTATTATTAGTTAGTTATGATCATATTTGGCTTTTTATTATTGTTGGTCTCGTGTTCAGTGCTCTTTACGCACGAAGGGATGGGAATAATATATGATGGATGGTTTTTCTAAAAATATACGCAAATTCTCACGGAAATTTTTCTTCCTTGTAGTTATTTTTGCTATATTCTGTGGTATTTCTGGGGCTGGAGTAAAATATATGTTTTCCGATACGGCTATACGTACAGGTGACTACTTATTTATCAAAGTAATTTCATTGCAGAATAAAAATGGGAATATAGATAGTAATTTCGACTATGCAGGATTCTGGCGCTCATCTGCCAATATTGATAAGTTTATCAGTAGTGTGTCGAAAGAAGATTTCGATTTTACTAAAATTGACAGCGCTTGGAATAGAAAAAGTCGTTCGCAGCAGATTGACTGGATTAGGAATTACATTATGGTTTCTTCTTTCCGGGGAAATGTTTATGAGATAGGATTTAAATTTGATGGAAATATTACACCGGATACTGTATACATGAATTCTCATTTGGGGATTTTATGTGATCAATTGGTAAAGCAGAGTGAAAAGGCACTGAAAGAAGCAATGACGGAAGTTTCTTTTCAAACAATCAGTACCAGCGATATTTATCCATCTGTTGTGCCTGTAGATCGGAGGAAGGCTGCTATTAAATATGGGATTCTTGGGTTTGTGGTAGGGATAATTGCTGCAGAGATTATGGTTGCCCTGACAGTTTTGCGTCGAAAAAACTCTGCGTAAATCAGACAAGTGTATTTTTAGAATGACTTTGCTTAAAATAGATGTTCAAATGATACTTACACAGGTAAAACGTGTATAAGCATTTAATCTGTAAATTGCATTTTGAAAAGAGGTATGAGGTTGAAGGAGATTGGGCGGCTCTGGGAAAATATTTTTTCTATGGTCACGTTACGTGGTATGGAGTATATCCTGTCTTTTCTTTTGGTGCCATACCTTCTTCGCACACTTGGACCTGCTAATTATGGAGCCATTGCTTTCATGCAGGGAATTGCTGCATACTATAACCTCTTTATTGATTTCGGCTTTAACCTGACAGCACCGAGAAAATTGGCCCGTTCACCGGTAGAGGGAATCCCCCGTATTTTCTCTATATTCATGTGGTCAAAGGTGTTGTTGCTGGTTATTGTTACTGTTGCTTTTGGTATTCTCCTATGGGGAGCAGATAGAATTGGTATTATTTCATTGAATCCGTACTTATTTGCTGCTATATATACTGCAGTTATTGGGAATGTGCTGTTTCCTGTCTGGTTCTTTCAGGGAATCCAGGAGATGAGATATATCACCACTATTAATCTTCTGGGTCGTTTTTTCTGCATTTTGGGGATATTTACATTGGTAAACACGGAGGCTGATTTTGTATTAGCAGCTTTCCTGCAATCCTGCACACCATGTATTGCGGGTTTTCTCTCTCTTATTTTGATTTCTCGTAGGTATCGGGGGGCGTGGAGATGTCCTGCTTTTCAGGAGATTAGGTCTGCAGTCAAGGAGGCCAAACAAATCTTCATCTCCAATTTAGCCATTAGTTTATACACAAATACGGATATCATAGTATTAGGAATTCTGACTAATGATACTGTGGTTGGTTACTACAGCGGAGCAGATAAGCTTTTGAATTGTATCAAACGAGGGGTCAGTGCTGTCAACGATGCGGTTTATCCCTATATCAGTCAGACGTTGACGGTAGATAGAAATCAAGCCATCCGTTTCTTACGAAAGCAAATGATGGTTTATGTTGCTGGTGGTATTGTTGGCGGAATGATTCTTTTATTTGGTGCACCCCTCTTTATTCCATGGCTGTTGGGGTCGAAATACGTGGCTTCTATCCTCCCACTGCAAATCATGTCATTTGTACCACTCATGGTGGCACTTAGTAATATTTTTGGGTATGAAACGATGCTTCCATTTGGAATGGAAAAGATTTATAGTCGTATTCTTGTTCTTGCATCTTTTGTAAATTTGGTCATTATAGGACCTTTTGTGTGGATATATCAGGAAAGTGGGGTATCTATGGCTATGTTTATCACAGAAACCTTTATCACAATAGTACAGGGATATGTCCTTCATAAAAGAGGGATTTTACTTTGATATTTGTATCTATATCGTGTAGTATCGATTTAGTATTACATTTGGAGGTCTCACAGATTGGAAAAATTGGATTCGTTACAGGGACTCCGTTTTCTTGGTTTCTTTCTTATTTTTCTAAATCATGCCGGATGGCTGCTGTGGAAGACGAAGTACTTTGATTTTGGTGCCAGAGGCGTTGAAATCTTTTTTGTGCTGTCCGGATTTTTGGTGGCCTATAACTACCAGGATGCAGACTTTGCCTATGACCTGAAGTCATCTTTTAAGTATATGTGGTCCAAGCTGCAGAAGTTCTATGTGCTTCATATGCTTACTTTTCTTGTGGTTCTCTGCCACATGGAGCGCCATGGATTCAAGTATCCCGACGGAGTTCATGGATTTATCCGTGATGTATTCCTGAATATAACGCTTCTGAAAGGCTGGTATGATCCGGCTAAGTTTACCTTTAACGGGGTGACCTGGTTTCTCTCCTGTATCCTTTTTATTTATTTCTGTGTACCCCATATTATTGATTTCTTTAAATCTAAAAAATGGAGGGGTACTGCCCTTCTTTCATTCCTTATCCTGTTTATGCTGAAGATGACTTTTGATACTATGGGATACAAAATGGGTATGAACCCCTGGTCCGGTGTCTTTGGCTGGTACTGCAATCCGGCCTACCGTCTCTTTGATTTTCTCTTGGGCTATACGGGCTTTTTGGTACTGAGCGGATTTTCTGGAGAATTGTCAAAGAAGAAGGCTTCGTTGCTTCAGGTCAGCATGCTTATCTTTTACTTTGCAGCCTGCAGGCTGTTTGATACGCAGTGGGTACCGGCACCATTTATCCTGCTTACGGTTCTATTGATTTTCACGTTTACATTGTCCGGAGGGATCTTTGACAAACTGTTTGGTAATAAGCTTCTCATCCATCTTGGTAATATTAGTTTCGAATTGTATATCGTACACCAGGTCAATATTAATCTGATGAACCATATATTGGATGAGCTGCTGGATCATAATCATCTGGCTGTATTCCTGATATTGCTGGTGATATCTATACTCATGGCAGAATTTTTTTATTGGAAACCTGTGAAAGAATTTATTACAAAGACTATTTGGTGAGAGAATTAGGGAGAGAGGGGGAAATGGTCAATTTTGGTTGGTACTTTTCACACAAAAAATTAGCGTACTTATGCGACCTTAGGTAATGACTCATAGTAGCGTCTGCGTTTTACAGCAGGAGAATCCCCTCCATTGGCGGGAGCAGATTCGCCTGTTATTCCAGCAGCTTATGAAGTATCTCTAAATCAGAATTTTGACTTCGTCTGCGGTCATTTTTTCTGTGTTATATCTGCCATAGAGAAGTTTTAATTTCATTTTCGCCTATATCGACTTGCACTTCGCATTTTTATCAACTTAGTTTACATGATCAATCAAGAACAACATTCTTGAGGAATATAAACGAATTTTTCGCTTATATTATTGACTGTAATCAGGCTGATTTGATATAGTAGTGACAGGAGGTGGTAGTTATGATTACATATTTTTCTATGGAAGGCTTTCTTTCTATTAAGAAAAAGGTGGAGCTTTATTTTGTTCCCAAACCTCATACGCGGATTACAAATACCCGTTTTGAAGATAATTTTATCCATACGCCAAAGTATAAATTAATGAAAGCGGCTGTTCTCTTTGGAATGAATGCATCCGGAAAGTCTAATGTGCTGCTTGGCATGAAGCATCTTATTTCAATGATTAATCACGGATTGAATTTAGGTGCTGTTGATGATATGCGTCGAAATCTGATTAATTTTGATTGCAAAACAGTTGCTTTTGAAATCGGTTTATATGATGTGAAAAGTGATCAGGATTATGTGTATCAGATTGCCTATGACTGTGAGAAAATTGTTTCCGAAAAATTGGTTTTAAACGGACAGGAAATTTTTTCTTTTTCTGGCGGGAAATTATCTATCACAAATCTGAGCGGTATAAAAGAGCGGGACGCCCTTATCCGGTTATTTTCCGGTGTTTCTACGGAATTATATCTGCTGAAGCTGAAAGACTACATGGGGGAGTATATTACTTCTTTCCAAAAATTGGCCGCCGCCGTAAAAACAAATATCCGGGATATTGTACCTATGCTGGATAGGGATAACATCAGAGTTGTGAATGAAGAACGCAAGGGCTTTTGGGAAAATAATAAAAAGCGTATTTTATCTGTTTTTCATATGCTGGATGGAACGATTACGGATATCGGATTTGAAAAAATCCAGGCGGACAGATATGAAGTTCTTATTTTCCGGGGAAAAAATAAATACCATTTGGGAATAGAATCCAAAGGGATTCAAAAGATATGTCATTTAATGGATGTTTTGATAACCAATATGATCAATGGGGAGGTACTGGCTGTTGATGAGTTGGACTCTTCCATCAGCACGGGTTCTTTGATTGAATTATTTAATGACTTGATAAATACGAAGGAAAATAAGGGCCAGTTTATTATTACTTCTCATAATCCTTTTTTGATGAATCAGAATATTTTTCATCCCCAGCAGTTGTACATTGTGAATAAAAAATCTGATTTGTCATCGGAAATCTATTCTTTTGATGATTTTGATCTTCGTAATGATAAAAATAAATTATATGAAGATTATCTTAAAGGAAGGTTTGGTGGGGCCGGTGAGTAGATCCATTCGGAGGCTTGCTTCGCCCAAAAGGAAACTTAAGACAAAGGTTCTATTCCTGGTGGAAGGGAAAACTGAGAAAAATATCATTTTCCATCTTTTTGATCAAAACGATTATTCGAATATATCGTTTAGTGTAAAAGAATACCAGGGCGGTGGATATGCTGATATAAGACATTGGGTGGCAAAGCGAAGAGATAGCCTTGATATTGTTTTTGTTATTTGTGATTTGGACCGGGCACAGGAAGACACGGAAAGGAAAAGTCTTATTACAACGATTAAATTTTTAGAGAATGCAAACAATAGGAACAATATATTCTTGTCATGTCCTGATTTTGAACAATGGATGCTCTGCGGGTTGCCCGGCAGTAATAACAAGCCGTTATACCGCTGTCTCGGATATGCTAATAAAGAAGAGCAAAAGGCGGATGAACATTTGTTTTCCAAGTATACAGGTGCGGGAGGCAGCTTTTCCACAGCCGAAAGATACTTTTCCGGAAGACCTTTATTCTATATGAAAAAGAATTTCTCCCAAGGAACTATTCAGAACGAATACGTTAATGCAGAACAAAGTTCATTATATTATTTAAGGGATTATTTACAAATACTGGATCATGCATGATTTATTGTATTTTGTTATGGAGGGAATAGATGGAACCCTATCAAAATGTAAATGGAAATTCCGGTATAGCAGGATATGAGATCGGCGATACCTGTATCGAGGTGGAATTTGCAGATACAGGAAGGGTATATTGTTATTCTTACAAAAGTGCCGGACGGGAGAATGTGGAGGAAATGAAGCGTCTGGCGGCACAGGGGCATGGACTCAATTCGTTTATTAACCGGCGGGTAAAATATTTATATGAAAAGTGAGAGAGTCTTGTTTTAAAGGGCTCTCTTTTTTGTATTGCAGTATAATGATTTTAAAAGACAGGGATAGAAAGGAAGTGTACATCGTGAGAACAGCGCGCAGGGAAATAGAAGGCAGGCCTGTGCTGGCGGTCTGCTATGATTTCGACCGGACGCTTTCCCCTGAAAATATGCAGGACGGATATATCCGTGCCGTGGATTATGATGTGGACGGCTTTTGGGCGGAATCGAACCGGCTGGCGGAAGACCACTGCATGGATCAAAATCTGGCGTACATGTATAAAATGCTTCAAAGCGCCAGAGGGAAAGAAATACTGAACAAGGAACGGCTGAAACAGTACGGCGGCAAAGTCAGGTTGTACGACGGCATTAAAGGATGGCTCCGCCGGATTAATGCCTATGGGGAAAAACGGGGCATTCTTGTGGAACATTACATCATTTCCTCCGGGCTGCGGGAAATCATAGAAGGGACAGCGATTGCGAAAGATTTCACCCATATTTACGCCAGTTCCTTTTATTACAATGAGCATGGAGAACCCTGCTGGCCGGCGCAGGTGATCAATTACACGAATAAGACGCAGTTCCTTTTCCGCATAGAAAAGGGGATCCTGGATATCAATGACAATGCGGTGAATGACCACTTCGCGGAAGGCGAGCTGCGCGTCCCGTTCAGAAATATCGTATACATCGGCGACAGTGCCACGGATATCCCCTGTATGCGCCTTGTCAATTCACTGGGCGGCCATTCCATCGGCGTCTATGATTTGGAAAATGCAGCCAGCAAAGATACGGTGTGCCGGATGATACGAGACGAGCGCATCCGCTACTATGTACCGGCAGATTACACAAAAGGAAGCGAAATGGACACGCTCATGCACCAAATTATAGACAAAACGGCAGCCTACGAGGTGCTGGAAGAGAAGCATTTAAGAGACAGGAAAGAAGCGATAGGTTGGGCTTTTACATAATGAGTAATGCTTTGTGGCTGAGAAGCGCAATATTATAAGGAGAAGATCATGGATAACTGCATTAATTTTTCTTATGTTATTAGTGGGATTATAATTTTTATGTATATGTGTGTAATAGGATATGTAGGGAATTTTTGTAAAATTACTACTGATAGATCAAATATCCAAAGAGAAGAACTATTGAGTAGAAATAAAGAAAATGTGACTTATATTGATAAAGAATATATTCCGTTGCTTTATGATAGCGCTGTCAGAGATACTAAGGATACATTTGATTTTCTTAAAGAGATTACTTTATATGCATTTAAAGGGCTATTTTTGATTAATGGGGGCGGAGCTACTGCAATAGCGGTATATTTAGGAAGTAACCATGGTAATATATCCATATATAGTAAAGGAATATCATGGGGACTGGCATCATTTTCTTTTGGGGTATTTTTTGTCGTAGCATGTATGTTGCTTTCTTATTTGGCACAAGGTTATTTTGTATCTGCTGCATACTTTGTACAAAAAACAATAGAAAATCAACTTTTTTATACAAGGTTGGACGATAAAGCAAAGTCGGATAATGAAGCAAAGAGCAATGAGATCATCGGAAATAATTTTTGCAAAGCTAGAAATTCTGATAATAAATATGCGGATATTTTTAGGTTATGGGCTATGTGGTGTGGTATGGCAGCATTATTTTTTGCGGGGTTAGGTTTGTTATTGGTTACATTAGTGTTGGTTCTGTGGTGAGTTAAAGGAGAATTCATCATGAAAAAGAAATTTAAACCGAATACCTGGCTGTACCCGCAGCCGGTGCTTGTGATTGCTACTTATGATGAAAATGATATGGCAAATGGTATGGTGGCGGCGTGGGGCGGCATTTATGACACCAACCGGGTGGGTTTCATGCTGGACCATACCCATAAGACTGTGGCGAATCTATTGGAAAAGAAAGCTTTTACCGTAAGCATGGCGACCGTTTCTACGATGGCGGAAGCGGATTATCTGGGGATTGTGTCGGGAAATCGTGTACCCGATAAGGTGGCGCGCGCCGGACTTCATGCGGTGAAGAGCGAGTTTGTGGACGCGCCGGTGCTTTTGGAATTTCCTTTGACCCTGGAGTGTAAAGTGTCCAAGGTGACGAAGGTAGGAGAGGATTACCATTTCGTCGGGGATATCGTGAATATTCTGGCCGATGAGGACATTCTGACCGATGGAAAGATTGACGTGAAGAAATTGCAGGCGATTACCTTTGATCCGGCCTGCGGGAAATATATTGCTCTTGGTAACGCGGTGGGAAACGCATACCGGGAAGGCAGAAAGTATATGGAGTGACAGAAATTATCTATCGTGGCAAGGAAAGAAGAATCCTATGAGAGTCATCAGAGGAATAGATTCTTCGCTTTGTGTCACATTGCTGTTTCCCGTCTTTCTCACAAGGCATTCTTGCCCCCCGCTCTGAATGACGAGGGATGGTAAGGCGTCATCAGAGTCATAGATTCTTCACTCCGTGTCATGTTGCTGTTTCCCGTTTTTCCCACAAGGCATTCTTGTGTCCATTCAGAATGACTGCGGATGGCAAGACGTTATAATAGGGGGGAATATTAAGCGTCATCCGAAGCGAATGTGAAAGATCTGCTGCCGTGGTGGGGAAGTCGGTAAGAAGATAAAAGCTATCAGCTGTGAGCTGTCAGCTAAAAGTGCTGAATGACTGCGGATGGTATAAGGCGTCATAATGAAGGGAAACGTTAAACGTCATCCTGAACGAACGTGAAGGATCTGTACCCGTGGTGAGGGAATCGGTAAGAAGATAAAAGCTATCAGCTGTGAGCTGAAAGCTGTTAGCCGTTAGCTGTCAGCTAAAAGTGCTGAATGACACCGAACGGCAAGACGTTATAATAGGGGGGGATATTAAGCGTCATCCGAAGCGAATGTGAAGGATCGGCTGCCGTGGTGAGGAAGCCGGAAGGTGAAAAAGAAGTCAGGAAGGAGGCGGGTTATGACAAAAGAAGTAAAAACCGGCATGATGGCGTTTATTATTTTGGTTGTTGCCATGGCGGTGTTTCTTTTTGTCCGTCCGAAAGATTGGTTTGACGGGAGTTATTTCCGCATGACAGCATCCTTTTCCAGTGTACAGGGGATCAAAAAAGGAAATGAAGTGCGTTATGCCGGTGTCCGTGTGGGGGAAGTGTCCAAAATTTCCACGGAAGGAAATGAAGGGATTCTTGAGATGCGTATAAAGAAAGATGCGCAGATTCCTCTGGACGCGGAGTTTACCGTTTCGCGGAACGGAGTGATTGGTGATTATTACGTGGATATCCGCGGCGGTCATTTTGACGGCAGTTATTTCGGGGAGGGGATGCGTGTCGAAGAAAAAAGATCGAATCGTTTGGATCAGATGATGGAAAGAGCGAAGAAGCTGATGGATTCCGCAGCGCAGATGAAAGAGAATATAGGGAAGATGGAGGGAAAGTAGGCAGCTGAAAAGCCGCTTGGCATGCTTGGGAAAGTATGGCCGGCGGCTTTTTCTTTACTTATGGGATTCCTGTTCCATTTCCCAGCTCCATGAGCGGGTGGGAGTCATCTTTCCGTCAGCACCGAAGGTGTACCTGGTGGTGCCGGGGAGTTTCGGCGTGAGGGGGCTGGTGAAGCCGCGGCCGATGACGTCGGTGGTATTCATGATGAAAAGGAAGGCGTGGGGGTCTATGTCCTCGATGAAATGGCGCAGTTTGGTGACTTGCGTCAGATCCACGATAGCGAAGACGATTTTCTTGTCTTTTCCGCTGAACCCGCCCTGTCCGTAGAGAAGGGTGGCGCCGTGATGAATATTTCTCAGAATGGTGTCCGCCACTTCAAGCGGTTTGTCGGAAACGATGAAAGCCGCTTTCCTTTGGGCGAAACCGATGACGATACGGCTGGAAACGGTGGCATTGATGTACATGGCGATGAGGGTGCAGATGGCAGGTTCCAGTGTAAAGATCCACGCGCTGGACATGATGATGATGAAGTTCAGGCCGAAGACGACGTAGCCGATTTCCAGATTGTAAAATTTTTTGATAACCGCGCCAATGACGTCGAGGCCTCCGCTGTTTGAATTGTAGCGGTAGAGAAGTCCCAGGGCGGCGCCGAGGACAACGCCCCCCGATATGGCAGCGACAAGAGGATTGCTGATGACACACCAGTCCGCCATGAAAGCGGTGAGGTCGATAAAGAGCGACAGGCTTACTGTGCTTAAAATGGTGACGACCGTATAGAATTTTCCCATGAATTTCAGGGACAGGATGAGTACAGGTATATTCAGTACCAGATTGGACAGGCCGATGGGAATGTCCATGAGGTAGTAGAGGATCATGGCGATGCCTGTGACACCGCCTGCGAGAAAGTGATGGGGAACAAGGAATATATTGAGTCCGGCGGCATAGATGAAAGTGCCGATGAGGGTGATGACAAGTATGAAGAGAACGCGCTGTATGCAGACAGGATCGTTCCAATGCTTACGGATATTGGCGTCCACGATGATCTCCTTTGGGATGTGCCCATGGAATAAGGGAGTTCTCCCTGTTTAAATGTGAACACATTATATCACTATTTTCTCTTTAATGACACCAAAAGGAATTGTGGAAAAAATATTTTTGATGGTATAGAATAAGAATAAAATTAATTTCTTATTATAAATGCAGGAGCGGATGAATCGTATTTATTTTGAAATGCCGGCAGGACGCACGGATTGAAAAATGATTTCCATATATTTTCCGATATGATATAATCTAATTGAATTACAACGTATACTATGTAATTTGTCGTGAAGGCAAAGAGCGGTTTCAAGGGGAGCAGACGAATGGACAGTTTTGAGGAAATACTTCAAAAGAAGCATTTAAAACGTACGAAAGCGCGTGTCATGATCTTGAAGGTGCTCCAGAAGAGCCTGCCGATGACCGCGGGGGATGTATATGAAGCGGTGCGGAAGAGAGATACTAAGCTCAGTCTTTCTACGGTGTACCGTAATTGTGAAGCGCTGGCAAAAAAGGGACTGCTTCTCCGTTCGACGATGCTTGCTGACGGATTGACGAGGTATGAATATACGCAGGGTGACCATGTGCACCACGCGGTGTGCCTGTCGTGCAATAAGATTTTCCCTGTCGAGGTTCGTCTGGAACCGGAGTATAAAGACCGTCTGGCAGAAGAAAACGGATTTGAAGTGACGGAGCATCGTGTGGAAATTTACGGTTTTTGCAAAGAATGCAAGGCGCGGGGCATGGATAAGGAATTTAAAGAACGGATGATTTAAAGAAAGACAGGAAAGGCGGAGCGTATACGATGCGTTTTTTATTCCGTGCGTAACTGAAGGCGGGATTTAAAAAGTAAAAGGACATGAGGCGGCAGAGATGCCGTCTTTTTATGGTGCCCGCATTTCAAAAGAGGTGCCGGAAGGAAATCTTATGTGTATTTGTCATGCAATAATGATGAGTAAGATTTTTTCTATATCTGCAGTGCAGGGAATCTGTGGATAAATAAGGTGCTTACATGATAAAATATAAACAGATGTATATATAATTAATTATTTATGAAGAAGGAGGAGAGTGTATGGGTCTTATTAAAGCAGGAATGGGCGCGGTCGGAGGCGTACTGGCCGATCAGTGGAAGGAATTCTTCTATTGTGACAGCATGCCGCCTGATGTCCTCATGATGAAAGGACAGAAACGGACCGGCGGCCGCAGCTCGAACACAAGCGGAGAAGACAACATTATTTCCAACGGATCCGTCATTGCCGTCAACAACGGGCAGTGCATGATGATTGTGGAACAGGGCAAGGTCGTCGATCTCTGCGCCGAACCGGGAGAGTATACCTACGATCAGTCATCGGAACCGTCGCTCTTCACGGGCGGTCTGAATAAGGAAAGCGTCATCGCCGTATTCAAACAGATGGGAAGACGTTTTACCTTTGGCGGCGATACGGGGAAAGACCAGCGCGTTTATTTCTTCAACACAAAGGAAATCGTGGGGAACAAGTACGGTACGCCCAGCGAGATTCCGTTCAAGGTGGTTGATGCGGATACCGGGCTGAAATTGTCCGTCCGTATCCGCTGTTTTGGTGAATACAGTTACAAAATCGTAGATCCGATCCTCTTTTACACCAATGTGGCAGGCAACGCGTCGGACAGTTATGAGCGTTCCCAGATTGACGGCCAGCTGAAATCAGAACTGCTTACGGCTCTCCAGCCGGCATTTGCCAAGATTTCTGCCCAGCGCATCGACTACACCGATCTGGCGGGACACACGTTTGAAATTGCCGAGGCCCTGAATGAAGTGCTTTCCAAGAAATGGACGGAGCTCCGTGGCCTTGCTATCGTTTCTTTCGGTGTGAACAGTGTCAAGGCCAATGAGGAAGACGAAGCGAAGATCCAAAAGATCCAGATGGGCATGGCCATGTCAAATCCCGCTATGGGTGCGGGCGTTCTCGTAGACGCACAGTCTGACGCTATGCGTACGGCGGCGGGCAATGAAGGCGGCATGGGCGCGGCATTTGGATTTATGGGTATGAATATGGCAGGCGCGGCAGGCGGTATGAACGCGTCCAACCTGTACGGTATGGCAGGCCAGCAGCAACAGCAGATGCCCCAGCCGGCACCCGCGCCGGCACCTGCTCCCGCTCCCCAGCCGGCGGGCTGGAAATGTGCGGAGTGCGGTACGGGAGGAAATACAGGCAAGTTCTGCGCCAACTGCGGAAAACCCGCTCCCGCTCCTGCGGCTGAATGGACCTGCGCGGAATGCGGCACGAAGAATACGGGCAAATTCTGTGCCAACTGCGGCAAGCCCGCTCCTGCGGCTGATTGGACCTGCAGCGAATGCGGTACGCAGAATAAAGGCAAGTTCTGTGCCAACTGCGGACATCCCCGTCCGTAATGGAACAGTTGAGAGAAGGGCGGCGGGCATAGATTTACTGCTGCCCTGTCCCTATTTCACACTGCCGTTTTGTTTCCTTTATGGAAAAGGCGGCGATTATGGAAAAGGAGGTACTTATGGCTGATACTTCAGTAAGCTTTAAATGCCCCAATTGCAGCGCTCCTCTTGCATATGCTCCCGGTGCGGATCATGTGACCTGCGAATACTGCGGCACGGAACTGTCCATCGCTGATCTGGAAGCGTTCTACGCGGCGAAGGAAGAAAACGCGGCAAAAGCGGAAGAAGCGCGGCAGAAAAAGTGGGATACTGACGGTGCGGGAAAGGAATGGAGCGAAGACGAGGCGAAAATTCTCCGCGCCTTTACCTGTTCTTCCTGCGGAGCGGAAATCGTCTGCGATGAAAATACGATTGCCACGGAATGCTGTTACTGCGGAAACCCGACGATGATTGCCCAGCGTTATGACGGCGCTCTGCGTCCTGACTATGTGATTCCGTTCCAGAAGACGAAAAAGGATGCCCAGGAAGCCTTTAAAAATTTCTACAATGGGAAATTACTCCTGCCGTCCAATTTCGTCAGCCAGAACCGGGTGGATGCGATTCAGGGCATGTATGTTCCTTTCTGGCTCTTTGACTCCAAAGTCACCGCTACCGCCAGCTACAAAGCGAAAAACGTAAATACTTTCGTTGTCGGAAAGAATCAGATCACGGAAGAAAGGGTTTACCGGTGCGACCGTGAGGGAGAAATGAAATTTAACCGGGTACCTATGGACGGCAGTAAGAAAATGGACGATACATGGATGGAAAGTATCGGACCTTTCGATTATTCCACCATGGTTCCTTTTACCACGGCATACCTGGCAGGGTACCTGGCCGATAAGTATGATGTGCCGGCGGAAGAAATGGCGCCCCGCGCCGATGAGCTGGTAACAAATACCGCGCTTGCGCAGATGGACGGTACTGTCACCGGTTATACAAGCTGTAATCGGGAAGACGGTTTCGTGTCCAAAGATGAAAACACCGTTTCCTATGCCCTTGCGCCGGTATGGATTCTTTCCACCACTTATAACGGCACGCCGTACACTTTCATTATGAACGCCCAGAGCGGCAAGTTCGTGGGAAGCCTGCCGGTGGATAAAAATAAAGCATCCATGTACACGGCGGCGGCATTTGTCGTCTTCGTTCCCATCCTTTACTTCCTCATTAAAATGATGTTCGGTTCTTTATAAGGAGGCGGGACTATGAAAAAAATATTTCAGATCTTAGCGATGCTCCTTGCCGTCCTCTTTCTGCCCGTGATGTCTGACGCGGCGGAGATGCCGTCTTTCCATGACGGGGCGGATATCGTGAAAGGCGAGGCGGCCGCGGAAGTAAAGAACGCATTGGAAGCGGTAGAGAAGAAACATAATGTCCGTATCGCTGTTGTAACCCAGCCCTCCGTGAAGGGAATGAAAATCGGCGATTATGCCGATAAACTTCTCGGCACTGTGATCAAAGGCGGGGAAAAAGGGAATATGGTTCTCGTTCTTGATATGCAGGAACGCGACTGGTACATTGCCACCGATCCCAAAATGAAGGCGATGATTACCAATGATATAGGCATCAAACTTATGAAAGACGCCTTTGTAAGCAAGCTTTCCGCAGGGAATTACGCGGAAGCGTTCAAAGCTTATGCGGAGAAGGCAGACTTCCTTATTTCCTACTATGAGAAAGAAGGGAAAGCGTATGATCCTGACGATCAATTCAGTTTTCTCGGACTGGGGATTGCCGCTGTCCTTTCCCTGCTCGGCGCCTTTGGCGTAAGGAACTACCTGATAGGAACGATGAGCAATGTGGCGCCCGGTGTGAACGCTTCCCACTATCTTGACAAAGACAGTTTCGCCGTGACCGGTGAGAATGACTACTACCTCTATACCAACCGTATCGTCACGCCCCTTCCTGAAAAGAAAGATGACGGTGTTGTCGGAGCAGGCGGCTCCATGGGCGGCGGAAACGGAGGCAACGGCGGAGGAGGCGGAAAGTTCTGACAATGCCTGAAAAGAAATAAATTTGTTATTCATGAAAAGTTACCTCACCGGCCGGCGGGGTAACTTTTTTATCCATGAAGAAGAAAATCGAATCGCAGGGAACAGTTTCCATGGACCGCCTTTGCTTTGCCGTTCGTTACAGAAACCACGTTTCATTCCTGTGTTATAATGGGGAAAATCAATCCGTTTATTGGATGATGGAGAAAAACATGAATCTTCTTCTGCTTATTTTTACTTTTATAACCAACTGGATCGTGAGCGCTTCTTTTTGGGCGCTCTATTTTTTATTTACCGTCCCTTTTTTCCATGAAGAGCTGGCAGGAAATTATGAACTTCTGACGGAGCGCATCCTGCAGCTTTCTCTGGCGTGTGTTCTTGTGCCTGCCGTTTTATCGGGAACAAGCGTCATGCAATATTTCTTTGTCCGTGAAAACGGCGGGCGGAAGGCTGCGGGAGAAACGAAAATGTATTTGGAACGTCTGATGCGCGATATCTGCCGTCGGGGCAGGCTGGAATTATCCGATTTCCGTCTTTATACGGCGAAAGCAGATGATTACAATGCCTGGGCAATCGGCGGAAACCATATCACCGTCACGGAACGTCTGCTGAACGAATTTTCCGAAGAAGAGGTAAAAGGGATCCTTGCCCATGAGGTGGGACATCTGCAGAACGGGCACAGCCGCTTCGGTCTTTTGCGCTATGGCATGGAATGGTTCAGCGGTATCATTGTCTATGTTTACAGTGTGGTGACACTGCTCCTGGCATTTTTACGCTGGATTCCGGTCTTGGGGATTTTTATAGGCATTGTCAATTTTTTTATCCTCATACAATATTATTTCCTGAAAATATTTCTGCAGATTCCTCTTTGGTTTTTCACACAGTTCGGCAGCAGGAGAAATGAATATGCCGCCGACGAATATGCCTGCGGTCTTGGACTGGGGATGGAACTTGCCGTCGGACTGGTCCACCTGGAACATATTTTCCGCAGCGGCAGGCGGGACTGGTTTTCCCGTCTTTTTGACGACCATCCCGACATTCCCAGCCGGCTGGAACGGATAAGGAAAATCCTGATGGAAAGAGAACGCGGCTCTTTGGCGGGATAAGGAAACGGGGGAGTGAAATACAAAGCGGGAAGGGAATTTCCTCTTTGCGCTTTTGGCAGGATCATCCTTGCATCGGATTGAAATATATGGTATACTATGCACAGCAGAGGTGACTGTTAGTCATGTTGCTTCTGCGCCTCTTTTCAGCAAATGTTCCCCGACATTTGCAAAAAAATATACAAGGAAGTCGTCCCGGATCCCCATAACCCCCGGGACGTTTTCCTTGCATGAGAAAACGGATATTTCCTGACAGACTTTGGTCTTGAGAAATATCCGTTTTGTTTTACCATCCGTTTTTTCTCCAGAAAGAGGGGAGGAAAAGGATGAGAAGCGTAAAAGATTCAAGCCGGCCCATAAGCATGGACAGGGCGACGACCATTTTTGTCATAGCAGGCATGGCCGACCAGTTGCAGGTGGCGCCGAATTGTCCCAGTGCCGGCCCCGAGTTGCTCATGGTGGCAATGGAAAGGCCCAGGGCGGAAGGAATATCCGCACCGCTTGCGGCGATAAGGGCGGTCCATAAAAAAATGGACATCGTATAGATGAAGAAGAAACAGAAAACCTCGAGGAGCATGGATTCGGAAAAGTTTTCTCCTCCTGCACGGGTCTGTATGACGGCCCGGGGGTGGAGTTTCTGGCGGAGAACGGCGGTCATGGATTTGAAAAGCAATATGATGCGCGTTACTTTCAGGCCGCCCGAAGTCGATCCGCCGCAGCCGCCGATGAACATGAGTATGAGCAATATGACCTGGGAAAAATGGGGCCATGTTTCAAAGTCGTAAGAAATAAATCCCGTGGTGGACGAAAGAGACGCCGAGGTAAAAAGCGCTTCCAGCAGTGCGGAAGGGGCGTACAGTCCGCTTTCCAGCATTAAATTTAAAGAGATAAGGATAGTGGCGGCGGCTACGATGGAAAGATAGACTTTAAATTCCGTATTTTCCCAAAGAACACGGATGCCCCGTTTCCATGCAGCCACATAGATGCCGAAATTGGCGCTGGAAATAACCATAAAAAATATGACGGACAGTTTCAGAGGCGTACTGTCGTAAAAAGCGATGCTTTCATTCTTTGTGGAGAAACCTCCGGTGGCGATGGTGGAAAAGGCGTGATTTACCGCGTCGAAAAAGTTCATGCCGAGGAGTGTGTAAATCAATGCGGCAGAAACAGTAAAAAGCAGGTACACCGCAAAAAGAGCTTTTGCCATTTCTTTGATCCGGGGAACGGCACGGGAGGAATAAGGACCTGTGCTTTCCGCATCAATCATGCGGGCGCTTCCTTTTCCGGCCTGCGGGAAGAGCGCCACAAAGATGACGATGATTCCCAGGCCGCCGAGCCAGTGGGTCAGGGAGCGGAAGAAAAGAATGCTTTTCGGCAGAACGGTTAAATCGGAAAAAACGGTGGCGCCGGTGCCTGTCAGACCTGAAATGCTTTCTACCAGAGCGTCCAGCGGAGAAAGGAGGCCGGACAGGAAATAAGGGAAAAGGTAAAGAATGGAAATACATATCCATGACAGCGCGGTCACCGCAAGGCCGTCGCGGGGATTCAGATTGATGACTTTTTTCTTGCCCTTATACCGCAGGAATGCGGCCAGTAAAAAGCAAAGCGCCATGGAGTAAATAAAAGGAAGAACCGGCTCTTCCCCAAACAGGGCGGTCAGCAGGGGAAGCAGGAGGACGAGACCGCATCCCGCAGTCAATTTGGCGATGAGTGCTGAAACGACGGTGGTATTCATAACGATTTCCTGCCTTTAAAATAAGGAAGGACTTTTGCCGAGCAGGGGGTACGGATCAGGATGATGACCCGGTCTCCTGCGGCAAGGATAGAGCGGCCGTCAGGGATATGTGTCGTTTCATTCCGGACATAAGCGCCTACAAGACATTCCGCCGGCAGACCGGCTTTCATGAGAGGAATGCCTTCGGCAGGAGCGCCGCTTTCCAGGATAACTTCCACCGCTTCCACCTGCGCCGATTCAAGAAGAGAGACGGAGACGACACTGCGGCTCCGCACATAACTCAAAACCTCGCCTGCCGCCAGAAGCCGGACTGACAAGGCGATATCCACGCCTACCTGTGTCATGAGATCTGCGTATTCCCCGCGGACGACGCGGACGATTGTCTTTTTCGCACCCAGGTGCCTGGCAAGGAGGGCGACAAGGAGATTCAGCCGTTCATCTTTCGTCGTGCAGATCACCACATCCGCTTCAGAAACGCCTTCCTGCATGAGAAGATCTATATCTGCCCCGTCGCCGCAAAGGACGATGGACTTTTTTAATTTGGAAGAAATATGCCGGCACTGCTCCGGATCAAGATCAATGACTTTTACGGATATACCGTCGGCTTCCAGCATGGGGGCAAGCGCCGTTCCTGTCCGTCCCGCGCCGATAACAATGGCCTTTTTGATGTGCCTGGTACTGCTTTCTGCCATACCCTGGCTGAATTTTTCTATATTTTCCGGCGTGCCGATGAAGTAAGCATTGTCGTAAGGGAGCAGGCAGTCATTGCCGTGGGGGATAATCATCTGATGATCACGGAAAATCATGGCGGCAAGGATTTCATCAGGCAGTTCCAAATCTTTGAACGGTATATGGATATAAGGAGATTGGCGCTGTATCCGTGTCTCATACAAACGGACGCGGCCATTGGCGAAATCTCCCACGTTAAGGGCGGCGGGCGTCATGAGGATGCGCCGTATTTCTTTTGCCGTGACCAGCTCAGGACTCAGAACCAGGTCAATGTCAAAATTTTCCTGGAGATATTCGGTGGATTCCTGAAGGAATTTCGGGTCGCGGATGCGGGCAATCGTGTGGGGGATTCCGTTTTTCTTTGCCAGCATGGAAGCAAGAATATTCACCTCATCCATTTCGGTCACCGCCACGAAAACAGATGCATCCCGTATATCGGGATCCCGTGTGAAATCCGGACTTGTCCCGTTGGCAGTGATCGTGAGCACATCCAGCGAGTCGCGGACTTTAGATAACTTTTCTTCATCAGAATCGGCGACAACCACATCATGCTGCTCATTGGAGAGAAGCTCGGCAATCGTATAGCCCAGATGCCCCGCGCCTAAAATTACGATACGCATGAAAACTCCTTAACTATAAAATGACAGAGTAAAATATCTTGGGTAATTCATCTTTTCTTATTTTATCACAGAGAAAACCGCAATGAAAAAATCCCGCCATATGGGGGAGCGGGATTTTTTCGGATCGAGGAGATCCGTATGAATCTGCCGGGGATGGAGGGGGTCCTGTGTACCGTTACCGATTCATCAGACTTTCATTAAATCAGAACAGTGGGTTTACAGTATATTAAAAAATATCTATTGAAAGGCACACAGGAGAAAATCCCCGACACGATGGTGGAAACAGTACTCTGCTTCCACCCCCATTGTACCACAAAAAGAAGAGGAGTCAAACCGGAAGAAGAACCATGCAGCAAGCCGGTTTCCCCTGCTGAAATTGGTACGTATGGTAAGAAGATAAAAGCTATCAGCTGTGAGCTGTCAGCTATAAGCTGTTAGCAGTTAGCTGTGAGCTGTGAGTTAAAAGCCGAAGCATATGATTTCCATTAGGTGTCATACGAAACAACAGCAAAGGATTTGCTGTTGTAGTGAGGGAAACGTTAAACGTCATCCTGAACGGATGTGAAGGATCTATTACCGTGGTGAGAAAAAGCGGTAAGGCGTCATCAGCATAATAGATTCTTCGCTCCGTGTCACTATCCCGTTTCCTGTTTTTCTCATACGGCATGCTTGCCTCCGTTCAGAATGACGATTGGAGGAAAGGACGTCACTAGTAATGGGGAACGGGAAGCGTCATAATGATGGAGAACGAAAGACGTCATCCTGAACGGATGTAAAGGATCTATTACCGTGGTGGGGAAAACGGTAAGACGATAAAAGCTATCAGCTGTGAGCGGTCAGCTGTCAGCTGTTAACCGTTAGCTGTGAGCTGTCAGCTAAAAGTGCTGAATGACAGCGGGAGGCAGAGGCCGTAGAGGAGAAAGCGGTGTGAATAGAGGTATTCGTAAAACAGTACATATTATATAGAAATAAGATAAATCTTTTGTTATAATGAAAACAGAGGTTGTTTAATAAAATAAGTGTTGAAAGAAGAGCGGGAGAAACCGGCAGGAATTTTCCTGTTTACGGATTCTGTACCCGGCTTTTCAGGCAAATGAAGTGTCACGGGGAAAGGTGGTGTGAAGGCAGTATCGGCAGCATTGGGGATGGTGCTTCTTTTTATTGCGCTTTTAATTATATTGTTTTTTATGGGAGGAAAAAATGAATCGCATTTACAAAGTCATTTGGAGTCGAGTGAAGAACAGCTATGTGGTGGTTTCGGAAATCGCGGGGACAGCGAAAAAAAGTGGGGGGGTGAGAGTCTCTAAAAACGCGCTGGCAGCGGCATTGACAGCTTTTCTGCTGACCTCTTCCGTCGCGGGGGCTGTTGATAATGTAATAGTAGGGAATACGGAAGCGCCCAATGCGGTAACTGATACGACTGACTCTACTGTTGTCGGAATAGAAAATAAAGTCAGCAAGGAAAAGGATGACGTGATTGTCGGCAAGAAAAACACCATTAAAGACAGCGAAGACGTTCGAGTTGTCGGCAAAGGAAACACGGTGACAAACAGTGACCGGCAAAATGTATTCGGTGATAATAACAGCATCACGAATCGGGATGCCGGTACTGTTTCCGGATACCATGGTATAGCACGTAACGGCACTTCAGACTTGGTCATCGGCATGGGGAACAAAATTGAAGGCAACGACACCTACATGACAGGGCATGAGAGCCTGACTGTCATCGGGAATAATAACGAAACGGTCAATCCCACCTCGGGTATTGTGATCGGGGATAACCAAACCTTTGGAACGATTAAGGAATCTGTTATTATCGGTTCCATGACACCGGAAGAAAAGGCTTCCGGCAAAAGAGAGCAGGGCGGCGGAAGTGTCGTCGTAGGGTATAATGCGCAAAGCGGCGTCGGATTGAATGTGGCAGTGGGACACAGCGCGCTGGCTCTGGGCTATGAAGGAACCGTGACAGGGCACAATTCTGTCATTGAAGGCAATGACAACTCTTTTTCGAATGTCTGGTCTTCTATTTATGGGGTGAATAACAAGATCACCTCGGACGGTAACACCTCAAATGGCTTAGCGGGCAGCATCATCGGTACCTGGAACAAGCTGGATAACGCGGACAATTCGATGATATTCGGTTCTGGGAATATCCTTTCCCATGCTACAGTAGATATGTCAAGCGGACTGGAAGGAAATTTTGGGCAGGGCTCTATGACAGAATTGCTTTTCCGCAGCGGGTATCAGGAAGGGTATTCGGATCAGGCGGCAAAAGTAATGGGGGACTTTGCGAATACCAGCGGATCTGTTCTTATCGCAGGGAATGGAAACCGTTCTGATTATGCCCGGCGTTCCCAGATCGTCGGAACGGGAAATATACTGAACGGCACGGCAAACGGTACCAGTGCCAACAATACAATGGCGGGATTCCAAAATACAGGAACCAACGTGAACCGTGTGGCTGTAGTGGGAACCGGAAATAAGATATCCGATGGAACATCGGATGTTGTGATTGGCGATTATCATGAAATGTCCGGCGGAACAAATAATGTCATTCTTGGTGCCATGGCAACAAAGGAAGACGTCGTGAGCAAGACTTATACGCCCAGTTTGGGGAGCTCTTCCGGTACGCCGGGCGGGTATACAGGGATACCGATTCCATACAATGTGAGAGCCACCGTTCCAACTAAAACGCATACTGCCAATATCAGCAATGCTGTCATGCTGGGCTACAATACGGACGTGCAGAAAAGCGGCGGCGTGGCTCTCGGCAGCGAATCTGTTTCTTCTGTGGATGCCGGTGTATACGGTTATAGTCCTGACACAAATCAAAATATCCAAAACGATACGGAAATAGCAAAATTAACCGGAAAAACGGCAAGACTGGCACAGTTGAACGGAGATTTGCCCGGCCTCTCCTCTGCTTACACGGCGAAAAAAGCGGACTATGAAGGAAAAGTCAATGATTTCCTGGAGAAGAGCGCCGCATATACACAAGCCTACCAGACCTATCACAGCTATGAGCATTCCGGCGATCAATACGATTTGGCGCGCAAAAAGAAAATGGACGATGCCAAAATAGTTATGGATACGGCGCAGACGGCTATGAATTCCGCTAAGGCCGATTATACGGATGCGGAAACGAAATATAATTCTGCTCTTGGCGAGAGAAATCTGATTATAGGGACTTGGAAAGCGACGGCCGCCGCTGTTTCCGTAGGCGATGTTTCAAGAGGAATTACCCGCCAGATCACAGGTGTAGCAGCCGGTACACAGGACACTGATGCCGTCAACGTGGCGCAGCTGAAAACGGTGAATACGAAGTATGATACTAAGCTTAGCCGGGGATTTATCATCAAGAAGGGCGGAGAAGCAGTTGGTGAAACGATTTCTCTTAATGGAGATACGGCGCCGGAAATTACCTTTGACGTAGCGGAAGCCAATAAAGGCCTGACTGTAGACCGTGATGGGAAAACCATTAAATATGGCATTGACGGTTCGAAAATTGACCTCAACGGAAATGATACGATTCCCGGTTGGACACTGGAAGTCGGAGTTAAACCCGGTATTCCGACGAATACAGGCAGTGCGGAGGGCAATAAGAAAGTTATAAAGCCGAATGATACAGTAACGCTTCGTGCTGATAATGGAATCAGATTGAAGCAGGAAAACGGCGTTGTGGATATCGGCTTAAAATACATGGCTGTGGATACTAAGTGGACAAATATCAATGATGCTGCAGCAACCAATGGCGGTATGGCGATCGGCGCGAACAGTAATGCGGATGGAGAAACATCAGTAGCCTTGGGATGGGGTTCGAATATATCGGCATCAAATTATGCTGCCGCGTTGTCTCCCTTTTCTTCTGTTGTGAATTCGGAGTATGGCCTGGCCATGGGCACAAAGGCAGCAGTTAAAACATCACCGTACGGGATGGCGATGGGCGCTCTTTCCTCTGTGGATGATTCAGAATATGGTGCGGCCATAGGTGCTAATTCCACCATAGTTAATTCAAACTATGGTGTGGTTATAGGAACCTCGGCAACTGTAAAAGATGCTGATAATGCCGTGGCGATAGGCGTATCAAGCAGTGCAGCGGTAAAAAATGGCGTAGCCATTGGAGCTTTTTCTAAGGCGGATACAGCAGCGGGGGTGAGCGGCTATGACCCCTCTACCAAGGCGGCTTCTACCGATACGTCTGCCGCCTGGAGATCGACTGTCAGTGCCGCTTCTGTGGGGGACAAGACGAAAGGCTATACCCGCCAGATTACAAACGTGGCGGCTGGCACGCAGGACACCGATGCTGTCAACGTGGCGCAGCTGAAAGCCTTGGAAAATAAGACGGCGGCAGAAGCCGCTAAACATACCACCGTGACAGCAGGAGACTATGTGACCGTCACGGAGACAGACAATAGCGGACAAAAGAACTATACCGTGACCGGACCTAAGATGGGATCTGCAGACGGGACAGTGAAGATTACGGATAAAGTGGAAAACGGCAAGAAAGTCGGATATAATCTGTCTGTCGATACAAGCAAACTGGGAATCAAGGACATGCATGTCAAAGAAGGGACAGCGACATACCAGGCTGATGGAACAGGAAGTATAGAACTGACCCATCAGGATGGACAGAAAGCGACCGTTACAGGACTCAAAGACACCAGACTGAAAGAGGGAACCGGAGCGCTGACCTTAAGCGGGAACACATTGTCCATGAAAATCGAAGACACCAGCGGGAAGAAAGTAACAGGCAGCGTAGACCTGTCAGCCATCGCGGGACAGATTGATACCAATACCACCTATACCATGAGCGGCAAACAAAACGCGGATAATACCACCACCATTACGTTAAAGGGCAGTGACGGAAAAGAAAACAAAGTCACCGTAGCCACGAAAGACACAAGAAACACCGTGAAAGCCGGTGAAAATGTGACACTTGCCACAGCTGCCAATACGTTTGGCGGAACGGAATACACGGTCAACGTGAAGGCCGACGGAAAAGTGGAAAACGGAAACACAAAGATTGTCAGCGGAAATACGGTGTACCACGAAACCCATGTGAAGAATGACGGCAACTATGTGAAGAAAGAGAACAGTGCCGGAGACAACCTGACCATACTGGACAAACAGGTCGGCAAGAACACAACCAACATTACCAACCTGGGAAATACTATCAACAATCTGAACGGAAAGTTGGGCACCCTGGACAACCGGATTAGTAAAGTGGGAGCAGGGGCGGCAGCACTGGCAGCCCTCCATCCGCTGGACTTCGACCCCCATGACAAGTGGGACATCGCGGCAGGCTTCGGCAATTATCGTAACGCCAGCGCTGCGGCGGTAGGCCTCTTCTATCGGCCGAACGAAAGAACGATGATGAGTCTCGGCTGGACCATGGGAGATGACAGGAACATGATTAATACGGGCGTTTCCGTAAAACTGGGACGCGGCGACGTTTATACCCGTTACTCCAAAGTGGAAATGGCGAATCGTATTGAAGCGCAGAATAAGAGGATCAATGATATGGAATCCGAATTGGAAGAATTAAAGGCACAGATAGCAGCTCTCGCTGCCAAGAAATAAGCAACTTTTAGTAAGAAAGGAGCAGGCACTGCTGATGGTGCCTGCTCCTTTTTCGTTTTCTGGTAAAAGTGAAACTCATGGCAGGGTGTCCGCCAGAATTGTGTGAAAAATCTGTACTCATGGTGGAAAAAGCGGTAAGGAGATAAAAGCTATCAGCTGTTAGCTGTCAGCTATAAGCTGTGAGTTAAAAGCCGAAGCATATGATTTCCGTTAGGTGTCATACGAAACAACAGCAAGGGATTTGCTGTTGTAGTGAGGGAAGCGTTAATCGTCATCCGAAGCGAATGTGAAGGATCTGTGCTCGTGGTGAGGGAATCGGTAAGAAGATAAAAGTTATCAGCTGTGAGCTGTTAGCCGTTAGCTGCGAAATGTTAGCTGCGAGCTGTGAGCTGTCAGCTAAAAGTGCTGAATGACACCAAACGGTAAGACGTCATCCAGGGTGGCAGCGAAGAATCTGCTGCGCAAATGAAGGAAAAGGAAACCATACTGCGTAGCACATACTGCAATTATATGTATTATAGATATATAGTAAGATACTTTTTAAGGCATTTGTATGGGAACCGTAGATTTCAGGTTTGAAGCAATTAAGAAATAAAAAGACTGAAATTTGTCAAAATCTAATAATTGTGGTACACTGGAGTTGCTAAAAAGGCAGTCCTTCTTTTTTAGCGCGGAGATTCAGAAAACAGGCAGAGGAAACACGGTCACTCGAGCGAGATTTTCTGATTCCTGCTGAGCTAAGGACGCAAAGTTTTTTCTCAAAGGAGGAAGAATCATGAAAAAGATTCTCGCAATCGCAGCAGTAGCTGCACTCACCGCAGGCGTATCCGCATACGCTGCAAATCCATTCTCTGATGTATCCACCGATGACTGGGCCTACCAGGCTGTATCCGATCTTTCCGATCAGGGCGTTGTAGAAGGCTATCCGGACGGCACATTCAAAGGCGAAAGAAACATGACCCGTTATGAACTGGCTCAGGTCATTGCCCGTCTGATGGCCCGTGAAGACCAGCTGAATGCAGAACAGAAAGCAACCCTGGACAAACTGGCAGGGGAATACGCTGATGAACTGGCTAACCTCGGCGTCCGCGTAAGCAACCTGGAAAAGAAAGTCGGCAACATTTCCTGGTCCGGCGATGCCCGCATGCAGTACCAGCATAACCTTGATGGAGATAAAGATCATACGGATGCTTGGAAAGGCCGTCTGCGCATCAATGCGGACGCCCAGGTCAATGACCAGGTTGTTGTTTCAGGCCGTTTCGTATCTAAAATGGATTTCAAAGACAGTGGGGATGCTAAGACTATCATGGACCGCATCCATGCGCGCTGGACACCGAATGACGCTTTCTACATGGATCTTGGCCGCCAGGGTGTGGCATTGGACCAGACCGGCGTGTTCTGGGATGAAGATGGAAGGTTTGATGGCGTCGTAGCAGGTTATGATAATGGCAAATTCGGCGCTGAATTCGGTTATGGCCGTTTCCAGGACGCTGAGCGCAGCATGGATCACTATTCTTGGGAAAACAGCGCGTCCATTGAGTCTTGGTATGGCAAGCTGACAGGACACTTTGGTGAATCCTCCGCGGTTTCTGCTTTCTATCTCAAAAATGCACAGGGGCTTGATGGAAATAGTGTAGATCCTGATATAAAGGGAGCGCATATCCACGCCTGGGGCGCCGGTGCGACCATTGGACTGGGGGATTCCGGCCTGAAGGTTGACGGTGATTTCATCCAGACAAGAGGCGATCATGACCTTGGACATGCTAATCTGTGGACAGCCGGCCTGAATTATGGCGAAGTGGATCTGAATAAACCGGGCAGCTTTACTCTCGGTGTCCACTATGTAAGAGCTGACGCAGGCGCTTATCTCCTCGGCAATTCCGCTCTGGATATGACGGATCAGCTGGATTATGGCTGGGACAATGACGCAGGTGTGAAGTTCTGGACAGCTCGTGCAGGCGTTGCTGTACAGAAGAATGTAGAACTGGACGCTTACTACAACTTCGGCGCGAAAGCATATGATAACGATGATGCAAAAGATCCGGCGAATACATGGGGCGTTGAACTGAACTACGCTTTCTAATTCGTGATTGTAAGCTAACAATAGAAGACCTCTTCGGGGGTCTTTTATTTTGCGAAAAAACAGCTGTTGGAAGAGAATTCCCTGCTTTCTCACAAAGTGTTCTTACCCCGCGCAGAATGACGATTGGAGGAAAGGACGTCATAATGAGAGAAACGGTAAGAAGATAAAAGCTATCAGCTGTGAGCTGTCAGCTGGCAGAAAAGTGCTGAATGACGGGATACGGTAAGGCGTCATTCAAAGCGCCAGCGAAGGATCTGCTACAGTGTTGAGGAAAGGGATTCTGACGGAAAAAATAGGGATTGGGTAAGCCTCCTTATTTATAAGGAGGTGGCCGGCGAAGCCGGACGGAGGATACTGGCTTGGGGGAACGACGCAAAAGAATAGAATGAAGATTCTTTTTCTGCCCCCCGTTCTGAGTGATAACGGACGGTAAAACGTCATCCTAAACGAATGTGAAGGATCTGCTGTCGTAGTGAGGAAAGCCGGTAAGACGTTATTCAAGGTAATAGATTCTTCACTCTGTGTCACCATCCCGTTTCCCGTCCTTCCCACAAGGTGTTCTTGCCTCCGTTCAGAATGACGTTAAACAGACGGCACAGCTGGGATTCTAACCACTTTCAGGCCTGCCGATAAAGTAGCACCCATGGTAAGGCGTCATAATGAGGAGAGCGTTAAGCGTCATCCTGAACGAATGTGAAGGATCTGTTACCGTAGTGAGGAAAGCCGGTAAGAAGATAAAAGCTATCAGCTGTGAGCTGTCAGCTGGCAGCTAAAAGTGCTGAATGACGGCGGACGGCAAGGCGTCACTCAGAGCGCCAGCGAAGAGTCTATACCCGTGGTGAGGAAAACGGAACGTGTGGTCTTGTAATGGCAGAAAGAATAGAAGCTGATGCCTGATATTTGATGCATTAAACATATTCCATTATGGTATATGTCATCTTTTCTTATACAATATATTCCTATATGCGTCGTTGGATGTTTTTTACACAGGCCGACTGTGTTACAATAGGTACACAGGTAATGAGAGAGGTTCGTATGTTTGACGAAAAGTTATTGAATAAGGCGGAAGCGCTCTACATCCGGTGCCGGCTTGATGAAGCGTTTCCTTTATTTATGGAGCTTGCCGGGGCAGGCTGCGGCCGGGCGATGTACTTCCTCGGTGAGTATTACAATCACGGTCTCGGCTCGATTAAAGACAGGAATGAAACGGAAGCCCGCTACTGGCACGGGAAAGGCGCGGCGGTCGGCGAACTATTGTCCCAGTTGAATCTGGCGTACATGGAGGATCCCCGCTCTGAGGAGAGGGCGGTGCTTTGCCGCGGGTATTTTCCGTCTGTCGTGAAGGCGGCGGAAGCGGGGGATATCGTGGCTGCTGATGAGCTGGGCGATATGTATCTGTACGGGTTCGGTGTGGAAAAGAGCGGGAAGCAGGCTGTCTTCTGGCTGGAGAAAGGCGTAGAAAAAGGGTATTGGCGTTCTCTCAATGCTCTCGGCGATATGTACCGCCTGGGGGAAGAAGTGGAAGAAGATGGGAAAAAAGCGCTTTCCCTGTACAGGAAGGCGGAAGAAATGCATTCCAGGGAGGCGCTCACATCGATCGGCTTTATGTACTATGCGGGGCAGGGTGTGGATTTTGATGAAGGGAAAGCTTTTTCCTATTTCCGGAAAGCGGCAGGAGCAGGGGACTTGGACGCTCTCTTCATGATGGGCCGCTGCTACATGGAAGGCGGCGCGGTAGAGAAGGATGACAGGAAAGCGGCAGACTGCTTTAAGGAAACGGCTGACCGCGGCTATCCCATGGGCATGTGGGCGCTGGGACAAAGTTACCTTCACGGCATCGGTGTACAGCGGGACGAAAAAAAGGCGGTCGCCCTCTATCAGAAGGCGGCAGGCATGAATCTGGCGGCAGCGTATTCCGCTCTTGCCCAGTGCTATCGCTACGGAGCGGGCGTGGCTGAAGATAAAGCGGCCGCTGTGGAGATGTACAAGCAGGCATTTGCCCTGGGCCAGGGTCTTGCGGCGGATGAGATCGGAACGATGTACCTTGTGGGAAATGAAATCCTTCCGAATGTGGCAGAAGCGTTCCGCTGGTATGAAAAAGGGGCTGAAATGGAAGAGGCGGCCAGCTGGTACCATTTGGGAATCTGCTATGCCGAGGGTCTCGGTACGGAAATCAATCGGGACAAGGCGCTGGAGTACCTTTACCGGGCGTATGCCGCAGAGTATCCCGGCGCGCTGGAATATATCACGGATAATATGCAGATCCGGCTGCAGTAAGGAAACTGCTCTTCTTCGGAGGAGCGGTTTTATCATGGCGGAAAGACGCAGATGAACGGGGCAGAAAAAATCCTTTCGGCGCAGGGGGAAGCTGATTGCTGTCATTATCCGACAAAATATTTCTATACAGGGAAAGAAAAGATACTTTTGTTGGCAGAAAAGCGGTAAAATAATATAAATCAGAGTATAAAATATAGGGGATATATATGGAAGATGTTTTCTGGGGGCTTATGATTCCCCTTCTTGGTACGACACTGGGTGCGGCGTGTGTTTTTTTCATGCGGGGACGGCTGCACCGATCGGTTCAGCGCGGCCTTACGGGATTTGCCGCGGGCGTCATGGTGGCGGCTTCATTTTTCAGTCTGCTCCTTCCGGCACTGGAGCAGTCGGCGCCTATGGGGCGGTGGGCGTTCCTTCCCGCGGTGATCGGTTTCGGTGTGGGTGTGGCGTTTCTTCTGTTTCTGGATCACATTATTCCTCATCTGCACATGAATGCGGAAACGGCGGAAGGGCCGAGGAGCCATCTCAAGAAGACGACGATGCTCATTTTGGCGGTGACGCTCCATAATATTCCTGAGGGAATGGCGGTAGGCGTGGTATATGCGGGGGTTCTTGCCGGCAGCAGCGGTCTGACAACGTCAGGGGCGATGGCTCTTTCAGCAGGGATCGCCATCCAGAACTTCCCGGAGGGCGCTATCATTTCCATGCCGCTCAAAGCGTCGGGCATGGGGAGCTGGAAATCTTTTTTTGGAGGCTTCCTTTCGGGCGTTGTGGAACCGGTCGGCGCGGTTCTGACGATTCTGCTTACGAGCCTTGTCGTCCCGCTTCTTCCCTGCTTTCTCAGCTTTGCCGCAGGCGCCATGATTTACGTCGTCGTGGAAGAGCTCATTCCTGAAATGTCGGCAGGGGAACATTCCGATATAGGCGTGGTTTCCTTTGCTGTCGGTTTCATGGTCATGATGGCTCTCGACGTGGCGCTGGGGTAATCTTATTTTCTTTTTTCATGGCGAATTTTCCGCTTTTGAATGTGATATAATTAATTGTAAATATTTTTAGAAAAATACCGAAACGCGTTTTTGTTTTTCGGCATTTCTTTTGTTTGAAGAAGGACGGGGTACCGTGGAAAAGCAGGTCATGATCCGCTGCAAGTCGATCCAGCGGGACGAACGGGGAAAGGCGGAGGAAGTGGTACTGGAAACGCCGGGCGTGTACGGTGAAGATGAGGACTGCCGGTACCTGACCTACGAGGAAACGTCTCTTTCCGGCATGGAGGGAACGACGACGACGATCCGTATGTACGGTGACCATGTCACGCTTTCACGGCAGGGGAGTTTTCTCCAGGAAACGGAATACCGTCCGGGCACTGTGGCAAAGTCGGAGTATATAACGCCGGCAGGACCTGTGGAAATCACTGTTTCTTCGAAAGAAATCACCGATACGGTGAGCGGGGGAAAGGGGCGGCTCCGCCTGGTTTATGACATTGAAATGAAAGGGCTTTTCAGCCATCTGAACGAAATTATTATTGATGTGCGGGAGGAATCGGAAACTTCATGGAAGTCAGAGAAGAACTGAAAGAAATTATTGAAAGGGCAAGGGCGGCGGCCGAGGCGGCAGGCGAACTTCCCCGTGGGGAGTATGCTCCTGTGCAGCGCCTGGAAATACCGAAAGCGAAGGAATTCGGCGATTATTCCACGAATGCGGCCATGCAGTGGGCAAGGACGGCACATAAAGAGCCCCGCGCCATTGCGGAAAGTATCGTAAAATATATTGACGCGCCTCTTGTTTCCAAAATGGAAATCGCGGGAGCGGGATTTATCAATTTCTTTCTGGCAGCAGACACAGTGTATGCCGAGTTAAGAAATATCCTTTCCGCCGGCGCTTCTTACGGAGATCTTCCGAAAGATAAAAAAGACAAAATCCTTGTGGAATATGTGTCCGCCAATCCCACAGGACCGCTCCATATCGGGCACGCCCGCGGCGCGGCTTATGGTTCTGCTCTGGTGAACCTGCTCCGCGCGGCGGGGTATGATGTGTATGCCGAGTATTATGTGAATGACGCGGGCAGCCAGATTGCCCACCTGGCGGAATCGGTCAATGCCCGTTACCTCCAGCTTCTCGGAAAAGACGCAGATGTGCCGGAGGACGGTTACCACGGATATGACATCGTGGAAACCGCCAAGTCCCTCATTGACCGTGAAGGCGATGCGTATCTGTCCATGGATGAAGAGGCGCGCCTGAAGGTGTTCAAAACGGTGGCGCTTAATGAAAAACTGTCTATCCTGAAAAAGGATCTGGCCGATTTCCATGTCACTTTTGACAACTGGTTCTCTGAAAAATCGCTTTACCCCAAGCAGGTGGACGACGCTCTCGCTGCGCTGAAAAAGGACGGATATCTGTATGAGAAAGACGGCGCCTGGTGGCTTGCCACGACGAAGAACGGTGATGACAAAGACAGGGTCGTTATCCGCGCGAACGGCGAACCGACCTATTTCTGTTCCGACATCGCCTATGTGCCGAACAAGGAAAAACGGGGCTACAATAAGCTGATTGATATCTGGGGCGCAGACCACCACGGATATATTATCCGTATCCATTCTGCCATGAAGTTCCTTGGCTACGATCCGGAAGATTTTGAAATCATGCTTCTCCAGATGGTGACACTTCTCCGTGACGGACAGCCGGTGAAAATGTCCAAGCGCACAGGACAGGCGGTCACGCTCCGTGAGCTGATGGACGAAGTGGGAAGCGATGCGGCGCGGTATTTCTTCTGCAGCCGCACACTGGACAGCCAGATGGACTTCGATATTGACCTGGCGAAAAAGCAGTCCAGCGACAATCCTGTTTACTATATCCAGTATGCCAATGCCCGTATCCACAGCCTTTTTGCCCAGGCAAAAGAAGCGGGCGTAAAGTGGGGCGACTGGGAAAAGACAGACTTTACGAAACTGACGGAAGAATGTGAACTGGACCTTGTCAAGAAAATGGAAAACTACCATATGCTCATTGACGGCGCAGCGAAGGAACGAGCACCCCAGCGGATAGCGAAATATGCTTATGAGCTGGCAGGGCTTTTCCATCATTTTTACCGTGAATGCCGCATTCTGGGCGTTGAAGAAGGCGTGACACAGGCAAGGCTCGGCCTCATCACCGCCGTACAGCACGTGCTTGTCCACGCGCTTTCTATTCTCGGTGTTTCCGCACCGGAGCGCATGTAAAGGAGGAACCATGACAAAGTATATTTTCGTGACCGGCGGCGTCGTTTCATCTTTGGGGAAAGGCATCACCGCCGCTTCCCTGGGCCGTCTTCTGAAAAACAGAGGGTACAAAGTTACCATTCAGAAATTTGACCCTTATATCAATATCGATCCCGGTACCATGAGTCCTTACCAGCACGGCGAGGTCTTTGTCACTGATGACGGCGCGGAAACGGATCTTGATCTGGGACACTACGAACGTTTCATTGATGAAAATTTGTCCAAAGCCTCCAACGTGACAACAGGCAAAATCTACCAGTCGGTGATCAATAAAGAAAGAAAAGGTGAGTATTTGGGGTCCACCATACAGGTTATCCCCCATATCACCAATGAAATTAAAGACCGTGTTCTCCGTGTCGGCAAAAATGACAATGCGGATATCGTTATCACCGAAATCGGCGGTACTGTGGGAGATATCGAATCCCTGCCTTTCCTGGAAGCCATCCGCCAGGTCAAGAAAGACGTGCCCAACAGAAATGATGTCATCTATGTCCATGTCACCCTTGTGCCTTACATTGCGGCGGCGGGCGAACTGAAAACGAAACCAACCCAGCACAGTGTCAAGGAACTGCGATCCATCGGTATCCAGCCGGATATCATCGTGTGCCGCACCGTGGAAAAACTGTCGGATGAAATGAAAAAGAAAATCGGCATGTTCTGCGATGTGGAACCGGAAGCCGTCATCAATAACCTGACGGCGGACAGCATTTATGAAGTGCCTCTTCTTATGGAACAGGAAGGTCTCGACCATATCGCTCTGAAAAAATTGGGACTTGAAGATCGTCCGGTGGATATGGAAGACTGGAAAGCCATGGTAGAACGCATGACCACGGCAAAAAAGGAAGTGCAGATCGCCCTTGTCGGTAAATATGTCCGGCTCCATGACGCTTACCTTTCCGTAGCGGAAGCGCTGTCCCATGCGGGATACGCCATGGGGGCCAAGGTGAACATCCGCTGGATCAATTCCGAAATCCTTGAAGAAGAAAAGCCGGATCTGGATGAAGTATTTGCCGGTGTTGACGGTATCGTCGTCCCCGGCGGCTTCGGCTACCGCGGTGTGGAGGGGAAAATCGACGCTATTCGTTATGCCCGTGAAAATAAAATTCCCTTCCTTGGGCTCTGCCTCGGCATGCAGTGCGCCGTCATCGAATTTGCCAGAAACGTGTGCCACATGGAACAAGCCAACTCTTCCGAATTTATTCCCGACGGGAAATATCCCGTCATTGACCTCATGCCCGATCAGGAAGACGTCACGGAAAAAGGCGGTACCATGCGCCTCGGCATCTATCCGTGCAAGCTGAAAGAAGGAACAAGGGCGAGAACTTTGTATGAAAATCAGGAAATCGTCTACGAACGCCACCGCCACAGATACGAAGTGTCCAACGAATTCCGTCCGCAGATGGAAGCGGCGGGTCTTGTCATTTCCGGCACCAGCCCCGATGACCGTCTCGTGGAAATTATCGAATTAAAAGACCATCCCTACTTTGCCGCCACCCAGGCCCATCCGGAATTCAAGAGCCGCCCGAACCGGCCCCACCCCCTCTTCAACGGTTTTATGGAAGCTGCCGTGAAACAAAGCGGTGAATAAAATATGAAAAGAAAACGCTCCCTGCAGGGCGTTTTTTTGATGGAGAAATGTGAAATGAAAGGATTAATAAAAACAGATTCGGGGATTGACATTTTGTATTTTGTTAAAATTTATACAGAAAAAGAGTTTCAAAAATATTTATTATAAAATGCAAAGTTAAAATTAAATATAAGGTGTGATATAATTATATATATAATTATGATTAAGTTGGTTATTATTTAAGGGAGGTTTTTTCATGAAAAAAAGATACGTACTGTTACTTTGCGCGGCTGCTTTGTCTATTGGCGCGGCTTGCTCTTCCGTGTCTGCCCACGGTGTGTTTATTGCAAACCGTTTTGACCAGAAAGCCCTTGTCCTTGGGGAAGGACCGACAGACAACGCGTACAATCCGTCCTGTGTGAAGGCGGTGGAAGCTTATGATAAGAATTTCGACGCTATGAATGTGGAAACTGTAAATTATGAGGATCATATTTCTATCATTCCCACGGATGAGTTGGGTGTAACGGTGACTTTCTTTGATTATGGCTTCTTCACGAAAGACAGCTCCGGCAAAATGCATCAGGCTCCGTTTGCGGAAGTAGCGGACGCGGTGAAGACGACCCACGCGATCAAATGGAATATTAACTACTGGAGCCCCGATGTAAAACCGGGCGGCATTTATAATGTGCCGATCCAGATCGTTCCCCAGGTGAATCCACTGACGCTCCGCAAGGGCGATACGTATAGAATCCGTGTATATAAAGATGGCAAGCCCTATGCGAACGCGCCTCTCATCAAGGACGTCATCAATGACCTGACTAATGAGTCCACAGCCGACGCGGACGGTTACGCTACAGTTACTGTCAGCGCAAACGGTCTGAACGTAGTAGGTGTGGAAGTGGCAGGGGAGAAAGAGGATGAACATACCACGCCGAAGTATTTCTCTTCTCTCTCTTTCATTATTGATCCGGAATAATCTAAAAGACCGTGGGACATACTATAAATACAGATGTTCCGCGGTCTTTT
>OMEQ01000180.1_pt1 | contig 54752 bp, 60 predicted proteins | sample 1645451 | NCBI WGS metagenome assembly OMEQ01 (sample SAMEA103958142, study PRJEB25191) | human gut metagenome | biome: human-associated habitat [ENVO:00009003]; feature: intestine environment [ENVO:2100002]; material: feces | place: Germany | collected 2013/2015
AGCTAGTTATTGAATTTATCAAAAATAAGAAAAAAATAATTAGTATTGTCTCAATTACACCGTCCATATTTGCATTGATTGCATCATCTATTATTGTCCCTGTTAAGATAGGATTACTCAATGTTATTATATTTGAGACTGTTGATAGGCACAGTAAAGTAACAAAAAAAATTCTATATTTTTTTACAAATTTTTCATAATAATTATAAATTTTAGATATGTTTTTAATTTTATGCTTCATACTACACTCTCTTTTATCAATCTTCAGGGATACATAAATATCCCTGAAGATAAACAAGCTACAAATAGGAAAATTCAATTTTATGCTACAATATCAAAAATTCTTTTATATATTCCTTATGAATACTCCTTACGAATACATTGTAAAGAAGTAACACCTCGGAGAATTACAACTATTATCCTCACAAGTTCCTTTACAACCACCTGAGCATGAGCCTGTACAGTTATTAGCACAAGTAAACCAACATGCCTCACAAATACAATCTAATTGAGGATCGATTCCACCGTTATTTGTTTCACTGCTATTATAATCCAAATACATATCTATACCTCCTTTTAAGATTCCTACTTGTAACATTGTTTTAGTTTAAAAGTTCAATGTCTTGTGTTCTAAAATTCACGCTTAAATTCTGTACATCATAAGATGTCAAATTATAATTAGACACAATTTTTTGCCACCACGCATCATACTTCTGTTGTGTTTCTTCTAGGTCCTTGATTACTTTCGCATAAAAATCACTTTTTTCTTCAAACAACATATTATTTGCAGCTAGGGTTACCGAAAGATTATGTAGTGAGTTTAACCTTCCAAAAATTTTTTCAATCTCTAAAACCTCTTCTTTTTCTATGTTTGCTAATATTTTCATAAAATCTACCCCTTTCCCTATAATAAATTTGGATATTTATAGGCTCTTAAATTTCCTCGTTCTTTCACTAACTGTTCCATTGGATCTGAATTACTAAAATTTGTAATATCATTTATATTCATATCAAACCCATATTCTTTCAACATTTTATATAACTTTAATGCACTCCTTTCTTCTATTTTACTTTTTTTACATTGCATAGTAGATGGCGTATTATATTCACCTGTATATTCTTTATTTAAAAAAATACACCTTTTACACTGTTTAACACTACAATTACTACATACTGGCGATTCATCAACCGAATATAAAATTAGTTTATCTTTATCAATTCCTTCTTTTACCGACCCAATATAATTATTGGGGGTGGCAAAATATACCGCTGGACAAACATAAATTTTTCCATTTGGTGCTAACGTAAAACTATTTACTCCTGCTTCACATTCTCGTCTAGTAATACTAAATAAATGATCGGTAATTACATCTACCTGCTTTTCTTCATTTTTTATGGTATAGTTATATAATAGTTGTATTACTTTATTTAACTGACTTTCATATTCTTGATAGTCTATATTTTTATAATTTGTGTGCAATATTAAATTTACTTTCTTACTATAATAAAGTATTCTCTCAATATCCTCCGCCAAATATTTTAGATCACAGTCATCTACTATTAAAATCGTTGATTCTGTATCTATGATCTTTTTACTTAATAACGCTTTATGAGTTACACTTTTTATTTTTCTTAAAACATTGTTCTCCCCATTAAAAATATTCTTGCTATCATGTTCAAACAAATTAAATGTTCTTTGATTTTTAAATATTTGTATTGCTTTATCCGATAAATCGCTATCATTAGAATGCAATAAGATAGGATTGAAAAACTCATTTTCCGTAAAATCAGCAGCTTCAAGCAATACATCCTCTCCGATTCTAGTAATCTCCTGCTCTATTGATGGTTTACTGTAATTACAATAAATGCTACTGTCATCTGATAACATGATAAATAAATTTTGTTTGTAATATGCCTTTTCTCTATCTACTTTACCTAATGCATTTTCAAGCCTAGCCCAATAATAATTATTCGCCCTTACCCTAGCCTTATGCATTTTGCAAATATGCTTATTTCGTCTAAAGAGCGTTCCTGATATATCGTAATTATGTGCTAGGCAATACGAACATTCGGAAGCAACCGTACAATTTAAACATTCTTTATCACTTTGATGTGCCAAATCGCAATTAACGAATGCTCTTATTTTTTCAAAATTTAATCCATTCTCAGAATCACCAATACTAATGCTTTCTTGATTTTCTAAAGAATAATCCATAAATCTTACACATGGATAAAATCTCCCACTTGCATCAATAGTAATCATTCCACCCGAGCCACATTCTCTACCACTTAAATCTATTTTTGATAACGGTAGACCCAATCTTTCGGAAAATAAAGTAGTATTATATTTATCCCACAAATGATTATCTACAACATAATCTGCCAATTCTCTAAGTTGTGTATAATATCTGATATCATCTCCTTCTTTCCAAACATCCTCGAAAACAATATTGGCTGGAACCTCATTCATTCCTATGTTCCACAAATAAATAATACTATCTTTTAAATAATCCATATCATCATGACCTATTGTGACTTTAGTCATCGCTAAGGGTGCTTGTTTCAACCACAGCTTAACGTTTCGCAATACATCTGCATGTGTTCCTTCGCCATTTGGATATACCCTCTGCAAATCATGCTTTTCTTTTGTACCATCTATAGTTATATTTAAAGATACTTTTCCTTTATTCTTTTGTAAAAATTTTTGTACCTTCGGACTATCATAAAGCAAACCATTTGATCCTATATTAATCATAAATAAATTAAACCATTTATGATTTTTCTCATACATTTTAATTTTAAAATAATCGCAAATTTGATCAATTAATTCTATCTCTAATAAAGGTTCTCCACCTATAAAGTTTATAGCAAGTGCATCTTGCTCAAACAACATATCATCACTTAATATATAGTCAATTGCTTTTTTGGCAGTTTCTATCGAAAGACGATTTTTGTCGTTTTTTCCAATCATATAACAATATTTACATCTCATATTGCATTCCTGTGTAACTACAAATTCGATTGACTGAAATGCTCCATCCCGCCACATATAAATGTTTTTTCCCATAACGCTCATTTTGATTATATCTCCCTTCAGAAAATTTGATATATTAGCATGTATATTGTATTTTACAAGTAATTTTTACAAAAATTATATAACTGTCAAAAATATAGCATATGCTGTCAAAATTACTTCTAAAAAGTAAAAATGGCACTTAATTTGATTAAATTGGCACTGTATTGCGATTTACAGGTAAAAATCACCATGCTATAATGATCATGCTCAAAAATGCACCCACAACTGCATACCATTCCATCTGAGAGACATCTGCACACCGCAGATGCTTTTTTTATGCCTTAAGCCGACAGTCCCCAAATGATTGCCGGCTTTTTCTTACTAATCTAACTTTACAGGAGGTAAACCATTGAAAAACAACGAACCAAACGCAACTGCGGGAAATCCCTCTCCCGCCAAAAAGAAATTCCATATCCGCTCCTCCCATGTCATCATGGGGCTGGCAGCCTTTGCCTACTTCTTTGTCCTTCAGACCGATCAGGCATTAGCAGCTGATATGTGGTCGAAGGCGGAGGATATTATGAAGGACGTCTACGGCAAGATTCTCGGCATCTCCACCATTGCCGCCATCGTGACCGCATCGGTGGCGCTGCTTTTGATGAATTTCAGCAAGTCCGGCAAGACCGTGGATGAGTCCCGCGCATGGCTCAAGCGCATTGTCATCTCATGGGTTATTTTAAACGGACTTGGCTTTATCCTTGCCTACGTTACTCCCTTCTTCGCAGACGGGAAATGGACTGGCTGACAGGAAGGAGGAATGATTCATGGGTATTCTTGACGGCATCGTGGAATGGATTGCCGAACAGGTGATGAACGGGCTTGACCTGATTACCACCTCAGTTCTGGGAGCTTTGGGCTGCAACATGGATACATTCCTGCGCTATTTTCCCGCTGCGGAGACCATGTACAGCATTTTTGTGGCGACTGCCATCGGGCTTGTCCTCTTAAACTGGGTGTGGCAGCTTTTTAAAAACTTTGGTCTGATTGCAGGGCTGGAGGCGGAAGACCCGTTTAAGCTGAGCATCCGGTCCGTCCTCTTCATCGGTGTGATTTACTACTGCGATGAGATTACGGACCTGATACTGGAAATCGGCGGCACTCCCTACTCCTGGATACTCACCTCGGACCTGCCGCCGCTTAACTTTGCAGATTTTAACTCGGTGCTAATCACGATCTTAGGTGTGTGCGCCAATGGCTCCGTTGCCCTGATTGCCCTGATTTTAGTACTGATACTAGCATGGAATTACATCAAGCTTTTATTTGAAGCGGCAGAACGGTACATCCTGTTAGGCGTCATTGTCTACACGGCTCCCATGGCTTTTGCAACCGGGGCTTCCCAGTCCACATCAAATATTTTTAAATCCTGGTGCCGTATGTTCGGCGGACAGATTTTCCTGCTTCTGATGAACGCATGGTGCCTGCGCCTGTTTACATCCATGGTGGGAAGCTTTCTGGCAAACCCGCTGTCACTGTAAGGAGGAAACTGACCTATGAAAAAGAAATTTTTACTGCTTATTCCGATGGCTGCACTGTTCTTTTCCCAGTCCGTGACCGTATTCGCTGTCACGGAATCAGAGGTAGAAGCTGTCGGAAAGGAAACTGCCGCCGGAAACGTGTTCATCTGGTTCCTCTGTGCCATCGCATTCTTAAAAATCAGCCAGAAGATAGACAGCTTCCTGTCCAGCCTCGGCATCAATGTGGGGCATACCGGCGGCTCCATGATGGCGGAGCTGATGATTGCCGCAAGGGGGCTTACCACTGTCAAATCCGTGACCGGAGGCTCCTTCTTCAAAGGCGGCTCCCCCCGCTTTGGCGGAACCACCAACAATACCAGTGCCTCCTTCCTGTCCGGCGGCCTGGCCGGGGCTGTGGGAAGGCAGTTTACCCAGAGCGCCATGCACACCATGACCGGGCAGGCAAGCAACCCGATCAGCCGCAGGGCTTTTGAATCTTCGTTAAAGAAAGGCGGCGACTTTGCCAACAATGTCACCGGCGCTGTGGCACAGGGCAATATCAACTATACCGGCTCCATGACCGGACCACAGGCCGCCCAGGCGCTCTCCTCCTATCTGGGGCAGACCGGAATACCCGATGCCCCAAGCTTTTCCAACGTGGAGATTGGCGGCGGGCGCATCATGGGCACGGAAACCTCTGCCGCCTATCCAAACGGCACGGAATTTGGCATGTACAATGCCGACCAGTACATGGCACCGGAAGGGAATTACGAAACGGTAACCGCTGCGGACAATACCACATGGTATAAGCAGTATGCCGTTGATACGGTGGACCGCACGCCTTACATGACCGGCGAAGGGAAAATCGCCTACCATGAAAACATTGTGCAGAAGCTTCCGAATATGCCGAAAAGAAAGGACCGTGTGTAAATGGCGGAAAAGAATGAGAAAAACAACCCTTCCCCACTCTCCCACGCCGCTTCTGCGGCAGGGCTTGCAAAGGGTGCAGTCAAAACCGGAAAAGCAGTGGCAGGTGCCGCAAAAGGCGCCGCTGCCGGACCTTACGGTATGGCTGCCGCCGGGCTTTGGGAAAACAGGAAGCTGGTCGGAAAAATCATCGCTGCCCTTGCTGCCCTGCTCATGCTGCCGGTACTGTTCCTCCTGATGCTGCCCTCCCTGATTTTCGGAACCGATGGGCTGGATAACGCTTCCGGGGAGGTCCTGAACGACACATCCCTGATTATGGAAAATATTGCGGAAACAGAAAACAGCATTGAGACCATCCTGCGGGAAAAGCACGATGCACTTCTGGAGGAAATACAGGCGGAAGCCGATGCACTGGGTTCCGACTGCGAATACAGTGTGACGGATGAGTTTGCAGACCGCATCATCTACGAGAGCAGCCTGATTATTTCCCAGTTCTGTGCCTCGCAGGATGATTATCAGGAAATCCATCTGGCAAAACTGGAGCGCCTGCTGCGTGACCACACGGACAGTATTTTTACCTACTCCACGATTGTCACCAGCCGTGAAGAAACGGATGAGGATACCGGGGAAAGCTATACCATCTACCACTATGAATACGTTGTGGAATATGCCGGGGACAGCTATTTTGCAGATCATGTGTTTTCCCTGACGGAAGACCAGCTGGCTGCCGCAGATGAATACGCTGCCAACCTTAACCTTTTCCTTTTTGACACGGTTTACAAGGTGGAAACCAATCCTGACCTGATACCGGGAGAGACCGGCAATGCCGCTGTAGACCTTGCTCTCACAAAGCTCGGCACGCCTTACAGCCAGGAACGCCGGAATGAGGACGGATATTTTGACTGCAGCTCTTTTACCTACTGGGTTTACAGCCAGCTTGGAATTTACCTGCAGTACGACGGGGCAAACACGGCAGCTGCACAGGGGCGCTACATTGTGGAAAATAACCTGGCGGTTTCCTATGACAGCCTTGCCCCCGGAGACCTGGTCTTCTATTCCTTCGAGGTCAACAACCGTTATCTGAACATCAGCCATGTGGGAATTTATGCCGGGAATGGGTATATCGTGGACGCTTCCTTTTCCAAGAAAAAAGTGGTCTACAGACCGATTTACAGTACCAGCCGTATCGTCCTCTGCGGACGGCCTTATACCAACTAAACATTTTCAGGCAGGTCATTTTTTTAAGTCCGGCCTTTTATTCTTATAGAAAGTCTGCATTGCAGGCTTTTGTTATTTTACAGGAGGTGTATTATACAATGTCCGCAAGACATGAAGAAAATGACGTATATATCATACCGCCGAATTTCATCGAAACCGGAACCATCTTCGGCGGAACCATCAAATTCCGGAATGCAGCCGAGGCACTTATATTATCCCTGCTCATCGGCATTCCGGTATTCCATCTTCCGGTAACGCTTACCACCAGAATCATTATCGCCTGCCTGACAGTACTTCCGGCAGCCCTGTTTGCGATTATCGGCATCGGCGGGGAGAGCCTTTCTTCCTTTGTGCTCAACTTCTTTGTTTACTTAAAGAACCGCCGCATCGTTGGCATCAGCGAGGAAGCGGATGCGCCTGCCTCCGAAAAGCCCCCGAAAAAATCAAATGCTTCTGCGAAAAAATCCGTCAAAAAAGTAAAACCGAAAAAAGAGGACTTTGCCGAGGAGTTCGGACAGCGCAGGGAACGCAGGCAGACAAAACAGAAAGACTCCCGGATGTCAGAAACCGGCAGCAAAGGGAAAGACCGGAAGTTTAAGGGAAGGGAAATTCTCCGGGAGGAACCGGAAGCCCCCCTGTTAAACCCTGCCGCCTCCTATCTTCCCGTACGGAAGATTGAGAATGGCATCATTTACACAAAGGACCACCGTTTTGTGAAAATCATTGAAGTTGTGCCGATCAACTTCCTGCTCCGCAGCGCAAGGGAGCAGCGCAGCATCATCTACTCCTTTGTCAGCTACTTAAAGATCAGTCCCGTGAAGCTCCAGTTCAAAGTCCTGACAAGGCGTGCCGACATTAACCGGCATCTGGAAACCATCCGGGAAGAAATCAAAAATGAGACGGATGAACGCTGCATTGCCCTGCAGAAGGACTATGAAAACCTGATACGCCGTATTGGTTCCAAAGAAGCCATTACCCGGCGTTTTTTTATTGTCTTTGAATATGAACCCTTCAGCGCAAACCGGGGGAATGAGGAATCGGAGGCAGTCTCCGCCCTCGCAACGGCAGTGCGCACTGCAAAGACTTATCTCCAGCAGTGCGGCAACGAGCTTTTGATTCCTGACAACGAAGATGAGATGGCAACAGAGGTTTTCTATAACATTTTAAACCGCAGGACCAGCGTGATAAAACCGTTAAGCGTCCGGGTAAACGAGGTCATCGGACAGTATATCAATGCCGGCAGACGGGATGAAATCGGAAATATCCCTGCCATGGAATTTATGGCGCCGGAATCCATTGACTATACCCATGGAAATTATGTGGTCATGGACGGTGTTTACCACACCTATCTGCTGGTGCCCTCCGGCGGCTACCGCTCCCAGGTATGCGCAGGCTGGATTTCCCTGCTGGTCAATGCCGGGGAAGGGATTGACGTTGACATCTTCTTTGACAGGCAGCCCAAAGACCGCATCCAGCAGAAGCTCGGACAGCAGCTTCGGATCAACCGCTCCAAAATCAAGGACACCTCTGATACCAATTCAGACTTTGACGACCTGGACAGCGCTATCCGCTCCGGCTACTTCCTGAAGGAAGGGCTTTCCTCAAACGAGGATTTTTATTACATGAATATCCTCATCACCATTACCGCCGACAGCCTGGAGGAACTGGAATGGCGCAGCAGCGAAATGAAAAAGCTGCTTCTGTCACAGGACATGGAGGCAGTCTCCTGCCACTTCCGGGAAGAACAGGCTCTGCTCTCCGCACTGCCTCTGGTGACACTGGAGAAAAAGCTGTTTGAACGCTCCAAGCGGAATATCCTGACCACCAGCGTTGCCAGCTGCTACCCCTTCACCTCTTTTGAGATGTGTGATGACAACGGCATCCTTCTGGGAGTCAACAAGCACAACAACTCCCTGATTATCGTGGATATTTTCAACTCCCGTGTCTACAAGAATGCAAACATGGCAATCCTCGGCACCTCCGGGGCGGGAAAGACCTTCACCATGCAGCTGATGGCGCTCCGGATGCGGCGCAAGAACATCCAGGTATTTATCATCGCTCCCTTAAAGGGCCATGAATTTCACCGTGCCTGCAGCAATATCGGCGGAGAATTTATCCAGATTTCCCCCGCTTCCCGGAACTGTATCAATGTCATGGAAATCCGGAAGGTGGATTCCTCCGCAAATGACCTGCTGGACGGACCACAGACAGAGAAATCGGAGCTTGCCGCCAAGATACAGCGGCTCCACATTTTCTTTTCCCTGCTCATTCCCGACATGACCCATGAGGAACGGCAGCTGCTGGACGAGGCCCTGATACAGACCTATAAACAGAAAGGCATCACCCATAACAATGAAAGCCTGTATGATCCGGGGCACCCGGAAAAATACCGGAAAATGCCCGTGCTGGAGGACGTATTTAATATCCTGAAGGCAAATCCCGATACCAGACGGCTTGCCAACATCATGAACCGGCTGGTACACGGCTCCGCCTCCACCTTTAACCAGCAGACCAACGTAAATCTGGATAACAAGTACACCGTACTGGATATTTCCGAACTCACCGGCGACCTGCTGACTGTGGGAATGTTTGTGGCACTGGATTATGTATGGGATAAGGCAAAGGAAGACCGAACCGTGGAAAAATCCATCTTCATAGATGAGACATGGCAACTCATCGGCGCTGCCTCCAACCGCCTTGCCGCAGAATTTGTCCTTGAAATCTTCAAGATTATCCGTGGCTACGGCGGTTCCGCCATCTGTGCCACGCAGGACTTAAACGACTTCTTTGCACTGGAGGACGGCAAGTACGGAAAAGGCATCATCAATAACTCCAAAACCAAGATTGTCTTAAACCTTGAGGATGAGGAGGCAATGCGTGTGCAGTCCATCCTGCACCTGTCCGAGGCGGAGACCATGGCTGTCACCCACTTTGAGCGCGGCAACGGGCTGATTTCCACCAACAACAATAACGTCACGGTAGAATTTAAAGCCTCCGAACTGGAGAAGGAGCTGATTACCACCGACAGAGAGGAACTGAAAAAGCTTCTGGAAAAAGAAAAACGCCGCCAGCAGATGCGGGAAGCCGGTTAATCCGTAAACATTACATAAGGAATACGCAGAACCGTCCGGGGCTGTTTACCGGCTCCCGGTCCTTATGTATTGATTAAGTATACAATAAGGATTGAATGTGTTTCTTCCTTATATAAAGGAGACCATTATGCAGCAAAAAAGCAGAGAGCAGGAAAACCATCTTGCCGAAATCACACGCCTGTTGAGTCTGTATCAGGCTTTAACCCTGGCACAGCTTGAAAAACTATATCCGGAGCTGTCCGAAGAAAAGCTGGCTGCACTGCTGCGGCGGCTTGAAAAAAGCGGACGGCTCCTTCTTGAACAGGAAACGGGAATGCTTTACCGCTCTAAGGAGTGTACCCGGAATCCGGCTGTCATTGCCGCTTTCTGGGTGCTTCTGGATTTCCTTCCTGAACTGACCTACCATACCGTCAGTGATTTTCCGGTCACACTGACTTTTTATACCCAATCGGACTGCTATGACGTAATCCATGTACCGGAAGAAAAAGAGATGCTTATGAACCATGCCCTGTCTGCATGGAAGGAAGATTCGCCCCGCCGTCTGGTCATCGTGGAACAGATTGGGCAGATTCCCCTCCTCCATTTCCCCGGCATTGCCGCCTTCTGCACGGTAACGCCGGAAGGACAGGTGCAGTATTACCAGAAACAAGGAGTGAGTGACACTTAATGGATAAAAATACCCTTTCCTCCCGCCTCTCCCGTATCGAGGAGGAACTTCCGAAACTATCAAATACCATCAGCGCCATGAAAATCACGGACACCGGCGCTTACGGGAAAAATTATGAGGAGCTGAGCCTTGACGCCGCCCAGCGTGCGGAACGGATTGCCTGCTCCCTGCGGAACCTTATTTTTGCAGCAAATCTTGTGGCAAAACCGCTTCTGATGGAAAAAACCGCCGAGGTACACGGCATCGCCATCACCCATGCTGCAGACCGGGTGGAAATCACCCTTCCCGGCCTGATGCCGAAACGTACCAGACGTGTCAATACCACCTTCCTGACCGACCCGCTGTATGCCAGCCTGGAAGCTTACACGAAGGAACATCCGCTGCCCCACTTTACGGAGTGCGTGGTGTGTTTCTCCCATGTGTTTGACCGGACGCTTTCCACAAGACGGGTGCGTGATTACGACAATCTGGAGTGCAAGCAGATACTGGACACCGTTTCCGGCTTTCTGATGACGGATGACAGCGGGCTGTTCTGCGACGCCTACCACACCACGGAGTTCGGGGAGCGGGACTGTACCGTCCTGACCGTTATGGAGAAAATGGCTTTTCCGGGCTGGCTTGCGGAAGTCAAAAACCGTGGCAACAGCATATCGGATTTTTAGGTTATTTTTCCAGAAATTTTCCGACTATGGTAAAAAGGCTGCCAAACCCGCAGAATCTGCGGCAAATCCCATGCCCCAGACCCCCGGCTTTTTACCGGAGTTTCAGGCGGGTATGGTAAAAAATCCGGCTTTTGATACTATGCCGACCTATTTTATCAGAAAGGAGGGAACTGCCCTTGGACCCTTCAACCAGCGCTTACCAGCTGCTTGCCCTGACTGCCTTATCGGGGGAGTGCAGCCCGGATGCTGTATCCCGTCTGGGCATTCGTCCCAGCTACGGAGAAAAACTCCTCACAAAGCTGAAGGAGGAAGGCTATATCAAGACACACTACAGGGACCGGCTCAGAGGCTACCGCCTGACAAACAAGGGAAAAAAGCTCCTGCTCACAGACAACCCGGAGCGGTTCTCTTTTTATCTGGGCGGCAACACAGACACGAACCGCCCGCGAAGCGATTATCCCCGGCGGCTCCGGCTCCAGCAGGCATCCATTGTCTACGCCATGCTCTTACATGCAGGCGTAACGGTTTTCCGGGATGAAAAGCCGCCTCTGTTCCAGCCGGGAAATCAGGAATGTCACCGCCTTCCCCTTCCGGTTTTCTATTCCTCAAGGGAAATAAAGGAGCTGGGGGCGGAGGCAGTCAAAATCAATAACTCCAGAACCATGGGAATCCTGTTTGCCCCAAAGTGCATCTATGCAGTGTTTTATACCGGGGATTCCCTGATGAAGTGGGAATACCGGACGGAGCTGAAGGTAAAAACCATGCTGAATTACCACATCAGCCACGGAGTATTAAACCGGGAGCATATTTCCCCCTGCTATCCTCCCGATACTCCGATAAAAGCGCTGTTGATTGGTACGGATATGGATACCTCCCTGAAGCTTCTGACCAGCACCGGCGGCTTCCAGAAAAGCTATTTTTATCTGGATACAAGTTTTGATTACTTTCACTATCTCCCGGCTGCTCCTGCAGGCGTAACCCTGCTGCAGCTGCTTGCATCCCCGTATCTTTCGGCTGCGCTGCGGCAGCTCCTTCTGTCTGACCTGCAGCCTGCCTGCCCCGATTACGGGCTGGAGCATGATGCCTCCACTAACGGGATACCGGTACTTCTCGCCTTTGACTTTGATATGCTGCGGCTGTCCAGATTTAATACTGCCCTGTCCTTTCACGGCCTGTCGGGTCATATCATCTGTTTCGACTTCCAGAAGGCGGTCCTGCAGCAATACTTCGGGGAGGCTGTAACCATAGAAACCATTGATTTACAGAAATTTGAAGGGAGGTTTTTACACTGACACATCACGAAAACAGAAAGAAACGCATCTGTCTTTGCCTGATTCTTCCCGTGCTGCTCCTGACCCTTGCCTATGCAGGCGGTTATATTTCGCAGTTTATCATCAATTATCAGGTATGGACTTCCTCCGGCGGGACGCCTGGCAACGGCACCTCCCCGGAATTTCCCTCCGCCGCCTTTTCTTCCTGCTTAAAGGCGCTCACCGTATTCCCGTACAGCCTGTATGGGATTTTTTTATGCCTCGGCATCTTCGGGCTGCTGGTTTTCATGGTCATGCGGATGGGCTTTGGAGGGAAAGGCACCTACGACAAGGAACGCAACCTTACCTACTCCGATAAGGGAACCTACGGCACCTCCGGATTTATGACTGACGCCGAGATGCAGGAAGTGCTGGAGCTGGTAGGCGACATCGCAAAAAGCCACGGCGTTATCCTTGGAAAGCTGTATGGGAAGGCCGTCTGCCTCCCGGAAAAGACACGGATGAACCGGAACGTGGCAGTCTTTGGCGCCAGCGGCAGCATGAAAAGCCGGGCTTATGCAAGAAATGTGGTATTCCAGTGCGTCAAACGCGGGGAAAGCCTGATCATCACCGACCCCAAATCCGAGCTGTATGCGGATTTGCGCCTGTACCTGCAGGAAAACGGTTATACGGTACGGGTATTCAACCTGATTAACCCGGAAAATTCCGACAGCTGGAACTGTCTTTCAGAAATCGAAGGGCAAGAGATTATGGCACAGCTTTTCTGCGATGTCATTATCAAGAACACCGGCTCTCCTAAAGGGGACCACTTCTGGGACAACTCGGAGATGAACCTGCTAAAAGCCCTCGTTCTGTATGTGGACCAGGGCTTCCCGCCGGAAGGCAGGAATATTGGGCAGGTCTACAAGCTCCTTACCATGAACTCAGAAAAGGAACTGAACAGCCTGTTTGACCTGCTCCCGGTAACGCACCCTGCCAAGGCACCTTACAACATCTTCAAGCAGGCCTCCGATACGGTGCGCAGCGGCGTCATCATCGGTCTGGGAACCAGGCTTCAGGTATTCCAGAACAGGCTCATCCGCCAGATCACCAGCTACAATGAAATCAACCTGACACAGCCGGGGAGGGAAAAATGCGCCTATTTCTGCATTACTTCCGATCAGGATTCCACCTTTGACTTCCTCTCCTCCCTGTTCATGTCCTTTGTCTTTATCAAGCTGGTGCGGTATGCGGACAAGTACGGGGAAGGCGGCAAGCTTCCGGTTCCGGTACATATCCTGGCAGACGAGCTTGCCAACGGCGGCTGTACCATTGCGGATCTGACGAAGAAAATCAGCACCATCCGCTCCAGGCGCTTATCCATCAGCTGTATTTTCCAGAACCTGCCCCAGATGCAGAACCGCTATCCCTTAAACCAGTGGCAGGAAATCATCGGCAACTGTGACACCCAGCTTTTCTTAGGGTGTACGGATGAGATGACTGCGGAGTTTATTTCCAACCGCACCGGCGAAGTGAGCGTGGCCGTGTCCAGCCAGACAAAGCAGTTAAATACCTGGCGGGTATCCGATTACACACCGGAGTACCGGGAAACCCACTCCATCGGCAAGCGGAAGCTGATGACGCCGGACGAAGTGCTGCGCCTTCCTTTGGACGAAGCGCTCATTATCCTGCGTGGCCAGAAGGTCCTGAAGGTGGGGAAATACGACTATACCCTGCATCCGGAGAGTAAAAAGCTGAAGCCCAGCCGTGCCGGTGACCATGTACCTGCATGGCAGCAGCTGCCGGAAGCCGAAGAACCGGACTTTTCCAGTCTGATGAAGCCAAAGGTGAAACCCAAAAAGCCCAAGGCTCCCAAAAAAGCTGCCTCCGCCGCAGTCCCGGAAGATCCCTTCGGGGATGTCCCGGAGGATTTGGCGGCGCTGTTTCCACCGGAGGAAGGCTGCACTATCGTTATGACGGATAAGAAATCCATCATGTCCTAAAAAATCATAAAGGAGAGAACAATTATGCCCAGAGAAGCAAAAAAGAAAGAAACCGAAGTAACAGAAGAAAACATGGAGATGCAGACGGAAGCTCCTTCCGTGCCTGAAGCTGCGAATGCCACAGAGTCCCGTCCTAACACAGATGCAGAACCCACTGCTCCTGTACAGGCACCCTCTCCGGCGAAAGCCACTGCCCCTGCAAGGAAATCCGCTCCCTCCTCCATCCTTACCCTGAATGCCGATTCCGAGGTGGAAACACAGGAGAGCAGGGAGGATACCATCTGGCATGAGCTGCAGAATGCTTACCGCACCCGGAAGATCCTGACCGGCATCTTAGGCGGCATCGAAAAAATGGAAGGCGGCGGAACCATTGCCGTAATCTACTACAAGGAAATGCGTGTGGTAATCCCCCTTGCAGAGATGATGATCAATTTGATCGAGGATGCTGCCCACGACTACGGTGAACTGGTGCAGCGCCAGAATAAGATTCTGGGAAACATGCTGGGATGCGAGGTTGACTTTATCATCAAGGGGCTTGATAATTCCAGCCGCAGCGTAGTTGCCAGCAGGAAAGACGCCATGTACAAGAAGCGTCAGATTTTCTTCCTTCCCGATGCCAATGGAAACTCCCGTGTCTGCGAAGACCGTATCGTGCAGGCGAGAGTGATTGCAGTCGCGGAAAAGGTTGTGCGTGTGGAAATCTTCGGAGCGGAATGCTCCATCCTCGCCCGTGACCTGTCATGGGACTGGCTTGGGGACGCCACGGAAAGCTTTCATGTAGGAGAACAGATTTTGGTCCGTATCTTGAACGTAAAAATCAATTCCCTTGAGGACATTTCCGTGAAGGCAGATGTCAAAAGCGTGAACGGCAACACCAGTAAGGCAAACCTTGGCAAGTGCAAGATTCAGGGCAAGTATGCAGGTGTTGTCACCGACATCCACAAAGGCACCGTCTTTGTTCGCCTTCACATCGGCGTCAATGCTGTGGCTCACAGTTGCTATGATAACCGGATGCCCGGAAAGAAGGATGAAGTCAGTTTTGTCGTCACCAGGATTGATGAGGACCGGAATGTGGCGGTCGGGTTGATTTCGAGAATCATTAGGCAGAATGTGTAAAAATATACCCTTCCAGTGAATTATCAAAACTGGAAGGGTAAAAATCATATTATCAATTACTAAACATTTGTATCCGTTGTAAAAATAGGATTGAATATCCTTCTAATTTCTCCTTCTGGAATAACACTTACTATTACTTTAATGAGATTATTTTTTACCACTTCCACATTATTTCCTGATGATTCACTTAATATATTTACAACAACATCAAATTTATCTTTCGCTAACTGCCTTGGTTTTATAGAATTACAAGCTCTGTACTTTCTATCTGCCAGTATGCTAAAAATTTCAATTCTATATTCATCTCTTATCTTTTGATTTAATTCACAATTTCCACTTTCAATGTGTTCAATTAACCAATTTTCTGGGGTAAATCCAAAACCTCGAATCATTTTAGGATATCTACTATGTAAATCAGAAAAAGCAGGTTTGTTCTCTAAATCCTCAAATGCATCTTCATCTACTATGGCAAAAACTTTTGACTGTGCAAATACTCTCCTTTGTGTATTTACTGCCATCTGAGCAGTCTGTGCAAACCCTCCTACTGGAATATATGCACATAATGCTGTTGCAAATCTAGGTTCAAGCCCTATATATCTATTTCTTAAATTTCGCAAAACATCTCTAGCCATTTCATCTTCGACAAAAAATATATAATCAAACGTAGTCGAATTTTCAAAATCAATATCGCCTATTGCAGTCGCCGGATAACATGGTGAAACCACATTTATTGTTCCATCCACATTTTGTTTTAATAAATAAATATTTTCTTTATTTACAGCTTTTATCATTGTTGGTGAATGCGTTGAAACAAATACACACAAATTTTTCTCTTGCGCTCTTTTCTTTAAATAATTCAGCAAATTAACCTGAACTCTTGGATGTAAAGCTAATTCAGCCTCATCCAACAAAATAAGTGCATTGTCGTTTACACTTTCAATTCTCTCAACCAATCGAACCAGTGCCAACTCCCCTGTACTAAATCTTTTTTCTGAGTAATACATATTTCCTTCTTTAATTACATAAAAGTATGTAGCCTGTCTTCCTCTTCCATTTGGATTTTTCAATCTCATTAGCCTTCCATACTTCTCTGTTTCAAATAGTTCATTTAAAACTAATTTTACAGATCGGTCTGCCGCTTCTAAATTACCAGCTCGCAAGTCATCTGGCTTCACATCTATTCTCTTCGAATCAGCCCTAATGAATACCGATTCTGAAAATCCAAATCTTTTCAATAACTCGCCACTGCCATTTTTAGGTGTCGGTGCCCATCTTGCTACTCTTTTTCTAAACATAACTGAAGTATTGTCAACGTCATATTGAATAGAAGAATTTTTATATTGATCTACCTTATCCCAAGAACTTGTATTGGTAAATCCTGTTGCAAATGCTAACGAATTACAAACTCTGTCCATACAAACCAAAAGAGTTGTTTTTCCTGCACCATTTGCTCCCACTAAAAGATATACATCATTAGCAATTGGGAAATTAAACTCCATATATTTGATACCTTTAGCATTATTTATAGTAATCTTTCTCATAAAACTATACTCCTTATCTATTGAGTTATCTCATAAACTCTCTTAGTATAGCCGCTTTTGCACATCCTTCCATTCCCCTATATATATTAAAAGAATTTATCCCCATCATCTCTAAATCATTCAATACCGTTCTTTTTTCTTTATTTGATAGTATAATTTTATATAATGCACCATCAACTACATGATCCTTTGCACAAGTTTCTAAATAATCTTCTATCGTTTTTGATGGACTATTATTTAAAGTAAAAATACCATATTGATACCTCTGTCTATCATTTTCTTCTACTTTAATATTCTCTAATGAGACACCATACCCTGCATTCCACACTTCGTGTTGTGTATCCAAAGCCCAAATTACTATATTGGGTGTGATATTTTCCGTATCTGAAAATGCGAAAAAAGCTGCTACATACAAACTAAATGTCCAATCTAATAAACGAGTAGGTAACCCATAATGCTGTCCTATAGACATTAGTTGTTCTTTTGAATAATCAGTAAATCGTTCTTTTCCCTCCCAAGTAACACATAAATCTTTAAAATTTTCTATTAATGAATTTTCTATTTTTTTTCTTTCATCAAATGTATAATTACCATATTTTCTATCAAAAGTTGTTGATAATTTCCAATTTTCGTCTCTTTGTCCTCTAAAGACATATCTATTATAAGGAAAACAATCACTACCACAAATATCTTTCGTTATATCCCTTTTCAGTTCGTTCCAACTGTTATAATTTAATGTTTTGTATTGTACTGCCATATTATATGCACCTCCCATAATGATCTACTCTATATTTCCACCAATCACAGGCTCAGAATCCCAACACGTATTATGTATTCCCACCGCATCAATTAGGCAAGATCTTAAAATATATGTTTTCTTCCTTTTCGGAAGCAAAAACTCAGGATATTCTTCGTTAAAAAAAACTTCCTCTTTTCCATTCGGTCCTTCTTCAAGATATCCTAACCCACCATTTTGCCATAACACATCTAACATTTTACTGTTCTCTCCAAGAACTTTTCTTGCTTGATTATCTAAATCGCAAATTTGATCCCAAGATAATTTGTCTGAATTTATTTGCATCAATATTTCTTTCATCATTTGTGAAGTTGATTCCTTATACTCTTTTATACTAGTATATACTTCAGAATACTCTCTATTTGCTGCCCCTTTGGGCATTTCATTATTATTTATTTGATTAGCACATATTTGTAATAATTCATTTCCAAATGTTTTTGCACAATTTGCAACTTTCTTTCTAATAATTCGGCATATATCCATATCAGATGTATTTGCTTTCATACTCTTTATTTCCGCCAAGGAATTCCCAATTATCACAATATCTCTTGGCAACAATCTTGTATGCCGTAATATATACTGCATTATAGATTCATTCATATTCCTATAATTATTATGAATCTCTTTTATGCTCAACCAATTATAAATATTTTTCTCCTGGTCTTCATTGATAAAATAGCAGTCTTTCAGATTGGCTATCTTACTTTCAAAAAAATACTGAATTGTCATATAGTCCCAATTTAATAGTTTTACATGTTCTTCATTGATATAACGAGTATGATGCTCACTTTCACATATAGATGCCATCACATTATCTCTAATGCAAATTATCACATGCAATTTATTACCATAAGTATCTTTTCGTAAAAGTCTCATCACTCGATAAAAAAGACCCTTTTGACACCTAAGCCAATACATTGGTGCATGTCCATATTCTTCATCAACAGAATCAATAAAAAAGTAAATTGGCGAAAGATTCTTCAAGATATCCCCAACAATAATTTCTATTTCATCCCATTCTTTCTTCTCTGCATACTCATTAAACGAATTTCTTGTTGAATAATGAGATAATATATTTCTAACTTCAGAATATATTGTCATTGGAACTTTATACTTCGGGAAAATATCATTTGCATATTCTAAAAGTTTATTTTTGTCCGACTCAGTAACATCCTGATTCCACTCGCTATTGGTTAATATATTTGATACTACCGACCTTAAAATAGCAAACTTCCATACATACATCCATTTTTCTGTAATTTCCGCTTCAGAAAAACACTGTCCAAATCTTACAATCAAATCCGTTGCCGGAACCTCTTGCTCAATCATATTAACATAAATAGAATTATTCAATTTCAAATTAGCATTCATTCTTCTTAAATACACTGTTTTTCCAGAACCCTTTGCACCAACAATCACTCTGGTTTTCATATCATCTGGAGATGCCACTCCCGATGAAAAGTATTTTTTATTAAACACTATGAATTCTGACATCATATCTGCAATTTCTGTTCGTGAACCATCAGGATTTCCAAAGGCATTCTTATCATACATATAAATTCCCCCCAACAGTGTAGTATTGTTTTTTTATTATACTACAAAACCTTATTTTTTTACAGATATTTCGACAAATAAACTGGCACCCCATTGGCACAAAACTTTCCCAACTTGGCACAGCTTTGCGATTTACACGGTAAATCTGCTATGTTAAAATGGGTATCGTGAAAATTCATACATATCAGAAACGCAGGATCGAAGCACCCCCGGCTTCTCCTGCGTTTTTATTACACAACGCTGGCATTGTTGTCAGCGTTGTGTTGTTCAGGAGGTGACATTTTGAAGAAAAGAATTCGGCGGTTGCTGCTGTCCGAAAGAGGCGACTCCTCATATATCAGCAGCTTTGTCTACATTCTGGTGGTGGCGATTATGATTGCTTTCATCATCAACGTGTTCCATATCATATCCGTAAAACAAGAAATGGACCACATTTCGAATCAGCTGGTCAAACAAATTCAGCTAAACGGCGGCAAAAGTAGTGATACGGACGCTCTGTTCAACTATCTGGCCAGTGAGCTGTCCGAGGTATCCGGGCTGACCTATCAGGTAACCAGCTCTGGCAGCACAGACCGCATCCAGATTGGCACACCCTTTTATGTATCCGTAACCGGACGCTGCTATCTGGGAGGTTTTTGGAAATTCAATCTGGTTCCCATCAACATCCGTGCCCAGGGAGCCGGCGTCAGTGAACACTACTGGAAATAGGAGGTCCCATGAAAAAGAAATTGCTGAAAAATGAACGTGGGGATCTGTCCTATTTCTCCGTATTCGTCATACTAGCCGTAAATATGCTGCTCTCCTTCCTGCTGCTGTTTGCTTCCGTCAAAATCAACTGCATCAACATCCGTAATGCAGCAAAAATGGAGCTGAATAATGTCAGCGCGAGAATCTATGCGGATACCTTCCATTCCCAGAGGGAGGCAAACTTAAATTCCTATATGGCAGACCTGCATTTAAGCTCCGCCTATCAGGATGCGCTGCGGGCCGGATTCATCAACGGACTGGAGGAACGGATTGAACTGAGCAATGACGATTACACCGTAAGCAACATCAGCCTGCAGTTCCACCAGTATTCCGACAAGATTGAATATGTAGTGACCTGCGATGCCACCTTCCGGATACGGATGTTTGGGGAATTGTTTCCGCCCATTACCCAGCATATTACGCTGACCGGTTTCCACAATACCAAATACTGATAAAAATATGTTTGCTTTTCCATCCCTGCTGCGTATATAATTGTCGGAAGGAAATCAAGCACGAGCAAAGCGGGTATTTGATTTCACCCGACAAATGAACGATAAACTCGCAGATTTTAGAACTGCAGTAACTGGAGAACCAACGAAAGGAGTTCTTTATTATGAAAAAGAAAGAAAATCAGACCAACACGAAAAAGGCACTTACCATCTGCGGATTATCCGCGCTTTGTATTGCAGCCCTTGCAGGCGCATATCTTTTAACCAGAGAACCTGACACCGAATTTGTTCCTGCCTCCACGGAGACCGGCTCCCTGACAGATTCCTGGGAGGAGAATGCAAACGTTTCCCTTCCCACTACCACAGATTCGGAAAGCACGCAGGTTACAGGCAGCTCCTCTGACCAGACCCAGACTGTCATCTCGGAGGATGAATCCGGTTCTGTTTCCACTTTATCTGACAGTTCCTCCAAAGAGGATGCTGCAGCAGAAAAGCCTACGGAAAAGCCGGAAACCACGGATGATACCACCGATCCGGACAAGCAGCCGGGATATGAGAACGATGTACCCCAGTCCACCACTCCTCCTGCTGATGCGCCCGACACAAATCCTTCCAATCCCCCTGCAGAAGAAGGTTCCAACGCAGATGAGCATCCCGGTCAGGTCTATGATCCCGTGTTCGGATGGATTGATACCGGCGACACCACACAGGATAACGTGGACAATGACGGCGACATCAATAAACAGATCGGTACCATGGGCGGCAATTAAACCAAAATAAACGCAGAGGAAGACATGGATTTTGCGCCATGTCTTTTTCTTTTGCAAAAAGATAGGAGAACCATAATCATGAAACAAATCCGAAACGTATTTTTTCCACTTCTGCTCTCGCTGGTGCTGATCTTATCCACTGGCATCACCGCTCTTGCCGCAGGCGATGGTAACATCGACGGAGGAGGCGGCGGAATGGGAAGCGGAACTGCCACAGATGTCTGGCACGGGCAGGATGGGGTACGGATTACTGTCGTTACTTCAGACGGCGGCGCAGTATCCACCCCATTTGACCTGAGCAATTCCAATATTTCCAATAATGTCATCAATTTCGGGAAAGTAAGTAAACTGTCCTACACTTCAGGCGCTTCACTTTCCCCAAACGGTTACTATTCCTGCTCCAAGCCCGGTGTTGCACTGCCCCGCATCATCAGCGGCACCAGTTCACGGGCAAGCATTGAAGCCATCAAGCGGTATTTCTGCTCCGAGTATGCGGCACAGCTTGTTTCTGACAAAACAGGCATCGCCTTTGACGACCTGATTTCGGGAGATTACAAGCTTGTGATTGAACCCATTGCCTATTTTACCCATGGCGGGCGTAACTACACCATGACTGCCACGGAAGCCGCCCTGTATAACCGGATGTCCGGCGGCACCCTACGCAGCAAGATGCCCTCCCTCACCCACCAGAACCTTCCGCTGTCCATTTTTCTGGAAACTGCTGACTTAGGCTACCCTGCATGGACGGGAACCACCAGCGGCAAGGTATCGGACTCGGATATTCTCTCTGCGCTGGGCATCGGTATCGTAAGCTACCGGGATGTCCCGGAAGCAGAACTGCAGGCGCCGGATTACACCTACCGGGTGGATACGGACGTTATCACAAGCATTACGCTGACCACAACGGAGGAAGTCAACCCGGATGACCCTGCCACCGTGACCTTCCATATCAACGGCCGGGATTACACTGTGGAGGATATTGTGATTCCCGAAAACGGCTCCCAGGTAGTCTGGGCAAAGTGGCACACACCGGCAGAACCCACCACTCTGACCATCACAGTGTCCGTGAGCGGCGCCACCACAGCCAAAACCAGCTTTGTGGCGAGGATTATCTCTCTGGAGGAAAACCTGCCGCCGGATCCGCTGGCCACCGACACCAACCCGCATTTTTCCACGCCTTCCCTGCCGAATAATCCGCTGAAGCTTTCTGCTTCATGGAGCGTATGGAGCGCCTCCTGGCACGCCAACTGGGAATGGGAAAGCGATTGGGACTGGGAAAGCGGCAGCCACGACTCAAGCTGTCCTGCCGACTGCTCCAGCAGCCACGGGCACTGGGTAGACAATGGCGAATGGGTGGATAACGGATGGTATGACTTTACCTCCACTTCCTATTCTGCCTCCCTGACCGGCTCCATGGAAATCCACCCGGACGACATCGTTCCCACTGCAGTCGGGGACACCATGAAAAGCGGCTACGGCATCAAGGAATCCGCCACGGCACGTTTTTCTGCGAATGCCCCGGAAAGCCACTACGCTCCGGCCCAGACCGCAGTGTCCTATTTCCCGGAATTTTCCTACGGCAACTACTGGCGGTTGTTATCCTGCAGCGGGGGAAATCCGGCGACATTTGCCTTTAAAGCAAATGAATACTCCACCTACGGAAGGAACGTGCATTTTACGCCGGTATGGTATCCGGACGGAACCAACTATACGGTTTATACCTATGTGATAGACGCATGGACGCCCTCGGGAATGCTTTCCCTCAACCTAAATGACGCCGTACAGATTCAGGGCAGCCTGTATGATGACTGGTACAGCAAGCGTGAGTAAAGCACTGTTTCTTTACCGGCTGTTTACGGTTCTGCCGCTGTTTTTCTTTGCCCTGTACGATCACAGACACCACAAGGTCCGCAATGCTGCCCTGCTTGCGTTCCTTCCCTGGTGTCTTTTTTATGTGCCGCTTTCCATCCGGCAGGAACCGCTTCTGCCGGACGCGCTTGTTATCCTCACCGCAGCTCTCGGTTTTTTCTGCGGCGGAATGCTCCTGCTTCTCATCTCCATGGTTACAAATGAAAGTATCGGAGGCGGTGACATCAAGCTGGTGGCGCTGCTGGGCATCTGCCACGGGGCATCGGGCATTCTGGAAATCCTTGTGGCTTCCTCCCTGCTTGCCCTCATGCACCTAGGCGGCAGATCCTTTTTCCGGAAAAAGAAGCCGGAGCGGATTGCTTTTGTACCCTACCTGACAGCCGGATACTGTCTGACCATGCTGCTGCACTACTGCCTGTGAAAGGAGACCAGATTGAAAAATCACACTGATGTGCTGATTTTTCAATCGGCTATTTGTGCCGGAGCATCACAAATAGCTGTGATGGCAGATGAGAAACCGTATGCACGGCTTTCTCACCGCCCCGTCGCATAAATGCTCCGGAAAGGAGAATGTATGAAACTGTTACTTATCCTTGCGGCCGGATCCGTCACCATCCTGTTCCTGTCCGCAGTCATTACAACGGCTCTGTTACGCCAGACCCAGATATTTTTTGATCAAAACAGATAAGGAGACTACCTGATATGAAAATGAATAACCGCTTTATTTACGGTATCCTAAGCATTGTGCTTGCCGCAATCATCGCCTTCGTCGCAATTCCTGCGGTCACCAAAAAGACCAGCAGCACCTGCGAGATTGTCCGCATGAAGACCGCCGTGTCCCGTGGAACTGTCATTACTTCTGCAGATGTGGAGCTGGTATCCGTGGGAGGCTTTAACCTTCCGGACTCCACGGCCCGGAAAACAGAGGATGTTGTAGGCACTTATGCCGCTACTGACCTTTACCCCGGAGATTACATTCTTCCGGAAAAGGTGAGCAGCGTCCCGCTTTCCTCCGACCTTACGTTAAATGAGATTCCTGACGGCATGGTGGCGATTTCCATCACCACCCAGACTCTGGCGACAGCGCTTTCCGACAAGCTGCAGGGCGGAGACATTATCCGCCTGTATCACTATGATGACGACAACGTACTGGAGCCGGTAGCTGACATTCCGGAGCTTCGCTTTGTCAAGGTGCTCTCCGTGTCCGATTCCAAAGGGCTTGACGTGGATTACACCACGCCTCCCGATGAAGACGAGGAGCGCCAGCAGACCGCAACCATTACTGTGCTGGCAACCCCTGAGCAGGCAATGCTTTTGACCCGCTATGAAAACGAAGGCGTACTGCATGTTGCCCTCATCAGCCGGGGGAATGACGCCCTTGCCGCAGAGCTTCTGGAACGTCAGGCAGAAATTCTCACCACGCTCTATGGCGACGGTTCCGAAACAGAGGAAGAATTTCTGGAATCTTCCATGAACGGTTCCTCCGTGGATGCTTCTGCTGATGCCGCTGATACTTCCACGGAACCCTCTGAAGATACTACAGCCGAGAGCACGGAAACAGAATAGGGAGGTGCCGGAAGATGTCAAAAATTATCACTGTATGGGGCAACCCCGGATGTGGGAAGTCCATGTTCTGCTGCAACCTTGCAAAGGTACTGACCGCCGGGAAGCAGAAAGCCCTTATCATCAACGCCGACTCCAGTACCCCCATGCTGCCGGTGTGGATGCCGGAGCGGATACTGGAAACAGGCGCTTCCATCGGCAACGTGCTGACCGGGCTGGAAATCAACAATGCACTGGTGGCAGAGCGTGTCGTAATTTTAAAGGAATATCCTTTTATCGGCGTCATGGGATATGCCGCAGGGGAAAATCCCTTCTCCTACCCGGAGCTGAAGTATGAAAAAATCAGGCTCTTTATCTCAGAGGCCTCGAAGCTTGTGGATTACATCATATTAGACTGCAGTTCCAACATGCTCAACTTCTTTACGCCTACTGCGATTGAAGCGGCAGATCTCACCGTCCGCATCATTACGCCGGACCTGCGGGGCCTGAACTATTTAAGGGCGCATAAGCCCCTGCTGACAGATGAAAAGTTTCATTATGACGGCCACCTGACCTTTGCCGGCCTTGCCCGTCCCTTCCATGCCATTGATGAGATGGACCATCTGATTGGCGGCTTTGACGGTCTGCTCCCCTACGCCAAGGAAATCGAGCGCTGCGGCACCAGCGGACAGATGTTCAAAGCCCTCGCTTACTGCAACCAGCGCTATATCAATTCCTTAAAGCTTGTCCGGGAACGTCTTGAAGAGGCAGATGCCAAGGAGGTTGTTTCTCCGGATGCCGATATCCATGCTCCTGAGACAGAACCGGAGGAAATATGGGACACACCAACAGACAGGGAAGAAATGCCGGATGCCGATGCTTTGGCAGAATCCGGAAGAAAGGAGAGAAAACACCATGGGCATGGATTCTTTAAATGATATGTTCTTTACCTCCACTGCTTCCGAGTCCCTGTCCTACGACCAGATTCTGGAGGACGTACAGAAATACTGTACGGAAAAGCACTCGGACAAGCTTTCCACGGAAGGCAATCAGGAGGAAGCAAGAAAACTGCTGCGGGAATTTATTTTCCAGTATGTCATAAGCCGCTCCTACCGCATGGAGGGCATGACCACAGAAGAACTGTGTGACAGCCTGTATGAGGACATGGCCGGTATCTCCTTTTTGAAGAAATGGATTTACAAGCCGGGCATCGAGGAGGTAAACATCAACGCCTTTGACGACATCGAAGTGATTATGAGCGGCGGACGTTCCATGAAGATCCCGGACCGCTTCCAGTCTCCCCAGCACGCCATTGATGTTACCAGAAGGCTCTTAAACACCCGCGGCATGGTCATTGATGATACCATGCCCTCCGTCATCGGCTTTCTGGACAAGAACATCCGTATCTCGGTGGATAAGACCCCCATTGTGGATGCGGATGTCGGTATCAACGCTTCCATCCGAATCGTCAACCAGCAGACCGTTTCCAAGGAAAAGCTGATTGCTTCCGGCTCTGCCACAGAGGAAATGCTGGAGCTTTTAACCTGCTGCATCCGCTACGGCGTATCGGTCTGCATTGCAGGCAGCACCGGCTCCGGCAAGACTACCGTCATGAGCTGGCTGCTTTCCATGGTTCCGGATAACCGCAGGCTCATCACCATTGAGGAGGGCAGCCGGGAATTTGACCTGATCCGGCGGGACGAACAGGGACATGCCTTAAACAGCGTGGTACACCTGCTCACAAGACCCCATGAAAATCCTTCCCTTGACATCGACCAGGATCTTCTGCTGGAACGGGTCCTCAGAAAACATCCGGATGTCATTGGCGTCGGGGAAATGCGCTCCGCCAAGGAAGCCTTATCCGTAGCGGAAAGCTCCCGTACCGGGCATACAGTGGTCACCACCATCCACTCCAACTCCTCGGAATCCACCTACCGCAGGATGATGACGCTCGCCAAGAGAAAATACAATATGGCGGACGACATTCTGATGCAGATCATGGTGGAAGCCTATCCGATTGTGGTGTTCACCAAACAGCTGGAAGACGGCAGCCGTAAAATCATGCAGATTATCGAAGGGGAGGATTACCGGAACGGCAAACTGATCTACCGTCCCCTCTACCAGTATGATGTCATGGACAACCAGATGCAGGAGGATGGGAAAATCTCCGTCATCGGGAAACACCGCCGCCTCGGAGCCATTTCCGAGACGCTGAAAAAGCGGATGCTGGACAACGGCATCCCCGCAGGGAAATTAAAACCGTTCCTTGCAGAAAAAATACAGCCGCAAAAGAAAGGAGGAAATCAACATGCAATGGATTCAGCTAGCCATATTCCTGCTGCTGGTCAGCGGGCTTCTGACCTTATTTAACGTCCGATTCAATGACTTCCTGCACGTTCTGGCAATATCCGGGAAAAGCACCCTGCAGGATGATGTGGACGTACTGCTTGGCAAGCCTGCCAAGGGCTTTTTCAACCGGGAGACCCTTGAGGTGGAGCAGCTTTTAAAGGCAACCGGCAGGGAGGGGCGTTTTGCCATGGTAAAGCGGATTTCCATTCTGCTCTTTGCACTGGGAGCTGTGCTGGCACTCCTCATGGATAATCCCTTTCTGATTCCCATACTGGGTGCAGGCTTCGCCTTTGCCCCGGTCTGGTATCTGCGCTCCACTGCGGCAGCGTATAAAAAGCACCTGAATGAGGAACTGGAAACCGCCATTTCCGTCATTACCACTTCCTACTTGAGAAGCGGCGATCTGCTAAAAGCGGTGAAGGAAAACATTCCTTACCTGAACCCTCCGGTGAAGGCTCATTTTGAGGCATTTATCACAGAGTCGGAAATGCTCAATGCCAACATGATTTCCACCATCAACACGCTGAAGCTGAAGGTTCCAAACCGTGTGTTCCACGAATGGTGCAATACCTTAATCCAGTGCCAGAGTGACCGGAGCATGAAGAATACCCTGACCTTCACGGTGCAGAAATTCTCAGATCAACGGATTATCCAGTCGGAACTGGAGGCAATCATCAACGAACCGAAAAAGGAAGCCTTTACCATGATGTTCCTGGTGGCGGGAAACATTCCGCTTTTGTATGTGCTGAACCACTCCTGGTTTGAAACGCTGATGTTCTCCACTCCCGGCAAAATTACCCTTGCCGTCTGTGCAGCCATCATCCTGTTTTCTTTCACCAGAATCATGCAGCTGTCGAAGCCCATTGAATACGGGGCTTAGAAAGGAGTTGACTGTTAAATGACCGGATTACTGATTTTGATTGCGGCAGTTTTCACGGGCTTTGGTTGCTATCATCTGACCTGCGCCTTTGTGGATGTGCCTACCGCAAAGACCTCCAGAATGATGATGCTTGCCAGGAAACAGACCGGAACAGGGGAGGAAAAGCTTTTCGATGTATATCTGACCAAGATTGCAGAAAAGCTCTCCTTCCTGCTACGACTGGACCCCATCAAGCGCACCCGGCTGGAACTGACACTGAACATCGCAGGCATTCCCCTCTCCCCGGAGAGCTACACCATGAAAGCATTCCTCACTGCGGCAGCCACTGCCCTGTGCGGCCTGCCCTTTTTCTTCTTTATGCCGTTGATGGGAATCCTTGTCTTTGGACTCGCCATCGTGATGTGGTTTGCCACCTACTACAAGGCTCCCGACCTTGTGAAAAAACGGAAAAAACTGATTGAAGCAGAGCTTCCCCGCTTTGCCGTCAGCATCCAGCAGAGCCTTTCGGCGGACAGGGACGTCTTAAAGCTTCTGACTTCTTACCGCCGGATTGCCGGTCCCTACTTAGGGCAGGAGCTGGATACCACCATTGCGGACATGAAGACGGGCAACTATGAAAATGCACTGCTCCACTTCCAGAACCGTATCGGCAGCACCATGCTGTCGGATATTGTCCGGGGACTCATCGGAACCCTGCGGGGCGATGACCAGCAGATGTATTTTAAGATGCTGGTCTTTGATATGCGCCAGATAGAACAGAACAACCTGAAAAAAGAAGCCGCCAAGCGTCCGAAGCAGATGCAGAAATACTCCATGATGATGCTTTTCTGTATCCTGCTCATCTATGTGGTAGTGCTTTCCGTGGAAGTCGTCGGCTCCCTCGGCGCGTTTTTTTAATGTTTCCACAGGCGCTGCAAAGGAGGTGCGGTCCATGTAACACATACCTGCAATATTTGTAACCCGTAAACCCCAAAAGGAGGATTTTATGAAAAGATTACTTTCCCCCGCTGCCCTGGTTATCTATGCGGCAGCTTTCACCACATTCATCATTTTTAAGATCAGGAGGAAAAAAGAAAACTATGCGTAAGCTTATGAATTCCGTAAAGACCAAGGCAGTCTGCGCCGCCGTGCGCGCCAGAGCCGCACTCCGTAATGAAAGAGGAGACTTCTACATCTCTGACGGCGTAAAGATCATCATTGCAGTGGTACTGGGCGCACTGCTTTTAGCTGCTCTGACAGCGATTTTCAATGATACCGTTATTCCCCGTATCACGCAGGAAATTGAAGGGCTGTTCGGCTAAGCCGGAAGGCAGTCCTTACAGGGAGGTGACCAAAATGGACGACCCTGCATTAAATGTCAGCTACGAGACCATTGCCCGGTTCTTTGAAGCAGCGGAGGGCAACTACCGAAACGCTGTGTATGTAACCTGCAGCAGCTCCTGCCAGAGGGCGGAAGGCTGCCGGGATTTCCTTTTTATTCCCGGCGGTGACTGCAGGCCGGTCATCTTCCCTGTTTCGGATGCCGCCGCTTTTATCGGCACCGCGATTGACCCTTCCGACTGTGCAGGAACCATGACCGGCTCCTGCTTCATCCGGATTTACAGGAGGTTTCTGGATTTAACCCTTGCCTCGGACGCTGACTGCCCGATCAAACAGCTCCTCCATATCTCCAATATGCCGGGAACTGCCATTTAATGGCGAAATTCTCGCAAATGACATGGGTTTCGGTTCTGCTCCTATGGGATTTGCCCCTGCGTTTTTTTACAATTAAGACAGCAATACATAAAGTTTATGTAATCTTTATGCAGAAAGGGGGCAGATGCCATGAAACGAAAAAAGAAACAGCCGGTGATCCGGTGTCCTTACTGCGGCAGAACTGCCGTACTCCAAAAAGCATCTTATGTGTACCGGGAAAAAGCCCTGGATGAGTACCTGTACGTCTGCAGCGGTTATCCTGCCTGTGATGCCTATGTAGGCGTCCATGCAGGAACCCTGCGTCCGAAAGGTTCCCTTGCCAACGGCGACCTGCGCCACAAACGCATTGAGGCGCACCGGCTCTTTGATGCGATATGGAAAAATGGCATTATGTCCCGTAAGGACGCCTACCGCTGGATACAGGACACCTTTTCCTTATCCGATTCTCAGGCGCACATCGGGCAGTTCTCGGATTACCGGTGTGACTGCCTGATGGCAGAAACCAGAAAGGTACTGGAAAACAATCATGTAAGGCTTGCCGGTTAATGGGAAGCCGCTACGAAAGCGGGGTGAATACCATGGGAGTTTTAAGCCGTACCGAACAAAAGCTTGTGGAGGAGCACTTATACCTCATCCGTCCCCTCGTTCTGAATGTGGTTCATCTGAATGAAAATGTACAGGGGTTAGGCTATGACGACCTTTACCAGACTGCCTGCGAAGCGCTCTGCCATGCGGCGCTGAAATACCAGGACAGCCGGGGCGCTTCTTTTCCGACCTTTGCGAGTATTGTCATCCGCAATACCCTGCTCTCCCACTGCAGGAGCATTTCCCGTATCCAGACGCCTCTGGAATACCTGGATGCCCCTGCTGGTCCGGACGGCAGCCTTACCTATGCGGAAATGCTTGCAGATGAAACACAGCCTGTGCCGGATAGCACAGACAACGAAGCTTTGGGGCTTCTTAAGGAAGCAGAAATGCGCTACAACGGCAGCACGCGCAAAGGAATTGAGGCGCTGTACCTAAAATGCCTCGGTCACACAAATACGGAGATTGCCGCCTGCTGCGGCGTCCGCTCCAATCTGGTGGCGGCATGGATTTCCAAAGCCGCCGGAAAGCTGCGGAAGGACAGGCGTTTTATCTACCTGCTGAAAGCATAACCATTTTCACAAATGCAGATGGCATTGGCAGAAACGGAGGAAGATTATGATTCGATTATTTACTGCAGTCGGAACTTATAAGTTAGAGGAAAGCGGAATCCCTGTGATCCTGGCAGGAGGCAGGGAATGTGCGCTGGACACCCATGAGCTGCTGTTATGGTCCAATCTTGCCTTCCGCATTCTGACCTATCAGGAAGCAAAGGCAGAATTCTATGCGAAGGAACGGGAGCTTCACATTTTAAGTGAACTGGACTTTGACCATTATTTAAACCGGCTCACCATGCGAAGGCTCATCGCCTCCGGCAGGGATGAGGTAGGCGTGGATGCCCTGTATGATTTGTTAGGACATCTCTATATAGAAAAAACGCCCTCCGGCCTGCCTGCAAAGACCGCTGCCTTTTTAAACCTCTGGCTCAGGAAGCGGATGCCTTTCCGGAAGGCGCTTGCCGTCTTCCACACCAAGAAGCCAGAAGCAACGGAAAAGAAACTGCTCTCCCTTATCCGCCACCAGCAGCTCTCCACAGCAGAACTCATCCAGTGCATGGAAAAGGGCAGCTTTCATATCCGTAACAGCAGACAGCTGATCGAACAGATCTATGCGGAGGAAACTGCTGACTGCGATTCCATTGTGACGGAGGGACGCACGCTGGAAATCCGCCGTCCGGTCCTGACCGCTGTGGCAAACCTGTACTTAAAGCAGCTGATTACCTTTCAAATTCTATAAGGAGGCGCCATGAATCCCATACCAAAACCATTACATCAAAAGCTGGTTCTGACCTTACTGGTCGGAATCGGCTGTTTTTTTACCGGTCTTGCCCTCTCTGTATCCATCAGGGATAAAACCTTATTCTTCCTGAGCGCTGCCATTCTGGTTTTCTCCTGTATCCGCACCGTTTCATTGTATTTCAAAATAAAATCCGGCAGCTATTATACTCTGGAGGGAACCTGCTGTTCTGTTTCCTTCCTGCCCTTCCGGAAAAACTATACAGCAGCTTTGACAGACCGGGACGGCAGGGACCGCATCCTTCATCTTCCAAAGGACTGCAGGGTACGCCCCGGACTATCCTACCGGTTTTATTTTCAGTGCCCGCCGGACTTCCTCTCCGGGCAGAATGCGTTTCTGGAAAAATCATATCTTTCCGATAACCTGCTCGGCATAGAACCGATTGCAGAACTGACTCAAAATATAGATATAATCAACAGTTAAATACTATATATTGTGTTTATTATTTGACTTTTCCCATATCTTGTGCTAAGATGCTATTGTAATTGATTTTTGTGCCTCCCTCACGGGAATGCTTTTGCATGGAGCACACGTTGTTTATGATTGAAATTAGTGTCAGAGATACCATTTATTTGAGTGGCAGTCTTTTGGCACTTTTTTTCATACCAAAAAATATTTTCTTTAAAGAAAGGAGCCATGAATTATGAACACACCTGTAACAATCATCACCACAGGAAGAGTAACAGCAGATTTAGAGCTGAAGACCAGCCAGAACGGAAAGAATACCAAGTACGTTCAGTTCGGTCTGGCAGTCAACAAAGGGTATGGAGAAAAAGAACATCCAAACTTCTATAACTGCCTGCTCTACGGCGAGGACGCCCAGCGCATCATTGATGCCAAGGTAAAAAAGGGCAGTCTGATTCAGATTATCGGAGATCAGGAGCTTGTGGAGTATAACCGCAAGGACGGTTCTCCCGGATGGATGGCAAAGGTCACTCTGCTGTCATGGAACTACGCACCCACCAACCGACCGAAGGAGGAAAACGCTAATACTGCCGGGGCAGATGCCGAAAGCACTGCCGCCGAAGACGGTTTCCTGCCTGCGGAGGACTGCGGTGAGAATGGACTTCCGTTTAACTGATGGAACAAAAGGTCAGACGGTCAAAAGAGGAATTGCCTGAGAGCACAAAGGTGCTTTCTGCAGTTCCTCTTTTTTTATTGCGGAGAATTTGAAAAGAAAGGAATTAAATTATGAACAAGAGTGTATTTTCCCCCAGTCTTAAAATACTGATTGTGCTGTCGCTGCTGTTTGCCGCTTTGTTTTCCAGACAGCTGTCCCAGAAGCTGATACTTGCCTCTGTTGCAGTATGGCTTCTTTTTATGGCGGTCAGCCTGCTTCGGAACCGGCAAAAGAGAAGGGACAAAAAAGCTTTCTCCCTGCGCACAGCGTTTGCACACATTTTTCCGTTTGTGAGGGATTCTTTTGGAAAAGAAACATCCAACGATTCTGTGAGTGTTTCCCCTGCCGAGTACCGTCCTCCCATACTGCCGGATCAGAAAGCCGCTTTCAGCGAAGCAGAGCTTGCACAGATTCTGCAGCATATCAGGCTGCGCATTACCGACAAGCTCAAATCCGCTTATGCAGAGGCGACATGGCAGTGGGATAAGGAACCTGACCTGCACGACATTCTTGCAGGAAAGACCTTCCGTATCCTCGTGGAAAACATGGAAAGCTATACCCATGCGGACATCAGCTTTGACCGCTTCGGGCGTATCCATGTGGAGCCAATGACCATCGGCGCATTTTCACCTGCAGAAAGCAAAGCAGATGCAGATGATGCGGATACACCGGCACCGGAGGAGCCTGCTGTTGTGGATGTGCGTGTCTGGTATGAACTCATCGGGCAGAAAATCCTGACAGAGCAGATTACAGAGCTGCACGCCAAAGGCCACTCCAAGCTTACCATTATGGAAAACGGGGATATTACCGTGAAAAACCAGAAAAAAGACATACTGAAGGCCACACTGGACTCCTTCCCTGCCCAGAACTACTGGCAGGAGCTGGTCTCCATACTGGCTGAGGACCAATTAACCGCCAAGATTACAGGCAACAGCCTGCAGGTATCATGGATTTAAGAAAGGATGAATGAATTATGCCAACAATACCTTTATTTGCGAACTGGACATGGAAACGCAGCCTGCCGGAGCCTTTTGATAAAACCTCCGGCACAATAAGCACCACCCATTATTCCACCTACTGCATTGTCTCCACCAAAAAAGCAACCCTGCACCCGGCATTTTTAAGTGCGCTTCTGGCTTACATGGACATGGATACGACCTTAACCCCCGCCAGCACCTCCGAATGTGCCATCGGCACCCAGGATGAAAAGATCGTGGCGGAATACAAGAGCCGTACCGGGGAAACGCATGTGGTGGTATTTAATAAGAAAAACGGGAAATTCAATGTGGGGCGTTTTGATGATCCCACATCCACCTCCAAGGTGTATACGGTAAAGGAAAGCGGGAATACAGGCACGGCCCTGTTTTTTGCCCTGATACCGGAAGCAATGACCGACAGGGAGTTTGAGGAAAATTACAAGCTTCTGGGCAAGTGTAAAAATGATGGCTTTACGGATATGGATGAGGCGGAAAAAGCCGCTTTTATCCTCTGCGACAATATTTACCGCAGAATATCCTCTGCCGGCTCTGTAGGCAGTGCGGGCATCCATCTGACTTTTCCCTCCACCGGGAACCTCCAGAATCTTACCACCCTAAACCTTCAGAAAGGCGCCTATTCCCCTAAAAGCGTGCTTTATGGCACTTTTCGGATATTGACCGCAGCCTCTGCCGCTGCTCCTTTGTCCGTCATAGACAAGAAAGATTTTGTAAATCACTTCGCTCTCTCTGAGCGCACCTTTACCCCAAAAGAAGAATTGATGATCCCCCGTATTGAGGACTGGTATATCATCCCTCCGGAAATTGAAGCAGTCTGCAGACATGCGCTGCTTACCACCTCCGGCGTCCAGCCCATGCGCAACTTTATGATGCGCGGACCGGCAGGCACCGGAAAAACCGAGGGTGCAAAAGCCATCGCTGCGGGTCTGGGACTCCCCTATCTGTATTACACCTGCTCTGCCAACACCGAAATTTATGACTTCTTAGGGCAGATGCTTCCGGATACCGACGGGAAAACTCCCGCCGCAAAGGAATATCCCTCTCTTATGGATATCCAGATGGACCCGGCATCCGCTTACTGCAAGCTCACCGGAGAATACGATGAATCCGTCACGGAAGATATGGTATATGAAAAGCTTCTGGAGGTCATGGACCGGGATGCGAAATCACTGGCGGCAGAGAACTCTTCCGGCCAGCATTTCCGCTATGTGGAAACACCCCTGATTACCGCAATCCGAAAGGGCTACCTGATTGAAATTCAGGAACCGACAGTCATCGCCAATCCGGGCGTGCTGGTAGGCTTAAATGCCCTGCTGGACCGCTGTGCGAGCATCACGCTCACTACAGGAGAAGTTGTCCGCAGGCATCCGGACACGGTAGTCGTGATTACCACCAACAATAATTATGCAGGCTGCCGGGACATGAACCAGTCTGTCATCTCCAGAATGAACCTCATCATCGACATGGAGGAACCGGACGTAGACACCCTTACCGAGAGAACCATGAAGGTAACGGGCTGTACGGACCGCACTGCCGTATCCGAAATGGCGGCCGCCGTGCAGGAAATCAACGAACACTGCCGGGAGACCATGATCAACGACGGAAGCTGCGGCGTCAGGGAACTGATCAGCTGGGTGCAGTCTTACATGGTAACAGGAAGCATCCTTGATGCTGCCAGATTTACCGTGCTGTCTTCCGCCTCCAGTGACCCCGACAACAGAGCCGACATATATTCCACCTGCCTGGAGCAGAAATTTGCTGCGTAAGGAGGTGCCCATGTCACTGATTGATGAAGAAACCTTAAAGGCAAATTTAGCCAGAAACCTCCGGTATTTAAGAAAAAAAGAAGGCACTGCGCTTTCCCAGGAGGCACTGGCACGAAGAATCGGCGTCACCTGCAAAAGCATTTCCAGATATGAATCCGGCATCTGTCTGCCGCCATGCCATGTGCTGGCTGCCCTTGGCAGATATTACGGTTACACCATGGATGAGCTGTTAGCAGCACGGCTGCCGGGTAAGAAAGGAAGGGAAAACAACGAATGAGAACATCACACACAGCAATACGCCGTCTGATTTCCAATGTAAAAAACAAACTGACGCCGGAGCAGATTTTTGCTTCCCCTCAGTTTGCCGCTTATCTGACGGACATATCAGAAGGCACCACAAAACGGTACCGCAGAAAGAGCAAGGTCATCACCTACTGGGACGATTCCGATAATGCCGACACTGCCCATACCGACAACCGCACCATCACAATCAATGCCGGGAACTTCCTGACCAGAAGCTTCCCGACTATTCCCCTGATGGCAGACAGCCTGCTGGGGATTGTCGGGCATGAGGATGGGCATATCCTGTTTTCGGATTTTGTCATGCTGGCTACTTTCCGCCAGGCGCTCTTAGGCGGGCGTTTTTATCCCCATGAACCGGAGGATTTATCCCCGAAGCAGGAAAAGAGCCTTACTTCCATTTTGGAAGCGTTTGAAGAGGAGGACAAAGCAGTCATCCATGCAGTCTCCGGCATTGCACACAATCTGGTAAACATCATGGAGGATGTCTATATTGAAGAACGGATGTGCTGCGCCTTTCCCGGCGCCATCAAAACCGGAATCCTGTTAAACAACCTGCGCTTTGCGGAACTGATGGATACGGTTCAGGAGCAGATAGACAAACACCACCACGAGGTATTTATCCTCGTAAACCTGCTGATACAGTATGCCAAGACCGGCGATGTCAATAATCTGGGAGGCTATAAAGGGCCTTATCTGGATACCCTGTACGACTGCATTCCTTTCATAGACAATGCTGCCTATGATGACGATGCCAAAGTGCGCTTTGATGCCGCCAACCAGATCCTGCTCTATCTCTGGCCCTACATGGAAAGCTATATTGAAAAGGTCAGGGAGGACTTAAAGAACGGCACTGCGGAGGCAGAGGCTGAAATGAAAAAACAGGTTGCCGGCGGGATTCCCCTTCCCGGCGAATCCTCCAGACCTACCCCCGGCACGGGAAAGCATAAGCATGTGCCCGGCGCAGAGGATGAGGAACGGGAGAGCCTGCAGGAGGTCTTAGACTACGAAGCGGGCAGAATCGCATTAGAAAAAACCGATGACATTGAGGATGAGGGTGCAGGCGGCGTCAGCCGGGACAACGATTTTGGAGGTTCCGGTTATGTGTCGCAGGCAGCCGCAGATATGGAACGCATTATGACGCAGATTGCCGGGGATGCCGCATATATGCAGTATGATGAGGAACTGACTGACGAACTTCAGCGTGAAGCTGATAAAATCCGTTACGGCAACGCCCATCGGGGCATCCATGTCCATATCAACCGGATGTCCTATGTGGAACCCGCTTATATGGAGCTGTACCAGAAAGTCGCACCTCCGCTGCTGCTCATTTCCAAGCGTCTCCAGAAACAGATTGCACAGATACTTAAGGATTACCGGGACGGCGGAAAACTGGACAACCTGCCCTTCGGCAAACGGATTAACCCCCGCAATATCTACCACAACGACGGAAAGTTTTTCTACAAGCTGAAGCTCCCACAGGACCTTATCGGCATCGCCGTGGCTGTCTTAAACGACGAAAGCGGCTCTATGTCCTGTTCTGACCGCATTACCTATGCACGTTCTTCTTCCATTATTCTTTATGATTTCTGTAAAGGGCTGGATATTCCCATTGCCATTTATGGGCACACGGAAGAGGACAATGTGGAACTTTATGCCTATGCGGAATTTGACTCCATTGACAACAAAGACCAGTACCGCCTGATGGATATGAGCGCCAGAGGCGGAAACCGTGACGGGGCAGCCCTGCGGTATGTGGCAGAACGCCTGATGACCAGACCGGAGCCAATCAAGCTTTTGATCATCACCTCAGACGGGCAGCCTGCAGCCTGCGGCTATTACGGAACGGAGGCGGAAGCAGACCTGCGCGGCATCAAGCAGGAATACACCCGAAAGGGGATTAAATTCTTTGCCGCCGCTATCGGAAATGACAAGGAAAACATCCAGCGAATCTATATGGACGGTTTTCTTGACATCACTAATCTGGAAAAGCTTCCCGTCAATCTCGGCAAACTGATTATCCAACAGATCAAAAACAATATTGCAGCATAATTACCGCTATTTTCAAAGAAAGGACAACAAATGAACGAAGAATATATTTCAACGCAAATTGCTGTGTATAAGAACAGCAAAACCCTTCTGGAGTTTCACGACAAGCTGAAGGTCGCCTCCATGTACTCCTACGCCCACATCCATGCGGACGGTGAGGACAACGGGGACGGACGCCGGAAACATTCCTTAATCGGAATCCTGATGAAAGATTATTCCGGCGGCACCGGAGATAAAGCAGTTACCGTTAAGGCAAATATCTCCCCGGAGGAAGCGAAATTCATTTTAAGCCGGATTACCACCGGTTTTTCCGAATATACCTTCCAGCAGGAAAAAATCTTCGGTCAGAAGGATGAAAAAGGCTATGCGCAGGTAACGAAAGTACGCTTTATCCGTGCATTAAAAGACAGCAAGGGCAATGCCCGGAAAATCCCCTGGTATGTGGAGGTGGAAAATGGCAAAGGTATTCCCTTAAAAAATGCCACCGGCGGAACCTACATGAAATCGGGTTCCTTTATCAGCACCGGTAAGGTTTATGCCAACCTGACAGACCTTGATCTGTTCAAGCTCTTAAGCCGGGTGTCTTCCTACATTGACGCATGGGAACACAGCATTGCACCGTCTTTGATTACCATGGCAAAGAAAGCGATGGAAAACCGTCAGGCACAGCAGAATGCCGCTTAAATAACGGTATCTGTATGATTTCAAGAATTGAATAACAAAAGTATGGGAAGGGAATGCCTTGCGGTGTTCCCTTTCCTGCGGAAAGGAGAGACCAATGAGCAGAACAGAAATTGTAAAATGCTGCGGGGAAGACGGACGGCTTCTAATCCCAAAGTATATGCGGGATGCCCTGCATTTCGGGGACAGTGAACCGCTCTGTTTAAGGCTTGACAAGGGCTGTCTGGTCCTGGAAAAGTACCGGACCATGGAAAATCTGGAAAGTGTATGCAGTTCCTATCTGCAGGCGTTCCGTAAGGTATGCCGCTGTCCCATTGTCATATGCTCCACAGAGTATGTCATTACTTCACGGGGCATTTCCGTATCCTCCTCGCAGCTTTTATCAGAAAAACTGCGGGAGCACATCCGGGAAGGCACTGCCTATACATTTTCCGAAGCAGAACATATCAGCCTTTTCAAGGACAGCGGACACCGGATTGACTGCATTTTCCCTGTTATGGAGGAAAAGCGGTCTGTCGGTGCAGTATTACTGCTCCGCTGCCACAACGTGCAGCCATCTGAACAGCTGTGCGCCGGATTTCTGGCAGAAATATTATCAGAACAATTAAAAAATCAATAGTTTATGGAGGAAATTTATGATGACTTACAAAGAATTTAAAAATGCACTGACAACAGAATTAAATACAAAACTGGGGACTGGCGGCAATGCGCAACCGGGAACTGACACCATTATGGGGCGTCTCATGGAAACCGTGACCGTCACCATCATCTCTACCGGTCAAAAATATTCCGCAAACACAGACAAGCTCTATGAGCTTTACCGTAAAGGAATGAATGTGACGTCGATTGCAGCGCTCCTGCTCCAGTCTGTCAAATCCTTGCAGATCAATGAAGATGTGGCTCCTGACTCTATTGTCTACTGTCTTGTAAACGCAGAAAGCAATAAAGAAATGCTGCAGGATACTCCCCATATCCCCTTTTATGATATGGCAATCCTGTTTTCCAGTATCGTTCGTGATGATGAACAGCAGAGAAACTTCATGATTCTCTCAGAAGCGCTTATGAAAGAGCATAATTTTACACTTTCGCAGCTTTCCGATCTGGCACATCAGAACACGTTCCGTATGTTTCCTTCCAGAGCCGAGCTTCTTCCGCTATACCTGATGAGCAGGGTGATGCAGGACGACAAGGCTACTCTGGATGACTATATGGAAGTGGCTTATGCCTCTTATGAAAGCAGGAAAAGACCTCCCATGCTTCGTGTCAGCACCCCTGATTACCGTTATGGTCCAGTTGCCATGCTGGATACGGCTTATATGGACGACATTGCAAAGACCTTTGACAGCGACCTGTTGCTGCTGCCCTGTTCCATCAGGGAGTTCCTTATCACTCCATGGACGGAGGATACCAATTTATCAGAATTGGTCAAATCCGCAAAGGAAATCATCTCCATGGGAACGGAACCTGTCCTCACCAGACACGTCTTCTGCTACAACAAAAATCAGAAGAAACTGGAATTAGTGGAATAATGCAGGCAGAAAAATTTATGGAAGGAGTTGAATGATTTATGAATGGCATCTATGGGATGGCTCTCGTTTATGAGAGCCTCATTCCTGTCAACAATGTGGAGGACACCTTTCTTTCCGTAGGCACTGTCACCATGCAAGACTCTGAAGGAGAATTAAATCTGGACTTCAATGAAACCTGTTCTTCCTGCGAAAGGGCAAAGGACGGTATTGTCACGTTTACAACCTCGCTCCGCTGTTTTGAACCCGGAACCTTTCTGGAGGAATATCTTGCGGCGAGTCTGTCCCCTTCGGATCTGACCTATGATTTTTTCGCTGTCAGACTCCATGATACCTATCTTACGGAAGTTTACACGGAATACGTCCATTGCACGGATGAAGCCCCTATACCGCTGACCCTAAAATCAGCACAGCTTCTCTTTCAGGACGGACGCTTCTTAGATTACAGTGAACGCATCAGCGTGTTTGCACTGAAGGAACTGGCGGAGGCAGCATGATGGATAAACGATTGATACAGCGTGCCGCTGCTGTTCTGGAGCAGGAATTTGGCTCCGACTGGCTTACCATAGCCCAGCAGCTCGGCACGGAAAATTTACGGCAGCGTGTAGGAAAGGAACTGACATCCTTCATGGCATTCCCGGAACGGGGTAATGGCGGCGACAACCGTTGGAGAGGAAACTGCTCCCCGGAAGTAGTCGTATCCGTCCTCCGATATGTTCTGGATACCAAGCGCTACTATGGCAAAAACACCTCGGATTTTGTCCTGTTAGATCCGATGTCCGGCTCCGGCACCAGCAAAGCTGCGGCGGATGCGTTAGGCGTGCAGTCAGTGCTTTATGACTTAAACCCCGCCCCCGCAGCCGGTCTTGGCGGCTGGAATGCACTGAAAAATGATGTGGAACATTCTGCGGATTTGATTTTCTTCCATCCGCCTTATCACAACATTATCCAGTATTCGGGCAATATGTGGGGGAAACCTCACCCGGACAATTTATCAAGGTGCGAAAATTACAATGACTTTCTGGAAAAACTGAACCTGTGCATACGCAAGCTCTACATGGCTCTCCGTAAGGATGGGCGTCTTGCCGTCCTTGTGGGGGACATCCGCTCTCAGGGAAAGTTTTATTCCATACAGCACGATATGATGCGCATGGGGGATTTTGAATCGTTTCTGGTCAAAGGACAGTTCAACTGTGTCTCTGACTCCAGACGCTATGCAAAACCCTTTATTCCCATTGTCACGGAATACCTTCTGCTCTTACATAAAAAGGATGTCCTGATGATACCGTACCACTATGCAAAGGAAAACTATTTCTCCATTGAGGATACAGACCTTACAGCATTGACCTGGCATCATCTGATCCGGATGACCTTTGAGAGCCGCGGCGGCCAGATGACACTCGCAGAACTTTATGTGTGTCTGGCCTCCCATCCGAAGGCAAAGAAAAATACGCATTTCCGGGAGCGCATCCGTGCAACCATTTACGAACACAAAGACCAGTACATTTCCTGTGGGAACGGCAGTTACCGCCTGTCCTATCAGGTCGCATAGGAGGACAGTGTGAAAAGAATTTCTAATGGCTTTCAGCCATTTATGCTCACACCAATGGGTGTTTCGCTAAGAAATTCTAAGTTTCACACGACAAATTTGTGCCTACGGCTCAAATTTCGCAGGTTACGGAAAGGAATGGTTACTTATATGATTCTCAAATGGAAAAACCGACAATTAGCCAAAAATAAAAAGCCGCACATCTGCATTACCGCCAGTCTTCTTGGCATACTGGAACTGGGAATGCCTGCCGTTTATCTTTACAACGGTGAGCTGATCCGTACCAGCGCTGTCAGAAGTATTCTGGAGGAAACGCCGGAGCGTGTCCGCTTTGAAACTCAGAACAGCATATACACGATTTCCTGCGACGCAACGCCGACAGATGCGGTAAATGCCGCTTAGACAATCACCAGGGGCTGTCTGCAAAGGCAGCCCTTTTGAAAAAGGAGGTTCTTATGGACACAGCCAAGCTTTCCATGGAGGAGCTGCGTTCCCAGCTGCTTTCCCTGTTAGGGACACTGCAGACAAACCGGGAAAAGGTTCCTCTGGACATTCTGAAAACCAGATATAAAAAGGGATATGACGATTTGTGCCAGAGGCTGCGCTGCTGCGCTTCCGAATATGCCAGGCAGCTGACGCTATCCGGCATCCGGATACACAGGGATTATCTGGAGGAAGGCGTTTCCCGCGTGGAGCGTCTCATCAAAACTTCCGGTATCCTGAAAGAACTTTCCTGCGATATTTACAAAACGTGGGACATGGATGCCTTTGAGCGCCACTGCAGCCAGTTTCGGACGGCACTTTTAACGGAAATGGATCATTTCTACCGGAAATATCCCGGAATCTATATTACAAAGGAATGTCTGGAAAATTCGGATACGCTGCCTCTGCTGTACAGCCCGGTAAACCACTGTGTTTTCGTAAACGACACATGGATACCATTGGAAGACTATCAAAAGAGCCAGACGACAAATAACAAAAATCAGGTTTCCGATGCCTGAATTACGGAGGAAAATCAAATGAGCTTAGAAATAAAACGCCTGATTGACAGGCAGATACACACAATTACTTTGACGGAGGAGGAACTGGAACAGGCATACCGCATCAAGGAGCGGCACTATCTGGAGGAGGATTTCGCCAATGTGCTGGCAGATACGACACAGAATCCGGATACCAGATTCCATTCCGGTCATCTGGAGGAATTTCCGGAACTCACGGACTGGCTCTGCGAATGCTTCGACCATTTCTATGATGCCAATATAAGCTACAATGACCTGATGGAGCTTACTGTCAACCACTTACACCACGCCTGCCTGACGCCGGAATTTTTTACCCGGCTCGCTTTGAAAGCGCCTGCTTTCTGTAAAGGTTTGGAAAAACAGCCGCAGGACTGTGAAAAGAACTGCTCCCGCTATTACCGCTGCTCTGACATTACTATGGCAGATGAGCGGAGTAAGCGCTGGGAAACCCTGTCCTCCCTGCTTGCCATGCACATACATGGAGGCTGCACCTGCAACAAAGGTTCAGAAGAGGCACAGTGCCCTGCAGCAAAATATCTGCATGGCGAATGGGACATCTCTGAATTTTTCCATTCGGAAGAAAGGCAGGAGGCGGTCTGATGAAAAAGCTGGAGAAGATAAAAGAGCAAATCCTTGCCATCATTCAGAAGGAAGAAAGTAAAACCCGGTCTGAACTGGAAGTATTATCCAGAAAGCAACAGGACAATATGGACTTTTACGGTATCGGCGGGCCTTACCAGCGTTATGAGCATGCCATTGAGCGCAGACGAAACCATTTATCCGAGCTGGAAGCTTTACGGAAAACACAAGCTTCCGTGGTTGTTTTAGAATCTCTGCGGCTGTACGGGTACTTCTGCCCTTCCTGCAATGAAAAAATTTACCTTCAGGACAAAAATCCTGAAACTGTGGACTGTCCAATCTGCAGCCGCAGGATTTACAAAGATGGCGCTTACACGGAATGGAATGTGCAGAAAAACAGCAGATATACCTGTCTGCACAGGCATGATACCTGAGAAAGGGGGGATTACCAGATGGCATTATACAAAAAACTGGATTTATGGTCCGTCACGGACGGCTTGGACAAAATGATGGACTACTGCTTCAATGGAAATGAAAAGGACAGCCCGTATTGGGATTATTACTGCGACCAGATTAACGAATTATGCAACATGGCATCTGACCTGTACATGGAGCTGGACGATTTGAAAAGCAGGCTCTGGTATCAGATGCCTGCAAAGAAGATTGCCTTCTGCGAGGAGGACGACAGCAGCCAGACTGCTATTGCCTGGTTCAACACCGCTGCGGCAATGCTGGCGGACACCGACATGGCGGAGCTTCTGGAGCATGAAAATATCTACTGCGCAGACCTGTACGAAGAAAAGCAGAAACGGATTACAGCCCTGAACCGCCTGACCAAGCAGCAGCAAATGCTCCTCTATACAGAGGTTCTGGGGTTCATTACCCGGTATCTGGAACTTTCTGCTGCGTTTGACACGATTGAGGCTGTGATTACCGAACTGGATTACCACCAGTCTGCCATAGCACATAAGAATGGTGTCACGCTGCCGCAGACGGCTTATGTTTAATTCTATCAGTCTGAGGAGGCAAAAGACATGACAAACAAAAAACAACCCATAAAATGCAGCGAATGCCAATACTGCAGCGGAATCCGTCCCAGGGGCAATACCCGGACAAATTTCTCCTGCAGTCATCCGGATCAGCGCTACATCAATGATTATTTCATCCAAAAAGGACTTCGGAAAATGCCCGGTTTTCTTGGATTTGGAGCTGTCTATTCTGATACAGTTCCATTGAAAACATCACCTGCATGGTGTCCGAAGAAAAAGTAATGCAATCACCTGAGCCGGCTGTTATCAGTCGGCTCTTTTTCTATATTTTGTGTTTATTTGTTTGACTATATCTATATATAGTGGTATAATCATTTTATTATTGAATTTGTGCCATCCCAAAAGGGAAATCACACGTTGTTTAAGTTTGTACGAAGTCAGAACGTATAGAGCGTCAGCCGCTCTATGCCTTCTGGCTTTTTTATTTGCGGCAGGTGCTGCACGTTAGCAGGAATTGTATCGGATACTCCGTATCCCGTATGACTCCTGCTTTTTTTATGCAACGGGAAAGGAGGCTATGAGAAAGGATTTCGTACAAATCAATGATAATCCACAAGAAAAGGAGATGAATGAAATATGCACTATTTAACCCTTGTCACTGCTGAAATTCCTGCTTTGGAAGCGGATTTACAGACCGATCAGGAAATGGCGAAGCACATTACAGCATTAGAACAGGAAAGAAAAAATTATACGGAAGGGCCGCCTGTCATATTGTCTCTTGCACTGGAAGCGTGCAACAGCCGCCGGGATACCTTCTCAAGAGCTATAACCGATTCTGTTGCACAATCTTTGGAACGCTATTATGCAGGAACCGACGATCCTGATTATCTGGAATTTTGGGACCAAACAGAAGCTTTACAATCTGGTTATCTTGGTCACGTTGACTGCATCAGGCTGCCGGAAGGACGTATCATTCCAGTATACAGCCACCCTGTCGTAAATCATTTTAGTATTAGAGACGGCAAGGTCTATCAATGCCATGCAGGACCATTAAAGCATGAGAAACGCACAAAGCGTGCAAAACGCATGAAAGCGCTTCCCAACTACCCTATAAGCAAGCTATTTCCCAGCATTGCATCCTTTGCAGAAGATTATTACGGCTACACCTATCATAAAGAGCAGAATGCCTACGGCTATTATTATAACCCGGATGCCTTCTATGATTACTATTCCATCGGAGGACGCTGGCAGGATCTCTTTTTGGTAAAGGACAGCTGCACAGAATGCTCCATCGGAGAAAGAAGCTGTTCCAGAGAAGAATTTCCCGCTCCCGAAGGCTACAAATGGGTATGCGCCGCCAGAAAAAAAGATATTGAATGGCAGGCTGTCCGTGACTGGCATCTTCAGCAGGCAAAGAACCGCTTCCGGAGTCTGGAGAAATTATTCCTGACCGGAGAACGGGACAAAGACATCTACGGAATTACCACGGCGGACGGCATTTACTTAAACGGCAGACTGCTTTACCAAAAAGGGGACAGTGAAAAGGAATACCTGTCACGCCATGGCTATGACGATATCCCACGCTATCCCGCTTACTTCTATGCCTTTCTGGGCGAGAACGGATGGCAGTCAGTTGATGACATTGTAACAGAGAGTGGAAATGAAACTATTAAAAACAACTGGCAGCAAACACTGGAGGATTACCTTGATTCCCTTGCGGATGATACGGTTCTAATCGGTGTGGACTGCCACATGTAAGGAGGAAAACGCATGAATCAAAACGCAGAACACATTCGTAAGCTGGTTGACAGACTGAACGGTTACCGGCATGAATATTACAATGAAAATAGTCCCAGTGTAAGCGATGCTGTCTATGACCATCTGTATGATGAGCTGAAGCGGCTGGAAACAGAAACTGGCATTGTCCTCAGCAATTCCCCGACACAGACTGTAGGATATAAGGCAGTCAGTGCGCTGGATAAGGTCAGACACCCGATCCCACTGCTGTCCCTTGACAAGACCAAACAGATCCGTGAGCTGCTCACCTTTCTGAAAAAGAAATATGCCCTGCTGATGCTGAAGCTGGACGGTCTTACCGTAAAGCTTGTCTACGAGGACGGCAGGCTCATCGAAGGCTCTACCAGAGGCGACGGGGAGGAAGGGGAAATCATTACCCACAATGTCCCTGCCTTCCGCAATGTTCCGCTGAACATTCCGTACAAAGAGCGTCTGGTGGTTACCGGGGAAGGCTTTATTCATAAGCATGACTTCGCACGCCTGAAGGATACCCTTGTCGGCAGTGACGGCAAACCCTACCGCAATGCCAGAAATCTTGCTGCCGGTTCCATCCGCAGTCTGAGTGCAGAAACCTGCAAGGAACGTGAAGTAAATTTCTTTGCTTTTAATGTATTGGAAGGGCTTGACGAATTTACAGTTCAGAAAGACAGCCGCAGCCGGAAGCTGCTCGCCATAAAAGAATACGGGTTTAAAATCTGTCCTTTTATTCCATTATCCCCGGATGTAACAGAATCCGAGCTGGAGAGCCAGATCAATACTCTCGTGGAGCTTGCTGAAACAACAGACATTCCTATTGACGGCATGGTCGTCCGTTTTGACAGCCTGGCTTATTCCCGGAGTCTTGGACGTACCGGGCATCATTACAATGACGGACTGGCTTTCAAGTTTGAGGACGATACCTACGAAACCGTCTTCCGCTCGATTGAATGGCAGACAGGGCGCACCGGGGAAATCGCTCCCGTGGCGGTCTTTGACACCGTGGAGATTGACGGCTGTGACGTATCCAGAGCGAGCCTGCACAATGTAAGCTTTATCAAAAATCTGGAGCTGCATCCCGGCTGCCGCATTCTGGTATCCAAGCGCAACATGATTATTCCCCATGTAGAGGAAAATCTGGACCGAGGCACCTATGAGAATATGCTGCCTGAAACCTGCCCCTGCTGTGGGCAGCCTGTCCGCATCTATTCCCGCACTGCAGAAGACGGACGCCTGATAGAAACCCTGCACTGCGACAACACTGACTGCAAAAGTCGTATCCTTCAGAAATTCGTACATTTTGCAGAGAAAAAAGCAATGAACATTACCGGGCTTTCCGAAGCCACTCTCGAAAAGCTGATCGATGCAGGCTTTCTTCAGTCCTATCAGGATCTTTATCATTTGGACCGCTACCGCAGTGAGATCATTGCGCTGGAGGGCTTTGGTGAGAAATCCTATGAACGCCTGCAGGAGTCCATTGAAAAGAGCCGGAACACCACCTTCGTCCGCTACCTTGTCGCCATGGATATTCCCATGATCGGCAAAACAGCAGGCAGGGCGCTGGATAAGCTGTTCCACGGCAATCTCAGAGAGCTGGAGCTTGCTGCGCTGGATTATTATGACTTTACAGCGCTGGAGGATTTTGGAGAAACACTAAGCGGCAACATCCATGAATGGTTTCATAACTCGGACAACCTGATCATGTGGCGTACTTTACAGAAAGAATTTACCTTTGAAAATGTCTGGGATGCCAAGGCATCCGGAGAGGAGAACACTATGAACGAAACAAAGAATAACAAGTTTACGGGATGTACCATTGTTGCGACAGGAAAGCTGGAGCATTTTACCCGTGACGGCATCAACACAAAGATTGCCGAGCTGGGCGCCATCGCAGGCAGCTCCGTCACCAAAAAGACGGATTATTTAATCTGCGGGGAAAAGGCCGGAAGCAAGCTTGCAAAAGCAAAGCAGCTTGGTATTCCCGTGCTGACAGAACAGCAGTTTCTGGATATGCTGTCTGCGTAAACAGCTTTCTGAAAACATCATAAGCAAAATACTTGAAAAAGCTGTCCGCAAAAGGCAGCTTTTTTCAAGTATTTACATATTATACGGTACTTATTTCATATAAGAGCCGCAGCAATCTATTAAATTTTTATACGCAACTGACAAAACAGCAACGGCATGATATAATGTAGGAAAGGGGATGGCACTGATGTAAAAAACCGGTAGACACCGAAACCTTATAAAATAAATTTCACGGAGGATATGATGTCAGAAGGAATCGCTTACCAAAATAAGGATATTTTATTTAAAATCCTTGGCCAAACCTATAAAGAAAAAAGCTTTGCGGCATACGGAATCAATCTCCCGCCTATCCGGGAACTGCTTCCGACCAACCTGCCGAAAATCTCAGCAAATGAAAAAGACATTGACAACCTGTTCCTTTTAGAGGATGGAACTTACACCATTGTCGATTACGAGGCTGAATTTAAAAAACTGAATAAGATAAAATACCTGAATTATATTGCACGGGTAATGGAAAAATACTACAAAGAAGATGAAAATTTCAACCTGCGTCTGGTTGTCATCTATACCGGTGATGTCAAAAGCGCAGAACCGGTTTTTGAAACCAACTGTATTACTCTTCGCATGGAACAGGCTTTCCTCTCCCACATAGATGGCGAGGCAGCCTTTGATACGATCCGGCAGAAAGTTGGCTCCGGCACACCGCTTGAGGATGATGACCTGATGAAGCTGATTATTCTGCCCCTGACCATTCCCGGTACAGAAGGAAAACAGATGATGCTGGAAAAGGTCGTGGAACTGGCAGAGCAGGTAAAGGATAACGAACAGCAGATTTTTATCCTTTCCGGCGTAATCGTTGCAAGTGACAAATTCATCAACAGAGAATATCTGGAGCAGATAAGGAGGAGAATCAATATGACACAGTTAGGACAGATGTATGAAAAAGAAAAGATTGAATATGCTAACAAAAAAACGCGTGAAATGGCTTTAAAGATGTTAAAGCGTAATATTGATATTGTCGATATTATGGAGGTTACAGGAATGACTGAAGCTGAAATTCTCCGTCTACAGGATGAAGCTGTAACAGTATAGCAACACCAAGCTGCCCTTACCAAAACGGGCAGCTTTTTTATGCCATAAACTTGCTATAAGTCCACATCATCTCGTATGCCCTTACTGCCATAATATTCACTTCTCTTTGGTCTTATTATCTGCTCAAATGCTTTTTCATGCAAAAACACTGCAAACATCTGCCGCAGTGTTTTTGTCGCTTTCTTTTAAAATTTTTAAGCGTTTGCGGAAGGATTTGAACCTTCGGTGCGTTACCGCACACCACCTTAGCGGGGTGGCACCATAAACCACTCGGACACGCAAACGGAAAGTGGATGGGCCAGGACTCGAACCTGCGCTGTTTCTTTGTGACGGATTTACAGTCCGCTGCCCTCGCCGCTAGGCATACCCATCCATGGGGTGACCAGGGGGAATCGAACCCCCATAAGCATAAGCAGAATCACAATCTGCCGGATTACCATTATCCTATGGCCACAATAGCTCCTGTGGGACTTGAACCCAACATTTCCGGCTTGAGAGGCCGGCGTCCTAGCCTTTAGACTAAGGAGCCATAATGATTCCCGCGGGACTTGAACCCTGCATTTCCGGCTTGAAAGGCCGGTGTCGTAACCTTTAGACCAGGGAACCTTGCTGCAGGCATTTCCTGCCTGCTATTTCCTGTTGTTTCCTTTTTTCATTTTTATTCATGCGCTGATCTGTGTCTGCGCTGCCGTATCTATAACCAGAATATCATCCAGACGTACCTGCAGGACTGCTGCCAGTGCCACTAGATTATCTATGGTCGGGAGAGTTGCACCCTGCTGCCACTTGTATATCGCCTGCGGAGTAGCAAATCCGAAAATGTCCTGCAGATCCCTTACAGATAACCCTGCCTGCTTCCGCAGCCTGTTTATATTCTGTCCTGTCCTTATCATATCTATAGTTGGCAAATTCACCATGTCTTTCACCTCCTGCTATTAAAATTCAATATTCAGGCGGTAATGCCCCATGTGGAATTTGAACCCATGGCCCCTCGATTAAAAGTCAAGGATGTTCTTTATCCTTTGTGCTCATGCCAGCTGAGCTAATGGAGCATAAAAAATACCGCCAATCTTAAAGAGATTTCCTCATCTTAAGATAAGCGGTACTTGAAATCTATGATTTATCTCCGATAGTCTTTAAAAATCGACAACCGGACACTACACAGTTTTTTGTCTTTTCCTTACCTTACATGAGCGCATCTTAACCAGACTCTGTTCTTTTTCTTTACCGAGCAGTGTCTCATAATGTTCGCTATGCAGATAATAAACAACTGAAGTTGTTGCGAAGCCATTCGCAGCGAAATTAACTGTTGCCATGATTGTTTCCTTTCTGGACTCCTCCGTCCGCTTTATTTTCTAACTGTAATCACTATAACACCGATTTTTCGGTTTGTCATTATACTGGTAATATAATTTTTTCAGTTTACTTTTGCCTTACTTCCAGCCCATCCAGCTTTAACCCCGACAGTCCTACCAAATACCATTCTCTGTTCATCCCCATCTCCACACGGGCCGGTACCCAGACATCATTTAGCTTAAACTCAAAAACTTCTCCACAATGGATTCCTCCATAGCCACGTTTGTCCCCCTCTTCATCCTTGTAGTGAAAATTATATCTTCCACATTCCCTGTCATAAAATAATGTACCCTGTTTCATCAACGTTTCCTCCTATGAGATGTATTCTTCTATATGAAATAAAGATGCCGCTTTGACTATTTACTTGAAAATTCTTCTGCATTTTCATACTTTTTTACCAGTCGATAAAAGCTGTCTTTCTTTAATCCCATAAGCGCCATCGCTTCTCTTGCCGAAATAGTGCCTTCCTTCCATCTGTCATAACAGTCCGCCCAATTCTCCGGGAACTCCACCTTGGGTCTGCCCAGATGCCTTCCCTCTGCCTTTGCCACCTCAATTCCCTGGCGTTGCAGTTCATGTCGTTCCTCCCAGTCCCCCTCCGCCACATAGGACAGTAATGCCAGCACAACATCCGTAATGACCTGCCCTATCAGGTCCTTATTCATAGAAGTATCCAGAATTTTCATATCTGCCACCCGAATATCCATCTGAAGCTCCTTTGTGATATGATGCCACTCCTGATAGATTTCCCGGTAATTCCTTCCGAACCGTTTCAGCTCCGTTACTGTAAGCCTATCCCCCGGACGCATGATGTGGTTGACCAGCATATCGTAGGTTTCCCGGTTGAAATGATGCCCTGATTTTTTCTCCACATAGATATTTCTCTCCTCAATCCCCAGCTCCATCAGAATTTTCACCTGCCTTGCCGGGTTCTGCTCCTTGGTAGAAACTCTTACATACCCAAAATCCATAAAGCTGCCTCACTTTCAATAGAAATCCGTGTCGCAAAAGGTCTGCCCTGCCCCCTGCGATGTCGCAAAAGGAAAAACAAACCTTCTGCGACATAAAACAAGGGCATATAAACACCAAAATAAAGTTCTCTAATGGTATACCTTTTTCGACACATCATTCTATACGCCCAGAAGCGTCAGATTACAACGCTTTCTGCCAATGTACTGCCAATTTCGTTTGCTTAATTCAAATCCGAAACTTCTGTATACATTTTAAAAGAGTTGCTGAAAGTTCCTGATACAGATCCTCATCAAAAATATTGATATCCATCGAATTCTTAATCAGTAGGGGACGGTACATCCGAAAGATTTCTTCCTGCGCCTTCTTATCCCCATTCTGTGCCTGTCTGAGAAGCTGTTCAAAATTCATGTCTCGTACTCACCTCCAGTTCCTTCCTGAGTTTCCGGATGATATAGTAATAAGCCATTTCTGCCTGCTTGGGATTCATCCCAAATTTCTCACCCAGCTCCGTAAAGGAAAGCTCTCCAAACACTCTAGCAAAGAGAAGCTTCCTGTCCCGTTCCTTCAGCCGTCTGACCGCCTTTATAAGCTTCTCACTTTCGAGCAATATAAGCAGTTCCTGAAACCTTTCCCAGTCCTCCATAATAAATTCTGTCTGTTCTCCAAGATAGTCATGGTACTGTGTGTCAAAGTCCAGATAATTCTTTTCCTGTAAATCATTCTGTACAAATTCCAAATTCTGAAGGTGCCTTTTACGTTCCATGTAATGTATTCGCTGGTTTGTCACCGCCGCTACTAAATAAGCCGTAAAGCGATTCTGCACGGAATTCATATTTATCTCAGTCATTTTTTATTCTCTCCAATCCTAATTTTTTAAGATTAGTTTTATTTGGAGGTGCCCGAGATCTAAAGGAAAAGGTATACAAACAAAAAAAATCGAATACGTTTACATACAACGCATTCGATTTTATATTTTTTTCAATTTTACTTACAATGAATTCTAAACACAACCAATAGGCGATTCCTCTCTTACTTATTGTGTCTCAGTATTCATTCAAACAAAATCTAATCATTTACTCTTATTTTTACATTTACCTATTGCCATTGTAACAGCAATCATTACAAGAGTCATAGTAATAGTATGCATATATTTGTTCCAATTTAAAGCAGCAAATATAATCGCTATAATTCCGTCTATTATAAGGAATTGCTTTAATCTCTTTTTAAAGTGCTTATCTTCCTCGACATCTACTGTTCTATTCATATTCTCAACAGGATACAGACTGTAAACTACCATTTCCGATAAAAAGAATACCGTAAGTAAAATATATATTGAAAAGTCGAGATATTTTCCCAACAGCATAATACTTAAAAATGTCAGGCACGATAAAGAAAAACATGACCAGTAATTATTTAAATGTAATCCTCCTGAATATGAACGCAAAGGAATGAAAATCACAAAAAACAATATGCCTTCAAAAACAGTATGTAATACTAATGATGCCACAAAACAAACTATTATGCACAATACAGTTTCCATGGCTACAGTAAATCCATATTCATAAATCTCCCGTTCGTCTTCCTTTACAGTGCCCTTTTGGATGACATAGTTTGCTAAAATTTTAGCCGCTTTACCCATTTTAGAACCTTCGGAATTTCTTCAGTCCTTCCGGCTGCTTAGGCTGATGGTATATAAAAGCACATCGACTATTTGCAGCGGATGTCAGCATAACAGCAGCTACCGATGACAAAGCATTGGCAAACATTTTCTTTTCATTCTTTTTTTTCATTTTTTCGTCCTCCTTTGAATGAACTGGTACATTTGTTAATTATAAAGGAAAAAATCACTTATTATTCTATTCTGTCAAATTTACGGTGAATGCTGTCAAAAATTCTCAAGATTCATGATAACTGTTATTACAAATTCTCCTCCTTCCTCTTCTATAATAACGTCCCCATTATATTTTCTTGCCACCTTAATAACAGAATTTATTCCATACCCATGTCTTTTAGAATCTTCTTTGGTAGATAGTAATTTACCATCTTTATTTCTCTTTAATGAACCTGCTAACGGATTTTTTACAACCAATACCAAAGCTTCCTTTTTTATTCCCATAATTATCTCTATCTTCTTTGCAGAAAAATTACATTTTTCTGTTGCTTCAATAGCATTATCAAGAATATTTCCTAAAACAATCCCCATATCGCATTGATTTATCGGCAATTCTTCTGGAATAAAAATTTTTAGAATAAAATCAATACCTTTTTCCTTAGCTGTCGTATATTTTACATTTATCAATGCATCAATACATTTGTTTCCTGTATCAGATATAGCTTCTCCAGATTGACAGTTTTGAATTATTCTATCAATATTTTGAAGTACTACACCTTTATTTTCATATTCTATTTCATTCTTCAGTACTATTAACTCATTGATCCAATCATGCTTTTCTCTGTGAAAATTTTCCATTACATTCTTTTGTTCTTCTGTATTTATAGCCATAATATTTATTTGTTGCGTATAAATTGCCTTTTCCTTTTCCATAATAAAATTCTCTGAGATTTTTGAATATATTTCCAAAATAATAATATTAAAAAGCAATAAAATACTGAATGTTACCATCAAAGGAAACACTTCTTTCATATTATTAATTGAATAAAATTCATTTACTGCAATATAAATACTTCCTATTGGTACAAACAGTAATCCCACATAATACCTTGCTGGAATGAGGTTATTGTCTGTTTTTTCCCACATAATCGAAAATACATACACACCAATAATCATTATTATTTTTGATATAATATTTCCTGCCATAACAGAATGATTTTCATCCAATGGCAATAAATTTACACAAAACGAAATCATTATTTCTATTAATACCCATACAACATATAAAAAACAAACTTCTAAAATACTCTTTTTCCCTTTATTGGTATAACCAAATAATGATATTAATATCACTAAACCAATACTTATAATAGTTGTCCATATAGATGCAATGCCACTATTAATTTGTACATAGACCTGAAAAATAGCAAATAAAATCCATATACAGACAGACATTATAGTTTGTCTTTTCTTATTAAAAATTCCCAAGTATTTATTTACAATCCAAAGAGTTGCAACAACCATTGTACCATCAAATATAAGATTCCCTATATTATACATTAATTTCTCCTCTTAACATTTTCCCATAATCAATACTAAATTTTTTCTGCCTATCTTCGCTAATTGGAAGAATAGTTCCATTTATTAATATGACCTCTGATTTTGTTCTTGACCTAATCAAAAAATAATTTACTAAATAGCGCCTGCTCATTAACTAAAAAACACAGATAAATAGTGGATTTTATATAGGG
>OMEQ01000190.1_pt1 | contig 52757 bp, 40 predicted proteins | sample 1645451 | NCBI WGS metagenome assembly OMEQ01 (sample SAMEA103958142, study PRJEB25191) | human gut metagenome | biome: human-associated habitat [ENVO:00009003]; feature: intestine environment [ENVO:2100002]; material: feces | place: Germany | collected 2013/2015
AACTGCTCGGAGAAACATTGGACGATGCGGCCGGTGAAGCTTTCGACAAAACCGCGCAGCTGCTTGATCTTCCTTACCCCGGCGGTCCTGCCGTTTCCGCCTTAGCAGAAAAGGGGACGCCCGGCGCGATTGAACTCGCCCGCCCGATGATTCATGCCCCTAATCTGTCGATGAGTTTTTCGGGGCTTAAAACCTCTGTCCTGACTGCGGTGCGCTCGGCACCGGACCCCAAGGACGAACAGTTCCGTGCCGATCTTGCCCGCGGCTTTGTGGATGCTGTAGTTGATGTTCTGGCTGCCAAACTCGTTCGGGCCATTAAGATGACCCGCCTCAACAATGTCGTTGTAGCAGGCGGGGTTTCGGCCAATAAGCAGCTTCGTGCTCGTCTCACGCAGGAAGTGGAACGACGCCGCGGAAAGATTTTCTTTCCGCCAATGCGGCTCTGCACAGACAATGGCGCAATGATCGCCGCCGCAGGCATCGCCCGTATGGAATCCATGACTGAAGCGGAACGGAAAGCTTTAATTGAGAAGATTTCCTTTGGAGTTCGCCCTCGCTGGCCTCTGGAAATGCTGCCCAAGGCAGCGCTGCCGGAGCGCCTCACGGTTTAGAGCATGCAGCAGACCTTAGCCTCTTTGTCAAAAAGAAAGAGGCTAACTCTTTTATTGTCCGCACATTTTTGGTCAATACAAAATCAATACGAAAAAGCCCGGTGCAGCACAACCTGCATCGGGCTCTTTCAACTCTGAACGTTCAGAGTATGAAGCCGTCAAGATTACTTGAGCTTCGTTTCCTTGTAGACGACGTGCTTGCGAGCAACCGGGTCGTACTTGGAAATTTCCATCTTGCCCGAAGTGGTCTTGCGGTTCTTGGTCGTGGTGTAGAAGTGACCCGTACCAGCCGAAGAAACGAGCTTGATCTTGTCGCGAACGCCTTTCGCCATGGTGAATCTCCTTTAATTAGATTTCGCCGCGGGCGCGAAGATCCGCGAGAACCGCGTCAATGCCGAGCTTATCGACCGTACGCAGGCCCGCATTCGTCAGACGAAGACGAACCCAGCGGTTTTCGCTCTCAACCCAGAAACGGCGATACTGCAGATTCGGCATAAAGCGACGCTTGGTCTTGTTATTCGCGTGCGAGACCTGATGGCCGACCATCGGCGCCTTACCGGTGACTTGACACACTCGTGCCATCTCTAACTCCAAAAAATATGACGTCTCGCAGGGGACAGTCGCAGCACAAACGGCTGCGGCACACCAAACGAGCTCAAAAGTTAAGTGATGATGTCAATCCCAAATGCGTCGCCGCACGGGCCGCGCCCTAATTTGCGCGGGCCGCCGCGCTTGGCTCCCCACAGTGTCAGTACAGGGCTCCGGGCAACGCGGAGAATTTGACAAGGGACGCATTCTACTCGGTTCAATCGGGCTCGTGTGCGGAAATCTTCGTTTTTCTTTATTCTTGACCGGAACTGACCGCTCATTCGCACATCAGAGATGTGGTTCCGACTGCTTTGCGATCCTATTCCCAGACCCAACACACCCAGGCTTTCACGACATGCAGGTTCTTCTTGCGCAGCCGCGCGGCTTTTGCGCCGGCGTTACCCGCGCCATTGCCATCGTTGAGCGAGCGCTCGCCATCTACGGCGCTCCTATTTACGTACGCCATGAAATCGTACACAACCGAACGGTAGTTGAAGGCCTGCGCGCCCGCGGCGCCATCTTTGTAGATCAGCTTTCCGATGTTCCAGAAGGTGCAACGGTGGTTTTTTCTGCCCACGGCGTACCCAAATCCGTTGCCCGAGAAGCCGAAGAGCGAGGGCTGCGCATCTTTGATGCCACATGTCCCCTCGTCACTAAAGTGCATAAAGAAGTGGGGCGCATGCGTCGAGAGGGCCGCATGATTCTCATGATCGGCCACGCAGGACATCCGGAAGTCGAAGGCACTATGGGGCAAGTTGAGGACGGTATCCGCCTCATAGAAAAACCGGCGGATGTGGCGAACCTCTCCTATACCGATCAGGATGCACTCGCCTATGTCACTCAAACCACAATCAGTGCGGACGATTCAAGAAGCGTTATTGAAGCCCTGAAGAGTCGCTACCCGCACATTCATGAACCCAAGCGTCAGGACATCTGCTATGCAACGCAGAATCGTCAGGAAGCCGTGAAACAGCTGGCCCAAGCCGGTGTCGACTTGGTGCTCGTCATCGGCTCGGCGACAAGTTCCAACTCCAATCGTCTGCGGGAAGTGGCTGAACGAGAAGGCGTACACGCCTACCTGGTCGACTCCGCCGAGCACGTTGATCCCAATTGGTTTAAAGGCGCCGATAAAGTCGGCATCACCGCGGGTGCTTCGGCTCCGGAATCGTTAGTACAGGGCGTCGTCGAGTGGCTTCGCGAGCATCTCGGCGCAGACACCGTGCGCACCATGCCGGGCGAAGAAGAAAATGTTGCATTTCCGCTGCCCAAGGGACTCTGGGAAAGCGATCTGGAGGCCGCACGAGACGCGGGTAAAACTCAGGAGCGCAAAGAACCGTTCGATGAGTCGCTTTCGAACAAACCGAGCGGCAGCTAAAACGCCGAACTGCTTGGATTGAGGCAGAATGCTCAGTACTTTCCCGAAGGACGCCATACAGCATCCTCCGCAGAATTCTCCAATCTCATTCAGGACCATTCGTTCATGTCCAAAGAAAAGCATCAGAGCCTTACGCCTGCAACGCAGTGGCTCAAGGAACACAAGATTCCCTTTGAAGAACGTTCCTATGAATATGAAGAGCACGGCGGTACTGCGCTGGCAGCTTCGGCCTGCGGCATTGACCACCATCACGTCATCAAGACGCTCATCATGGAAGACGAAAACGCCAAGCCGCTTGTCATCCTGATGCACGGCGACTGCGAAGTTTCCACCAAAAATCTCGCCCGTCAGATCGGCGCCAAGCACGTTTCTCCGTGTAAGCCCGAACAGGCGCAGCGCAATTCGGGGTACTTTGTGGGGGGTACGAGCCCATTTGGCACTAAAAAACACATGCCCGTTTATGTGGAGTCTTCGATTCTTGAGCTCGACAAGATCTTCATTAACGGCGGCCGCCGCGGTTATCAGGTTGGCATTGATCCGAAAGTGCTCACCGATGTCCTCGGCGCCAAACCGGTGAACTGCGCCAATCCGGACTAATTCCGCTTCGGTCAATTGAAAAAGCGGTGCCTCTTGCTGAAGAGGACACCGCTTTTTCTGTCATAGACCGGTTCGATTCCGTTTTATTCGTCGCGCTGCAGCACGGCTGCAAAGAACCCATCGGTGTTGTTCACATGCGGCAAAAGCTGCATATAGCCCTCAAAGCGTTCAAGCTGACCGGGTTCAAAGTGAATGCCCTGCTGCTCGAACACTTCCTTCACCGGAACAAGGCGCCAACCGGGATGCTCCGCTAAAAACGCCTCTACAACATCCTGATTTTCGCGCTTGAGCAGCGAGCAGGTCGCGTAGACCAGTCGTCCGCCTTTTTTCACCAGCCGGCTCGCCGATTCGAGAACACGCTTTTGAATGTCATTGATGCGGTCGAGCTCTTCGGGCGAAAGCCGCCATTTGAGATCAGGATTGCGGCGCAGCGTGCCCGACCCTGTGCAGGGGGCATCCACGAGCACGCGGTCAAATTTATTAGCCAGACGGCGCACGCGCGGATCCGCTTCGCTCTTAATAGCTACCGGATGAACATTCGAAAGGCCGGCACGGCGCATACGCGGCGCAAGACCGGCGAGACGTTTTTCATTGACGTCAAAAGCATAGAGACTTCCCGTTGAGCGCATCAGTGCGCCGAGCGCCAGAGTCTTGCCGCCGGCACCCGCACAGAAGTCACAGATCATTTCGCGGCGGCGCGGCGTGAGCAGACGAGCAATCAGCTGACTGCCTTCATCCTGTACATCGACCAGCCCATCCTGATAGATCGGCCAACGGGTAAGACCTGGCTTCGTAGGCAGGCGGACCCCGTCGGGGCTGAGCGGCGTCGGGTAAGCTTCCACGCCGTTTTTGGCAAGTTCAGCCAAAACTTCTTCTCGCGTCGCCTTTAAAAGATTCACGCGGAGGTCAAGCGGCGCCCCCTCTTTCATCGCTGCATAAAGCGCCTGACTATCAGGATACTGAGCCTCAATCAGGTCAAAGAGCCACTGCGGAAGTTCTGCCTGAACGTGCGCCGGCGCCTTTGAAACATCGAAAGCAAGCACATTCTTGAGCGGACCTTCCTCGGAACCGATGGACGAAGGTGAAAGCGCATCAATGCCGTGCTGACGAGCAAGCACCGTCAGGGCAGCAAGCCGCGGTGCACGATCCGGATGCACGGGCCGCATCGCAGCACGCAGCGTTCCGTAGCGGCGCAGCGCATCGTAGATACCCTCCGCGATGAGACCGCGGTCACGCATGCCGAGCTGCGGATTGCTCTTAAAAAAGAGCTTCATGAGTACGTCAGCGGGACCGTCGAACTTCAAAATAACTTTAAGCGCACGGGACAGCTCGTCAACGATTAATCCGGTAATACGCACGCGGCCATTGGCAGCGGCCATACGGCGCTCGGGCGTTTTTTCACCCGAATGTTTCTTAAAGCCCTCCGCAGCCCGTTCGGCCTGTCGGCGTTTATCGGCAGCAATTTGACGTTCCGTACGCTTGCGGCGCGGTTCTTCCTGTTGACGGCGAGGTTTCTTTTGAAACTCGAAAGCCCGACGCTTGGGATGGTTTTCAGCCATGGAATGAATTCCTTGATATGGGCGCCGACAACCTGCCTGAGGCAGCTCCAGCGCCGAGATGTTTTTAGTCTTTCCGCCAGAAAATAGCGAGGTGGTGAGCTACTTCGTCACTCATCACGGCCTTGCCGTCAATGAGCTTCACTTCACCAAGGGCAACAGCCTTGACGCACTGCGGGTAAAGCTTATGCTCATAAGGGAGAAGTCTTGCCGCGAGCGTCTCATCCGTGTCAGAAGGAAGCACCGGTACAACCGACTGACCAATGATTGCGCCGCCGTCAAGCACCGAAGAAACAAAGTGCACTGTCGAGCCGTGTACCCGGCAGCCGGCGTCAATGGCACGCTGATGCGTGTCAAGTCCAGGAAAGAGCGGCAAAAGTGCCGGATGAATATTGAGGATTTTGCCTTCCCAGCGGGCGACAAACGACTCCGTGAGGATACGCATAAAGCCTGCCAATACGATGACCGCGGGCTTATAAGGTTCGATCGCGGCAGTCAGCGCTTCCTCAAAAGCTTCGCGTGTCGGATAAGCCTTGTGGTCAACGGCAACGGCATCAATACCTTCGCGCCGGGCGGTGTCAAGACCTTTGGCAAGGGGGCGGTTGGAGATCACCGCCGCAATTTTGAGGCCGAACCGACCCTCCCAGTCTTCGCTGCGAGCCGTGCGCAGTATGGCTTCAAAGTTGCTGCCTCGGCCGGAAATCAGGACGACGATGTTCTTCATGATGTTAGTGAGAAAAAGTGCATAGATGCGGCACTTATCGAAATCGAGTGCGCACGAGAGAGGCCGATATTTTAAACGTACGCTGTCGTTTTCTTCGCTCTCTTGACGCTTCTGTATTGTGTTTTGCTGCACGCATCAATCACCGCTGCAGTGCAAATGCCGTTATTCGGGCGATCTGAGCGATTTATCTTAGCTGGTCAACTCTGGTGCAATAACGAGCGGATCTGGTGCCTGAACGACAGTATCCGTAAAGACCTTAAGAGAAAACCCGCTCGTTATAATTCCGAAATTCTCCAATGGATTTCACCTCAAGCCCACGCTCCAACTCTTCCCATATTGCCATGCACGTTTTCCGCGGTCTCCCCAGCCCTTTGCAGCGCATTCCGAGCGCCGTCGCCATCGGTAACTTCGACGGCGTTCACACCGGACATCAAGCGCTCTTAGCCGGACTTGTTGACGCCGCACGCGAGCGTGGTCTGGTACCGAGCGTGCTGACGTTTGAACCGCATCCGCGAGAATTTTTCCCGCATCTCGATCCGGTGCCGCGGATTTCAACGCTCTGCGACAAAGTAAAGCGACTGCTCGATTGCGGCATCGAACGCATCTACATGATGCCTTTTAACGAACACATTGCTCGTGAAGGCGCAGAAGCATTCGTGACCAATGTACTTGTCAACGGATTGGATGCCCGTTGGGTAACGGTCGGAGAAGACTTCCGTTTCGGCAGCGGCCGCGCTGCAGGAGCACACGATCTTGAACGCCTCGGCAAAGAGCATCATTTTGAAACGTGGATTTCGCCGCTTCTCTTTCATGGCACAGCAAAGGTGAGCTCAACGCGCCTGCGCGCCGCCCTGTCGGAGGGAGATTTTTACGAAGCCGAAATGATGCTCGGACACCCTTACACGATGTCCGGACGCGTCATTCATGGTCAAGCGCTCGGACGTACGCTGGGCTACCCCACCCTGAACATCGCGCCGATTCCGCCGGGAAGCCGTGCCCGTCCCGCGCTCGCCGGGGTCTTTGCCGTCAAAGTTTCCGGCTTAGGTCCGGCCGAACAGTGCGGCGTTGCCTCTTTGGGACTTCGCCCTACGGTGTCGAGTGCTCGTCGATGGCTTCTTGAAACCCACGTCTTCGACTGGAAGGGGGATGCTTACGGCCGCCCTGTCACGGTTCGCTTCATCGAGCGAATACGCGGCGAAAAGAAATTCAGCGGCTTGGAAGAACTCCAGGCTGCCATAGCGGCTGACGCTCGACGTGCGCGTCAGATCCTCGGCCTAGCGCCGAACGGAGAATAGTTCGACATTCTTGTCGCTTCTCCGCAGCACGTTAAAACCGCCAGCCGGTTGGTACGAATGCAGCCGGCAGGCAATCCGCAACAAACGAGCGCAGCTCGACTCGGACAACATCGAAGATCCGGGAAGGCGCGCTTGACCTGAAGAGCCCGAGGGGGCCAGGAGCTTGTCTGATCATGGCAAAAGCTGAAAAAGCGTCTCAGGACGCGCAAAAGAAGTATCCGTTAAACCTTCCGGATACACCTTTCCCGATGCGCGGGAATCTCCCCAAACGCGAACCCGGCTGGGTGCGTGAATGGGATGAGAAAAAGATCGTCTACCGCATTCTTGATAAGCGTCGCGACGCCAAGAAGTTCATTCTTCATGACGGTCCTCCTTATGCCAACGGCGCCATTCATATCGGCCATGCCGTCAACAAGATCCTGAAAGACATGATCGTCAAGGAGAAGACCCTCGAAGGGTATCAGGCTCCTTACGTGCCCGGCTGGGACTGCCACGGCATGCCGATCGAAGTGCAGATCGAAAAGCTCCACGGCAAGAATCTCCCGGTTGAGAAGATGCAGTCGCTCGCCCGCGCTTATGCGATGGAGCAGTCAAACCTGCAGCTCGCAGACTTTAAGCGCCTAGGCGTTCTTGGCCTGTGGGACAACCCGTACCGCACGATGCGCCATGACACGGAAGCAGCGGAAATCACGGCGCTGCGCAAGATCATGGAAAAGGGCTACGTTTATCGTGGTCTGAAGCCTGTCAACTGGTGCTTTGACTGCCAGTCCGCCTTGGCAGAAGCTGAAGTCGAATACATGGACCGCAAGTCCCCGATGCTTGACGTCGCTTTTGCGCTCACTGATGAGGATCATCAGCGCGTAGAGGGTATCTTCGGCCATACGATTGAAAAGCCCTGTTCAGTTGTCATTTGGACAACGACCCCGTGGACCATCCCGGCCAATCAGGCGCTTAACATGCACCCTGACCTCACCTACGCCTTGGTGGATGTCGGCGATCGTTATCTCATCCTCGGCGAAGGCCTTGTTGAAGAATCCCTGAAACGCTACGGTCTGACGGGCTCTGTCGTCGCCACTGCCAAAGGTGCCCTCTTTGAGGGGGTGCGTTTCAAGCACCCGCTCTACGACATGCATGAGGGCTACCGCCGCTATTCTCCGGTCTACCTTGCCGACTATGTGGAGGCAACATCGGGCACCGGCATCGTCCACTCGGCTCCGGCTTACGGCGTGGACGACTTTGTCTCCTGCAAGAAACACGGCATGTCCAACGACGAAGTGCTCAATCCTGTTCAGGGCGACGGCACCTATGCTTCGTGGCTCCCGTTCTTTGCCGGCATGAACATCTGGCAGGCCAACCCGAAGATTCTTGACACACTGCGTGTTGCAGGCGCATTGCTCTCTTCGGGCGAAATGACCCACAGCTACATGCACTGCTGGCGTCACAAGACCCCGCTCATCTACCGCGCCACTGCGCAGTGGTTTGTGCGCATGGACGCTCCCGATGAAGACACGAAGAGCGTGCTCGGTCTGCCCGCTGCCAAGAAGACCCTGCGTCAAGCAGCGCTCGAAGGCGTCAAAGCAACGAAGTTCTTCCCGGAATGGGGCATCAACCGTCTCTATTCAATGATTGAGAATCGTCCCGACTGGTGCATCTCTCGCCAGCGCAACTGGGGTGTGCCGCTGCCCTTCTTCCTTCACAAGGAAACGGGACATCTGCACCCCGATACGTTTGAAATCATGAAGAAGGTCGAAGCGCTCGTTGCCGAAGGCGGCATTGAGGCCTGGACGAAAGCCAAACCCGAAGAGCTGATCGACGAAGACGCCAAGAACTACGTGAAGTCGACCGACATTCTCGACGTATGGTTCGATTCCGGCACGACCCACTATACGGTCATGCGCGGTTCGCACAAGGACATCCTCGGATGGCCTGCAGACCTCTATCTTGAAGGATCTGACCAGCATCGCGGCTGGTTCCATTCGTCGCTGCTCACGGGCACGATGCTCGACGGCCGCCCGCCTTACAACCAGCTTCTCACCCACGGTTTCTGCGTTGATGAAAAGGGTGAGAAGATGTCGAAGTCCAAAGGCAACGTCGTCCGTCCGCAGGAAATCAATGACAAGTACGGCGCCGAAATTCTGCGTCTGTGGGTTGCCTCGACCGACTATTCGGGTGAGCTACGCCTTGGTCCTACGATCATTAACCGTGTCGTTGAGTCTTACCGCCGCATTCGCAACACGCTGCGCTTCCTGCTTGCCAACACGTCCGACTTTTCGATGGAAAAGGATGCCGTGCCGGTCGAAGACATGCTCGAACTTGACCGCTGGGCTGTTGCCTATGCCGCCGACTTCCAAAAGCGCGTGCTTGTCGAGTACGGTTCCTACCGCTTCCACAATGTGGTAACGCTGCTGCAGACTTTCGCCTCGACCGATCTGGGGAGCTTCTACCTCGACGTACTGAAAGACCGCCTCTATACGACCGGCGCCCAGAGTTTTGCCCGCAGATCCGCGCAGACCGCGCTCTATCTCATCACGGCGATGCTCCTGCGTCTTATCGCTCCGATCCTCTCCTTCACGGCCGAAGAAGCCTTCAAGCTCTTCTCGCCGAATGCCGATGAAACGATCTTTACGGAAACGTTCCTCAAGCTCCCCGAAGTAAAGGATGCTGATGCGCTGCTCGCTAAGTGGGCGCAGATCCGCGCCGTGCGTGCTGATGTGCAAAAAGCCATTGAAGACGAGCGCACCAGCGGTACGATTGGTTCGTCCCTGCAGACCACGGGAGAAATCTGCGCAGCTTCTCCCTTGTACGAAGTGCTCGCATCACTCGGCGACGAACTTCGCTTTGTGATGATCATGAGTGAAGTGAAACTCACGAAGGCAGCTGACGGCGCTGAGACGACGGTTTCCGTCAAGCCTTCGACCGAAAAGAAATGCGAACGCTGCTGGCACTATGTGCCGGGCGTCGGCAGCAATGCCGAACACCCGACGCTGTGCCCGCGCTGCGTCTCCAATCTCTTCGGCGCCGGCGAAAAGCGCCTCTTCGCATAAATGGCGAAGAGCGTCTCTTCTGCGAAGACTGCCCGCTCGACCGCTCGGTCGGGCGGGCGGACGGGCGCTTCGCCCGCCCGCTTCAGTCTCTGGATTGCTTTCGGATTTCTGATTCTTATCCTCGATCAGGCAACTAAGTTCTGGTTTGAGCGGCATCTGGATCCGGGCGATTTCGTGCCTGTCATTGATGGGTTCTTCAACCTTACGCTCGCACACAACTACGGAGCGGCCTTTAGCTTCCTCGCTTCGATGGGGGGATGGCAGCGTTGGCTATTTTCGGCTATTGCATTGGTTGTGATTGTCGTGGCGCTGCGTCTGCTTTGGAAACACAGCAGACAAACGCTCTTTGCACTCTCGCTCACGCTCATTCTTTCGGGTGCTTTGGGTAACCTCATTGACCGCTCACTATGGGGTTATGTCATCGATTTTCTCGATTTCTACCTTGGCACTTGGCATTGGCCGGCTTTCAATATCGCGGATACGGCCATCTGTTTGGGGGCTGCCGGCATTATTATTGATGAGCTAATCGGCGTATCTAAAGAACGATCATAAACCATTTTCGATTATCATCATTCCACACCGTTGATTGCTTAATAAAAATGACATCCTGTAGAAAAATTCTCATTTTTCTGCAGGATTTTATAATATCTGTATGAATACCAATCCCCCCCCCCTTCTGAGAAACACCGCATTCTTTTGCTGAACTTCTATTCAGTCCTTAATACCAAGGGCGGCGCAGAGCATGTTATGAGCAAAATGGCCAATGCTTTCGTTGAGCGAGGCCACGCCGTTAAGATCGTTTTTCTCCAAAATGCTGCTGGCGAACCAGCCTATCCGCTCGATGCCAGAGTTGAACTTGAGAACTGTGCAAAAAATCCGGTGCCTTGGCGATGGCGAAAAAAGGTGCTACGTATTCGCAGTTGGTTCATTCGCGATAAAAACCGTCGAAAAGCCTTTCGCAGCCATCGAATGGATCAAGCAAGAGCCTGCCAGATTTCACCTGCCATTCTAAAATTCAGGCCCGATATCATTATCGCTTTCCAGCCGGAAAGCGCATGCTGCATTACGCAGTATTTCATGGATCGCCCTCCGATCATCACCATGATGCATGCATCGCCGGCAGCCTTTCTAAAGCACCCGCAAACAGCTTTTCTAGCTGAATCTGATCTCACAGTCGTGCTGCTGCCAGAATACGTTGAGCAAGTGCGGCAACTCTATGGTGTCACTCATGCAATCAGCATACCCAATGCAATTGAAGAGCAGCCGCCTTCTTTATATGAAAGTATAAAAAAGGAAAAAACCATCATTTGTGTTGCCAGAATTTCAAGATCTGAAAAACGTCAGCATCTTTTGATTGAAGCCTTTGCTGAGCTTCAATCGAAATTCCCGGACTGGAAAGTAGAGTTTTGGGGAGATACATCCATCGACTCTGATTACATCAGCGAACTTAAAGGACTCATTCATCGCCTGGGACTTGAAAGACAAATACGAATCTGCGGGCAAACGAATACAGTCAGTGCGGTCATTGCACGCGCCTCGATTTTTGCACTTCCTTCTCCCAAAGAAGGATTCCCGCTGGCACTTTGTGAAAGCTTAGCCGTAGGCGTTCCTGTCGTCTGTTTCAGGTCCTGTCCCGGTGCCAATCACCTTGTGCGTGATCATGAAAACGGATTGCTTGCAGAGGACTCTGTAGATTCCTTTGCTTTATCGCTTGAAACACTTATGCAGGATGAAGCACTGCGCCAACAGCTCGGCCGTCAAGGCATTGAGGACATGAAAGCATATGCCCCTGAGAAAATTTGGAATCAGTGGGAAAGCGTTCTCGACAACGTCATCCGGCAGCACGAATCGCATCAGCAGTAGACCGACAGGGTTCGATCTTCATCCATACACATTCTCTGCCGAGCGTCAGGAGTTCAGGCAAAATGAACGCCGACTCTTTTAATGCTATGGATGCTATAGGCTCATGCTCCAAGACAAGCGCATCACTCTTATCGTTTCGGGCGGCATCGCCGCATATAAAAGCTGCGAAACAGCCCGCGCACTGATGCGGGCTGGTGCCCATGTGCGCGTCGTCATGACCGAACACGCCACGAAGTTCGTCACGCCTCTCACATTCGAAGCGCTCACTGGCTCTCCTGTGCTCACGACGGAGTGGCAGCCTGGTCCCAAAGGCCCTATGCCGCACATTGACGTCAACCGCGAGAGTGACCTGCTGCTCGTCATGCCGGCAACAGCCAATCTGATTGCCAAGGCCGCTCGCGGCATCGCCGACGACCTTGCGAGCACACTGATCTGCGCTAGACGCACGCCGATCGCCTTTGTGCCCGCCATGAACGCCGCCATGTGGCGCAACCCGGCAACGCGCCGCAACATTGAATTTCTGCGGCGCGAGGGCGCACTGATCTTCGGTCCTGCCGAAGGTCTGCAAGCCTGCGGCGATATGGGTGCGGGTCGAATGCTCGAACCTGCAGAGGTCGTCGACATGATGAAAATGGTCTTTTCACCGAAGCACCTCGCCGGGAAACGCGTACTCATCACAGCTGGGCCGACTTACGAAGCCATTGACCCCGTTCGCGGCATCACCAACCGTTCAAGCGGTCTGCAGGGTTTTTCCATTGCCCGTGCGGCCCGCGACTTTGGCGCTGAAGTCACGCTGATCGCCGGCCCCACACATCTCACTGAACCCATCGGCGTCAAACGCATCGATGTTGTCAGTGCGCGTGAAATGGACGAAGCCGTGCAGATAGAGCTCGACCGTCAACGGTTTGATCTCTTCGTGTCGGTCGCCGCCGTCGCCGACTGGCGGCCAGGCGGCGTATCTGAAAAGAAAATCAAAAAAGATCCCACCGGCGGAATTCTCTTAAGCGACCTCAACTGGGTGGAAAATCCCGATATCCTCGCCCGTGTGGGCGAGCGGCCTGACAAACCGCTTACCATCGGCTTTGCTGCAGAAACAGCCGAAGGCGCAAGTCTCACTGCGTTTGCGCGTGAAAAGTGCTTCCGCAAGCACGCCGCTTTTATTGTGGCAAACGACGCCCGTCAGGCTCTGGAATCCAAAGCCAACTGCATTCAGCTGGTCAGTCTCACCTCCGCGATTCCCTTTGGTCCTGCCGACAAATTTGCCTGCGCCCAATTCATTTTGACCGAAGCTGCCAAGCAGCTCTCTGGCAATGCCGGCGGAACAGCCGCACCTTCCGAAAAATAATGAACTCAAAAGCACTCATGAATATCGAACTAAAGATTTTGGATCCGCGTGTGAGCGAGAGCCTCCCGAAAATCGCCACGCCAGGTTCCGCAGGCGCCGACCTTCGTGCACTCTTGGATACCCCTCTCGTTTTAGCGCCAGGCGAAACCAAACTCGTACATACCGGCATCGCCATCCACATCGGCGATCCGCACTATGCCGCCGTGATCCTGCCGCGTTCTGGTCTGGGTCATAAAAAAGGGATTGTGCTCGGCAATCTAGTCGGCCTCATTGACAGCGACTATCAGGGCGAAATTATGGTGTCGCTGTGGAACCGCAGCGGCACCCCCTGCACGATTGAGCCTATGGAACGCATTGCACAGCTTGTCGTCATTCCCGTCGTGCAGCCTGAATTTACTGTCGTCGACGCTTTTGCGGATTCTGAACGCGGCACGGGCGGCTTCGGCTCAAGCGGAACGAAATAGCTTTTGCACCTCATGAAATATCATCAGTGACAGAAACGCTCAAGCAACGAGAAAATGCTTGAGCGTTTCTGTTTTCGTCAGAGACCTTTCAACGAGAGAGCTCTGCGCTTTGAGGCCGTCAAAAACTCAGACCAACACGCGTTCCGGCTGATCGTAGACATAAACGCGGGGCAGTTCGCCCTTCCACTTTTCCACCTCTACCAGTGCCGTCGAGGCGATGTTGCCGCAGGCGAGCGACGATGTCGGCACGTCCATCGTGAGCGTATTGGAATTGCCGTGCACATCAATACGGCGGCCGTTGATGTCCATCGGAGCAAACCAAGCGCCGTGATGAACGACGACGACGCCCGGCATCACACGGTCAGTAACGTAGGCGCCCGCGAGCAGCGCCCCGCGTTTATTGCGTACCAGCACGACATCGCCCGACTCAATGCCGCGTGTCTTAGCATCCGCCGGATTGATCCAGCACGGTTCGCGGTCTTCAATATTGGCAAAATGATGACTGGTCGTACCGTCAAGCTGGCTATGCATGCGGTAGCGGCTCTTACATGCCATCAATGCCAAGGGCGTGTCCTGGGTCTTTGTGTTGACGCCTTCGGACGGTACAAAGTAGCTCGGATGCCCCAGGCAGTCTGCGTACTTGTAGCCGGCAATCTTAGGCGAATAAAGCTGAATCAGCCCGCTTTCCGTATCGAGCGAGTGTGCCTTCGGATCCTTGCGGAAGTCTTCAAATGCGACGAACTTGCGGTCTTTTTCTCGCACATCGAAGAGCACATAACCCTTCTTCCAGAAGTCTTCGAAGTTGGGAAGCTTCACCCCAATGCGCTCGCCCATCTTCTGGGCGTCGCCGTAGAGGCGCCGAATCCAGCCCATTTCGTCCAGACCTTCGGTGAAGGCCTCCTGGCAGCCGAGGCGCTCGGCAAGCTGCGAGAAGATCCAATAATCGCTCTTAGACTCCCACTGGGGCTCAATCGCCTGCTGCATGGCCACAATGCCATCGTTTGAATAAGTACCGATATTGGTAATATCAGCGTGCTCAAAAGCCGTGGCAGCGGGGAGCACGATGTCAGCATGACGCGCCGTAGCCGTCCAAACCGTATCCGTGACAATGACTGTTTCGGGCTTCTTCCAGGCGTGTTCAAGATTCATCGTATCGGGCTGGTGTGCAAACGGATTGCCGCCCGCCCACATAACCAACCGCACTTCCGGATAGGTCACCTTCGTCCCATTAAAGTCAATGACCTTGCCCGGGTTGACAAAGCAGTCCGCAAATCTCGCCACCGGAATGACCTTGCTGCCCTTCCAGGGCAGCGTCGACGCCTTCACGGGCTTCACGGAGCTTGAAATGCCCCCTAGGAAGGGACCGTAGGCCATCGGCGTACCGCCGTTCGAATAGGCATAGTTCGTGCCGATGCCGCCGCCAGGGAGGCCAATCTGGCCGAGCGCTGCAGCGAGCGCAAAGCCCATCCAGTGCGACTGTTCGCCGTATTGAATACGCTGAATGCCCCAGCCCATCATGATCATCGTGCGATGCGACTGCATGTCGTGAACGAGCTCGACGATTTTTTCGGCCGGCACTCCGCACTCCTGCGCCGCCCAGGCCGGCGTTTTCTCGATTCCGTCGGTCTTGCCCATCACATAGTCGCGCAGCTCCGGCCAGCCATAAGTGCACTTGGCAAGGAAGGCCTCATCGGTCTTCTTCGTGCGCACGAGTTCATGAATCATGCCGAGCATCATGGCGCAGTCGGTACCGGGACGAGGTGCTATCCATTCACTGCCCAGATATTCGGCCGTATCCGTTGCAATCGGATTGATCGAAATGGTTTTCGTTCCTTTAGCCTTCAGCGTGCGGAAGTAGCCCGCCCCGTTGTGAAGCGTCGTCAGCCAGTCGATGTCATTAGTAACTAACGGATCTGCGCCCCAGAGAATCACGCGTTCGCTGTGCTTCAAAACCATTTCCCAGCTCGTCGAGCGGGGATCTCCCGTACCGACGACATACGGCAGGATGCGGCTGATAGCCGCCGTCGAATAAGAATTAATGCACTGTATGAAACCGCCGCGAAGGTTAAGGAGGCGCTGCTGCAGATTAATGGCGGCATTGACCTTGCCCGTCGACATCCAGCCGTATGAACGACCGAAGACCGCAGAGGGGCCGTAGTTGTCATAGACGCGGTTCATCTCCTTGGCAACAAGATCCAGTGCCGTGTCCCAAGAGACGCGCACGAACTTTTCTTCGCCGCGTTTATCACGGCTTGCCGGGCCATTTTTCAGATAACCTTCCCGCACCATCGGATAACGGATGCGCGAAGGTGTATACGGTAGCTCACGAAGTCCTTCAAGGTTCATCGACGGTGCATAGTCGTGCTCAAACGGCGTCAGATCCATGATCTTTCCGCCTTTGACATGACCGCGGACGACACCCCAACGCGCGGCTGTAATAAAGCCGTACTCGCTGAGTGTAGATTCGCCGAGGCTGAACGTGTGAGTGAGTTTCAGTCCTTGTGCATCCTGAATCGGGAGCGGTTCAGGCGCAAACTTTGCACTGTTCTTAGCTGCAGCATCGAAACCCTTTCGGGCAGTCGATGCTGTTGCAGAAGATGCCGTTTGGGCTGAAGCAGAAGATGAAATGCCGGCCGCAGCAGCAGTGCCGGCTGCGCCGGCGGCCAAAAGGCCGCGGCGCGTCAATGCGATATTGAGACGGTTCATGATTTTCTGTCCTTTTAGGCGTATGCCTGTTGGCATACCTTATTGAGCCATTTTATCGGACTCAGAACATGCTCAGCTACGCCAAGTACGTCTCTTTTTGACGGTTATCAGAATTTTAAAGTATCGGTTATTCATAAAAAGAAGAACGATATACCTAGAGAAATGGGAATCATTCCTAATAACACTAGCTCGACGAAACCTTATTACTGCAGCGTCGGACGAACAGTCGTTTCTTCAGGCCATTCATCACCGGTTTCTTCCTCAATATCGTCCTCGGGGAACAGCAATTTATCGAGCGCCTCGAGCCTGCAGCTTTGCGAGACTGCCTTCCAATACTCGGATTTCCGGTCGGCGATCTGCATGCAGTACAAGCTCCACCCGAGCGCCAGCCGCGTCAGGACTGCCTGGAATATCGTTAGCGATTCGTCCGGCCATCACACGACCCTCGGCCATTTCGCTCTGGAAGGACAGCAGATAAGCATCGTGATCCGCGGGAGCGACTTCCGCCCAGACGCCCCAGGTGAAGCTTCCCGCTTCTTCCGTAAAAGGCACTTCAATCACGCCGAAAAGAAAACGCTCACCGGAATCGAGGGAGGCAAAGTCCTCGTTGAACTTCCCCGCGGCATAGCGGCCAACATAATCGAGCTGCCAAAGGCAGTCCGGAAGCTTCATTTGAATGTCTCGGCAGAGTTCATCATCCAACTCCATATCTTCGTCAACTTCAACGTCTTCCAAATCGCGAGGCTGCATGCCGCGTCTCCTTTCTGAGATAGTGATGATCATCAGATTTTAAAAACTCTTGATCCGCCGCTTCCTATCGCTCAAGCGCATACTTTGACGAAGCACTGCGTTTTCCTAAAAATTCACCCATGCAGCTCTTCCTACACCACGTTGCGCTTTGCGCCCCTCTTTTTCTTCTGGTCGCACTAGGCTGGGGATCTGTGAAGATCGGTCTCTTGACGAATGAAGTCACCAAAGCCCTTGGCCGTTTCACGTTCCGACTGCTCATGCCGGTGATGCTCTTCAAGCTAATGAGCGGATTTGCCGACATGCCGCCAGTGGACTGGCGAATTCTGATTGCTTTCTTCGCCTCCTGCACCATCATCTACGCAATTGGCAGAAGCTTTTTCAAACACGTTTTCAAAACGGACGCTGCCGCAACAACCGTACTTGCCATGGCAGGCATCTTCGGCAACAACGTGCAGCTCGGAGTACCAATCGTTCAGGTCAGTTTAGGCAATGAAGCTATTCCCGCCATCTCTTTGATCATCATCTTCAACGTTTTGCTGCTCTGGACAGTCGCCATTGCCAGTGTGGAATTCGGACGGACGGGCAGCATCGGCAATTGGCGGTCTGCCGCAGCCCCCATGCTGCGCGTCTTCAAAAACCCGATTGTTCTGGGCATTTTGATCGGCTCGGCTTGGAGCTTCACCGGCATCAAACTGCCTGACTTCCTTGAAAAGTCCGTTGAACTGGTTGCCATGAGCACCACGCCGATGTGCCTCATGGTCGTTGGTATGGGACTCGCACAGCACAGTTTCCGAGCGGCGCTCACAAAAGGCTCCATCATCACCGCCGTCAAACTCGTACTGCAGCCGCTCCTCGTTTGGATAATCGCCAAAATACTCGGGCTCGGCACACTTGAAACCAATGCTGTTGTTTTGATGGCGTCACTGCCCGTAGCCATCAACATCTATCTAATGGCCCAAGACTTCAAAGCCGAAGAAGGGGCTGCAAGCAACAGTATCTTTGTTTCAACCTTTCTTTCGGCCTTGACCGTCCCGCTGACGCTTACGCTCTTAGGCGCAGCGCCTCAATTCTGAGTCTTAGGACTGCATTCATAAAAAATTCGGCAGCCGATCATCAATCGACTGCCGAATTTTTCGGCCGCAGCTTTCGCTGCGTCTTTAGGCTGCTGCGAGATTCTCGCGCGCAGCTTAGAACTGGGATTCAGCAAACTTCCAATTTACAAGCTTCGTGAAGAACGTTTCGATGAACTTCGGACGAGCATTGCGGAAGTCGATGTAGTAAGCATGCTCCCACACATCGAGGGTGAGCAGCGGCTTGTCGCCCTGCTTCACCGGCGTACCTGCATTGGAAGTGTTGACGATTGCGAGCGTGCCGTCGGCCTTCTTCACAAGCCAGGTCCAGCCGGAACCAAAGTTGCCGGCAGCGGATTTTGAGAACGCAGCGACGAAAGCGTCAAAGCTTCCCCACGTCTTTTCAATTGCGGCAAGCAGAGCACCTGCCGGACGACCGCCGCCATTCGGGGTGAGGCACTTCCAGAAGAAACTGTGGTTGAAATGCTGAGCCGCATTGTTGAAGAGACCGCCTTCAGCCCCGCGAATAATTTCTTCAAGCGACTTGCCTTCAAAAGCCGAGCCCTTGAGGAGCGCATTCAAGTTGGCGACATAGGAAGCATGATGCTTGCCGTAGTGGTATTCGATCGTTTCGGCGCTCATGGCCGGGGCCAGAGCGTCAGGAGCAAAATCAAGCTTGGGAAGTTGGAATTCAGTCATTTGGGGTCTCCAAAGATAGTTTTGATTTATGAATATTACCTCTTGGATATTATTCATACATTAATTTAGTGGTTACCCGTATCATCGAATTGTGGCAAAAGTTTGCTGTCCAGCCTTCGAGCGACGAAGCTTTTTCGCACCAGACGCGAAATGATTCTTAAGGCATCTGCTCACCTGTCCCTGAGGATTCCGTATTCATAGCGACCTCCTGCACCTCTGCGGCTGCAAAACCATCCGCAAAGAGAATCCGTACGGCGCTGCCTCGTCGAAGCTCTGCGGCATGCGATACCACCTTGTCGGCATCCGTCACAATCCGAGCATATCCAGCACGCAGAGGACGATTGGGATCCGCGAGGCTGAGCGTATTGGCAGCGAGCTCCACACGTCTTTGAGCGGCGTTAATTTCGCGCATGGGATCCGGGCGCAGACGCAAAGCTCGATCCAGACGCTCAGCAGCAGCATCAAGCGCATGGTGCGCAAAAAAAGAGAGGGCCTTTGTTTGTCGTTCCACCTCCGTCCCTCGCCGTTCTTCTGCTGCGAGTCCAAGCCTCCGAAAGCGTTCCGCTGCAGCCGTCAAGTGCTGCACAGGAGCTCTGAGGCATAAATCCGGCTGTGCCAGGAAGCGTGCTGCCCGCTCGAGCCGTATTTGCCTCGGAGTAATGAAGTCTGCGGCAGTACGCCATCGCAAACCGGCACCTTCAACCGCTCGCTCAGCATCCGTAAGTCTCCCTTGGGCGGCATTGCAAAGCCTCACCCGAGCGTTGATCATCACCTGTTCCCAGGGCTGCAGCAATCGATCTTCAGCGGGAAGATGCGCAGCCGCCGAGTCAAACCGTTGTGCGGCATGCTGATAAGCTCGTTCAACAGCCCGCTCAAGCATGTCTGAACATTTATCCAAACGCCTCAGCCAAGTATCTCGATCCGGCCCAATGGACTCCGCTGCAGCTGTCGGCGTCGAAGCCCGCAGATCGGCTGCAAAATCGGCGATGGTAAAGTCCGCCTCATGTCCCACGCCGCAAATGACGGGCACGTTGAGCGCTGCGATCGTACGAGCGAGCTCCTCATCGTTAAAAGCCTGCAGATCCTCATAGGAGCCGCCGCCGCGAACCAGCAAAATGACATCAGGGGTAAGCGCCTGTGCTGCAATCAGCGCCGAAATGAGTGCAGCGGGAGCGTCGGCACCTTGAACCAGACTGTCCACATGCATGATTTTCACCCAAGGCGTGCGGCGTTCAAGCGTACGCAGCACATCGCCGTAGGCGGCTGCCTGAGCGCTCGTCACCAGTACAACTCGCCGTACAAATCGAGGAATCGGCTTTTTGCACTCTGGGGCAAAGAGTCCTTCAGCCTCCAGCTTGGCCTTGAGTTTTAAAAAAGCTTCATAGAGACTTCCCACGCCGGCTGGCCGCCACCGCGTTCCGACCATTTGCAGTCGCCCGCGGGGGGCATAAATATCCACACGTCCGAGAAGCTCTATACGGTCGCCCTTTTGAAATATCGGACCGCGTCCCAGTGCACTGCGAAACATGGCGCAAGAAAGCAGTGCAGCCTCATCCTTGAGTGAAAAATAAAGGTGTCCCAGACTCGACAGGGAAACTTCTGCAACTTCACCGGTAATCCAGATGCCGTCCAGGACGCCCTCAAGCGCATTGGTCATTCGGCGCAAGGCGGCAGACACACTCAGCGGTTCCTCGCCCCTAGGCGCTGCTGCGGGAGACGACTCGACGCCTGAAGCGGCTGAGGCAACTGTCTGAGGCCCCCATGCAGCACGAGTTGAGGAGCGCTTTGCAATCGGCTCAATACGCGGCTTGAGTTCCAAGTCCGCATCACTCCAGCTCACGGGCGGCATCCCGCTGTACGGCTGATTCGGCTTCGCAAAGGCAGGCACACGCTTTGAGGGCTGCACCGTGGAAAAATTCTGCACAGAAGCTTGGCGGGCTTTGGATCGGCCGTCCCGAGTCTCACGCGATGAACGCGCAGAGCGATCTGCTCCGCCTGCCCTGCGGTCAGCTTCCGCATAAAGCGATGCAGCGAAAGCCGGATCATCAAAGAAATCGGGAGGCGGCCCGCCAGCCGAACCGGAATGCTTTGCAGTCATCAAAATGCCCCAAAAAACTTCTAGGCGTGCAGTTCGAGGACAACGCCCTCTGACGAAGGATGGATTGAATAGACATCCTACCGAGTCAGCGTCTTTTTGTCTGAGACAATCGTTTTCCCAAGAATCCACACACTGCCCATTTTTTAGGCAATGAAATTTTTTACATGTCTGTGACAGGGTTGTGAAGATGCCCCCAAAGTTGTCCACAAGTCTGTCCTCCCTCTAGGTGAACAACCTTAGGCACCCAACTTCTGCACGGATTTGTCCACAGCATATTGCCGTCGTTTTGTCAAGCCATGAAAAGCCCCCAAACTAGATCAAAACTTGGTTTTACAATAAGTCAACAGTTACTGCCCCAGCGAATTTACAAATATGACAGAAGATCATCCTAATGTTCAGCAGGCGAATTTTTGAGTTTTCGGCCTTGATCTTGCCAAACTATCCACATAGTTATCCACAACCGCAAACTCAGTCATCTACTGATCGATGACACACCCCTTTATGTCACCATGATGTCGTTGTGCAGCAAGTGAAAATAAAAAAGCGAGTACTTCTTCACCAGCAGACGGAACAGGGGGCTTTTAGAGCCAATTGTCCACCGAGAACCGATGATCTCCGAGCGGCAACACCGCTATGGAACAATGGCGACCGAACAATCTGCACTCAGCCGCAAAAACGCACAGATGACTCTCAATAGTTCACAGATAAAGCGGCTATCATCAGAGATTGACGTCCGAGCAGTCATGTTTTGGCATTTCGACTGCTGCGTCTCTTCCAACCTTTTCGACGGCGATCCGCGAAACTTTCAATACCCAAGCGGCTCGACCTGACAATCCTCCATGTCTGACGACAACCCGCGAATATCCACGGATTCTTCTGAGAGTCGACCCGACTCCATTTACGCTTCAGTTCCATCGGCACTGCCGGCATCTCAGGAGACACTGTCATGAGCAGTCATCCGCGCATTGAAGCCTGGCTCCACCGCGTTTGGTCGCACCGCGGCCCAACGGCTTGCCTGCTCTACCCGCTTTCACTCATTTATGAGGCCATAAGCGCCTCCAAACGCAAAAGCACCAAGCCGCAGCACCTTCCCGTACCGGTCGTCGTTGTGGGCAACATCTATGTTGGGGGCACCGGTAAAACGCCGGTTACGATTGCGCTCGTACGGGAGCTTCGAGCTCGCGGCTGGACCCCCGGCGTCATCTCCCGCGGCTTTGGCCGCCAAGCCGAAGAAGTCAAGATTGTGACGCCTGAATCGGATGCGCGGGAAGTGGGGGACGAACCGCTCCTCATCGCCCGCGACTCCATGGCGCCGGTTGCGGTCGGCCGTGCACGTTATCAGGCCGGCCTTGCGCTCCTGCATGCTCACCCCGGCGTCAATATCATTTTGTCTGATGACGGACTGCAGCACACGGCACTCGCCCGCGACGTAGAACTCGCCGTCATCGGCGCGGGCGGGCTGGGCAATGGCTGGCTGCTGCCCGCCGGTCCCCTGCGTGAGCCTGTTTCCCGGCTCGATGAAGTGGATGCGCTCATCCTCAACACCACGACGGATGTGGAGGTCGAGAGCCGCACACCGCGATTCGCCGTTTCAAGCTGCTTCGGAGCATGTCGGCGCCTTTCCAACGGCGACATCCGCGACATAGACGAAATCTCGCACGATTTGAAAGCCTCCCAAGGAAAGGCTCTGGCTGCCGCCGGCATTGCCTCTCCCGGCCGATTCTTCGCTATGGTGCGTGCTCACGACATCGACTGTACCGAACTTGAACTCGGCGACCACTACGACTTTGCCAAGAACCCGTTTGCCGGCCGCAAGGAATCCATCATTCTCATCACCGCAAAAGATGCTGTGAAGTGTGCGCGTATTCCGGAAATCAAAAACGACGATCGAATTTGGGTCGTCGGACTTGAAGTCGTTCTGGACACCTATCTCGTTGACATCGTCGACCAAAAAGCCGCCGCGGCAGCCCAACGCATGGGGCGCCATCCGGAAACGCGCAACGACAAAATTGAGTGAATGCTCAATCGGTTTGATCTCGTCAGCTTCGCAACGCTTATTCCAAAAAGAAAATATTTGCTATGTCCTCCTTCATTCCTGAATTTCTTGTCTGTCCCAACTGCCGAGGACGCCTTTTTGCATCCGTCCCAGAAGAGCAGGCCAACGATGCCGAAGGCGACAAAGAGCTCATTTGCCCGCACTGCAGCCTTGCCTTTGCGGTGAAAGATCACATTCCAATGATGGTGCCGCACGACGCCAGAAAGCTTTCCGAAGCTGAAACGCTCAGCTGGCAGAGCAAGGCCCGAGCGCTTTCTGGCCAGGGACCCAATGCAGAAACCGCAGGAGACCTCTCATGAGCTTCACCGTCATTATTCCTGCCCGCATGAAGTCCACGCGTCTGCCCGAAAAACCCCTGAAGGACATTTGCGGCAAACCAATGATCGTTCGTGTCGCAGAGGCCGCCAGCCGTACCGGCGCTTCACGCATTGCCGTTGCTACCGATCATGAAGCCATTTATGAAGCCTGCCGAACGGCCGGCATTGAATGCGTCATGACGCGGGCTGACCATCCCACGGGCACGGATCGCCTTGCCGAAGCTGCCTCGCTGCTTGGGCTTGCTGCCGACGAAATCGTCGTCAACATTCAGGGCGATGAGCCTCTGATGCCCGCAGAAGCCGTTAATCAGACGGCTGCACTTCTTGCGGATCACCCGGAATGCGCCGTTGCAACCGCCGCCCATACGCTCACGTCCATTGAAGACTTCTTTAGCCCCAACGTTGTCAAAGTTGAGCTCGACAGCCGCGGCAATGCGCTCACCTTCTCACGCGCCCCTATTCCCTGGCCGCGGGACGCTTTCCGTAAAGATCAGACCAAGCTGCCCGAGGGCTTCCGCCCGCTCCACCATTTGGGGCTCTACGCCTACCGAGTCGGCTTTCTAAAGAAATTCCCGACACTTGCACCGGCACCGATCGAAGAAGCTGAAAGTCTTGAACAGCTGCGCGCACTCTGGAACGGAGAAAAAATTGCCGTTCTCGTCCTTCATCAGGCACTTCCTGCGGGTGTAGATACAGAGGAAGATCTCGAGCGCGTGCGCGCTGTTTTTGCTTCCCGCCAATGACGCATTGCACTTTTTAGCTGAAAACTTAAACGCGGAATCGGCAGCGTGATTCCGCGTTTTTTCATTCACACCTTGAGCCACCAATCTTCAAAGGATCGGCGCCGCGCCGGATCGAGCGGCATAGGCTCGCCAATTAAAGGCGTCGCAAGCGCGATGCCTAACACTTTTGCCGACTGCTTGGCTGTATTCATGGGGTCGGTCCATTTGTGATGCGAAAGGCAGAATTTTGAATTGTGAATCGCCACAATGGCCTGAGGATTCAGCAGTGCAGCAGCCTGACGCCAAGCGGCCGGCATCAGATGAACGCCCGGCCAATCGTCGTCGTACTGACCGTCCTCGATGAGCGCCAAATCAATCTTCGAAAAAGTTTGCGCAATCTGCGCAAAATGCGGCCCGAAGCTGGTGTCGCCCGAGTGATAAATCCGCATGCCGTCAGCTTCGAGCATGTATCCGCACCAAAGCGTCGGGTTCGGCGTAAAACTTCTCCCTGAAAAGTGCTGCGCGGGAACAGCTGAAACTGTGAGGCCGCCGACTTTGACAGATTCCTGCCAATCGAGCTCGGTGATGCGCTCTGCCTCCCAGCCCCAGGCCTCAAAGTGAGCGCCCACACCGAGCGGACAAACTACACGTCTCACTCGATTTTTAAGGTCAAGTACAGTGCGATAGTCCAAATGATCGTAATGGTCATGCGTAATGAGCAAAAGATCGGCCGCCGGCAGATCGGCTGGCTCCCAGCAGTCCGTCCCCGGAAAAGGCTTATAGAACCCGGGCACCGGAAAAGCTTGATGGAGTGCCGGGTCGATCAGCACCTTGAGACCCGCCCAGTGGATAAAGAAACCCGAATGTCCAAGCCAGACCATATGGTTGTCAGGCACTGCCGCGAAATGGGTTTTGATGTGCGGCACCGGTGCAGACGGGAAACGCTGCGGATTGCGGTCCAAAAGAAAATCCCGCATGATCTCCAAGCGTGAGCGGCCGCTCGCAGAAAGCTCCATCGGCACGAGATTGTGAAACGACCCATCTTGCCAATGCGGTGAGGCCTGAATACGCTTTAAACGCTCTCCAGTCGGCAGTGCGCCGAAGTCTGCCCGTGCCATTACTGCGCTGCCGGCGGCCGCACCGGCAGCGGTCAGACCGGCAACCGCTGCGCCGCCTAAAAGCAGACGACGGCGTACAGAATTATGGGCAGCAGACATAAAAAGCTCTCCGGATCAAAAACCATTCACACCTTTATTCTGCCTGTCTCTCAAGCGAATGCATCGGGGATTTTTTCTCAAAATTTTGCCCAATTTCCGCAAATTCATTTTTGCTCGCCTTGATGGCTTCATCTGTGCACTAGGCGTTTTACCTAACAGACGGCTCTTTCCAAAACGCCCGAAGCAGGTCATTATTGTGGGGTCGGGTGTTGCGGCTGCGTGCCGCAGCAGTCGATTCAGTCACATTTAATTGGTATTTTGGAGATTCCCTTTGATGCAAGCACTGTCCTCGAGCGCCGAATTGAAGAGCCCGCTTGCCGCGGCTCTGTGCACGGCTATGAGCGGCATTTGCTCATCCTCTCTCTCCAAACTGCCGCAACGTTGGTGGCGGGTGTAGCATCGCCCGCCGCAAGCACAATTTTTCTCATCTGAACGATGGGCGGGCGCTTCGAAATGAAGGCGTACCGCCCTTTTTGCTTCCGGCACGGCGACACGACCTTCAAAGGTGAAGCGCCTATTCATCACAGATTTCATCAGTGATTCCGGAGCCGTCATGACGAATGCTGCTTTCCTCACACTTTCGCATTGCGAACACCTTTTAAAGTACACCAAGCGAGCTGCTGCCCTGACTGCTGCCGCTGCGTCCGCAGCGCTCATTTTTGCTGCCTCGCCGGCCGCACAAGCCAAACACATTACGGTCGCGCTGTCGGCAGCCTTCACAACACTCGACAGCTACGATTCGCCTGACACCATCACAAAAGCCGTGGCACGAGCCGTTTATGAAGGGCTCTTTACTTTTGATAAAGACATGAATCCGGTGCCGCTTCTCGCAGAAGGGTATGAGCGCAGTGCCGACGGATTGACTTATACGGTGCGTCTGAAAAAAGGCGTGCAGTTCCACGACGGCACAGAATTTGACGCCGAAGCGGTGAAACTCAATTTTGACCGAGTGCTTCGTCCCAATTCCGGCCTCACCCGCCGAGCGATCTACACCTTCATTGACACGGCGAAGGTCGTCGATAAATACACGGTGCAGTTCACGCTCAAGTATCCGCACGGCGGCTTCATCCGGCGTCTGGCCATGAATAACACAATGATGGTCTGCCCAAGCCTCATTAAAGCCGCCGGCGGCAACAAAGCGGGCCTGGCGCTGAAAAGCTGCGGCACGGGCCCTTACATTCAGGAAGAATTCAATCCGAGCGAAAAATTCGTCGTCAAAAAGAACCCCAATTACCGCATCAAGGGTCTGCCTAAGCTCGACGGCATTACCTTTATTCCCGTTCCGGAAAACTCTACGCGCGCCGCAATGATCCGTACCGGTGAAGCTGATTTCATCACAACGGTGCCGCTCGAGCAGATCAAGTCGCTAGAGGCCGACGAAACCCTCAATGTGACGGCGATTCCGTCGATCATGCAAAAGCACCTCGATCTCAACAACTTCTTTAAACCCTTCTCTGACAAGCGTGTCCGTCAGGCGATCAATTACGCGATCAATAAGGATGCCTTGGTGAAGGTGGCCTACAACGGATTTGCTGTGCCCCAGTACGGCATTCTGGCAAGTCAATATCCGGGGGCTGTCAAGCTTGGGCCGTGGCCCTATAACCCCCAAAAGGCGCGTGAACTGCTCAAGGAAGCGGGCTATCCCAACGGCTTTTCCACAATTCTGTGGTCAGGCTACAACGACACGACCTCCGGCAAGGTCGTACAGTTCCTGCAGCAGCAGCTCGCGCAGGTCGGCATCAAAGTGGAAACGAAGCTTCTTGAACCGGGCGTGCGCACCGAACTAATCCTTCACGTCAAAGGTGCGGCTGACTCTAAATCGCGGCTTTTTTACATCGGCTGGAGCGACGGCTCATTCGACCCCGATCAGGTGCTTCGTCCGATTCTTCACAGTACGCAGCAGCCGCCCGTCTATATGAATACGACCTACTACGCCAACAAGCACTTTGATGAACTCATCGACAAAGCGTTGGTCGAACCCAATGAAGCCAAGCGCAATCAGCTTTATGAAGATGCGCAAAAGACCGCTTGGGAAGATGCGCCGTGGGCATTCCTCCTCTTTGAGATGTCCACCGGTGCTTCAAACAAACACCTGAAAAACTTCAACATGATGGTCGATCAGAGTTTCGAGTTCTATAACGCTGAATGGGTTGAATAACACACCTAAGCGCCAGGCTGCCAAATACCAATTGCAGCCCTCCATTTCTTCTTCTCCCATGCCGCGCTCGCCGTCTCGGACACCAACGAGCGCGGCGCGGCTCTTAAAGCGCCGGCAGCAGCTCTGGAAGCACGGCGAATAAAAGAAATGCATCTGAAAAGCCGACCGACGCTCGAGCACGTCGACGGCATCAGTGTGGTCCTTTGAGAGCGCAGCGATCAAAAGCGTTGCTAAAGCGCTCATCAAAGATACCTATCTGTTTTCACGCTCTGCGCAAATTTCAGCGTTCTGTGCCTGCAGCGGTACAATTTAAGAATTGTGCCGGCGGATTTTCGTTCCGCCCGGGTGCGTCCATGCTTTCGGATGCGCCGTTCGGCCAAACCTTTCCAGCCGCCGGCTTTATTGAAATCAGGAGATTTTCACAATGCGTCTTATCCTCATCGGACCGCCGGGCGCCGGCAAAGGCACGCAGGCCAAGTTCATCTGCGAACGCTTCGGCATTCCGCAGATCTCTACGGGCGACATGCTGCGTGCCGCCGTCAAGGCCGGCACTCCCCTTGGTCTGGCCGCTAAGGCCGTGATGGAAAAGGGCCAGCTCGTCTCCGACGACATCATCATCGGCCTTGTGAAGGAACGCCTCGCTCAGCCCGACTGCGCCAATGGCGCCCTCTTTGACGGCTTCCCCCGCACAATTCCGCAGGCTCGCGCCCTGATCGACGCCGGCATTCCTATTGACTACGTTCTTGAAATCAGCGTGCCTGACGCTGAAATCGTTGAGCGCATGTCCGGACGCCGCGTGCACCCGGCGAGCGGCCGCACCTATCACATCAAGTACAACCCGCCGAAGGTTGCGGGCAAGGACGATGTGACGGGCGAAGATCTCGTGCAGCGCGAAGACGACCATGAAGATGTCGTCCTCAAGCGCCTGAAGGTCTACCACGACCAGACAGAAGCCCTCGTGGACTTTTATTCCAAGCTTGCCCAAAGCGGCAGTGAACATGCTCCGAAGTACCGCTCGATCAGCGGTCTCGGCGCTATTGATGCTATTACCGCGCGCGTTTTCGACGCCCTGAAGTAATTCACAGCTGCATCCTCTCGCAGAGCGGGTGGACGAAAAGGTCCGACGGTTAGTGCCGTACGGACCTTTTTTATTGGCATTTCTCCTGTCCTGCAGCGGAAGGTTTTCGTTTATGCAGACCGCCGCCTGTACCGGTGCTATCGTTGTCGACGCTCTGCTTTCACTTGCAAGGACATGCTGAGATGACCGAATGCGTTGACTGCGCCTTTTGCGCGCCGCTCACGGACGCCGAACGCGACCAAATTTTCCAAGCCCTTCTCGAAATCGTCGGCCCCCGCGGGCTCGTTACTGCTCCGGATGAAATCGCCGCAGCGTCCCTAGACTCACGCCGTCGCCGCCAAGGCAGCGCTCTGGCGCTCGTTCGAGCGGCCTCTACAGAAGAAGTATCTGCCGTTGTGCGCTTGGCTGGAGAATGGGGACTCTGCATCGTGCCGCAATGCGGCAACACTTCAACCGTGGGCGGCGCAACACCGGAACCAGAAAGTCCTGCCAACCGCCGCACGATCATTCTCAGTCTCTCCCGCATGAACCGGATCCTCAGCGTTGATCCGGTCAATGCTGCAATGACGGTGGAAGCCGGCGTCATTCTCGCTAAAGCGGCCGAAGCGGCCCGCGAAGCAGGTTACCTCTATCCGATTTCTCTGGCAGCCGAAGGCACCGCCGAGATTGGCGGAACGCTTGCCGCCAATGCCGGCGGCGTTCATGTGGTGCGTTACGGCATGGCACGGCGCAGCTGCCTCGGCATTGAAGTCGTGCTCGCCGACGGACGAGTGGTAAACCTCATGCGCAGCGTCCGCAAAGACAATACCGGCTACGACCTCCGAGACCTTTTTATTGGCTCTGAGGGCACATTGGGAATCATCACGAAAGCCGTACTCGACTTATCTGCGCTCCCTGCCGGACGCCTCACAGTTTGGGCGCCGCTCGGCAGTCTTGAAGCCGTGGAAAAACTTTTCGAGACGGTCGAAAAATTCGCCGGCCCCGCGCTGACTGCATTCGAACTCATGTCCGAAGCCTCCCTCGACTTCGTCTATGCCGAGGGACGCACATCGCCCACCACGGCAAAGTCTGATTGGACAGTGCTTTTTGACCTTGCGCTGACGGGGCGCGACGACCCCGACAACATGACGGAAGGTCTGATTGAAGCACTCGAGCCGCTCTTTGATTCCGGTGATGTGCTCGACGCTGTGCTCGCCAAAAACGAAGATGAAGCCCAGGCGCTCTGGCAGCTGCGCGAAGAAATTCCCACGGCTGTTCGGTCTTCGGGCGGAAACATTAAAAATGACATCAGTGTCCCGCGCGGCAGTCTCTGCCGCTTCATTCGGGAAACCTTTGCCGAATTCGAGGAAAAAACGCCGTGGCTCGCCCCGGCCATTTTCGGTCATTACGGCGACGGCAACCTGCACTTCAACCTTGGGAACCGCCCGGAGCTGGGCAAGGGGTTCTGGAAGCAGCACGAACGTGAAGTCCACCGCATGGTGAACGACGCGGTCATCCGCTTCGGCGGTTCCGTTGCGGCCGAACACGGCGTTGGAGCAAAGGCAGCGCTTCTCGAACGCACGAAAGATCCGGTAGAGCTTGAGCTCATGAAGACCATCCGCGCCGCACTCGATCCTAAAGGCATCCTCAATCCCGGACGTGTTGTGCGTTGGCCCGACAACGTCTGGCGTAATCCAGCGGAAGCGTGGGATTAAAGATGCTTAAAGATTGATTTACATATATTTCATGCAATTGGTGATGAATTCGGAAAAGTCCCTATCTGCGTCTGCGCAATTCATCGCCATCCGTTCGATAATGAGGCACTTTTTTATCAATGCGCCTCTTTAAACGTACGCGTCATGCATCAATTCAAACTTCAGCGGTCGACCATTGCCGTCGGCCTTGCCTGTGCTGCTGTCCTTACGCTCTCGGGCTGTGCAGCCACATCGATCACTGGCTCAACCGCCGTGCCGGCTACCGAAGCATCGGCAAAGAAAATGAAGGCGGAGCCCGTCAAGATCTCCATGCCGGTAGTGGATGCTTTCCGCGGCAGCGGCATCTTCTTTTTCGATGACAATGTCCGTTCCAGGCTCTACATCTCCGACGCGATTGCAGTGAATGGACGACTGCCGCTCAAGGAAGAAGCGCCTCGCGGCGTTGCCAAAGGCTTCACCTGGGGAGCTGGTGCCGCAACCATTCTCCGCAACGGAGAGCCGCAGCCTCTGACAAGCCCGCAGGCCTTGTCTGTTGAAAAGTCCGGCAATGTGCGTCTGCACTACCCGCCCTTGAAGGCTAAAAATGCCAAGCCGATGAGTTTGAGCATCAAACTCATTGCTTATGACCTCTCGGGTCTCCCTATTGGGCCATACCTCAAAACCCGAGCGGGCAAATCGACTCCTGCTGGTTGGCTGATTGCCAATCGCTATGTCTTCCCCGAAGGCTCGGTGGGCTATCGAACCGTCGCGTCGGTTGATGAAACCGAAGTGCTCGTTCCGACCCAAAAAGCCTTCACGGGCTCAGCCCAAATCGAAGACTTTTCCCAGCGCTTTGCCAAAGATATTCCCTATTGCCTGCGCTTCATTCCCAACCGTGATGCCGAACCTTTGGGGCTGCGGTTCCCAAAGGCCATCGCCAAGCAGACGAAGACAGTAAAGCTCAGCCGCGGCCGCACCCGCACGGAAGAAGTCGCACAATCGGGTGAAGCGATGCTCTATCCGGTAAAGAAGAACACCCTTTTTTGCGCAGCTGAAGGCAGTCAGACCGCAGCCGCACAGTGGAATCTCCAATATGTGAACGGCACTCGGGTCATTTCTTTCACCTTCCCCGACGAAGTCTCCCCCGCCAATTACGGTTTTCTCAAAACGCACCGCGATGCCCTTCGTCTTGCCTTTGCCGAAGAACGCGTGAAGCAGCGCGGAAAGACCACTACGCAGGTTCGTCCTGCCGCACTTTGGCTTGCCGGCAAACCCGTACTTGATGAGCAGTGGCGCTTCAACGCCGTAGCCGCCGACGCGGTTTCGGATGCCATTCGTCTGACGGCAGATCAGCGCGCGGCTTGGGAAGCCGAACAGAAAGCGCAGAGCCGGGCAAAGTAGCCGCGCGAAGCTTTCTGGCATTTAGAGAGGCCTGTGCCTGAGGTTTTTCTGGACCTCAGGCGCCGGCCAAGCGTCTCCATCAAAAATCTGTGCCGAACGCCTCACGCCAGGCTCGGCGATAGAGATTGGGCCCTTCAGCTTTGATGATCTTCGGATCCGCGAGCGTTCGACGCCACACGCGTGCGCCCGAAAGCCCCTGACAGAGCCCATTGAGGTGCCGTGCAAATGCGCGAGTCACATGCTCATCGGCGGCATAGTACTGCTCTACTTCTGCCTCAACAGCCGCAATCACCGCTTCGCGGGTGAGTGTGCGGCAGCTTTCACCGTAAAGCACACTATCGACCTCAGAAAGCATCCAGGGCGTCTGATAGGCCGCACGTCCGACCATCACGCCGTCAATGCGAACGCCATCGTGCACTTCGTCGAGCAGTGCACGGCATTCGGCTGTCGTTTTGACGGCACCATTGAGCACAATCACTGCGTCGGGGAAATCGCGCTTAAGCTCCCAAGCGCGGCTGCGCATGAGGGGCGGCACTTCCCGGTTTTCTTTGGGCGAAAGCCCCTGCAGCCAAGCGGCACGCGCATGAACAATGAAGGTGCGGCAGCCTGCATCGTAGACCTCACCCACAAAGTCCCGCACAAAGCCGTAATCCGAACGCTCATCGACGCCAATACGGTGTTTGACCGTGACGGGCTTATCCGTTGCATCACGCATGGCACGCACGCACTCTGCCACGAGTTTCGCGTCAAGCATCAGACAGGCGCCGAAACTCCCCTTCTGCACGCGCGGTGACGGACAGCCGCAGTTCAGGTTGAATTCATCGTACCCATAAGGAGCCGCTGCCTCCACGGCGAAAGCAAGCTCTTTGGGATCAGACCCGCCCAGCTGCAGTGCAGTGGGTCCCGCTACGCGGCTGTTGCCGAGCAGTGCATCACGGCTGCCAAAGCGAATAGCTCCGGTTGTCACCATTTCGGTGTAAAGCCGGCCTCGGCGCGTCAGCAGCCGCTCAAAGAAGCGGCACGGACGATCCGTCCAATCCAACATGGGCGCGACACAAAAGAGCCAGGGAGAGGCTTCTGAGGGCGTATTGGGCGTTAAAGAAGGCGTTGCGTTGTCGTTCATCAAAATCTTTCAGCGTCTGGTCTGAAGGTTAGTTTTTTGCAGAAATGAGCGCTTAAGAGAGCCCCGGAGAAAAAAAGAAAAGCGCCCGAGCCGCACAGAGAGCGGAACGGACGCTTTGTTTCAGCGGCAGGCTTTACCGAGAGACGCTTCACAGCGCTGCCCGTCTTCAAGTGCCGAGCACTTCACCAGAAACATAGAGCCAATGCCCTGCCTCATCTCGGCGAAAATGCGAATGCTCTTCCATTTTGAGTGCACCGTGCGCCGTGCGAGCAACGGCTCGAAAATGCACTTCGCCGCTTTGTCCGTCAGCAGCCGTTGAATGCCCGAGCACTTGAAGCTTCATCCACTTCGGCCGGGCTTCTCCTGGCTCAAAGAGCGTGGAGGGCCGCGTTTCCGGCGCCCAGGTGGCGAGCACATATGCATCGTCACCGCAGGCGTAAGCGCTGTAGCGGCTTCGCATCAAGGCTTCCGGGGTCGGCGCCCCGAGCGCCTGACTGCCGCCGCTCAGATAGAGGCCGCAGCAGTCGGCGAAGCGTCGGCCGCTGCCGCAGGGACAGAGGCCGACACTGAGGCTGCTCTTGGTCTTAGGCAAATTCTTTGCCTTCGGCACGGGCAGCACGCTTACGCTCGAAGTCCTTGAGGTAGCGCTTACGCAGACGAATCGTCTTGGGCGTGATTTCCACGAGCTCGTCGTCGTTAATGAATTCAACGGCGGATTCAAGCGTGAGCTTCACCGGCGGCACCAGACGAATCGCTTCGTCGGAACCGGAAGCACGAATGTTCGTGAGCTGCTTGCCGCGAATCGGATTCACGACAATGTCATTTTCACGGGAATGCTCACCGATGATCATGCCTTCGTAGAGCTCGTCGCCCGGATTGACGAACAGACGGCCGCGCTCCTGAATCTTCCAGAGCGCATAGGCCACTGCGGCACCGTCGTCCTGCGAAATAATCACGCCGGAGCGACGCTCGCCGACATCACCCGTCTTGATCGTCCCGTAGTCGTCAAAGACGTGACTCATGATGCCCGTGCCGCGGCACATCGTCATGAACATGCTCTGGAAGCCGATCAGACCGCGAGCCGGGATGCGGTATTCCAGACGCACGCGGCCCTTGCCGTCGGGTTCCATGTCCTGAAGGTCACCGCGGCGGCGGCCGAGTTCTTCCATCACGGCACCCTGATGCTCTTCTTCAACGTCGACCGTCAGGAGTTCATACGGCTCCATCTTGACGCCGTCGACTTCCTTGATAACAACGCGCGGGCGGGAAACGGCCAGTTCATAGCCTTCGCGGCGCATGTTTTCGAGCAGAATCGTAAGATGCAGTTCACCGCGGCCGGCGATTTCCCAAACGGTCTCGTCGGCGGTAGGACGCATACGCATTGCAACGTTGGACTTCAGTTCGCGTTCGAGACGTTCGCGAATCTGACGCGAAGTGACGAACTTGCCTTCACGGCCGGCGAGCGGCGAAGTGTTCACCTGGAAGTTCATCGTAAGGGTCGGTTCGTCAACCGTGAGCATCGGAAGTGCTTCCGGATGATCCTTGTCGGTGATCGTCGTGCCGATATTGAGTTCTTCAATACCAGTCACGAGGATAATGTCACCGGCCTGAGCTTCGTTGACTTCCTTGCGTTCAAGCCCTTCGAACTCAAGAATCTGATTGATCTTGGCGCGGCGGGGCGTACCATCCGGACCGTCCATGATGGCCACTTCGGAGTTCGGATAGATGCGGCCGCGGTGCACGCGGCCGACGCCGATTTTGCCCACATAGGTCGAGTAATCGAGCGAGCAGATCTGCAGCATCAGCGGACCGTCGGGATTGTCGTCGCGAACCGGAACGTACTTGATAACAGCGTCAAAGATCGCACGCATGTTGCCGATCTTCTTGAGCTCTTCGACGTTGTCAGTCGTGCCGGCATAGCCGTTGAGCGCCGAGGCGTAGATCACCGGGAAGTCGAGCTGATCTTCCGTCGCGCCGAGCTTGTCGAACAAATCGAATGTCTGGTTAAGGACCCAGTCCGGACGAGCGCCCGGGCGGTCGATTTTATTGACGACGACAATGGGCTTAAGCCCCTGTGCGAGTGCCTTGCGGGTAACGAAGCGCGTCTGCGGCATCGGGCCTTCAACGGCATCAACGAGCAGCAATACGCCGTCGACCATCGAGAGGACGCGCTCGACCTCGCCGCCGAAGTCGGCGTGGCCCGGGGTATCGACGATATTGATCTTGACGCCCTTGTAGGTGCAGGAGCAGTTCTTGGCCAGAATGGTGATGCCGCGCTCACGCTCGATGTCACCGCTGTCCATGACACGCTCAGCCACAGCCTGATTGTCGCGGAAAGCGCCGCTCTGGCGCAGCAGGGCGTCCACCAGCGTGGTCTTGCCGTGGTCAACGTGAGCGATGATAGCGACATTGCGCAAATCGTTACGAACCATAAAATACAACCTCTCTATTTTGAATCTCAGTAGAAGTTACGTCATACGATTTAAGTTTATATCATCCGGGGGTGGTTTGTCAAGATTGTATAAAAAATTTTTGATGGATTCGGCGTTTTGCCCGAGAATCGGCGATCGATTTGGGCGGCATTACAGCGCGAAACGTGATATACTTAATGTACCAAGGTTGGATAATCCTGTTGGAGGTGTGTCTATGAAACTGACGTTTTTGGGTGCCAACCACGAAGTGACCGGCAGCTGTACCCTCTTGGAAGCGGCGGGACAGCGCTACCTCATCGACTGTGGTATGGAACAGGGCAAGGATGTCTATGAGAACCAGCCCATCCCCGTTGCGCCGGGCGAGATCGACGGCGTGCTGGCCACCCATGCCCATATCGACCACACGGGCCTTCTGCCTCTTCTGGTGCGCAACGGCTTCCGGGGCAGGATCTATGCCACCAGGCCTACGGCAGAACTGTGCAGCATCATGCTACGCGACTCGGCGCACATCCAGGAATTCGAAGCCGAGTGGAAGAACCGCAAGGGCCAGCGCTCCGGTGCAGAGCCTGTGGAACCCATGTACACCATTCAGGACGCCGAGGCAGCCATCGCGCTGTTCCGGGGCTATGATTACAATAAAGAGATCGAGCTTGCGCCCGGTATCGTCATCCGCTTTGTGGATGTGGGCCATCTGCTGGGCTCGTCCAGCATCGAGATATGGGTGACGGAGAACGGCGCGACCACAAAGCTGGTCTTCTCCGGCGACATCGGCAACCACGACCAGCCTATCATCAAAGACCCCACGTATCTGAAAGACGCAGATTATGTCTTTATGGAGTCCACCTACGGTGACCGCAGCCACGGCCCGCGGCCCGACTATGTGGCAGAGCTGGCGAAGATCCTGCAGCGCACCTTCGACCGCGGCGGCAATGTGGTCATCCCGAGCTTTGCAGTGGGCCGCACGCAGGAACTGCTCTACTTCATCCGCGAGATAAAGGAAAAGAATCTGGTCACCGGCCACGGCTGTTTCCCGGTGTACATCGACAGCCCGCTGGCCATCGAGGCTACCCGCATCTTCAAGGACACCGACTCCTCCTGCTTTGATGAAGAGACCAACGCCCTGCTGGCAAAGGGCATCGACCCCATCCAGTTCCCGGGCCTGAAGGTCAGCGTCACCAGCGATGAGTCCCGTGCCATCAACACCGACCCCGTGCCGAAGGTCATCATCTCGGCCAGCGGCATGTGTGAAGCTGGCCGTATCCGCCACCACCTCAAGCATAACCTCTGGAGGAAGGAATGCACCATCCTCTTTGTGGGCTATCAGGCCGTGAACACGCTGGGCCGCTCTCTGCTGGAGGGTGCGGACAACGTGAAGCTCTTCGGCGAATCCATCGAGGTGCAGGCGGAGATCTGCCAGCTCACCGGCCTTTCGGGCCACGCCGACAGGGAGGGCCTGCTGAAGTGGGTCAACTCCTTTGAGCCGAAGCCCAAGCGGGTGTTCATCATCCACGGCGAGGATGAGGTGGAGAACATCTTTGCCCAGACCCTCACGGAGCAGGGGTTCAACGCCTGCGCACCTTATAATGGTGAGCAGTGGGCCATCGGTGCCGAGGGTGCAGTCTGCCTGAAGGAAGGCACCCGTATCCGCATCGAGCACCACATCAGCGAGGGTGCAGCCCGCGCGGCTACCGTCTTCCAGCGCCTGCTCAATGCCGGCAAGCGTTTGCTGCGAGTCATTGAGCACAACGAGGGCGGTGCCAACAAGGACCTCGCCAAGTTCGCCGACCAGATCAACGCTCTCTGCGACAAGTGGGACAGATGAGGCAAACATCCCGGCGGCATAGCTGCTCCGACAACATCGTTCTGAAATAAAATGATGTAAAACCGATCCGAGTTCGTGTACCCTCACACGGCTCGGGTCGGTTCTTTTTTGCGTCCAAAAGAGGAAAATACAGTTTTCTGTGCGCTTTTGCACAAGTTTCCGACTATTTCACGAGAATCGTTGACTTTGAATGCGCAAAATGCTACCATATGGCACAAGAAAAGGCAAAGATGACGAAATAAAGTTGTTTCATGGGCGCAAAGGCCGGCATCTGTGCGGGAAACGGCTCGAAGTTTTTGCCTGCGTGCGGATGGTATCGGCAGAAGCCTCCGCACAGGAAATGACTGCATTGCATCATTCAATCAAAAAGTCAACAAAAAGAAAGGTCGTGGGGTCTATCGTGATCAAAGAATATTCCATGTCCCGGGACTCCAACCGGCAGCTCTCACCCAGCTTCAAGGTGCGGGAGTTTGCCTGCAAGGGCAGCGATGTCGTCCTCCTCGACGACGAGCTGGTAGTGCTGCTGCAGTGCATCCGGGAGCACTTTGGCAAGCCGGTACATATCACCAGCGGATACCGCACCGCTGCCCACAACGCTGCCGTGGGCGGCAGCAAGTCGAGCCAGCACCTTCTGGGCCGGGCGGCGGATTTCCACGTCGAGGGTGTGCCGGTGGCTGCCGTCGCCGCCTACGCTGAGACCCTGCTGCCCTCCCGGGGCGGCATTGGACGGTATCCGAAGGACGCCGCCCACCCGAAGCGCAGCACCGGCTGGGTGCATATCGATACCCGGGCGGGCAAGAGCCGGTGGAAGATGTAAAAAGACGCTGAAACCGTTATTGCTATTACAATAGGAAAGCGGCCCTCTCCCGGAAAAGGGAAGAGGGCCGTTTTCTTGCAGCAACGCCCCCGCTGGTGGAAACACCGGCGGGGGCGTTAGGGTTATGAATCGGCGCGCAGGAGGTCGGCGGGTCTGATGTGCAGGATGTCGCAGAGTGCAAAGAGATTATCTGTTTTGGGCATCCCGGCGCCTCGCTCATAACAGCCGATCGTGCCGATGGTGACACCAAGCTTCTCCGCAAGCTCCAGCTGCGTCAGCCCGGCGGCCTGCCGTGCCTCGCGGATGATACGGGCAGATTCGGGGTGGCTGCGGGTGGCCATAAAGAATCACCTCTTTTGCTTATTGTGTCTTGATAATATCACATAAAATCTAAAAAGCAAGAAAAAATATCTTGGGAGGATTCGAGAAGATGCTGATATCTAAGCGCCCTAAAAAGACACAAACGACCCGCCGAAGAATGGGGGAGGGAGGAGGAAAGGCTCACACCCGAGCCAGAAGCTCTGCGGGTGTAAATGCCATAACGCTGCTTTTGGTGAAGTCCCGGACATTGCGGGTAATGATGTAGTTGGCATGGATCCGCTCAGCGGTGACGCTCTGAACTGCATCTTCAAAATCAGCCCAATGCAGCGCAGCTGCCTTAGACACGTCGGCAGAAGTGAGGTCTGCAAATTCGAAGATCAAGCCGAGCCGCTGGAGAACATCTTCGATTTTCTCCGGAGTAAGCTGTTTACGCATGATGTAGACCAAATTCGCAAACGTCAGCGCAGAGATATACCCCTTTGCCTGCTCAGTTTCACAGAGCTTCCAGACAAGAGAGGATTCTTTGACGAACTCGGGACGGTTCAGCAGAACATCCAGAATGATATTTGCGTCAATCAGCAACACCATACTTTTCTGCCAGCCTTTCCGACTTTGCTTCGTCAAGCTCAATATCGCCGTGCAGGATGCCGGTCAAAGAGTCCGTCAGATAAGACACCGCAGCCCCCTTCGGGATGAAACGCCCAACTTCGCGCCCGTTTTTCGTGACGATGATTTCCTGACCGTTCAGAACCAGATTCAGGTAGCGTCCAAAATTATTCTGCATTTCCGTTGCAGTAGCAGTTGCAGCAACCATAAAGGCACCTCCTTGTTTTAGCTATTTTTAGTATACTCCATAATAGCTAAAATATCAAGAGAACGTGCAAAAAAGCAGGGAAGAGAGCGGCGGTTCGAATGAACAAAAAATAGAAGTGCAACCAGAACATAAGAAAACCGCCTGGATCCTGACGAACCTAGGCGGTTTTTGCGTGGAGCGGGCAATGGGAATCGAACCCACCTCCTCAGCTTGGAAGGCTGATATACTAGCCGATGTACGATGCCCGCGTATTCTGTTTTGCCGGGATGCAAGCAGTATTATAGCATGATTCGCGGCAAATGTCCAGCATTTTTTGCCCAAAGTGCAGAAGGAGAAGAAACCTTTGCCGCCGAGCTGGCGTTTGCCTGTTTACTTTGGAGCAGTTTTATTGTAAAATAGACAGGAGATAAAACCGGCGGCGCACAGCGCGGCCAAATCTGATACAGGTGGTGTATGTTATTATGGCATTGAAATATCAGCGTATCCTTCTGAAGATCAGCGGCGAGGCCCTCGGCGGCGAAAAGGGGACCGGTTTCGACGAGCCGACCATGGACGCGATCTGCGGCGGCGTAAAGAAGGCCCATGAGCTGGGCGTTCAGATCGGCATCGTCGTAGGCGGCGGCAACTTCTGGCGCGGCCGTTCCAGCGGCAGGATGGAGCGTACGCTGGCCGACAAGATCGGTATGCTGGCAACGGTGATGAACGCTCTGGCTGTCTCCGACAAGCTGGAGCAGCTGGGTGTGCCGACCGAGGTGTTCACCTCCATCACCATGCCTCAGGTGGCCCCGGCCTTCACCCGCAAGGACGCTCTCCGCGCAATGGACGAGGGCAAGATCGCCATCTTCGGCGGCGGTACGGGCAACCCCTTCTTCTCCACCGACACGACCACTGCCCTGCGCGCCGTTGAGGTGAGCGCAGACATCATGTTCAAGGCCACGATGGTGGACGGCGTCTATGACAAGGACCCCCACAAGTACCCCGACGCAAAGAAGTACGAGACCCTTACCTTTACCAAGGTGCTGGAAGACCGTCTGGCTGTTATGGACGGCACTGCCGCCACCCTCTGCCGGGACAACAAGCTCCCCATCCTCGTGTTCGATCTGGCCGACCCCGACAACATCGCCCGCGCTGTGCAGGGTGAGAATGTGGGTACACTGGTCTACGAGGGCTGAGCATACCGCCCCGCTTCCGACAATAGAATATGCCAGACGCCTTTTCGCGGCTGGTGAGAATTGATAACAAACAGGAGACAAGGACAATGAGCAGCAACACCAAGGCATTCGAAGACAAGATGAAGAGCGCAGTCGAGCATCTGGAGCGCGAGCTGAAGACCGTGCGCGCAGGCCGCGCCAACCCCGGCGTTCTGGACAAGGTGACCGTGGATTACTACGGTTCTCCCACGCCCATCCAGCAGGTGGCTTCTGTGGCTGTCAGCGAGGCCCGCACCCTGACCATCACCCCGTGGGACCGCACCCTGCTGCGCGCTATCAGCAAGGCTATCCTGGCCAGCGATGTGGGCATCAACCCCATTGATGACGGCCAGACCATCCGTCTGAACTTCCCGGCTCCCACCGAGGAGCGCCGCAAGCAGCTGGCCAAGGAAGTCTCCAAGATGGGCGAGGAGGCAAAGGTCGCCGTCCGCAACGTCCGCCGTGACGCCATGGATAAGGCCAAGGCCATGAAGAAGGCCGGTGAGCTGACCGAGGACACCCAGAAGACCATGGAAGAGGACGTCCAGAAGCTGACCGACAAGTATGTGAAGAACATCGACGCTGCTGTGGAAGAGAAGCAGAAGGAGATCATGTCCGTCTGATTCCGACTGCAGGCAAAGCAGGGAGGTGCCGTGCGCTGAAAGAAGGTGCGCGGCACTTTTTGCCAGACGAGACGTAGAGGAAGAAGAGCATGGAACATTCAAAGGATTTTGCGAAGGGACTGTCCATCGGCATCATCATGGACGGCAACGGCCGCTGGGCCAAGAGCCGCGGCCTGCCCCGCACCGCCGGCCATAAAAAGGGCGCACAGGTCTTTCAGGACATTGCGGACTACTGCGATGAGCTGGGCGTAGAGTCGGTGTATTTTTACGCATTCTCGACCGAAAACTGGAAGCGTCCCGCCGAAGAGGTAGGCGCAATCATGCGGCTGTTCGGCGAATACCTCATCAAGGGCTTCGACTACGAGAACCGGAACGTCCGCATCTGCTTCATGGGCGACCGCACGGTGCTGGAGCCCAAGCTGCAGGAGCTGATGAACAAGCTGGAGCGGGACTCTGCCTGCAAGACCGGCCTGACCATCAACATCGCCATCAACTACGGCGGACGGCCTGAGATCGTCCGGGCGGCCCAGAGCCTCGCGGCCAGGGCGGTTGCGGGCGAGCTGAAGCCTGAGGACATCACGGAAGAGGCTCTTTCGGCCCAGATGTACACCGCCGGCCAGAAAGACCCCGACTTCATCCTCCGTCCCAGCGGAGAGAAGCGGCTCTCCAACTTCATGCTCTGGCAGGCGGCCTACTCCGAACTGGTGGAAATGGACGTTCTGTGGCCTGATTTCACCCGTGATGACCTCGATGCCGCCATCATGGAGTTCAACCGGCGCTCCCGCCGCTTCGGCGGACTCTGAGAGCAACGACTGATACGCAAGATGCCGCGCAGCGTGCGCGGCCCCCGGAGAGCGCCCGGTATTTCCTCGGGCGCTGACGCTGCAGACCCTGCCAGAGCAGGGGAGCGGCTCCCGGACGAAACAAAGGAGAACATGAAACTATGAAAACACGAATCATCACAGCCGTGGTGGGCCTGATCGTTCTGGCAGGCGTCCTGTTCACCTTCGATACGATGGTGTTCAATCTGGTCATCGCGGCCATCACCCTCATCGCCCTGCATGAAATTTACTCTGCGCTGGGTTTTGAAAAGCAGGACTGGCCGCTGCTGGCTGTTCTGGTGCCCTACACACTGCTCATCATGCTGTCGAGCTACAGCGTCTGCCGGGCGATGGTGATGCCCGCTTCCTTCCTCGTGGTGCTGTTCTATGCCATCTACCTTGTAGTGCGCAACGGCGTTATCAGCTACCAGAAAGCCAGCGGCCTCGCCATGTTTTCGGGCATTGTGATCTTCTGCTTCTACTCGTTCATCCGGCTCAAGGAGATGCTGCCGGTGGAGGAGTATGGCTACGACGCCATCTTCTTCATCCTGCTCATCCTCTGCTTCGCCTGGGGCGGCGATACCTGCGCCTACTTCGCGGGCCGCGCCTTTGGCAAGCATAAGCTCTGCCCGGTGGTCAGCCCCAAAAAGACGGTGGAGGGTGCTATTGGCGGCGTGCTGGGCACGATGGTGTTCGGTGTGCTGGTCACGGTCATCTACTCCATCGCAGCAGACCGGATGGAAGAGTTCACCCGCTCCAACATTGGCGTATCCATGTATGTTATCATTGCGCTGCTGGCCTGTGTGGCTGCGGTGCTGGGCATCTACGGCGACCTGTTCGCCAGCGTGGTCAAGCGCCAGTGCGGCATCAAGGACTACGGCACCATCTTCCCGGGTCACGGCGGCATCCTTGACCGCTTCGACAGCGTGATGTTCATCGCGCCCTTCGTCACCATGGTGGTCATCGCAGCATTCTACAATTAAAATCAGCAGGAGATAGATTCTTTATGGCTAAGAAAATCACGCTGCTGGGCTCTACCGGCTCCATCGGCACCCAGAGTCTCGATGTCATCCGCGCTCAAGGGTATGAGGTGTTCGGCCTGTCGGCTCACAGCCAGATGGATAAAATTTTGCAGCAGATAGAAGAATTCCACCCGAAATACGTCTGCATGACCAGTGAGGCCGGTGCCGAAAAGCTTTCGGCTGCGCTGGCCGGCCGCGCCGATGCACCCAGACTCCTGACCGGCCCCGAGGGCCTGAAGACCCTCGCCGCGATGGACGGCCCGGACGTGGTGCTGAACAGCGTGGTGGGCATCGCGGGCCTCGGAGCAAGCCTTGCCGCCATCGAGAGCGGCCATGACCTGGCCCTCGCCAACAAGGAAAGCCTCGTCACCGGCGGCCATCTCGTCACCCAGGCTGTGGCAAAGCACGGCGTCAAGCTGCTGCCCGTGGACAGTGAGCACTCGGCCATCTTCCAGTGCCTGCAGGATAAGGAGAGCGCCAAGAGCCTGACCAAAATTCTGCTGACGGCCTCCGGAGGCCCCTTCTTCGGCATGAAGACCGAAGAGCTGCGGGGCAAGACCAAGGCCGACGCCCTCAAGCATCCCAACTGGAACATGGGCGCAAAGATCACCATCGACAGCGCCACCCTGATGAATAAGGGCCTCGAGCTCATCGAGGCTGTGTGGCTGTTCGGCCTGCCTCCGGAGAAGATTCAAATCGTCGTCCAGCGCCAGAGCATCGTCCACTCGGCGGTGCAGTACAGCGACAACTCCATCATCGCCCAGCTGGGTGTGCCGGATATGCGTATCCCCATCCAGTATGCGCTGACCTATCCGGCCCGTGTGCCGGGCGTCGTGCCGGAGCTGGACTTCACCACCCTCAAGCTGCTGACCTTCGATGTGGCCGACGAGGAGACGTTCCGCTGCCTCGCCGCCTGCAAGAAGGCCATCCGAAAGGGCGGTCTCGGCCCCTGCGCCGCCAACGGTGCCAACGAGGAGGCCGTCAAGCTCTTCCTCGAGGATAAGATCGGCTTCCTCGACATCGGCCGTCTGGTGGAGGCTGTCGTGGACAGCGACAGCTTCGGCGGCGACTACAGCCTCGCGGATGTGTATGAGTGTGACCGTATGGCCCGCGCATTCGTGAGAGCACATCTGTAATATAGGAGAAATAATGTCAGTTTTCATCACCTTTGCAGCCGCGCTGCTCATCTTCGGCGCAGTCATCGCCATCCACGAGTTCGGCCATTTTGCAGTGGCAAAGCTCTGCGGGGTCCAGGTCAACGAGTTTTCCATTGGCATGGGTCCGACCCTCATCAAGACCTATCGCAAAGGCACGCAGTATACCCTGCGGCTCCTGCCCGTAGGCGGCTTTGTGGCGCTGGAAGGAGAGGAGAGCCCCGAGAGCGAGCAGGCCGAGGGTGGAAGCGGGGACGATGACGGCCCGGACATCCCGCCGGAGGTGCTGGCGCAGCGGACAGGCAAGCCGCTGAACGAGGCGGCTGTCTGGCAGCGGATGCTGGTGATGGCGGCAGGCGCGGTGATGAACTTCGTGCTGGGCTTCGTGGTGCTGCTGCTCCTCATCTCGCTGCGCAGTGAGCCCATCACCAGCAAGGTCATCTATGCCGTGGAGGACAACGCCCTCTGCGGCCAGACCGGCCTGCAGGCCGGCGACGAGATCGTGGCCGTCAACGGGCGGCACTGCTTCGTGGCCAACGATATGCTCTACGAGCTCATGCGCACCGAGAGCTACCGCGCAGACTTCACCGTCCGCCGGGACGGCAAGCTCGTGGAGCTGACGGACGTCCAGTTCGACACCTGGCAGGATGAACAGGGCCAGACCCACATGACACTGGGCTTCACAGTCTACGGCCTCAAAAAAACACCGCTGAACGTCCTGAAAGAGTCGGCCAACAGCGTCATCTACTATGGACGCATCATCTATACCTCGCTGGCTGACCTTCTGCGGGGCCGCGAGAGCATCAACGACCTGTCCGGCCCGGTGGGCATCGTGACCGCCATCGGTCAGGCCGCAAGCTACGGCTGGGAGGATGTGGCTGAGATGCTGGGGCTCATCACCATCAACCTCGGAGTCTTGAATCTGCTGCCGTTCCCGGCGCTGGACGGCGGAAAGATCGTCTTCCTGCTCATCGAGGCAGTCACCGGCCATGCAGTGCCGGAAAAGATCCAGGGCAGCCTGACCGTCGCAGCCTTTGCGTTGCTGTTCGGCCTGATGCTCTTTGCAACGTACAATGACATCGTCCGGCTCGTGACCGGAGCAGTTTGAAAGGGGTAAAACCATGCGGCAGCTGAAACGTGAAGTGAAGATCGGCAATGTGACCATCGGCGGCAAGAATCCCATTGCCGTACAGACCATGCTGAACGTCCCGGTGGAGGACATCGAGGGCAATGTGGCGCAGGCAAAGCGCTGCGAAGCGGCAGGCTGTCAGATCTTGCGCGTGACCTGTCCCAGCGCGGCAGACGCCAAGTGCATCGAGGCTGTCAAGAACGCCGTAAATATCCCCATCGTGGCGGACATCCACTTCGACTACAGGGCTGCCATCGCCTGTGCCGACGTGGGGGTGGATAAGATCCGCATCAACCCGGGCAACATCGGCGACGATGACCGCGTGAAGGCGGTCGTGGATGCCTGCCAGCAGAAAAATATCCCCATCCGCATCGGCGTCAACGGCGGCAGTCTGGAAAAGCACATCCTCGCCAAGTACGGCGCACCTGTGCCGGAAGCGATGGTGGAGAGCGCTCTGTACCATGTCCGTCTGCTGGAAAAGTTCGACTTCAACAACATCGTCATCTCCATCAAGAACTCCAACGTCCCCCGCATGATGGAGGCATACCGTCAGCTCAGCGCTGTGACCGACTACCCGCTCCATGTGGGCGTCACGGAGGCCGGCACTTACCAGATGGGCCTGCTCAAGAGCGGCATGGGCATCGGCGGGATGCTGCTGGAGGGCATCGGCGACACCATCCGTGTCTCGCTGGCCGCTGACCCTGAGAAGGAAGTGGAAGCAGGCTACAATATCCTGCGCGCTGTCGGCTTCCCGGTGGCCGGCCCGGAGGTCATCACCTGCCCGACCTGCGGCCGCACCCAGTACCCCTGCACCGAAATCGCAAATGAGGTGGAGCGCCGGCTCCAGGGCTGCAAAAAGTCCATCAAGGTGGCTGTCATGGGCTGCGTCGTCAACGGCCCCGGCGAGGCCCGTGAGGCTGACATCGGCATTGCCGGCGGCAAGGGCGAGGCAGTGCTGTTCGTCCACGGCGAACCCGTCAGAAAGCTGACGGGGGACAATATCCTCGACCAGTTCATGGAGGAGATCTATAAGCTGTAAGCTCAAGAACGACCTGCTGCCACGCCCTTTTCCGGGGCGCGGCAGTTTGTGCTGTTATCTGATAGAAAAGGAGTACCACTGTGACACCACTTGTTTCCCAGCTATGGCCGCAGTTTATGGCGGACCCGGACTTTGCGGCCTGTTTTGGCCGCGTGGTCGTCGAGCACGCCCAGATGCTGCGGCAGGAGCGGCAGGTCATCTTTACGCTGCGCAGTTCTGCCCCGCTGGACAAGGGGCTGTGCGCCCGGCTGCTGGCCTCGCTGGCACCGGATTACGAGGGCTTCGAGCTCCGCATCAACAATCTTTTCGGCTATGCGACGCTGGATGAAGCCGGTCTGCGGGAGCTGATGGAGGAGATGAAGCGGGACGGTGTCCCCATCAACGGTTTCCTCGACCGCTGCCGCATCACCATCACCGGCCAGAACATCACCATCGGCGTCTGCCACGGCACGAAGTTTTTGCAGGAGATGCAGTTCGAACGCCTGCTGGCGGAGCGTATCGCCGCCCACACCGGCGTAAAGCCCAGAGTGACGCTGGAAAGCAGCGTGGGCGAGGCCGAACAGCGCCAGATGGAAGAAAAGCTCGAGCGGAAAATTGCGCCGCCCGTCGTCAAGTTTGAGAAAAAGAACACTGCTCCCTCCATCAAGGTGGAGGGCCTCGACCTCACGGACAAGCCCGTCACCATCTTCCACGGCAAGATGTTCACCCCGAAAAATCTCACCCCCCTCAAGGATCTGGGCGGCGAGGGCGGCAAGTGCATGATTTGGGGCGACGTCTTCTTCACCGAAGTGAAGGGCAGCTTCCGCAAGATATACACCGTCTCCATCACCGATTACACCGGCTCCATCAACCTGAAGATCCGTGCGCAGGAAGGGGAGGACTGCTCCAAGTGGGAGTCCATCCCCAAGGGTACGACGGTCGTGGTGCGCGGCGACTGCTCCTACGATAAGTACGAGCACGACTATATCGTCTGGCCCTACGACGTCCTCTTTGTCGAGCGCAAAAAGCGAGAGGACAACGCCCCCGTCAAGCGGGTGGAGCTGCATCTGCATACCAAGCTGTCCAGCATGGACGCTTTCTGCGACCCCGGCGGCATCGTCAAGCTGGCCCACCGGATGGGCCACCCGGCCATTGCCATCACCGACCACGGTGTCTGTCAGGGCTACCCCGAGGCCATGCTGGCTGCGGACGCCATCCACAAGACAGACCCGGACTTCAAGCTCATCTACGGCTGTGAGGCCTACTTTGTCGATGACATGATACCCTGCGTCTACGGCGTGAAAGACGAGCCGCTGAACGGTGAGTTCTGCGTCTTCGACACGGAGACGACGGGCCTCGACCCCGGCGTGGAATATCTGACAGAGATCGGCGCGGTCATCGTGCGGAACGGGGAGGTGGTGGAAGAATTTGACACCTTCGTAAAACCCGGAAAGCCCATCACCTCCAAGATCACCGAGCTGACCGGCATCACCAACGAGATGGTAGCCGACGCCCCCAGCGAGGCCGAGGCGCTGAAAGCCTTCCTCGACTTTGTGGATGGCCGCATCCTCGTGGGCCACAACGCCCACTCCTTCGACATCCGGTTCCTCCGCGCCGCCGCCAAGCGGAGCGGCATCGAGTTTGAGCCGACCTATATCGATACCCTGACCATGGCTCAGGCCATGTACCCCGGCCTCCACAACTACAAGCAGGGGACCATCAACAAGCATCTGGAGCTGCCCGCCTACGAGGCACACCGCGCCTGCGAGGACTCTGCCGCACTGGGCCGCATCTTCTGCGTCATGCTGAAAGATCTGGAGGAAAAGCAGGTCACTGCCGTCAGCGGCATCAACACCGGCCTCGGCGGAAACCGCGAGGTGCTGAAAAAGAAGTATTATCACCTCATCATCCTCGTGCGCAGCCAGATGGGCCTGAAAAACCTCTATAAAATCGTCAGCGAGGCCCATGTCAACTACTTCTTCAAGAAGCCCCGCGTCCCCCGCAGCCTTCTGAACAAGTATCGGGACGGCCTTATCCTCACTTCTGCCTGTGAAGCAGGAGAGCTTTACAGGGCGATCGTGGAGGGCCGCTCCTACGAAGAATTGAAGAAAATTGCATCGTACTACGATGTTTTGGAGGTCCAGCCCCTGGGCAACAACGCCTATATGGTGCGGGATGGCAAGGTGGAGAGCGAAGAGGTCATCAAGGACTTCAACCGCACCATCATCAAGCTGGGCGAAGACCTGCACAAGCCCGTCATCGCCACCGGCGACGTCCATTTCACCGAGCCGGAGGACGCCATCTACCGCTCTGTCCTGCAGGCGGGCAACGGCTTCAAGGACGCGGACAACCAGCCGCCCCTGTTCTACCGCACCACCGAGGATATGCTGAACCAGTTCAGCTACCTGCCCAGGGAAAAGGCCTACGAGATCGTCGTGACCAATCCCCGCAAGATAGCGGCCAGCATCGACGGCAACGTCCGCGCCATCCCGCGCGGCACCTACCCGCCCAGCATCGAGGGCGCAGAACAGCAGCTCCGGGATGCGACCTGGGAACACGCGAAGCGGGACTACGGCGACCCTCTGCCCGAGATCGTGGAGAAGCGCCTGCAAAAAGAGCTGGACTCCATCTGCGGCCACGGCTACGCCGTCCTGTACGTCATCGCGGTCAAACTGGTGGCCTATTCCAACGCGGGCGGCTATCAGGTGGGCAGTCGTGGTTCGGTCGGCTCGTCAGCTGTGGCCCACTTCTCCGGCATCTCGGAGGTCAACAGTCTGCCGCCCCACTACCGCTGCCCCAAGTGCAAGTACAGCGAGTTCATCACCGATGGCAGCGTGGATGACGGCTTCGACCTGCCCGACAAGAACTGCCCCCACTGCGGCACCCGGATGCTGGTGGACGGCCACGACATCCCTTTCGAGACCTTCCTTGGTTTCTACGGCGACAAGGAGCCTGATATTGACCTGAACTTCTCGGGCGAATACCAGTCCAACGTCCACCGCTACACGGAAGAGCTGTTCGGCAAGGCCAACGTCTTCAAGGCCGGCACCGTCTCCGGTATTCAGGACAAGACGGCCTACGGTTACGTCAAAAAGTATCTGGACGATCGGGGGAGAACGGTCAACCATGCCGAGGAGAACCGTCTGACGCTGGGCTGTACCGGCGTCAAGCGTACCACCGGCCAGCATCCCGGCGGCATGGTCGTCGTGCCGGACACCTATGAGATCTACGATTTCTGCCCCATCCAGCACCCAGCGGACGATGTGGCGGGCGGTCTGCTGACCACCCACTTCGAGTTCAAATATCTCCACGACACCCTGCTCAAGCTGGACGAGCTGGGCCACGATATGCCCACCTTCTACAAGTATTTCGAGGAGTACACCGGCATCCCCGTGGACAGCATCCCCATGAACGACCCCAAGGTCTACAGCCTGCTCACCAGCCCGGAAGAGCTGGGTGTGACGCCGGAGCAGATCGACAGCCAGACCGGCACCTTCGGCATCCCCGAGATGGGCACCAACTTCGTGCGCGGAATGCTGGTGGAGGCCCGTCCCAAGAATTTCTCCGAGCTGATCCAGATCTCGGGCCTGTCCCACGGCACTGACGTCTGGACCGGCAACGCCGACGAGCTCATCCGCAGCGGCACCTGCACCATCGCGGAGGTCATCGGCTGCCGTGACAGTATCATGCTCTATCTGTTGCGCAAGGGCCTCGAGCCCAAGATGGCCTTTGACATCATGGAGGCTGTCCGTAAGGGCAAGGTGGCCAAGGGCGGCTTTGCGCCCGGCTGGGAAGAGGCCATGCGGGAGCACGAGGTGCCGGACTGGTACATCGAGAGCTGCCGCAAGATAAAATATATGTTCCCGAAAGCCCATGCGGTGGCCTACCTGATGTCGGCCATCCGGCTCATGTGGTTCAAGCTCTACCACCCGCAGGCGTTCTATGCGGTGTACTTCACCGTCCGCGGCGATGACATCGACTATGAAGCCGCTGTGGGCGGTGCGGCGGTGGCCCGCGCCCACATGAACGAGGTGAAGCGCCGCCTCAAGGAAGAAAAGAACGCCAAGGATGAAGATGTACTCGTCTCGCTCCAGCTGGTCAACGAGATGCTGGTGCGTGGCTACGAGTTCCTGCCCATCGAGCTGGGCAAGAGCCGGGGCTCGAAGTATGTGGTGGAGGACGGCAAGGTGCGGCTGCCCTTCTGCTCCCTGAAAGGTCTGGGCGGTGCCGCCGCCGATGCGCTGGAAAACGCCACCCTCCATGGGCAGGAGTACCTCTCCATCGAGGAGCTGCAGCAGGCCTCCGGCGTTGGCAGCAGCATCATCGACCGCCTGCGTCAGGTGGGCGCTCTGGGCGACCTGCCGGAAAGCAGCCAGGTGAGTTTTTTCTGACAAAACTGCATAGGACTTCAACACACACGGTCTGCCGTAAAAGGCGGGCCGTGTGTTTTTTGTTCTCCCGGCGGGGGAAGGGTGTTTTTGCATTTCCGGCCCGGCGAAAAGTAAACAAATAAAATGGCGAAACTTTGTAGATTATTGCTATTGAAAAAGGTATAGGGGGGGGGTAAAATGGTGAAAAGACCTGCGCCGAGTTGGTGCAAAAAGCGGGAACGACACCCCGGGATGCCCGCCATGCGGAGGCGAACGAGGTATCCTTTTTGCTGCGGGACAGGCTTTGAATGCGGAAAACATCACCATTCAGGACTATGCCAAAGTAACTGCTACAGCTCATGATGGCGCGGCCATCGGAAGCGGCAGTCCGCGGAATAGTCTGTTGTATACTCAAGAGAAGAGTGGCGATGCCACAAATATTGTGATCCGTGGCCACGCAACAGTCAATGCAAAGAACGATGGCAAAGGAGCCGCTATTGGCGCTGCCGGAGATGGAAAAGATGCCAGCGCAGAGGTGACCATTGGCACGCCCGGGGCTACAGCAGAGACGGAAGATGTCCATGTCACGGCGATCGGGCACTACGGCTCTGCCATTGGCAATGGCGCAAAAGATACCAAGGTCACCATTCAGGGCCATGTGACCATCCAGACAGCAAGCGACGATAGTAATTCAGTGATTGGAAGTAGCAGAGGAAATGTGGAGGTCAATATAAAGGACAATGCCTCCATCGATCCAGCTCCGAGTGCAGGAATCTCCGCCGATATCGCAGGAGGCTGCGATATCGGCGGCGGGAATCTTCAGGGCAGAGAAGTTGTAGTGAACATTGACGGCGGAAAACACGGAAAAGTTAAGATCGGTGAGAACCATGCAATATTAGGAAGCATCTATGGTGCAATTTCCGGCACCAAGGTCAACATCGGTGACAATGTGCTGCTTAAAATGCTACAATCGGGATGGTCGACGGATGCTAAGTATATCAATGTGAACAATGTCGAGGCTGCGGTAGGCACAAGAAGTGATGACCCCACGGCAAGCGGCCTTGTAAATACCATTGGCGATAATACAGAGCTGTGGTATATCAACAACGGTGATGAACTGCAGAAGATCGTCCATGGCAAGAACCTCTGCAAAAAAAGTCCAAAACAGAACATTACCAAAGAACCCACCTGCACTGAATCGGGCTCTGAAGATTGTACTTGCGACTATGAGACGACGAACGGAGCAGCCCACCCCAGTTGTAACCGCACTTGGACAGATAAGGTTCCTGCTCTGGGCCACCACTGGGTGGACAACGACGACAGCACCCATATCTGTGACAGAGACAATGTGACGACCAAGGCCCATAGCTACGGCGAGTGGGTCGTCGATACCCCGGCCACCTGCACCACGGCAGGCCAAAAGAAGCGTACCTGCACGGAGTGCGGCTACGTCGAGACGCAGGAGATTCCCGCCACCGGCCACCACTGGAAGGACAACGGCAACGGCACCCACACCTGCCCCGACTGCGGTGCCACCGAAGCCCTGCCCTCCGACACCAACAGCGCCCTTGAGCTGCGGGTGGTGGACGCCGAGGGCATGGACCAGCCCTTTACCGTGAGCGAGAACGGCACCCTGCGCACCTACACCGGTGCCTACGACACCGCCACTCTTACCGGTGACCTGGACACCCTGCGCTACCTGCAGGACCACGGCGCACAGACCATCCAGTTCGTCACCAATGGCCAGACCAGCAGCTTTTCCATCAACGACCTGCTGGCACAGGGCAGCGGCAGCGAGGTGTTCTACCTCACCCACCGTGGGGCTGAGGAGCCCACCCTGCTGCTGGTGGAGGCAGACCACAGCGAACTGGTGAAAGACTAACCATCCCCGGAGGCGGAGTTTACCGCAAAGCTCCGCTTGCCTCCTTATTGCAAAAGCCCCCGGCACGTTCCGCATCGTGCCGGGGGCTTTTTTGGTTATAGAGATGACGCTTTCCCTCACCTCTAAGGCTCTCCCTTTGGGAGAGCTGGCGCGCAAGCGCCTGAGAGGGCAAGGATGCTGAGACAAAACAAAAACACAGCGATAAGATGACTCTATCAAAAGCCAATGCTTATCGCTGTGTAGCGGCTCTTTCGTGCCGGGCTTGCCCTCTCCGTCATTGCTTCGCAATGACACCTCTCCCAGAGGGAGAGGCTTTCAGAACGATGAACAGGGAAGAGGTTTACTCCACGCTGATCATATAGTAATAGACCGGCTGACCGCCGCGGATGTGGCTGACCTCAACATGGTTGGGGCATTTTGCCTTGACGATCTCGGTCACCTTCTCGGCATCCTCGTCGGAGACGTCGCAGCCGGAGATGATGGTGACAAAGCTGGAATCCTTCTTGCACATACCGCGGGCCAGACGATAGGTGGCCTTGGTGATGTCACTGGAAGTGGAGACGATCTTGCCGTTCTCCAGGGCCATGATCTCGCCCTTTTTGATGCGCTTGCCGTCGTACTCGCTGTCGCGGGCGGCGTAGGTGATGAGGCCGGTGGAGACCTTATCGGCGGCAGACATCATGTTGATGGTGTTGGCCTCGACGGTAGCGGAGGGGTCGAAGTTCAGCAGAGCGGTGATGCCCATGGGGACGGTGCGGGTGGGCAGAACGACCACCTGACGGTCAGCCAGCTTCTGAGCCTGCTCAGCAGCC
>OMEQ01000293.1_pt1 | contig 39861 bp, 20 predicted proteins | sample 1645451 | NCBI WGS metagenome assembly OMEQ01 (sample SAMEA103958142, study PRJEB25191) | human gut metagenome | biome: human-associated habitat [ENVO:00009003]; feature: intestine environment [ENVO:2100002]; material: feces | place: Germany | collected 2013/2015
TCTTCTGTCAACAAGATTTCAATCGGAGCAGCAGTTTCATCCAATACCTGGACAATAGCAATACTGTCTACTGGGAAAGCTTCACTTCTTCCCCAACGCAATGTTACATAATCCTCACCTATATCTGTTGGTTCAATCGCCTGCAAAAGATTAGGCACTACACGTACCTGCGTCTTTACTTCCTCTTCCTTTGTCGTCCAGTTAGAATCCCCAATTGTTCCATTGGAAACAGCTTTCAAACGCACATAATATCCAGTATCATACAACAAACCTGTAAAAGTATATTTAGTTCCCTCTACCATTTCCGAATATTCGGCTCCTGCTTCAAAGGTAACATCACGGCTTAGTTCAATGACATAAGTTGTGGCATTGGCTATCGGAATCCAAGAAAATGTGAGCGTATTTTCTTTAGATAAATAAGACACAATATTCGGTCGGAACAAACGGGGAGCCTCCATTTCATCTTCCTCACACCCCCACAAACCGATGATGCAAAATGTTATAAGAGGCAATAAATATATAAGTTTTTTCATGATAACCCTAGTTTTTAATTAAATCCATAATAATTCTTCAACAAACCTTGATGACTGGAAAGAGCATCTGTCGGAATCGGTGCAAAGTAACGCACAGGATCAGTTTCCGGATCTACTGTACCGGCATTATTTTCATTTATATACCCATAGAAAGCATAAAGAATACCATCAGCAGGAGCCCAGCCTATACGTGTGCCGCTATCATCTTTTACCTCTTTCAGGAATATAGTGCACATATTGCCTTGTGTATACTCTACAGGGGGATTATCAGGATAAACGGGCAGAGATTGGTCATACGAGTTTATTCCATCTTCTGTATAATATTCAATAACTTGCTCCACCTGGTCGGTCACTCCGGTTCCATTGGCAGGTATCAGTTTATAATAAACCTTTGCCGGATAATCATCAAAAGGTGTACCAGAGATAGGTTGGTCAAAGTCCTTAGTCACTTTTGTATGCGCCACGCGACCTATCGTAATCCAATTATGATAGAGGTTGTAGACAGTCTTTCCGTAGAGATTCCAACGTGCCAAGTCGAAACGGCGTAGCTTTTCTCCTCCAAACTCCCATGCACGTTCGTCTACAATAGCATTAAAGAAATCTTCTTTAGACGTCAGGCTACTGACATAGGCATCCACTTTCTCTGCATAGTCCGCTGAATCAAAAGCACGCATCCGCACTTTCTTCAAAGCAGCCACTGCTTCCGGTGTAGGTCCTCCGTGATTCTCGTTGGCAGCTTCAGCATACATCAGAAGCACATCAGCATAACGCATATAGGAATAATTAATTCCTGTACCCTTATTAGATGTATTTCCCAAAGGCGACTTCATGAAAAGGCGGTTCCACTTGCCACACTTAAACGAATTAAAGCCAAAATTGTCATGCCTCTGCTTGATATTTGATTTCCCGGAATTCTCGTAAGAGAACATTTCGCAAGTGATATTACGGCGCAAGTCTTTACGGTCGAAAGAAAACATATAAGTAGGGCAAAGCTTCAACGCACCCGATGAATATCCCTGAGAAGCATTGGAATAACTTGCATCATTCTCATCCTTCTGGCTACTAATGGCAGTACCGTGGAAATAACCATATTCTCCAGTACCTCCTACTTTCGCAGGCACATCGAAAATTATATCATCGTCGGCAGGTACAATCCAGTTACACTCATCTTCCCATACCTGACGGAAGCTGCGCTTCAAGTCATGTTTGTTTTCAGTAATCACTTTTCCAGCATACTCTTCAGCTATTTCATAATATTCCTGCCAGTCATCGCTACGTTTCATTGAACCGATAGCAAGAGGATTATTCAGATCTGGACGTAAACTATATCCCCCACGTCGTAAAGCAATACGAGCAATAAGTGCTTGACAGAACTCACGGGAAACGGCTTCGGCACCTTTGCCAGACTCACTAGCATAATAAAGGTATGATTCTACCTCGATTAAGTCGTCAATCATCTCGCTCAAGATAATATCGCGATCGGTAGCACCAATCAATAACTCATTTTTATTACCTGCCGGGTTCCTACGATAAGGTACATCCCCCCAATTACTTACTAATTCCAAATAATACATAGCACGCAACACTTTAGCTTCACCATAATAGTGTAATACTTTAGATGGGCGGGTACGATCTGCAGCTTTGAAAAGATCGGACTGTTCAATACCCTGAAGCACATCATTGGCACGGTTTATACCATCATACAAGGCTTTCCATGCCGCATTATAACCATTCATCTGTCCCGTTGCCGGTAAGAAACAATATTCACCGTAATTATCTTTTCTGACTTCACGGAACTCCACATCTGTATTCATCAGAAAATGGGCACTCATATTACCGACCCATCCACCGCTTCCTACCATGGGAACATATATGCCGGTTACGGCAGTTTCCATTTCGGCTTCCGTACCGAAAACATAATCTCTGTCAAACTTGGAAGGAGAGCTCACATCCAGATAATCATCGCAGGAAGTACACAACAACACTGCCGCCATTATACTCATCCATATCTTTTTCATATACAATATTCAATTAAAAGTTAAGATTAATACCCACTGTGTACGTACGGCTACGTGGGGTTACATTATAATCGACACCCGGTGTCAGACCTTTCTGTACGTTTACTTCTGGATCGTACCCGGTATATCCTGTCAACGTGAAGAGATTACTTCCGGAAACGTACACACGGAGTTTCTCCACTTTCAGTTTCCACAACCAGCGTTTGGGTAACGTATAGCCGATAGTCAGTGTACCCAAACGAAGGAAAGAGCCGTCTTCCACGATGTCACTCATTACAATTCCCTGTGTCATCGAATGCCAAGAATAAATGGATGCATTTTGATTCAGTGCAGCCAGTGCCGTAGGATCATTCGCCACATTTACACCTTCGTCGTTAACATAACGGTAACGATTGGCAAGACTCATATCCATTGACAAGTTAGTATTGTTATGGCGCAGATTGGAAGTGAGATAAAACTTGTTGGCATTCAGTACGTCAAAATCATACATAAAATTGAAGAATGCCGTAAAGTCAATAGACTTCCAGTTGCCGGAGAAGCCAAAACCACCAATCATCTTCGGATTTGTATTACCAATCACCGTAAAGTCATCCTCTGTCACCACGTATGAATCAGGATTGTTAGGATCTACCGGTGCCTGTTTCTTAAATTTTACACCTCCCGGTTTGAAAGAGAAACCACCGCTACCGAAACTTGAAGCATTAGCAATACCTGGCTTCAACTTCCATGCATTATTCTCGAAAGTAAAATCGTCTATTGTGTACATGCCATCGTTGACCAATCCATAGATAAGTCCCATGGTTTTTCCTACCTCTAGTTTGTAATTGTAGGTTCCGTACCAGTCACTACCCAATGCCTTCTGCTTCCACTCCGTTTCACCGGAAGCCAGTTTGTCTACCTTATTTTTATTGAAGCTAACATTGAAGTTCAAGTCTAAATTAAAGTTCTTGCTTTTTATGATTGCTCCCGACATCGCAATTTCCACACCTTTATTGGATGTCTGACCTACGTTTGTCAACTGCTCGGAGTAACCAGACGAGTTAGGAATCTTAGAAGGAACTAGCAAATCTTTCGTTGTATTCCAATAAAGGTCAATGGTACCTGTCAGGCGATTATTGAAGAAACCGAAATCCAGACCGAGGTTACGGGTTATAGTTGTTTCCCACTTCAAGTCGGGGTCGTAAAGATACTTAACGTCTCCGAACTCATAGTAGTTATATTCTCCGTTATTAAAAGCCGGAGCACTGTTCCCACTTTTCACGCGATATATGTTTTGCCAAAGGTCATTACCAATACGGTTGTTACCTGCCAAACCAAGACTGGCACGCAGTTTTAAATCAGAAATGAATTTAACCGGCTTCATCCAACTCTCGTTACTAATACGCCAAGCCAATGAACCTGCCGGAAAGTATCCCCATTGCTTGCCCGGAGCAAACTTGGTGGAACCGTCGGCACGGAATGTAAATGTAGCATAGTAACGATTACGATAGTCATAAAGAGCACGTCCGAAGAAAGAAGAGGTGCGTACCGGAGTATCCTTGAAGCTCGTGCTTTGATTGGGGGTTCCCAATGCAAAATTCTCGAGTGCTGCATCTGCCGTAATGGAAATAGGGAAATAACGGGCACTCATTAATGTATTGTCAGTCTGTGAATGGTTGATTTCCTGACCTATCATCAAATTAACACTATGTGCACGCTTGAAGAAATTACGGTAAGTCAATGTGTTTGCCAAACGATATCCTTCTGAATGTGACTTGGTACGCTCAGCCGAAGGCTGGTTATTCATACCCGCTCCACGTGCCGTGCTTGATTTCGGTCCCCAAAAACGTCTGTCTTCCGTATAGTCATTGTTAATACCAAATTCAGAACGGAACTGTAAATGATTTACGATATCCCATACCAAAGCAGCCTGCAAGCTCAACTTATTTTCAATCTTTTTGCGGTAATTCTGTTCGGTATCTTCTGATGGCGTGTAAGTTGAATTAAGCGAATTACCAGCTTCATCCAAATTTTCATCGTCATAGTCATAAGCAAAGTCATTACTCAATCCGTTTGTCGGACGGAAACAAAGGGCATTCTTTACGTTCGTCCCACCGGTTCCCGCACCGTCCACAGTACGATTCATGTAATTGATATTCGTTTCTAGTTTTACCCCTTTGAACAGCTCGTGATTCAACCTCATTCTGATGTTATTACGTGCAAGTCCCGAGCCTATCATCTGTCCCTCATCCTTATTACGGGTAAAACTAATATTAAACTTTGTTTTCTCGCTACCACCGTCAATACTCAAATTATAATATTGAGACAGGGGAGTTCCTCCAAAAATATCTTCTTGCCAATCGTTTGGTTCAATATATTTATAAAGATCAAGATCATCGTAAAAACCAAAGTTTCTATTGAAACCCTTCACTCCGCTTTCACCGTTACGCACCAACTGATATTCATACTCCGCCATCACAAACTCATAATTGTCCATCAAAGGCAGTTTCTTTGCCAAGGTACGTGTCTGCAAGTAACTGTTAAACTGAATAGAAGTCTTTCCCGCTTTCGGACTCTTTGTAGTAATAACAACAACACCATTAGCACCGCGCGCACCATAAATGGCGGTCATGGACGCTTCCTTCAACACATCGACTGTCGCAATGTCCGTCGGCGGAATATTATTGATATTATCCACCGGAAAACCGTCTACTATATATAAAGGTGAATTGTCCTGCGTAATGGAACCACCACCACGTACACGGATATTGACTTCCGCATCCAAAGCACCGTCGGCTGTCGTAATCTGCACACCCGGCATTTTACCCATCAAGGCATCTGTTACGGAAGTAGCGGCTACCTTCGATATGGATTCGGCAGAAACAGAAGCTACAGAACCGGTTATATCACTCCTGCGGATACTTCCGTAACCTGTAACTACGACCTCATCCAATGCCACCGCACTGGGTTTCATCTTTACATCAATCTTACTTCTTTTATTTACTTTGATTTCCTGATTCTCGTAGCCGATGTAGCTCACTACCAATGTACCGTTTTCCGGTGCCTGTATCGTGTAGTTTCCATCGAGATTCGTCACCGTACCTGCCGATGCCCCCTTTACTATAAGGGTTACTCCAATTAGGGGTTCGTTATTCTCATCTACAATCGTCCCCGATACTTTCATCTGTTTTCCGGCCTGACCGTAAACAGAAAGTCCTGTTCCTATTCCAAATAACAACAAGACAACTAATCCCCATCGGGGAAAAGCCCATCTTTCCAAAGAAATAGCTAACTGCTTTTTTTGTCTTCTCATGTTAAACATACTATTATAATTTACAGATTAATTGATTCGTTTATACGAATTAACGATGCTGCAAATGTATGTTCTTCCCATATATACATGGTGTAGATTTTAATAATACAAGTAGATTATTTCCCAAATCTGCATGTTATCAGCGGATTGAAACATTCAACTATCCTTCATCTGCTGATAGTCTGTCGGAGTAATGCCGAATTTCTGCTTAAAACTCTTACTGAAATAATGAGGATCGTTGAATCCAACCATATAGCCGACTTGCGCACAGGTATATTCCCCCGTCCTTATCAGTTCCCCGGCTCTCCTCAACCGCACTTCAAGTATAAACTTGACGGTTGCCATCCCGGTCAAGGCCTTTACCTTGTTGCCGAAAGTAGAACGACTCATCGGGAATTCTTTCACCAAATCATCGACTACTAATGCGCCGTTATCCAGATTAGCTTCTATCAGCCCGACCAGTTTTTCCATAAAGTTACGGTCTTTCAATGTCATTTGCGGTTTTTCTTCTTCCACAGATGCTTCCTCTTGCTCTGCCGCTGCGGCTATTTCAGAGGGTCCGCTATAATACAGCCGACTAAGTTTCTGACGGATAAGAAGCAAATTAGCCACGCGAGCTTTCAGATAAGAAGTGCTGAAAGGCTTCGTTATATAGTCATCCGCCCCATATTCAAGCCCTTCCAATTTGCTTTCGATAGTAGACTTGGCAGTCAGCAATATAATCGGTATATGACTGGTTTCCATACTTTCGCGTATATCTCTTGTCATCTCAATACCATTCTTCTCGGGCATCATCACATCACTGATAATCAAATCAGGCTGAATCTCCACTGCCTTCTCAAAACCGTCCTTACCGTTGGCAGCTTCAAACACATCATAATCTTTCCGGAAAATATCTTTTAGGAAAAAGCGTAACTCATCGTTATCCTCAACAAGAAGTAATTTCCTGCGTTCCTCTTCAACCGGGGAGGCTTCAAGTGGTTCCTGCAAAGCAACCGGTTCCACCTTTTTTTCAGTTCCCTCAGAGGCTTCTTCCTGTCCACCCAGAATAAATTCGGTCTGCTCACTGTAATGAACACGTCCTTTAGGCAAAATAAGAATAAAGCAACTCCCCTCACCTAAAACACTCTGTACCTCAATCTTTCCCTGATGCATAGCTACCAATTCTTTCACCAAAGACAATCCGATACCCGAACTGTTGGACTGACTGGCAACGTCTTCATTACCCAGACTCTCAAAACGCTCGAAAATGGAACCTATTTTTTCTTTGGATATACCAATTCCCTGATCGTGAATTTCAATCGTAATATGCCCCTCCTCTTCTTTAACCACCACACTGATTTTCTTTTGTGAAGGAGTAAACTTGAACGCATTGGAAAGCAAATTAAATAGAATTTTCTCCAGTTTATCCGAATCCGCCCAAAGATGCAGTTTCTGTTCCGGAGCTTCCAAGTGTAAGTCTATCTTTTGTTCTTCAGCCATTTCCGTAAAATTATCCATCACTTTCCTGACAAAAGGAACTAAGTCAATGTCCTGCACCACCATCTTCATCTTATGATTCTGTATCTTACGGAAATCCAGAATTTGATTTACCAGCCTCAACATACGGTCTGTATTTTGTTTGACTACTGAAAGATGCTTCTTTCCATCCTCCGGCAAAGGCACATTCTCCAGTACATATTCCAACGGACCACTGATAAGCGTGAGCGGAGTGCGGAATTCATGAGAAATATCCGTAAAGAACCGAAGTTTTATATCTGCAATCTGTTGTTCCACACGCACTTTATTCTTCAAACGATAAACAACAAAACGGATATGGGAAAGTAACAGGATAATCAACAGAACAGCGATAATATAAAGAACATACGCCAATTCACTCTCCCAAAAAGCGGGTAAAACCACAATTTTCAGTTGACGGGCATTATCCACCCAAATACCATCCCCATTCGTCGATCTTACGTGAAACGTATATTTACCTTTCGGAAGATTATTGTAAGAAGCGGAATGTTGCTTATTGACAATCTGCCATTCTTTGTCGAATCCCTCCAAATAGTAAGCATATTGTATATTTTCGGGATTTCTGTAATCCAGTGCAGCATATTGCAGGGTGAAATTATTTTCATCATGTTCCAGCACCAGCTTGTCCATATCGTCGAGACACACTTTCAATGGAGATTTTCCTCCCACCGGAACCACTTTATTAAATAACAGCAAGTCTGAAAATACAATAGAAGGGATATAAGAACTTTTTCTGATCGAATCAGGATAAAAAGAAAACAGCCCCTGATTACTTCCAAATACAATACGGTTGTCGAAAGTTGTGGCACAAGCACCTTCCTTAAAACGAAGCCGGAAACCGAAGTTATTATCATTGTAAGTTTCAAAGATTTCCTTTTCGGGCATGAACTTGCTCAAACGTTCCTCGGTACTTAACCACAGATGTCCGGCACGGTCTTCCTGAATAGTAAACAAAGCGTCTGATGTAAGTCCGTTCTTTATCGTGTAGTTTTTAAAAGTCGGGACACCGGCGTTGTTAATTGACACTAATTTGTTCAACCCTCCGCCATAAGTGGCGAGATACAGTTCTTTGTTCGAGGCGGCGTAAATCCAATGTATGTCATTACTGCTTAAACAGCCGTCCTCCATCGGGTCTGCCGGGACATGATGAAAAACAATATTTTCAGCATCCGCAAAATTTTCATTAAAATAGACCGCACCGTTGGTAGTTCCTAGCCAGAGATTTCCTTTCTTGTCAGACGCTATGTGACGAACCTTCGGACAGTCGTTGATGGGATAATTCTTCAGTTTGTTACGGTAATTGACAAACTTCGACTGTGGATCGGATGGGTCTATGTAATTAAGCCCTCCGCCAAAAGTAGCCACCCAGATCCGCCCTTCATTATCCTGATGAAGTGAATAAGTATCATTATTACTCAAACTATATATATCCGCCGGATCATGCCGGAATTGAGTGATGGAATAGACATCTCCCTGCTTCTTCAGTCTGAATACTCCATCTCCTTTCGTCGCTATCCAAATATCATTTTGTTTATCCTGCATGATAGCATAGGCGGACACTTCCAGATGAGGACCATTCTGCACAATCCGTCCCTCCTTCGTCAAATAACCGAGAGGCTCCAAACCGTCATTGAACACACGGATATATCTGTTCCTAAAGCCTACCCATAATTTGTGCTCCTTATCTTCAAGAATGGAACGCACATCATTGTCCAACGTTCTGGAATTGCTACCGGAAAGCGCCCGATTAAAATAGAACTTGCTCTCCAGAAAAGTCACTCTCTCCAGTCCTTTCGAGTGCGAACAGAACCACAGGTTCCCCTGCCGATCGAAGAATATAGAATGAAGTTTATTGGAATATTTCTGACCAGGAGCATTGGGACGGTTATAAAACGGCACGAAACGATTATCCTTCCTGTCAAAGTAAGAAAAGCCGCCTCCATAAGGAGAAACCCATTCGTTTCCGTTTACATCTTCAATGATAGGTTGGGTGCGGGTTGCCACCCCGTTCTCCGTCTCAATCAGTTGATAGAAAAGCCGCCGTTCCGGCAAACTAAAATAACAAACCGCTCCAAACTGTTCGACTTCAAACCAGACTTCCTTTTTCTTCTGATGAAAATAGGTTGAGAGTATCCTGTTTTCAGGATAATTACTGCAATTCTTCCGGTTATAAAGTGCCATATTCTGACTGACAACATCATATATCACAAATCCCGCCTTTTCAGAAGTAAACAATAACTCGTTACTCGAAAGAGAATCAATAGCTATGACCCTATCCTGTAACGGTAATTTAGTAAAGACAAAACTCCGGTCACTTTTCTGATACCGCACAATCTCTCCTTTATTCGAACCGAACAATATTTCATTCTCCCGCTCCAAAAGAGAATAAAAAGAGAAATCAGTTTCCACCATATAAGAAATAGGCATATCTTCACCAACTCTAAGACAGGAAATACCATTATTGGTAAGTAACCAAGTATTCTTTTTCCTATCCAGGCAGACTTTATTCACTTTCTGCTTAGGGAGGTAAGATCTGATAGAAAGTTGATGCGTTTTGGGGTCTGTAAGTACCTGCATGACTCCTTGTTCTTCTGTGACAAGCCATATCTCGCCATTGTCGAATAGTTCGAATGAAACAATGTTAAGGTCTTTTTCCGCTCCCACAGCAGGAACCTGACAGGCTGTTTCCATGCGCGGGTCAAAACGAGATATCCGCAATTCTCCGGTAAGCATCCAGATATAGCCGTACTTATCTTCCTTCATCTGCTTCACATTGTTGCTGGAAAGATAAATTTGATTTCCTTTTGCCTTCTTAAATGTTTTGAATGTTTGTCCGTCAAACCGGTTAATACCATCATAAGTGCTGAACCACATCATACCTTTGTGATCCTGCAAAATGCTGGTAACCGAATTTTGTGATATTCCGCTTTCGGGTCCATAATGCTTCATAAAGACTTTGGGTTGTGCAAATCCTTGTGTTAACAGCCCTGCCACTACCAACAGAAATAATAGATAAAATCTGGTTTTCATAGCTCCAAAGTTATAGTATAATACGCAAAAATAAGAATTTCCATTAAAAAACAACTATCGGAAAGCAGAATAAAGCCAACTGATTCTACTTAGAAAGAGTTGACTTTATCACGGACTGTAAACATACAATCCTAATTCAAGTGATTATTTCGTCACCAATATTTTATTTGGTTACAAGCTGCCCGTTGATAAAAAGATTTTCAAAATTCACATCTTTCGCTCCCTTTACACTGACAGGAGATTTGCTTACTTGTTCGAATTTACTGTTCGTCACATGGATGTTTTCAATATTCGTGCGGTCATCATAGCCTACGATAAGCACTCCATAATCACTTTTGCCACTTGTGATGCGATCCATAAAAACATTACGCACCACAGGCGGAAAACTCCGGTCACATTTCTCCCGATTTTCATATTGAAGATTGATTTTAAGAATTGCCTCCTTACATTCACCGACTTCCACATTACGGACAAAAATATTTTCTATCACTCCGCCCCGGCAACTATTTGTCTTGATGCGAATCACACGATCCAAATTCGGACTGTCCATCCGGCAATTCTCCACAAACAGATTTTTATAACCACCCGAGATTTCACTGCCTACCACCACTCCACCGTGACCGTCTTTCATTTCACAGTTTCTCACAATCACGTTTTCACTGGGCACATTCCATTTACGTCCATCCATATTGCGACCGCTTTTGATAGCAATACAATCGTCCCCCGTATCAAACAGACAATTCTCAATCAGCACATTCTTGCTTGATTCCGGATCACATCCGTCACTGTTGGGACCATGACTATATATCTTCACTCCACGTACAATCAAACTTTCGCAAAATAGTGGGTGAATCACCCAGAAAGGAGAATTACGCAAAGTCACATCTTCTATCAGAACCGTATTGCAATGATAGAAATTTATCAACTGGGGACGTAGACCGTCTTCCAGTGTCATCTGTCTTTTATCCACCGGAGTAAATGTTTCCGCATACATTCCGAGTTTGTCACGACCGCCGTTCTTTGCAGCAATCATTCCCTCTTTCCAACCGAACCTGTCAGAATTTCCACACATGAACCACCAAGTCTCATTGCTTCCTTGTCCGTCAATTGTTCCTTTTCCGGTAATTGCAAGGTTGGTTTCGCCATAAGCATAAATCAAAGGACGCAGATTATAGCAATCAAGACCTTCCCATCGAGTCAGTACTGTAGGTGTATAGAGGTATTTTTCTGTCGAGAATTTCAGGCAGGCTCCCTCTTCCAAATACAAGTTTACATTGCTTTTCATCGTAATGGGCCCCGCGTAGAATGTGCCGGAAGGAACTAGAACGCGTCCTCCGCCAGCCTGGTTACAAGCCAGAATCGCCTGATTAATCGCCTCATGGCACAAGTCTTTTTTACTTCCTTCCTTTGCACCGAAATCCCTGATATTGAAAGTCCGCTGCGGGAAAGAAGTTTTCTTTATCTGTTTTTCGATATTACCACATTCGTTCCATGCCTGTTCCATTGTTTGAGCGTTCAATTGCAATGAATTAAATACAACAAAGAGACATAAACTGCAGCAAATTAAATTCCATTTTATCTTCATTCTTTTTTGTTTTTATATAGTGGAAAATTCAAAGGATAGGTTAAGGCATCGGCTGCAGTCCTTCCCATTTCACATTCCAGTTACCATCTTTCGGGAATCCCGGATTCGGAGTATTACAGCCATCCCAACCGGCACACATCATAGCAATTGCTGTTAGCAAACCACCATTTCCCGGCAAGTAAAGACGCAAGCGCTCATCCTGATAGTTATGTCCGTTTATCAGGTAAGTATTCGTGCGCTTATCCATCAACAATGCGCCGATTGCCTTTTCAGGTTCACCCAGACGGGCTGCGTTCATTGCTGTCATCGGGTAGTCCCATCCCCAGGTATGATTCCAGTTCCAGTTATCCCATATCCAATGTAGTGTATTCTTCATCACATTCTCATTCGCCAGTCTTGATGCGGGAAGAATACCCCATGCTCCCAATACTGCCGGATGATCGGATATATAGCGGTCATTTGTGTAAGTATCGGGTGCACTCTCGGCAGCAAGATATAGACTGTCTTTCGAAGCCAGTGGAGAAATCTTCTCAATCAGCGTATCCCATTCCGGTTTCCGCCCTTCTCCCGAACGTTCGCGCCATTCCTGCGCCATCTTCATGGCACAATGCCAATAAGAAAGTTCAAAAGGAGAATTAAAAGTGTCCGGTATGCGAAGCGTTTCCTGCGCCGGAATAAGACCTTTCAGAATATAGCGATCGTTCGCCTCATCGTAGGTAGCAAACGAATACATAAATTCGGCTGTCTCCTGTACCAGTTTATTATATTTGCGGATCACTTCCGGTGACGGATTGGCACGATAAAGTAATTCAGCCAGATAAATGAAATGAGGTTGTTGCCAAATAAGGAAAGAACCAATGCTGGAAGGAGCCTCCATACCGGAAGGGTCTGTCATCTTCATCCAACGGACTCCCTTGAATCCCTGACGTTCTGCTATTTCTTTAGCAACAGGGTACACATTTTCATACCATCCCAGTGTACGGTCCAGTAATTCCGGATGACCCCATAAAGCAAAGTGCGCCTGATGCCACCAAATCATTTCGAGGTGAAACTTACCGTACCAAGAGTTATAAGTCAAGCCTGTTTCTTGTGGCGGTGTAGTACCCGCACATTGGATAGCCATTAAATATTGCGACAATACAATCCTACGTTCCAATTCACCGGCACGCGGATCTTTACAAGCGGAGAAATCAACAGCGGCTCCTTTCTTCCAAAAAGACTCCCAATGAGAAGTTACTTCCGTCATCTGTTGCGAGATAGCCGGATGCGAACCATTTCCCATTTCTTCCGTGAAAGAGCAGGTGAATACCACGGTATCTTCCTGTGGTTCCAATACAAAATAATTTTTCGCCTTTTCTCTGAAATCCGCTTTCCCTTCCCATTCAATAGCTATATAGTAAGTTGTCGAGTCAATCTTACGCTCCAAAGTTACCGACTGGGAAGACTGCTTCACAATAGCGGTAGAGTGAAGATCATTTTTTGACCAGTCACAACCATCACCTCCCCATTCGCCTGTAGGATAAGGGAAGCGGAATTTAATTCCAGGTCTTAGCGAAGAAGATACTTTAGCTATAATTTTGTCCTTGTCCGGATGGCAGGCCGTTTCAACATCTACTGATTGACGATTCAACAGAAAATGGCTCTTTATAATCCCTTTCCACATGTCAAGCTGCTGGTTTATTTCTTGCAAATCAGAAGGACGTACCGTCTCCGGCAATTCCAAGCCTACCATTCCCAAATGCAGGCGATGTGGATTGGCACGAAACCAGTTTATAGCATCACTCTGACGGCCTTTGCCTTTTGCCTGTGTAGCATAAAGCTCTTTGTGACCACGTCCGAAGTCGTACTCCTCCAATGTTTCCTTATGTTTGTATCCTTCTGTATTTACAAAGCTATGCCATCCCCATTGTGCCTGTGTACCCAAAGGTATTCCTTTTTCATATATCTCCGGAAATGTCTGTAATCCGGTAGCGTCTACAGTCATGGCAAATTCCCCGTTACCTACGGATAAAGATGACAGAGAATCAAATGCCGTGACATGCGGATTGTTGCGCATGACCAGTGACTCACGGTCAATGGGTGTCTGTTTCTCTGCTCCACAAGCCGTCACGAATAAAATGCAGAGACTATAAAAGCAATTTCTCATTTTCATGGTTATGATTTTGTATTTAGTTAATGTATTTCTCATATTCCAGGCTGGCAAGAATGAATGGACCTACCCCCTTCGCATCATTATCTTTCTTTTTCTCATTGATATAATAATCGTAATCACCCATCCGATAATTCTTGCTTCCTCCCAAACCTGCTACTTCACATATCTGTGTGAGCGTGACAAGTCCTTTATCATCTACCTGAATCAAATGTTCAAGAATACCTTTGTATCCCTTCACTCCTACTTTCATCAAAGAGGAAGGTAAATATCCCTTTTGGACACCTTTCATCAAGGCATAAGCATACATGGCAGAAGCGGAAGCTTCGAGATAATTCCCTTCATCCCCGCTACGGTCTACTACCTGATACCAAAGTCCGGTACGTTTATCCTGATATTTTTCTATCTGGGTAGCGACATGATTTAAAATAACAAGCAGGGAGTCACGGCCCGGTTCACTCACCGGAATATAATCCAGTACATCAACCAATGCCATCGCATACCATCCCATTGCCCGTCCCCAGCAATGCGCCGACTGCCCTGTCACCGGATCCGCCCATTTTTGTTGTCGACTTTCATCCCAAGCATGTTTGTACAAACCAGTAGCCGGATCATAAGTATGACGTGCAACCACCTTAAACTGGCGTATTACATCTTGGTAATCATCGACACGGCTATTACGCATTGCATATTCTGCATAGAAAGGAGAGCCCATATAGATACCGTCCAGCCACATCTGGTGCGGATATATTTTCTTATGCCAGAAGCCTCCTTCTTTGGTACGCGGCTGTGTGTCCAACTGGCTGCGCAGCAGTTTCAAAGCTCTTTCGTACTTACGATTTTTCGTATATTGATATACAGCATACAGCATTTTTCCGGAATAAACCTGATCTATGTTATAATCAGACAAGCGATAGGTATGAATATTCCCATTTTCCTGTACCACTGTATCAGCATAACTAACTACATATTCACGGAAACGTTCATTTCCATAACGTTCATATACTTTCCAGATAGCGCCCAGTTCCAACCCGACACAATAACTCCATTTTAATTTCGTAGAGAAATCAACTTGCCATGATTCCGGATTACGAACCATTTCCGATTCCACCATCCTCACAGACCAGGGTTGATTCTTATCAACCAACTGACGTGCAAACACCGATTGCCCCACACAACCCAGTATCGTACATACAACTATGCCGTATATTATTTTATTCATTCTCTTCCAATAAAACAGTTTACTGAATTTTCCGTCCATTTACAATCACTTTTTAGCACCATCCGTTTGTACAAACTTATACTCTCCTGTCTTCACGTCAATAGTCCAAGGTCTGGGCTCGGGTACCCACAATTTTCCTTCTCCAATTTCAACCGGCATCCATAGATAACGTGAATCCCATTGTGAAGAAGGTTTCCATATATCAGCCATGAATATGACAGTGGTACTTTTCTTTCCTTCCACTTTCAAAAGTAATGTAGATTGCGAACCATACGTGTTGGTAGCAGGCGGAGCAATATCAACAAACTCGCTCCAAGGACCAGATAAGGAAGGTGCTGTAGCCACTTTATTAGGATTAGGACGCCAAGCTGTCAGACCGGAACCGATGGCATAATATAGTCCTTTATAATGTACAATCGCTCCTCCTTCCAGACGTGACTGAATAAATGTCACCGCCTTTTCCACTTCCATATAATCATCCGATAACTTTGCTATATAAAACCCTTTCTCCGGTCGACACTCGAATATCAGATAAGCACTTCCGTCATCATCAATAAATTGCCCGATATCCCGGCTTTCTTTGCCCAATGGACGGAACAGCTTCACAAATGTAAAAGGACCGGTAGGCTTATCACTAACAGCAACACCTACTTTTGCATAATTGTATCCTTTAGTCGTTCCTTCCAAAGTACCGTCAATATGCATATACATCACAAACTTCTTTGTCTTTTCATTATAAAAGACTTTGGGTCTTTCCAATACCCATTTTTTGTTTTCTACTGCATCTGTCAATACAGGATCAGGCTTTGACATTTTTAAAACATCACCTTCTGATTTCCAGTTTATCAAGTCTTTTGAAGAATAGCAACTCACATAGCGATAATCATCCAATTCCACACCTTTCCTGCGTTGCTCACCATACCAATAATAGGTCTTTCCATATTTAATAATTCCGCCGCCATGAGCTTGAATATGATTTCCACCCGTATCAGGCCACACCTCACCGGGATAAATAACAGATTGTTTTTGTCCGTATGCCACAAGTGAGATAAGGGCAAATACAAGTGTCACCATTCTTTGTTTCTTTAATAAATGCATAATATGTCGATTTTTAAGTTATTAAATTAGCTCCAGATAAAAATGATGAAGAAGATTATTTGTGTACAACCAAACTTTTGTTTCTTCAAGTTACAAAAGTAGGCGATGAAGAAATGAAAGGCGTGTACTTTTTCTTAAAACAGGGGTGTTTATTCGCAATGTTACATATTATACATACAGAAAAACACACTAAACTCTTTTTATTGTACCCATTTATTAAATTGTATCATTAAAACTGCTACTTTTGTAGACAAAGAAAAAACTGATTCGAATCATTCATCCTCAAACGAATTTAAACAGCAGATATGAGTCCAGCCGTTATATCTATTACTATTGTGGCATACTTTATCATCCTGTTCACTATCTCTTATATAGCAGGACGCAAAGCTGACAATGAAGGATTCTTCGTAGGAAACCGTAAATCAGCCTGGTATATCGTTGCCTTTGCCATGATCGGTTCCACCATTTCCGGAGTCACCTTCGTTTCCGTTCCGGGTATGGTACAGGCAAGTAGCTTTTCTTACCTGCAGATGGTGCTGGGATTCATAGTAGGACAAATTATCATTGCATTTGTACTCGTTCCTCTCTTTTATCGTATGAACCTGGTTTCCATTTATGAATATCTGGAGAACAGGTTCGGAAGCTCCTCCTACAAGACGGGAGCATGGTTCTTTTTTATTTCAAAGATGTTAGGGGCAGCCGTCCGGCTCTTTCTCGTATGCCTGACATTGCAGTTTCTTATCTTCGATCCTTTCCATCTCCCATTCCTGTTGAACGTGATCCTTACGGTATTTATCGTATGGCTTTACACTTTCCGCGGTGGAGTGAAATCATTGATATGGACGGATGTTCTAAAAACATTCTGCCTGGTAGTGTCGGTTGTACTTTGCATCTATTATATTGCTTCCAGCCTGCATCTGAATTTCAGCGGTCTGGTTAGTACGATTTCAGATAGTGACTTTTCCAAGACATTCTTTTTTGACGATGTTAATGACAAACGATATTTCTTCAAGCAATTCTTGGCAGGTGTATTCACCGTTATTGCCATGAACGGGCTCGACCAGGATATGATGCAACGCAATCTTAGTTGCAAGAATTTCCGAGATTCTCAAAAGAATATGATTACAAGCGGTATCTCACAATTCTTTGTCATTCTGCTTTTTCTGATGCTGGGAGTACTGTTATATACGTTTACAGCACAGCAAGGCATTGGGAATCCGGAAAAAAGCGACGAGTTGTTTCCGATGATTGCTACCGGAAATTATTTTCCCGGCATAGTCGGAATATTATTCATTATCGGACTGATAGCCTCCGCCTATTCTGCAGCGGGTTCTGCCTTGACGGCACTGACCACTTCTTTTACTGTAGATATTTTACATGCACAGAAAAAAGGAGAGGCGGCACTTAGCCAAATACGCAAACAAGTACATATCGGTATGGCAGTTGTGATGGGGGCAGTCATTTTTGTATTCAATTTGCTGAACAACACCAGTGTGATTGATGCGATTTACACATTGGCCAGTTATACGTATGGTCCTATCTTAGGGTTGTTCGCTTTCGGCATCTTCACCAAGAAACAAGTTTATGATAAATATATTCCGTTGGTAGCTATCGCTTCTCCTATTCTTTGCTATATCCTGCAACGAAATTCGGAAGCATGGTTCAACGGTTACCAAATTAGTTACGAGCTGCTATTATTTAACGCTGCATTTACTTTCATCGGACTTTGTTTCCTCATTCGAAAGAAATCAACGATGGACAATACGACAGTTCTTTAATATTAAGATGAAGATGAAGATGAAGAAGAAAATTAATTGCTTCATACCTTTCGGCACCCCGGAAGATACCATGCAGACAGTAAAGGAACTACAAGTGTCAGAGCTAGTAAATAAGATCTATTTATTAGGTTCGGAGCCCGGTAAGAAAGCTCTTCCGGGTTGTGAATATCTCTCTGTTAAAGGGTTCTATTCCACAGACACAATGAAAACAATTGCAGCCAATGCCAATACGGAATATACTCTGTTCTACTTGAAACAAACTCCATTAAAACTGGGACTGTATGCCTTGGAACGCATGGTGCAAATCATGGAGAACGATAAAAAGAATGGAATAGTTTATGCCGACCACTATCAGCTGATTAACGGAGAACTTAAACAAGCACCTGTCATTGACTACCAATTAGGAAGCGTCCGGGATGATTTCGATTTCGGTTCCATGCTTCTATTCAGTTCTTCTGCCTTCACTAAAATAGCAGATGCTTTGCGTGAAGAGTACAAATACGCAGGACTATATGCTATGCGTCTATTCATCTCTTACAAATATTCAATTGTGCACATCAATGAATATCTATACACCGAAATTGAAACAGATATCAGAAAAAGCGGAGAGAAACAATTCGACTATGTAAACCCCAAAAATCGGGAAGTACAAATTGAAATGGAAGCTGCCTGCACCGAATACCTGAAATGTATTGATGCTTATTTCATGCCTACTTCTTCACGGCCTGTAAATCTTCACAGCGAAAACTTTGAATTCGAGGCATCTGTCATCATCCCTGTACGCAATCGTGCTCATACAATCCGCGATGCTGTCAATTCGGCTTTAAACCAATGGACCACTTTCTCTTTTAACATTATTGTTATCGACAATCATTCCACCGATGGAACGACGGAAATTCTCCAGGAACTAAGTAGCGATAAAAGATTGATCCATATCATCCCCCAAGAAAATGATTTAGGTATAGGAGGGTGCTGGAACAAGGGTATATGTCACGAAAAATGCGGAAAGTTCGCTATACAGTTAGATAGCGACGATTTATATAAAGATGAATCCACTTTACAGAAAATCGTAGACACCTTTTATAAGGAAAGCTGCGCAATGGTCATAGGTACCTATCTAATGACCGACTTCCAACTGAACGAAATCCCCCCCGGTATCATTGACCACAAAGAGTGGACACCGGAAAATGGAAAGAACAACGCTCTACGTATCAATGGTTTGGGTGCTCCACGAGCTTTCTACACTCCTATTCTTCGTGATATCAAATTGCCGAATACCAGCTATGGTGAAGATTACGCCATAGGATTACGAATCTCACGGGAGTATAAGATCGGACGTATCTATGATGTAATATACCTCTGTCGCCGTTGGGAAGGTAACTCTGACGCCGCATTAAGCACAGAAAAAGTCAATCGGAACAACTTCTACAAAGACCGAATCCGCACATGGGAAATTAAGGGCAGAATCCAGATGCATACTATCGATGAAGAGTTTCAAGAACTTGTAGAGGAAATGATAGAAAACCAAAAAGAAAACTGGGAACTTGCGAAAAGAAACTATGAAGCGTTGGAAGAAAATCTGGAAAAGAAAAAAGTATTGAAACTGAAGGAAGAAGATAGAGAGATGAAAGTTAGAATTTTCCCGAATCCTCAACGCATCCTCTCGACCATGGCAAAAACAGATAGTCGTTCTATCCAAGAAAGGCCTTGTTTCTTATGCGAGAAAAACCGCCCCGCAGAGCAAACATATCTACCATTCGGACATTATGAGGTATGCCTCAACCCCTACCCCATTTTTCAACGTCACTTGACAATCATCGACAAGGAACACACTCCACAAAGCATGAAAGGACGTTTTGAAGATATGCTTCACTTAGCTGAAAACCTGGACGAGTTCTATATACTCTATAACGGACCGGAGTGCGGTGCTTCTGCCCCTGACCACATGCATTTCCAGGCAGCAGGAAAAGAAGAAGAACTGACTAACCCTTTTGCGCTGAATTTCTTGAAGAGTATATTAGAAAAAGGAAACGGTGTAACAACTTATGTAGACAATGTATTCACAACTTGCATAGGTATGACATCAGGTCTGAAAGTTGACTTAATGCAACAATTTGAAAAGGTCTACAAAAATCTTTCCGTCATTTATTCGGATAAGGAACCTTTAATCAACATGATAACTTGGTATGGTCTCGATAAAATAAGCCATTTCGGAGGTGACGAAATAGAAGTATGGAATTGCATCATTTTCCTACGCTCAAAACATCGTCCCGATTGCTATTATACCCCAAATGAAAAAGGACTATTAATAAGTCCGGCTGTTGCAGAAATGGGTGGCATATTCCCGATTGTCAGAGAAGAAGACATGGATAAATTAAACGCCCAACAACTCACAGAGATTTACAAGGAGATAAGTTTATCTCCCCAACAGTTAAATACTTTATGCGATCAATTATTCAAGAAGAAATAGTAATAAAATAGCATGCAAGTCCCTCTAATAAGTGTTGGTATCCTTTCCGGGAAAGAGATTGAATTCTCTTTCCCTATAAAATTTAGTTCTTCCGACGGAACAGAAAGCTCCGGTATGCAAAAGGCTATTTACCGGGAGGGGAAGATTCATTGGCAAGGGAAAGAATATAATGAATTATCTTTCACTCCCCAACAAGGTGCACCTGCTTTCTTTGAACTGAAAGATGTGACCATCGGAATCAACTTCCATTGGGAACGCAAAGAAGTCCAGAAATTCAAAGGGGAGTTAAAGATCATCATCGAAGGGGAACAACTTACTGCTATCAATATTATTTCCATTGAAGAATATCTTACCAGTGTCATTTCATCAGAGATGAGCGCAACAGCTTCTTTAGAACTACTAAAGGCACATGCTGTTATTTCCCGAAGTTGGCTGTTGAATAAGTGTAAGACAGAGAGTAGAAAACAGGAAATGAAGAACGAGAAAACAGGAAAGTCTATACAGAAGGATAGCGCAACCTGTTCTCCATCTTTCGTTTCGGATTCTCAATTTATCAAATGGTATAACCACGAAGCGCACAAAAACTTTGACGTATGCGCAGACGATCACTGCCAACGGTATCAAGGAATCACACGTGCCTCAACACCACAAGCTATCGAAGCAGTCACTGCTACCCGGGGCGAAGTATTGATGTATGCAGGAACGATTTGTGATGCCCGTTTCTCTAAATGTTGCGGCGGGGCTTTTGAAGAGTTCCAGAATTGTTGGGAAAACGTAAAGCACCCCTATCTCATCGGTCAACGGGATTGTAAGATCGAAGACCAACTACCCGATTTGACAATAGAGACAGAGGCTGATAAATGGATTCGTACTTCTCCTGTCGCATTCTGCCACACGCAGAACAAAAAGATCCTAAGCCAGGTTTTAAACAACTATGACCAGGAAACGACAGACTTCTATCGTTGGAAAGTCTGCTACTCCCAACAAGAACTTTCAACCCTGATTCATCAACGTTCAGGAATTGATTTCGGGCAAATTCTGGATTTAACTCCTATAGAACGGGGAACGTCGGGACGCCTTGTCCGATTAAAGATTGTAGGAACCTTGCGGACACTTATTATCGGAAAAGAGCTGGAAATACGTCGTACCCTATCTACTTCCCATCTTTACAGTTCCGCCTTCGTAATAGACAAGGAATATGAAGAAAAGGGACATAAAAAAGATAAAATTCCTTCACGATTCATCCTTACCGGAGCCGGATGGGGACATGGAGTAGGACTTTGTCAGATTGGTGCTGCCGTAATGGGAGAGCAAGGTTATAAGTATGAAGAAATACTGTCGCACTATTACCCCGGCAGTACGCTCGAAAAACAATATCAATAAAAAAAAGAACAATGCCATGACAACACCCACTATAAAAAGAAATCCCTGGAGCTGGATACCAACCCTCTACTTCGCAGAAGGGCTGCCCTATGTAGCGGTAATGACGATTGCTGTTATCATGTACAAGCGTTTGGGATTATCCAATACGGAAATAGCTTTATACACTTCCTGGCTCTATCTTCCCTGGACTATCAAACCTCTATGGAGTCCATTCGTCGATCTGGTGAAAACAAAACGGGCTTGGATTATTGCCATGCAAGGTTTCATCGCCGCCGGATTTGCAGGGATAGCCTTCTTTATCCCAACTGCACATTATGTACAGTTGACTCTTGCTTTTTTCTGGTTGCTAGCCTTCAGCTCCGCTACACATGACATCGCTGCAGATGGTTTCTATATGCTCGGACTCAATAATAAGGAACAATCTTTCTTTGTCGGTATCCGGAATACCTTCTATCGGCTTGCCAACATTTTCGGGCAGGGAATTCTTGTCATGCTGGCAGGATGGTTGGAAACATCACAAAACAATATTCCCTTGGCATGGAGTATTACATTCTACCTTCTTGCAGGATTGTTTCTTGCTCTTACTATCTATCATCGTCTGATTCTCCCCCATCCTGATTCGGACATTAAACGTCCCGGACTCACACCGGGTAAATTGTTGGGAGATTTTCTTCTGACCTTTGTCACCTTCTTCAAGAAAAAGAACCTGGGTCTCATGTTCTTTTTCCTTCTCACTTACCGGTTGGGAGAATCACAGTTAGCCAAAATAGCTTCTCCTTTCCTGCTCGATGCTACCGATAAAGGTGGGCTAGCTTTATCTACCGCAACTGTCGGAATGATCTATGGAACTATAGGCGTCATAGCTTTATTAGTTGGCGGAATCATCAGTGGTTTCCTCGTTTCCCGCGACGGATTCAGAAAATGGATATTACCTATGGCGTTAGCTATCAACCTTCCTGATCTATTATATGTATGGATGGCTGCCGCCACTCCGGATAATCCTATATTTATAGCCATTTGCGTAGCTATCGAACAACTGGGCTATGGTTTCGGCTTTACCGCTTATATGCTATATCTGATTTATATTGCGGAAGGCGAACACAAAACGGCGCACTATGCTATCGGAACCGGCTTTATGGCACTTGGTATGATGCTTCCGGGGATGCCTGCAGGATGGATACAGGAGCATCTCGGATACACCAACTTCTTTATTTGGGTTTGTATTTGTACCCTACCCGGTATCGTCGCCTCATTAATGATCCGCAACCGACTGGAAGATTCTTTCGGAAAGAAACAATAAACTTACTTATTAACTTAACACATTAAAAAGTGACAGTCATGAATACAACAAGTAACAAACGCCTTTTGGCACTCGATGTAATGCGAGGCATTACTATCGCAGGAATGATTCTGGTTAATAATCCGGACTCTTGGGGACATGCATACGCTCCCCTAAAACATGCCCAATGGAACGGTCTTACCCCCACAGACCTGGTTTTCCCTTTCTTCATGTTTATCATGGGAATCTCCACCTACATCTCACTTAAAAAGTATAACTTTACATTCAGTACTCCGGCTGCCCTGAAAATAATCAAAAGAACCATTGTTATTTTCCTTATCGGAATAGCCCTCAACTGGTTTGCCTTACTGTGTTACACCCACAATCCTCTCCCATTTGAGCAAATTCGCATCTTGGGAGTCATGCAGCGTCTTGCGCTCTGCTATGGTGCTTCAGCACTTATTGCCTTGCTATTGAAACACAAGTATATACCTTATCTGATTGTGGTATTATTAGTAGGTTATTTCATTATTCTCATTACCGGTAATGGTTTTGCCTACAACGAAACGAATATTCTTTCCATCGTCGACCGCAGCATCTTGGGAGACGCTCATATGTATCAAGACAACCACATCGACCCGGAAGGACTTCTTAGCACTATTCCTTCTATCGCACATGTATTGATCGGATTTTGCGTCGGCAAACTACTCATGGAAGTAAAAGATATACATGAAAAATTGGAACGGCTTTTCCTTATCGGTACTATCCTGACTTTTGCAGGTTTCCTATTTAGCTATGGTTGCCCATTCAACAAAAAGATATGGTCGCCCACCTTTGTGCTGGTCACTTGCGGATTAGGCTCCAGCCTATTAGCTTTACTCGTCTGGATTATCGATATCAAAGGATGTAAAAAATGGAGCCGTTTCTTTGAATCTTTCGGAGTGAATCCTCTCTTTATTTATGTAATGGCAGGTGTCATCGCCGTTTTGGTAGGCGCTATCACCGTCACTTATCAGGGAGAAAGTGTCTCCATCCAACAAATCGTCTACAGATGTGCCCTCCAACCTGTTTTCGGGGATGAAGGAGGTTCTCTTGCCTATGCTATCCTCTTTGTCTTACTTAACTGGTCAATAGGCTATATATTATACAAAAAGAAAATATACATTAAGATATGATACTCATTGCAGATAGTGGTTCTACCAAAACCGACTGGTGCATCGTTTTCAACGACACCCCAATCAAACGAATTGGAACGAAAGGAATCAATCCCTTCTTCCAATCAGAAGAAGAGATTCAACAAGAGCTGACACATTCCCTCCTACCACAACTACCGGAAGGAACGATCAACTCCGTCTTTTTTTATGGTGCAGGATGCACTCCCGAAAGAGCTCCCGTTCTCCGACGGGCCATTGCCGACAGTCTGCCCGTCATTGGAAACATCAAAGCCAATTCGGATATGCTTGCTGCTGCCCGCGGACTATGCGGACATGAAGCTGGGATTGCCTGCATCCTCGGCACAGGTTCCAACTCCTGTTTCTACAACGGTGAAGAGATTGTCAACAACATCTCCCCTCTCGGATTCATCCTGGGAGATGAAGGAAGCGGCGCAGTCTTAGGAAAACTATTGGTAGGTGATATGTTGAAAAACCAGCTTCCACCCACCATCAAGGAAGCTTTCTTAAAACAGTTCGACTTGACAGCTCCCGAAATCATCGACCGGGTGTATCGTCAACCCTTCCCGAATCGTTTTCTGGCAAGTCTCTCCCCCTTTATAGCGCAACATCTGGAAGAGCCTGGGATACGACAATTAGTGCTTGATAGTTTTATTGCTTTCTTCCGAAGAAACGTAATGCAATATGATTACACGCAGTACCCTGTACATTTTATCGGATCAGTGGCTCACTGCTACAGGGAGATATTACAAGAAGCTGCACAAGAGACAGGAATCAGAATCGGAAAGATTCTGCAAAGTCCGATGGAGGGGCTAATTTTATATCATACCGCTTCATCTCAATCCTTGTAATTTGTATTTTTAGTCAATTGCCATTATCAATATGCAGATAACTGAACAACCGTCGCTCTACGACAATCTGGAAAAGAAGTCCGTACGGGAAATATTAGAAGACATTAACCGGGAAGACCAGAAGGTAGCGTTAGCCGTACAAAAAGCCATTCCACAAATCGAACAGCTCGTCAACCAAATTGTACCCCGCATGAAACAGGGTGGACGTATCTTTTACATGGGTGCAGGTACCAGTGGGCGCTTGGGAGTGCTGGACGCTTCTGAAATCCCTCCTACTTTCGGAATGTCTCCCAGCTGGATTATCGGACTGATAGCCGGTGGGGATACAGCCCTGCGCAATCCGGTAGAAGGTGCCGAAGACGATATGAGCCGGGGATGGAAAGAACTTACGGAATATCATATCAATCAAAAAGATACAGTGATTGGCATTGCCGCTTCGGGCACTACTCCTTATGTAATCGGTGCCTTACGGGAGGCCCGCAAGCATGGCATCCTGACAGGTTGCATCACCAGCAATCCGAATTCTCCGATGGCGGCAGAAGCAGAAGTCGCCATCGAAATGATTGTCGGTCCGGAATATGTCACAGGAAGTTCGAGAATGAAATCAGGCACCGGACAGAAAATGATTCTGAACATGATTAGCACGTCGGTAATGATTCAACTCGGACGGGTAAAAGGAAATAAGATGGTAAACATGCAACTTAGTAATCATAAACTGGTAGAAAGAGGAACCAGGATGATTATGGAGGAACTGGGATTAGATCATGACCATGCACAAAAATTGTTGCTGTTACACGGTTCTGTAAAAAAAGCGATCGACGCTTACCGATATTCTCAAGATCATTAAAGTCTCTACTTACTCTTGTTTAATCAAGAGTATATTATACGCATCACATACCAATCTTATTAATACGGAATATGACACATTAACCATTATTATTCATCCGACAGTCTCATAGATACAATACAAAAAGATTTTGAAACAAAATCAAAAACATTTATTGAACAAACCGGTTTGTTCACACTTCTTCATTTTATCCCCAAAGAAAAAAACTTCAAGAAATAGTAGATTGGTATCAACAGTATAAATAATTGAAACATACCCAAAGCCCGTTCTTATCAATACCAACTATCTTTGCATCGTGTCACAGTACAGACGAAAAATAAACCATTTCTGGAATTTAAGACACAAAGAAGATAATCTCGCTAAATATAATATTTATGAAGAAGAACATTTGCATCATTTTGAGCCTGTTGTTATATACAATAGGAATGCAGGCAGAAGTAAGACTTCCCGGAATCTTTTCCGACAAGATGGTTTTACAACGTGACACCCCTATCCCATTATGGGGTTTTGCAGATCCTAAAGAAACTGTTGTTATTGAATTCAACGGAAAGCAATACAAAACCCGGGCTTCCCAAACAGGAGAATGGGCGGTCAACCTGCAGAAGCACAAGGCCGGAGGTCCCTACGAATTGAGAGTCAACCAGAAAATAATACAAGATGTATACGTAGGCGACGTGTATCTATGCAGCGGACAATCGAATATGGAACTTACCGTAAAGCGCGTCATGGATAAATACAGGGATGAAATCATGTCGTATGAAAACAATCTGATCCGTTATACCAAAACGTCGTACGCTTACAACTTTATCGAGCCTCAACAAGATAGCAATAATGAATGGAAAATCTGTACCCGGGAGAATACGTTGGACTTCGCAGCCCTATGTTATTTCTTTGCAAAAGAAATGCAGGCAGAAAAAGGAGTTGCAATTGGCATTATCAATAGTAGCTGGGGAGGGACAAACATAGCATCATGGTCTACCCGCCAGTCACTCGAGAAATATGCCAGATTCCGGGAAAAGCTCCAGTCCCCACAGTACTTCCATCCCGATTATCCGGATTCTGTGAAGAACGCCCAAAATGAACAAGTGAATCAATGGCATCGACAGCAATCGGCAAATGACCTTGGGAACAAAGAAAAATGGACAAGTGACGGTTTCGACGCTTCAGATTGGGAGAAAGTGGATGTATTCAACTCCAATTGGGGAGGTAGCTGGAACACTCTTCTCAATGGAGTCCATTACTTCCGCCAGCGAATTAACATACCCGAATCATTAGCCGGACAACAAGCTGTTTTACGCGTGGGAACACTAAAAGACTCGGATGCTACCTATATAAACGGTATCTGTATAGGAAGAACAAGTTATCAATATCCTCCGCGTATTTACCAAGTCCCGGCAGACTTACTCCGTGCCGGTGAAAACGAGATTGTCATCCGCCTTGTCAGCAGTGCCGGACGTCCGGAATTTGTAAAAGGGAAGCCTTACCAATTGGAAATAGCCGGTCAGACAATTCCGCTGACCGCTATGTGGCAGCATAAAATAGGCTGTACAATGAAGCGTATTCCTTCCACTATCGGATTCCAAAATGAACCCACCGGACTATATAATAGTATGATTCATCCGCTACGCAACTACGGAATACGAGGCATAATCTGGTATCAGGGAGAGTCGGATACGGGTCCTGAAGGTAGCAAACATTATGAAAGACATCTGATTGATCTTGTAAACGACTGGCGTACCCAATGGAACAATAAAAACCTGCCTTTCGTCATTGTGCAACTTGCGAATTACCAACAAAGAAGCAAAGTGCCTGTAGAAAGTGGCAACGCACAAGTACGTGAAGCACAACGCAAGGCAAGTCTCCAGTTAAAGAATGTCGGACTGGCCACTGCCATTGATCTAGGTGAAAGTAATGATATTCATCCACTTAACAAAAAAGACTTGGCACACCGTTGTGTGCTTCAAATGAATAAACTTTCTTTCGGTGAGAAGAATATCGTAGCGGAAGGGCCTATGGCTGAAGCTGCCGAATTAAAAGAAAACGGTCGGATCGTTATCTCTTTCAGGCAAGGAACAGGCTCTTTAAAGCAAGCTAAATCATTAGAAGGCATTGCCATTGCTGCCAATGATGGAAAATATAAATTTGTAGAGGCCTATACCGAAGGGGATAAAGTAATTGCTTTATGGAACGGAAAAGGAATACCGGCAAGCATCCGCTATGCATGGGAAAACAATCCACCCTCTTCCATCTATAATACAGAAGGACTTCCTGCATCCAGCTTCCAATTACCAATTATCAACAAATAGAATATCCGGTTACAGTGAAACATAAGATCAATGATTAACAACAAATTACTAAATATTGAAACCATGAAAAAGTTATTTCTATTCTTCTACCTCTCTGTTGTGAGTATAGCGGCATTTGCCGCTGAACAATTTGTAATATTCACACCGGCCGGTAATCATTTTCCGTTGGTTGCCAACGGAGTTCCTTGTCCGATATACATAGATTCTTCCGAAGACAAAGGGGTAATGATTGCTGCCGGCAATCTTCAACAAGACATACTGCAGGTATGCGGAAAAAAGCCCGAACTCTTAACAAGCACAAGTTCAAAACAGTGTATCATTGCAGGTACTTATGGCACTCCTTTTATAAAGAAGCTGATGTCAGCAGGCAAAATAGACAAAAAGGAATTGGATGGAAAAAATGAAAAATACATCCTGCAAGTCATCGCCAATCCTTGTGAGGGAATAGATGAAGCGGTAGTTATCATCGGCAGCGACAGACGCGGCACTATTTATGGTATCTACGAGCTTTCTGAACAGATGGGAGTATCTCCCTGGTATTGGTGGGCAGATGTTCCCGTCATGAAACAAGCAAATGTATATATTAAACCCGGACAATACTCGGACGGAGAGCCGGCCGTAACCTATCGCGGTATCTTTCTGAATGATGAAGCGCCGTGTCTTACCCGATGGGTAAAACACACATACGGCACCAACTATGGCGACCATCGTTTTTATGCACGAGTATGTGAACTGATACTACGCCTGAAAGGTAATTTCCTTTGGCCGGCCATGTGGAGCTGGGCTTTCTATGCTGACGACCCGCAGAATAGTAAAACAGCAAGTGAAATGGGAGTCATTATCGGCACGTCCCACCACGAACCGATGGCACGCAACCATCAGGAATGGTCACGCAAGCGCAAAGAATATGGTGCATGGGATTATACAACTAACCAAAAAGTGATCGATCAGTTTTTCCGTGAAGGCATCGAACGGATGCAGGGTACAGAAGATATCGTAACCATCGGTATGCGCGGAGACGGTGACGCGGCCATGAGTAAAAGCACCAATGTGAAACTTCTGGAGAATGTAGTCAAGAATCAGCGCAAGATTATTGAAGAAGTCACCAAACGTCCGGCCAAAGAGACTCCGCAAGTATGGGCGTTGTATAAAGAAGTATTGGATTATTACGATAAAGGTATGCGTGTGCCCGATGATGTAATCATGCTATTGTGTGATGATAATTGGGGCAATGTATGCCGCCTGCCAAATGCCAAAGAACGCAAGCATCCGGGCGGTTGGGGCATGTATTACCATGTAGACTACGTAGGTGCTCCGAGAAACTCTAAATGGCTGAACGTAACCCCTATACAAAATATGTGGGAGCAACTTCAACTCACATACGATTACGGAGTAGAAAAGCTGTGGATATTGAATGTAGGCGATTTAAAGCCAATGGAATATCCGATCACGCTCTTCATGGATATGGCATGGAATCCCAAGCAATTCAACGTCTCCAACTTGCTGGAGCATCCCCGTCGTTTCTGCGCACAGCAGTTTGGCGAAGACCAGGCGGATGAAGCCATGCGAATCTTAAACCTGTACAGCAAATACAACGGCCGCGTGACGGGAGAAATGCTCGACCGGAATACTTATAACCTGGAGACCGGCGAATGGAAACAAGTATCTGATGAATATCTGAAACTGGAAGCGGAAGCTTTGAGACAATACATATCACTGAAACCGGAATATAAAGATGCCTACAAGCAATTAATCCTCTTCCCCGTTCAAGCCATGGCAAACCTGTACGAAATGTATTATGCACAAGCCATGAACCATAAATTGTATAAAGAAAACAATCCGCAAGCTAACGAATGGGCAGATAAAGTGGAACAGGCTTTTGCACGGGATAAAGCGTTGAGTGACGATTATAACAACATTATGTCCGGCGGCAAATGGAAGAATATGATGATTCAGAAACATATCGGTTATACCTCATGGAATGATAACTTCCCCGCTGATACACTGCCTAAAATCTACCGAATCGAAAATCCGGAAAAGGCTGTCGGCGGATACGTATTCACCGGACAAGACGGATATATAGCCATAGAAGCCGAACATTACTACAGCGCTAAAGCAGCGCCTGATACGGAATGGACAGTGATTCCCTATATGGGGCGTACCCTTAGTGGCATGGCTCTGATGCCTTACACACAACCAACTGACGGAGCTTCTATCTCCTACAAGATAAAGTTGCCTAAAGGAATTGACAAGGTGACTGTCCATGTGATAGTCAAATCAACTCTTGCTTTCCACGATCGCAAAGGACATGAGTATAGTATCGGATTTGAAGGAGGAAAGGATCAGACGATCAATTTCAATCATAACTTAAACGAGCTTCCTGAAAATGTATACAGCATATACTATCCGACAGTCGCACGACGCATCGTTGAGAAAAAAGCAAAACTGAATGTACCGAATACATCAGACGGTATGCAAACAATCACTTTCAAACCTCTTGATCCGGGTATCGTGCTGGAAAAGTTAGTCGTAGACTACGGAGGCTATAAGAAATCTTATCTGTTTATGAACGAATCGAAAAGTAAGAGAGAAAGTAGATAAAAAAGCTCAATCCAATCAATGCAGAGATGAGTTAATAACTACATCACTGATTGTATTTACATATAAATTTTGCAGTTCTTATTGTCAGCCGTCATTCCTATTCATTAGATAAATGATTTTCAATCCTTTAGATGCTGACAATAAGCCCTGACAATAGGCTGACAATAACATTTTATAAGTTTTATTGTCAGCCTATTATTTTATGATTTTGCTCTCCCATATCTCCTATCCTTCCAGCTTTACTTACCTTTCAAGAAAAGCCGCCATTAAACATCCGTCATACAACCGGCATACTTATATCATTCAATAACTATTGTTCGATCAGGATACCGGTATACTTAATTCTTCACGGCCGTGGTAGCTTCTTCCCACAGCCGTGACGAGTTCCTACCACGGCCGTGGGAAGATCTTGTCACGGCCGTGGGAAATTAATGATACCGGTACTTTAATGGAACAATACCGGTATCCCAACGCAACTATACCTGCTTCTCTTCTTATACCTCCCTACTTAATCAGCTTGCAAACAAGCTACTTGACAAGAAAACAAAGCTGATAATAAAAAGAACACCAATCGCGATGTATTACCTGAACACAAGATAGATTATACACAAAAACAGCCCTCGCGCGGAGAATAACTCCGTAGCGAGGGCTGTTTTTTTCAACAAATAAATACTTAATCTATTTCATCTGTCAGCACAAACTTGACAATCTTGGTTATACCTACCTTTGATTTAGCTATGTAAATCGCCTGCACCTTATCTATATGTTCAAGTTCACAAACGGCTTTCGTTTTTCCGGCATCTATTCCCCCTATACAAGTGCTCTTTTCAACCCCTTCATAAAGTACATAGATTTCCACACGAGAGTCTGTAGCCTCTATCTCTAAAACAATATGATTATAAACGGAAAGATCCACATTTTTTGTATTTTTCCAGCCGTACTGTCCGTAAGCATGGTCATAAGTAATCGTCTGTGTTTCGCTGTCTCCTCTGGAGAAATACCCATACGTCCGAGGGAAAAGTTGAATAGGCTCTTCTTTTGCGTTCGCCGCTATTGCGGCGAACAGACAAAACATAAGTAAGAAACTTTTCATTCGTATTCTCATATTATCCTTTTTATTATAATTCTATTGGCACTAGCGGAACCAAACGCATATTGGCAAGTCCCATTTCAAAGTCTGTAATATTCACACAATTCCATTGAGGATCTGCAGTCTGACCATTTTTATACATGAAATTACCATTAGAGAAAGTAAACAATGACGTATAAGTTATAGCATATTTGCTCAACCAGGCTCCCAGTGTCATTGTTTCCGATTCACCTGCCGTATCCAATATGAAGTCTGTGAATCTATAAGTAAAGGTATGCCATTCTCCATTAAAGTCAAATGGTTTGTCCACTCTCCACGGAGCAATATTAATATTACGGGTTCCATTCAATCCACCTCCGTCTTTATTCACACGCCAGGCCAACATTCCGCTTATCCATGGGGTAGGCATATACATATCGACCTGCATTGCAATATCTTTAATCAGAGTTTCTCTGGTTATCTCAATATCCGTTTTCTCCAATAGCTTTTCCAATTGACTCCTTGTCGAGAATCTCAAGTAAGCCCCATGGTTACTGGTACTTACCGGAACAGAACTACTCTTAAAGTAAATAAAGTAATCGGGATTCACCGGATGAGTATCATTTGCCGGACGGTTATCTGGGCTATACAATGCTGATTTATTATACGCCATAGGGCTCCCTGACGGACTACCCAGTTTCAACTCTTCATCCGTGAACTCCTGCAAGAACACTCCCTGTTTGTAGAACATGACAATTCCTTTCACTTCAACATCAGCACCTTCGCTCTCTATACGAATATATCCTGCCTTATCTCCCACACCTTCCGGCACAAGTACATCCATGGAAGTCGCATCCGATGAGGCACTCTGAACGAGACCTTCCTTTTCACCTGTGGAAGAAGGGAAAAAGACTTTCGCCTTATCGTACAGATTGACACCTGTAAGCCGGATCACATTACCGGGTTTAGGCATCGTATATGAAATTTCCGTCACACTGGGAACAAAACCTAAAAGAGTAAATTCCCGGCTAACACCATTTTCATCATACGCATTGACAACAGTCAGTTCTCCGTCGCCCACTGTAAAATCTTCCGTATCTACCGGTACGGTGAAAGTGATACGATTGCTTTCTATCGTTGTCGGCTCTATTTCCTGGTTGTTAAAAGACAGTTTTTGAAAAGTGGCAAAGTATTTTCCTTCAATGACCACCACCGAGTTGCGCCCGGCTTCCGTAATGGCATTACCATTTGCGTCCGTAATTCGGTTGATTTCTACCTGCTTGCCCGCAATAACACAATCCAGCGTGCGATCATCATAAGCCGTCACAAGGCGCATTTTATTCCGGCTGTCCAGATTCTCGACAGCATTCCCGAAAGGCAAAGTTTCCGGAATAGTCACAACCAGGAAGGCATCGTTCTTTTCTTCGGCAGGAATACCGGCCAAATCAACAGAAGTACCATTAATATACAGTTCATTGGCTGTTTTCAGTCCGTTACCCTCAATACGTATCTTACCACCTACCGGCAGTTCTTGCACGGCTTCCCACGTTCTTCCGTCATTTTCTGTCAGCGAAAAACCGGTCACAGTAATTTGCCTGCCAAAGAATTGAAAATCGTTGGCCGTACAAGTAGCGGCTCCCGCTTTATTCACTACCCGGATCAAGTTGACGTTCACCTCTTTAATCTCTCCCTCATCTACAGGAATGTCCGGAATAACAAGCTCTATCGCATTGTCCTCTGCATGAAAAGCAGAAATGAGCCCACCATTGATATAGACGGCAATCGTCTGCGCCATGTTAGTACCCTCAATACGCAAAGGGGTACCAATCCGAATTTTACTTTCTGCTCCAGGAATAATCCATTCTTCAATGTCTTCATCCCAAACACATACTTTTACAATGGTAGGAGGCAGCAAATTATCTACCGTTTCATTGTCATCGCTGCAAGAAAATAATCCCATTACAAAGGTTATTATCAGGCAAGCAATTATTCCCGATTGTATAGATTTAAAAGTTTTCATATCTAATCTGTTTCATGTTTATATTTTATTCTTCCGGAGTCACATAGGGAACCAAACGCAAGTTAGTGATGAACATACGGAAATCCGCTCCCTCTTTCATGGTCAATCCGGCCGACAGGACATCGAAGTTGAGGATAGTGAACAGTGAGTGCACACCGCTCGCACTCCAAGCATCAATCGCCTCGCCCAAGTTGGCATACTTGGTATGTATCTCGAAAGTAAGCGTCTTCCAGCTGCCGTTAAATGCGTATGGCTTATTGTTAGTCCACGAAGCCACATTCCATGCACTTTCACCATTACCCTTTCCTCCATTCTTGTTCATGCGCCAGCCTACCACGCCGGTGCTCCAATCATGATTCATATAGATGTCCGCCTGCAAAGCCGCCTTGCGAGCATCCGTTTCTCTGGCCCATTCTCCGTCACTGTTGTCTATCAGATACTGTAATTGCATTCCTGTATTGAAACGGAAATAACCGAAAGGCGAATTATTATCGCTCACCACCGGAAGAGTGGCCGGAGCAGTTTCGGGTATACTGAAGATATATGCTCTGGCACCTGCGGGTACTTGCGGCGCATCTGCCGCGTTGATTGAGTAATAGGCGCATTTCTGCGGAGAGATGACACTTCCGGACACACCATAGTTCAAAGCTGTGGTCCCTTCATGATCGTGCACAAACATTGCTTTGTCGTAGAACATATAATTGGGAGTGTAATAGTTCTCACCCAATTCTGCCATCTCCACCCGGAGGGAACCACTCCGTTCGCCCACTCCATCAGGCACCTTGACAGTTATCCGCGTTCCATCTTCGGACACTACCATATCTCCAGTGCCATCGATATAGGGAACCTGCACTTCATTGCCGTCATTGCCTGGAAAGTAAACGGCTGATGTACCATTGAGGTACTTCCCTATAAGGGTGATGTGATCGCCCGGATGGGGCAACGTGTATGACACGTCTGTAATGCTAGGCATCTTGTTCACATCTTTAAAGATGAAACGGTATACTCCTTCACCGTGGGAAGTCACCACCCTGAGGGTATTTTTCACTGATTCATCTTCTATCTCATGTGCCATCGGAACACTGGAGGGTACTTTAAACGTGAGATGGGAGTCACTCATGTAAGTAGAGTTGTATTCCGTCACTTGCAAACCGTTGCAATAAATAGCTTGCAAACCACTAAAGCCACTACCGTCCACCCGAATCCAGGTTCCGGTATAAACAGAGGTAATCTGTTTGGCTTCTTCACCAAGCATATTACTCCACACACTGTATATGCGGACATCATCGTCGTCGTCAGAACAAGAAAATACGCTAAACAACGAGAACAGCAATAAAGTGCTCAAACACAAATTCGTTAATATCTTATCTGTTATCTTCATAGTAGTCATCTTATTTGTTAAAATCATAAGCAACAGGTACTGTATTTAATAACGGGTCACGGGTACTTTCCACTTCCGGATAAGAAAATGCCCATACATTATCATCAGAGGTATTCGAATGTACGTAATCTCCTTCCGCCAACGGAGTATGAGTAGCTCGTACCGCCAGTTTGGCTCCGTCGGACTGGCGGGGACTGTCAGAACTGAATGCCGCCTGAAGAGTGTTCTTGTTTATCGTATAATAGTAAGCATACCATCTGTTGCTGTCCCATTCGTCACTGCGTACCTGTTCTCCTTCATCACCTTCGGTCATAATAACCAACTCGTTATTGATAAAATCGGTCACCCACTTTGTGTCGTAAAGCGAACGGCGTACCAGTGTAGGCCACCAAAGGCCTTCCATAAAGAACTCTACACGAAACTCTCTCAACAAATCATTACGGGTGAGATAGTTGGTGTCATAGTAGGTCAGTTCGCCACTCTCTATCTCCATCTTGTAGCCGCGTTTCCGGACATCGTCGTAATATTTCAAGGCGTCCCGGTCGGTCAGCTCATCACTGGTGCCCATGCAAGCCTCCACGTACAACAAGTACACTTCTGCAAGGCGCAACATCGGTGTGCAGAAACCGGAGTTCCCAGCAATAGCGATATTATTCGTGTCTTCAGCACTACCCACTACCTGTTTCTTGAAGGCAACTTTTCTGTTCGTTTCTAATCCGGCAGCTTTCTGTCCGCCTTTATATCCGGCAGCCCAACCACCATCCACCAAATGTGTACCGATATAGTCATAGAACTCTCCCGGACAAAGCACATTACCACGCAGACGGGAACGTCCGCCGGAATTAATCAGCATACGCAAGCAGTCGTAAGATACATAAGAGGAGTTATAGGCACTCAAACCGTTCAGCAATTCTGTGTAAGAGCACAAACCGCTTCCGTTGCTGTTACCCATTCCGTAGGAGTCGACACCTTGCAGCGGTTGCAAAGCAAACAATACCTCTTTGCAATTATTGTTCTGTACCCGGAAGATTTCTTCATATTCTTCCATCAATCCATATCTGTTCTGAGCAAGAATCACTTCTCCGGCAGCCTCCTTGGCCAAATCATAAAGAATGTCAGCCAAGTCGTGAGAACCGCTGGCTTCATAATAATCCATAGTAGCCTGTGTACAGTGTCCGCCACGCGCATACGCTGCCAGCGTTACATAATAGCGTGCCAGTAGTCCCAAAGCCGAATAGCGAGTCACACGACCGTCCGCGTCGGCAAGCGGCAACCACTCCGCAGCGTACTCCAAGTCGCGGATACCGTAGCGAATCACATCCTCGAAGCGTGTGGGAGCCATATTGAAAGCTTCCGTATGAGCAATTGGATTCTCCATAATGGGCACATCGTGCCAGTAGGAAGCCAAATAGTAATAAGCCGCCGCCCGCATGAAACGTGCTTCTCCCTCGCAAGCATTCGCTTGTGCTTCACTGAAATGTTGGCGTCCCTGTGGTGCATAATCGTTAATGATGTAGTCTGCCTGCGTAACAACAATGTAAAGTGAATTCCACGCATCGGCAAGTCCGGGTGTATTGGGTTTGTCGGTAAAGAGGCAATAAGGAGCATAACCTGTCTCGTTGTTGTTGTCACCATAGATATTGTTTCCGCGTGCATCTCCCATCGCAAACAGACGGGTACTGTGAAAACCAAACCAAGGTTTCATATAAAGATAAGCTGTTGCCAAACGCAGCTCGTCGTAAGTAGTAAAGGATTTGTCCATTTCTTTTTGGTTGGTGGCACTTACTTGCAAGAAGTCATTGCAGGAAGTGAGGCTTGCCATCGCAACCATTCCACAAACCACTGATAATATAATATTCTTTTTCATGGAAGTTTTCTATTTAAAAGGTTAAATCAATACCAAATGTATAAATACGGGGAGAAGGACAACGTCCCGTATCCACTCCGTACATCAGCATACTCTGACCGGAATAAGAATATTGCGCCTGTGTAGAGCCAATCTCCGGATCGTAACCGTCATAGCCTGTGAATGTATATACATTTTTTATATTCGCATAAATGCGCGCATTCTCTATCTTCAGTTTTTTCAACCAATTCTTCGGTAACGTATATCCCAAAGCAATATTCTGTATACGCAAGAAAGAAGCATCCTCCACATAACGGCTACTGATGCGGTCGTTATCATTGGCATCATTAACAGACATACGGCACAAACCGTTAGAGCCGGGCAATATATACATATTCCAGACATCGGTATTATTCGAATTTCCATCAAGGTATCCCAAACGGGCATGGTTGGCAACGGACGCGTGTACATTACCACTCGAATTGGGGTTAGTAATACGACGGGACAAATAGTTCATCGCTTTGTTTCCATACGAACCATATAAGAATATAGTCAAATCGAAATTCTTATAATTAAAGGTATTATTAATGCCATAGGTAAATTTAGGCAACGGACTTCCCAAGAATGTCTGATCTTTTTCGTCAATCACTCCGTCATTATTCAGATCCTCAAAAATATAATCGCCAATATAAATTTGTTTGATAAGGCTACCTTTATCCGTACCCGAGTTAACCACCTGTTCACCTACCCGCAATACTGGAGTAGCAATCTTTACCGTGCTAGTTCCATCACCATTATCTATCAAATAATCGGAAGCGCTATTGATGCGGCCGATTGCCTTATAGCCATAGAACTGGCTGACAGGCTTTCCGACTGCAGTGCGGGTAATCACTTCCGTCTGACCACTATTTTGATAAGTCTTGTCGATAAAGGCATTCTCTGTATTCATACTTGCTACCTTGTTACGGTTCAAACTGAATGTAACATTTGTACGCCACTGAAAATCCCTATTGGATATATTTACCGTATTCAATGTAAATTCAAAACCTTTATTCTCCATGGAGCCTATATTTGCCCATTGAGCTGTTGCAGCACCATTACCCGTAGTTCCCATATATCCCGGATAATCTTGTTGCAACAAGAGGTTTCTTGTCTTTTTGATATATGCATCCAGAATAAACTCGACGCGGTTATTAAAAAAGTTCAGGTCGATACCTGCATTCCAGGAACGGGTACTCTCCCATGTCAAATCGGGATTAGCAATATTGGCGGTCTGCAAACTCGTCCCCCAGATAGACTGCACATACGTTCCCATCCGTTGGTAAGCAAATGCACTGACATTGGAATTACCGACTTCACCATAACTCAAACGCAACTTGAAGTTATTAACCACATCTTTCAGCGGACGCCAGAATGACTCTTCGGAAAGACGCCATGCCACAGCTACTGATGGGAATGTCCCCCACTGATTTCCTTTGGCAAAACGGGATGTTCCGTCGCGCCGTACCGTAGCCGTTAACTGGTAACGGTTGTCGTAACTATAAAACAGACGACTGAAATAAGAGAGGTACGTTGTCTTGCTTGCCCTTCCACTATTGGTGGCATACGCAGCATCACCCGCATCCAAGTCTGTCAGCAGATTATCACCATGTGTACGTTTTCCCTGAAGATAATCTGAACTTCTGGAAGTCATCTCATGTCCTAACATCAAACTCGTCTTGTGCTTACGTTTGAACGTCTTCTCCATCGTCACTACATTCTTCCATCCCCAGTAAAGCCCGTAGTTTTTGGAGTGTTCATTAGTAGGATAAGGATTCTTTGAGTATCCCAATTCATATTGGGGAAGGAAATATTGATAATTATCAATATTGCCATCTGCCGTAAAATCAGTACGGTAAGTCAGCCATTTCCATGGATTGATTTTCATGAAAAGATTGGCACGAGCACCTCCCTTTTCATTATTACGCTGTGTTAATGCCGCCAACGCCACCGGATTACTGTAATTGCTTAAATTCTGCTGGTCGTCCTCTTCCGGTCCGGAAAAGTTACCATTCTTATCACGTACGGGAACATCCGGTGCCTGATAAAGTGCATTGGGAATGATAGACCAGCTAGCCATGCCTGTCCCTTGCTTGGTATAAGAAACATTCACCGTACCTCCGAAACGAACCTTAGGAGTAACCTGTATCTCTGTTCCCATACGGAAGGTGTAACGCTCAAAATCCGAACCGATGCAAATACCGTCCTGCCCCAAATATCCGCCGGACAGATTATAGCTGACCGTTTTTGTACCGCCACGAATTGACAGATTATAGTTCTGCAACAGAGCATTGCGGAATATCTCATCCTGCCAGTTAGTACCGTCACCTAAAGTTTCAGGATGACTAAACGCATCTTTCACCCTGCTGGCATT
>OMEQ01000348.1_pt1 | contig 33029 bp, 30 predicted proteins | sample 1645451 | NCBI WGS metagenome assembly OMEQ01 (sample SAMEA103958142, study PRJEB25191) | human gut metagenome | biome: human-associated habitat [ENVO:00009003]; feature: intestine environment [ENVO:2100002]; material: feces | place: Germany | collected 2013/2015
ACGATTCGCCGCGCTGTTTTTGCCGGAAATCAGCTGGCAGGCGCGCAAGGACGACGCACTCGCTCCCGACTACGATTTGGGGTATACCGGATTTCCGACGAAAAGCGCGGTGGATTTGCGCCGCATTATCCACGAGGCCCGCTATAACCTCTGCGCTGTCACCTGCCCGGTGCTGTGCGTGCAGAGCAGCGGCGATCAGGTCATCACGCCTGACAGCGCGGATGTGATTCTGCAGGGGGTGCGAAGCAAAACGAAGGGCGTGCTGCGCTTGGAGAGCGTGCCGCATGTGTGTACCATCAGCCGGGAAGGCACGCGCATTGCACAGGCGCTGGGAACATTCTTCCGAGAAGCGGAAGAATCCGAGCGCACATAAGTGATACTATTTCCAGATTCACCTGCGCCATCTGCTTGCGCATTTTCATCTGGAAATAGTATGAAAAGCCGCTGGAAGTGCGAAAATGCACTTTACACAGCGGCTTTTTCTTTCGCCTCGATTTTACATAATCGCCGTTTGAAAGTTTACATTCCTCCGGTAGAATACATCTTGTTCAGAAGAACAAGACGAAGAACGAGGAGGAAAAACAATCATGAAGAAGTCCCTTGCAATCCTCTGTGCGCTGGCGCTGTGCCTGATGTGTGCAACGGCCATGGCGGAGGGCGAAAGCCATCCGAAGTATGTGTTCATGTTCATCGGCGACGGCATGGGCAACCCGCAGGTGACTGCGACCCAGTACTATCTGGGCAGCATCGAAAACCCGGACAGCAAGTTCCCGGTTCCGGCGGATTTGTCCTTCACCAAGTTCCCGTACCTCGGTCTGGTGACCACCTACGACAGCTCTTCCTTCTGCCCGGATTCCGCTTCGACCGCTACGTCGATGGCTTCCGGCAAGAAGACGCTCTCCGGCGTTATCAATTATGATGAAACGCTGACCACCCCTTCTCCATGACGGTGAGCCATATCATGAACAACAAGGCTGGGCTGTCCTACACCTCCTATGCGCATACCGGCTTGCAGATTCCGGTGTACGCCTATGGGGTGGGCGCGGAAAAGTTCTCTGGCCTGTGTGACAACACGGGCATCTTCACCCGCACGATGGATGCGATGGGGCTGACCGCGGACGCGGAATAATCACAGCAAAATCAAAAAGGGCAGGGGATGACACAATGCCATCTCCTGCTCTGCCCATATGGGGGAAAATGAAAATGGAAAAGACGAAGCGCCAACGGAAAAACAAGCAGAATTGGCTGATGTGCCTCGTCATGCTGATTTTCTGCGGCTTGCTCTGCCTGCTGCCAGATGGATGGCATCGTTCGTGACCGTCATCGTGCTGACGGTGCTGATTGATGTGCTGGTGGCGGGGTTCAGCCGCCGCTGCCTGACGGCGATTCTCGGCTCGGTTGCCGGGACGGTCGTCACCTGCCTGAGCGCGTGGGGGCTAACGATTCTGCTCAAGCTCGACGGCGGCGATTTGCCCTATGTTGTGCCGCTGCTGAGCCAATCCGCCATGCGGGTTGATACGCGCAGCCTGTATATCGGCATGATGTTCCTCTCTAATTCGGGCGCGCTGATGGATTTGTCGATGGACATCAGCGTGTCGATGGAGGAAGTGCACCGCCACAAGCCGGACATCAGCCGCCGAGCGCTGATGAAGTCGGGGCTGCTGGTCGGGCGGAGCGTGTTAGGCACAATGACGACGACATTGATGCTGGCATATTCCGGCAATTACCTGTCGATGCTGATGTACTTCGCTGGGCAGGGAACGCCGCTGATGGACATCATCAACCTGAAATATGTCGCTTCGCAGCTGCTCAACACGCTTGTCGGGTCGTTCGGCTTGGCAGCGGCGGCACCGCTGACGGCGCTGATTGCCACGGGCATGTATCTGCAAAAGCCGAAACCGGCTGAATTACGCGCTGGGTAATACGCGCGTATACCGCACGTCCCGCACGGGTTCACCGCCGATTTTGTAATCGACCGCGTCATCCGTGCGCAGAAAGCCATGCTTGCGGTAGAAGCCGTCGGCGATTTCGTTGCCGTCAATCGCCCAGAGGTAAAACTTCTCATAGCCGTCCAGCTGCATCAGCCGGATGACTTCTTCCAACAGTTTGCCGCCGATGCCTTGACGCATCGTGTCCGGCAGCAGATAGAGCGACACAATCTCGCACCAGTCGCCGTAATCCTCGTCGCGCCCGCGGCCGTAGATGCAGCAGCCGACGGGCTTATCGTCGTCATAGACCATCAGCCCATACAGCTGCCCACTGGACAGCCATGAGCGGATGGATGGCACCCAGTATTCATCGGGCAGACGATCCAGATAATGCTGGGCGATATGTCCCCGATAGGTTTTACGCCAGCTGGTAGCATAAATGTGGCTGATCAGCCCCGCCTGATCAGCGGTTGCGTCCCGAAAAGTCAGCATCGCCATGCACCTCCTTCAAATAAAACGGATGAATTGACGAATTTCCTGCCTTATTATCCCGCAAGAATGCAAAAAAGTCAAGGGGAACAGAGACGAAGCGTGTCGATCGCATAAAAAAGAGGCTGGATGCAAGCATCCAACCTCTTTGCTTTTCTTGACGATTGCAAGAAGGCGAAACGTAATTCCGAAGAATTACTTGATTTCGCATTCGCCGCCGACTTCCTTGAACTGGGCAGCCATCTTGTCGGCGTCTTCCTTGGACAGGCCTTCCTTGACGGTCTTCGGGCCAGCCGCAACGGCTTCGACGAAGTCCTTGGCTTCCTTCAGGCCCAGACCGCACACTTCGCGGACGAGCTTCAGAACCTTCAGCTTCGCAGCGGCGTCGAAGGACTTCAGCACCACGTCGAACTCGGTCTTTTCTTCCGCAGCGGGAGCAGCGGCGCCAGCAGCGGGGCCAGCAACAACAGCGGTCGCAGCAGCGGACACGCCGAACTTTTCTTCCATAGCCTTGACCAGATCGGCCAGTTCCAGCACCGTCATGGACTCGACGGCAGCAATGATCTCCTCATGAGTCATGTTGATTCAGCCTCCTATATCGGTTGATATCGTAATGAAAACTTGTCGTTGTTCAGACCGCAGGGGCGTAAAGCCTCATGCGGCATCGGCGCGGATTATTCCTCGCCATTCTTCTGCTTGCGGATTGCATCCACCACGCGGACGAAGGACGCCACGGTGTTGGTCATGCAGCCAAGCAGCTTTGCCAGCAGCACTTCGCGGCTGGGCAGGGTCGCCAGATGCTTCACAGCAGCCACGTCGAGGGTTTCCGTACCCAGCACGCCGCCGGTGATCTTCAGGCTCTCCAGCTTGTTCTTTTCGATGTAGTCGTTGATGATCTTCGGGCCGGACACAGCGTCCTTCATGGAGAACACGAAAGCGTTCGGGCCGTTGAGCAGATCGTCAAGACCGGTAATGCCCACCTCATTCAGCGCGCGCAGAACCAGACGGTTCTTCAGGACGCAGTACGCGGCGTCATTCTCACGGCACTGCTTGCGGATTTCAGTCACCTGCTCCACAGTCAGTCCGCTGTAGCTGCAAATCACCACAGACTGGGCATTCTTCAGCTTTTCGACGATGTCAGCAACAGCTGCCACCTTCTCCGGCTTCACCTCATGCACCTTGCTCATTTCTTGCACCTCCTTAACGGTTTGGGAGTAAAAGAAAACCCTTGCAACAGGTGCAAGGGATGAGCAAATATCATGCTATATCCTTCACACCTCGGCAGGCGGAGCAAACTCCTTTACATCCTTGCGGATACCGGCTGTCTACGGCACAGGTTTCTTCAAAACCTTGTTTATTATAGCAGGGCAATCCCGTTCTGTCAAGCCTTCTGCAAAAAAAATCTGCACAAGCGGCGAATTTCCGCATAGACTGCGATGGGGGAGGAATGCGCATGTGTGACAAGACGTATAACGTGCTGAAATGGATGGCGCAGCTGCTGCTGCCCGCGATGGGGACGCTGTATTTTGCGCTGGCGAGCATCTGGCGCCTGCCATACGGTGAGCAGGTCGTCGGCACCATTACCGCGGTGGATACGTTTCTCGGTGTGATTCTGGGAATTACCACCGCGCAGTATAAGCAAAAGCAGAAAACCGACGCGGCGTGAGTAAGCAATATGGCGTGAGTAAGCAATATGGCGTGAGTAAGCAATATTAATGAAGAAACCCGCCTGTCCAGCACGACAAGCGGGTCAATTTTTGCGGAAAAAGTCAACTCCGAAGGTGCGCACACCGAAGGTTTCCAAAGGGCGATCGGAAAGCCCTTTGGTCGCGCCCGCAGGCGCGATTCCCCCTGCTCCATAAAAAACAAGCATGAAAAAGCGATTTGCCGGATGCACTAAAAACGCATTCCCCTGCGCTTTGCAACCGAAGCGCTTATTCGCACTCAATGCCATCCGAATACAGCACCAGCTGCGGCTGCTCTTCGTTCGCGGGCAGATACCGCCAGCATTCCTCTCCCCCGGAGGTGTCTACCAGAATGCTCCACACCGCGCCATTGTCAAAGCACAGCGTCACATCCCCGATAGAATCCACCATCACCGTGCGGACGATGAAGCGGTTTTCAATGCCTGTCAGCACGTCGTTCAGCTCCACAATGCGGTCATCGAGCCGGTTCGCGCCCAACTCGTCACAGCGGTAGTCATCCGGAATGACATCCTCCTCCAACCCCTGCTTGCGCCACAAATCCCACATGGCTTCCGACGGCTGAAAATAGTCACTTCGCGCCAAGGAAACCCGCCCATCCTGCACCAGACGATAGTAGCATTGCAAGTGCAGGGATTGTTCCTCCTGCACCTCGGTCGTCAGCGCGCGCGGCGCAAACGACAGGCAAAGCAAATCCGCCGTGCGGGAGAGGTTGATGAGGGTGCAGCCGACCAAATCATTGAGCTTCTTCTGGACAAAAAGCATGTCCGTGTTGTTCATATTAGTCCCTTCCAATTTTCCACTGGGGATTTACTCTCCGCCAAAAGCGTCCAGCACCGCCTGCGCCATGCCGCCCTTCTCACAGTGCGCCGTGTGGCGAATCGGCAGGGAACGCAGTGCCTTCACCTGCTGCGGCACGGGCATCCCCGAACGCGCTTCCAATTCATCCGAGCAGGCAAACGCATCCAGTCCGGCGACGGCGTTCTTTCCGGCGACGGCAGTCAGCACATCGGCGGCGAACTTGTAGGGGCTGGCGGTGGACACGATGACCGTCGGGGTCAAATCGCCCGACGTCTCGCGGTACTGGCGCAGAACGCGGCTCGCAACGGCAGTGTGCGTGTCCATCAAGTAGTGATGCTGCTCGAACACGCGGGCGATTTCCTCCGCGCAGTCGCGGTCATCGGCGTACCCGGCGGCAAAGACGCTCAGCAGCCACTCCTGCCGCTGCTGACCAACGGCGTAGGACTGGCTCGTGCGCAGCTGCTGCATCCAGCGGGCAATCAGCGCGCCGTCGCGGTCGGCGCATTCAAACAGCAGACGCTCCAAATTCGAGGAAATCAGGATATCCATCGAAGGGGAGGTCGTCTTGAAGAACTGCCGGCGCGTGTCGTAAACGCCGCCAAGGAAGAAATCCGTCAGCACGTTGTTGCGGTTGGAGGCGCAGATGAGCTTCTTGACCGGCAGCCCCATGCTCCGCGCGTAGTAGCCCGCGAGGATATTGCCGAAATTGCCCGTCGGCACGACGAAATTCACCTCGTCGCCCAGCGCAATCGCGCCCGCGTTCAGCAAATCGGCATAGGCGGAGAAATAATAGACAATCTGCGGCACGAGGCGGCCGAAGTTAATCGAGTTGGCGGAGGAAAGCACCTTGCCGCGCGCGTTCACCTGCTGGTGGAAATCCGCGGAGGAGAACAGCGCCTTCACGCCGGACTGCGCATCGTCGAAATTGCCGTTCAGGGCGATGACGTGCGTGTTTTCGCCGCCCGTGGTGGTCATTTGCAGCTTCTGCACGTCGCTGACGCCGTCGGTCGGGTAGAAGACGGTGCAGGATGTTCCCGGCACGTCCTTGAAGCCTTCGAGTGCCGCCTTGCCCGTGTCGCCGCTGGTCGCGACGAGGATTGCCACTTCGCGGTTTTCGCCGTTCTTCTTGGCGGAGAGCGTCGTCAGGTGCGGCAGCAGCTGCAGCGCCATATCCTTAAACGCGAGTGTCGGCCCGTGGAAGAGTTCCAGCACATGGGTGTTGCTGTCGAGCTTTTTCGTGGGCGCAATCGCGGCGTCATCGAACTTGGCGGCTTCGTAGGCGCTGGCAATTGCGTCCGCCAGTTCCTGCGCATTGAAATCATCAAGATAGCCCCGGAGGATGGTCAGCGCGCGGGCGCGGTAGTCAAGCTTGGTCAGCGCGGCAATGTCCGCCAGCGTCATCTGCGGGAACACCGCCGGGACATACAGACCGCCATCGGGCGCAAGACCGCGCAGGATGGCTTGGGATGCCGTGACGCAGGCGCCGCCGCGGGTGGAAATGAATGACATGGAAATCACGCTCCTATCCGCAGGGCGATGCCTGCTGGGTTGAGGGCAAGAAAGGGTTCTTGCCGAGTTTCTGGACTGCTTTTCTTACCTAATAATTTAGCAGCGATTATGTAGCAGCTGCGAAATACCAAAAGGGCGGCGGCTTACATGCTCCGCCGCCCTCGTGGGCTGTTCCAATTAGATGATGTAGCCCTTGCAGAAGTCGGGCAGCGCTTCGGGATCGGCGCTGACGGACAGCACGAACGTCACATCATGCTTCTGCGCGTACTTTTCGAGGCTGTCGAAGAACCACTTCGCGTCGGCGAGGTCAATCTTGATCAGCTTGAGGAACGCGTCGATGAAGACGGTCTTGACGTCGTAGTTGCTGGCGAGCATACCGCCGAGGAAGCCGAGGAACATTTCCGCGCTGGAAACGCTGTACTCTTCGACGTTGACGAAACGAACCGCACGGTCCACTTCGTACATATAGCTGTCGTTCTTGTCGAGGAAAACGACGTTGCCGGAGCTGGTCTTGACCGCGTTGTTGGTCATGTCAATCAGCCGCTTGGTCTTGCCGGAGCCCTTCTTGCCTGCGATAATCTGAATCATGGGTAAACGCCTCCTTGTGAGTGAGAGTTTCGTATCTCTATTATAAACCATTTTGCGCCCGGATGCAATGCCTCTGATGAAATTCCTTTGTGTTCGGGAGAAAAATTCACCGCTTTTACGGTGACGTTTCCTCCTCGTTGCCGGGTGCATCTGTATCATTCGCCATGAGGGTCAATAAATCCTGCTTCTTCAGCGGCGGAAGTTCACGTTTTTCGTGACCGGGGATGGACGTGTCGAGCTTGCAGACTCCGGCGCAGTCGCACCACTGGCAGGCGTTCCAGTCTCTGATGACGGCGGGGGACGGGGTGATTTCGCCGCTGCGGATGCGGTCGGCCAGCTCCGCCGCCATCTTCTTGGCGTGGGCAAGCAGCGCTGCCATTTCCTCCGGCGTGTAGCCATCAGACGAGGAAGCGACGCTGCTATCCGCATTAAAGATTTTCGTGAACGAATATCCCGGATTGGAATCCAGCGCTTCCACCACGTCCACATCCGCCAGCACAATGCCTTTCAGGTGCAGCTTTTTCGCAATCGCCTTTTCCGCGGATTCCTTTACATCCGCCGTATCTACCATCGGGTCTTGAATCGTGAAGTAGAATGCGCCCGCCGGATTGCCGTCCAGCCCCTCGCACGCGGCTTGCAGATACAGCAGCAGCTGCAATTGAAGCCCGTACCATAGGCGCGTCGGGTCAATGTCGCGGTGGCTGCTCTTGTAGTCGGATACGAGCAGATACACGCCCTCGTCGCCCTCCCAGCGGTCGATGCGGTCGATTTTGCCGCGCAGGGCGATTTTCCGTCCATCATGCAGCGTCAGCACCACCGGGGGCAGCCCGTCCTCCTCGCCAAACACAACTTCCTCGCCGACGGTGCGGAAGCGGCTGTGCTGCGCGTGATGCGTGAACATCCACGCGGCGCGGTGCACCGTTCGGCGGTACTTCTCGCCCTGCAGGCGCAGGGAGGGCGTTTCATTCAGCGGGCCATCCGCCCACGCGGTCGTCAGCGGCAGCAGCACCGTATCCATCAGCGCGTGGATTTTTTCGTCCGGCAAATCCGGAAAATCCGGCTCCTTCAGCGCAAGGGCGGCGTACCCCTCCATCGCGGCATGGTAGAAATCGCCCACATCCGCCGGGTCGAACTCGTACTCGCGGCGGATGACGGGCTTCAAGCCGTAGTTCACAAAGTGCCGATACGGGCACTGCGCGAAGCCCTCCAAGCGGCTGATGGACACCTTGTCCTGCGTGAAGAGCCGCCGCGTGTGGTCGCGGGAGAGGAAAATTGCCGCACCGTGGCGGTTCAGCGCATCCAGCACTGCCTGACAGCGGCTGTGCCACTCCGGGTCGAAATACAGCCAGCGCAGGACGTTCGCCCATTGCTCCGGAAGCGGCGTGTCGGTGTCGACAGCTTGCCGCAGGTGGTGCGGCAGTGCATCCAGCGCCATGGCGGGGGAGAGCGGTGCGACGTCGTTTGCCAGCACGCCGCCGGACACCAACATATGCGGGAACAGCTGCGTCATGTCCTCCAGCAGCCCCGCCGGACGAAACGCCGTGCCGTCCTGCCCGCCCTGCGAACAGGTGACGGTCAGAAAGCGCCGGGGGAGGGATAGTGTACGGTAGAAGTCCGACTGCCGCAGGGCGCACGTCTCCTGCTGCGTCAGGCCAATCGCGCGCTGCGCCAAGTCGCACAGCGTGCGCCGCTCCGTCTCGGACAGGAGCGAATCCGCCGTACTGCCCAGCGCGCCATCCTGCATTCCCATGACGAGCAGCGCATCAATCCGCCCGGTCATCAAATGCCCCGCCTCGCCGATCATCACCGTGTCCGGCTGCGGCGGCAGGGACGAAATCGACGCGCCTGTCAAACCTGATTCCACGAACCGTGCTAAATCCCGCTGATTTGCCTTTTGCGTGCTCAGCAGCGCATACAGCTGATCAAGCAGCGTCATCAGGATTGTCCATACCTGCCGATTCTGCGTTGCTTCCGCCGCCATCCCGCGCGAAAGCAGCGCTTCCTCGCGCGTCATCAGGCGGTCATACGCATTGGTATCCTCCAAGAAGCGGAAAATTGCCTCGACGGAATCCCCCGCTGTTTTTGCGCGGCGGAGCGCATCCCGAAGGGCCTCCACGGGCGAAATCAGCCGGACGCGCAGTTCGTCCATATCCGCCGCGTCGTCGCCATAAGGGAACGGACGCAGCCACTTGCCGCGGTTGATGCCGTGCGTGATGGCGTAGTTCTCCAGCGAATCGGCTTCGTCGCGGGTCAGGGAAGAAAAGCCGCTTTTTGCCACTTGCAGCACATCCGCGCGGAGAAATCCGCCGGAGATGCAACGCAGTGCGCCGACGAGCATCCGACTCAAGCCGTGCCGCGCCGCACTGTCCTTCCGCGCCTGATAGCAGGGAATCCCCGCGCTTTGCAGCGTGACGGCGAGGATGCCGGCCATACTCTGCGCATCCGCCAGCGCGACCGCCATATACTGCCACGGAATGCCGCGCTCGTGCCAGCTTTGCAGCGTCTGCGCGGCGAAAGCGGCTTCGGCATACGGGTTTGCGGCGGCATGGAGCGTCAGGGCGGACGCGTCGCCGGGGTACACCGCGCCGTCGCGGGCGAACAGGTGCGCTTCGAGGTGGCGGAGGGCTTCGTCGCGCCCATCGGGTTTGCTTGGAAGCCACTTCCACTGCACGGGAATGCCGCGCTGACGCAGCCATCCGGTCAGCTCCGCCGCACTCCTGCGCTGGGAGGTGAAAACGTGCCCGTCGCTTGCAGTGTCCTTGTCCATCGTGAACGCAACGACCATACGGGTGCACTCTGGCGCGGCAGTCGCCAACAGGACGCACAGCGGCGTTGGCAGCATGTCAAACTGGCAGACAAACACGGCGGCATCGCGCATCAGCCCGCTTTCCGGCAGCCGTTCCACCAGCTCAAACTGCTGCGTCGGCTCATCCTGAAAGCGCTCGGCAATCAGCGCGTCATACGTCTGCCAGAGCAGCAGCAAATCATGCGCCTTTGCCTTCAGTGCGCCGGATGGCAGCTCCTCCGCATAGGCGGCAAATTCTTCGCTTGACAGCCCCGTGCGCTGGAAGTCCATCAGCAGTGTGGACAGCTTCTCCGGCAGCCCGGGTGACAGCGCGACGCGGCGATAATAGTGCAGCTCCTCCTGTTTCAGGGAAAGCGCCTGCGCCAGTGCCATCCGTCGCCCGCTTTCGTCCAGCGCGGCTTTGGGCGAGTGGCCAGCGCTCTCTCGGATACGCCGCCCCAGCCTGCGCGGCGACAGTACATCCAAATCCAGCAGCCCCGGCAAATTCAGCTGCTCCACCAGTTCCCGCTCGGCTTGCAGGGTGTACTGCTCCGGTACAAGCAGCAGGACACGCTGACCAGCTTCACGGCATTGGCGGATTTCTTCAAACAGGCGGGACTGCGTCTGCCCGGCGCGGGCACCCCAGATTTCGACGGTGGTCATAAAATCCCCCTCACAAAGCGGCAAATGCGGTCAAATAGCGAATCGCCTCCGCGTCATGGCGGCGGTTAAACCCATGCGCTCCGCCGTCAATCAAGTGCAGTTCCGCGTTCACATACGTTTCCGCCGCCTTTTTCGCATAATCCGGCTTGACGATGCCGTCCGCCGTGCCGTGGACAATCAGCACCCGCCCGGTGTACGGCGTGATTTCGCGGAAAACGTCCATGTGCATGACGGCTTCGGGATAGCAGCGCCCCAGCGGCATTGGCCCGCAGTGAATCTTCTCCGGCAGATTTTGAGGGTCGAAGTGCGCCATCATCATGTGTCCCGCGCGCGCGTCGTCGGGGATGCATAAGGCCGGGTAGAACAGCACGAGCCCGTCCACTGCATCCGGATGCTTCGCAGCGGTCAGCGCGGACACCATCCCGCCCTGCGAACAGCCCATCAGCAGCAGCGTATCGCTGGTATAGGGAAGCGACTGCGCATAGCGAATGACGGCTTCCAAATCCTGCACCTCGGTCAGCACCGACATGTCCGTCGTCGCACCGTCACTCCGCCCCAAGGGCGGAACGCTGCCGCCGCAGAAGTCGAAACAGTACGCACAGTAACCAATTTTCGCCAGCACACTCGTGTACTGCCGGACGGTCTGCTGATTTGCCATAAAACCGTGGCAGACAATGGCAATCGGGAGCTTTTCGCCATTCGGACGGTACTCTGTGCCGCGGATGGTCAAATCACCGCGCATACAGGAGAACGTCCGACGACGGATGGGGGAGGAAGAAAACAGCATCGAAATCGCCTCACGGAAAATTGTTTCTTCTATTGTAGCATAGTCGCGCGAAAATGAAAAGATGGAAAAACAAGACTTGAAGCGGCAGGGAGAGACGTGTTATAATGGAGCGGACCCACAGAGAATGAAGGAGTACATACACGATGAGCAATTTCCGCCGACCGAAGCACCCGACCACCCGCCGAATGCAGGAAACGCGTCCGAATCCGCCGAAGGAGCATTCGACTTCCCCGCGTCCGGCGCGCGAAATCTGCTGGAACTGTCCCGTCGCGGCGAAATGCGGCGGATGCCAGCTGACCCGCCTGTCCTACGCGGAGCAGCTGCAATGGAAGCAGCAGCGCGTGGCGGAACTGCTGGACGGAATTTGCGAAGTCCGCCCGATTCTGGGCATGGACGACCCATTCCACTACCGCAACAAGGTTCATGCCGTGCTGTCAGTGGACAAGGCGGGCAAGCCCATCAGCGGCGTCTACGCCATGGGGACGCACCGCGTCGTGCCCGTGCGGCACTGCCTGATTGAGGATCGTCGCGCTGACCGCATCATCCAGACCATCGTCGCGATGCTGCCTGCCTACAAGCTGCGCATCTACAACGAGTACACGCACCGCGGCTTCCTGCGCCATATCCTCATCCGCACGGGGCATGTGACGGGGCAGATTATGGTCGTGCTGGTGGCAACGAGCCTTGAATTTCCGGGCAAAAAGGCATTTGTGCAGGAGCTGATTCAGCGCCACCCGGAAATCACGACCGTGGTGCTGAATTGCAATCAGCGCGAAACCAGCATGGTGCTGGGCACGAAGGAAATCACCCTCTATGGCGAGGGGTACATGGAGGATGAACTGTGCGGAAAGCGCTTCCGCATCAGCCCGCAGAGCTTTTATCAGGTGAACGCGAAGCAATGCGAACTCCTCTACCGAACGGCGATTGACGCGGCGCAGCTGACAGGCGCAGAAACCCTGCTGGACGCATACTGTGGTACGGGTACGATTGGCTTGTGCGCGTCGGATGGCTGCAAGCAGCTCATCGGCGTGGAGCTGAATGCCGACGCCATCCGCGATGCGAAGGAGAACGCCCGCCGCAACGGTGTGGAGAACGCGCGCTTCCTCTGCGACGACGCAGGGCGCTTCATGCAGAAGCTCGCCAAGGAAGGAAACGCGCCCGACGTAGTGATGATGGATCCGCCCCGCGCCGGCAGCGACCAGAAGTTCCTGCAAAGTCTGTTGATGCTGAAACCAAAGCGGGTTGTGTACGTTTCCTGCAACCCGGAGACCCTCGCAAGGGACTTGCGCGTGCTGGTGGACGGCGGGTATCGGGCGGAATGGGCAACGCCAGTGGATATGTTTCCGGGGACGGAGCATGTGGAGACGGTCATTTCTCTGTCCCAACAGCGCCCAGACCACTACGTCCGCGTCGGCATCGACCTGGATGACATGGACGTGACGCCCGCTGAGAGCAAGGCTTCCTATCAGGAAATCAAGGACTATGTCTTTGAACATACCGGCCTGCATGTGTCGAACCTGTACATTGCGCAGGTGAAGGCGAAGCACGGAATCATTGAACGTGACTGCTATAACAAAGCCAAAACTGAAGGAAACCGGGTGCCGAAATGCCCTCCTGAGAAGGAGAAGGCCATTGAGGAGGCGCTGAGGCATTTTCAGATGATCCCGACCGCATCAGATTGCCTCGATAAATAGCTCGTCAAGAAAAACCATACCGCAGCTGCCCCGTGCGTTAGCCGGAATGCAGTCTGCGATATGGTTTTCTGTTTCATGGAATGGGGCGGCTTGTCACAGGCCCGTCCTTCTCGCTGTTCAGCTTATTCCTTCTCCCCCGCGCACGGCACCGTCAGCTTGGCTTCCCCGAAGGGCGATTGCGCCGTCAGCGTCACGTTCCCCTCCGGGTGGATGATGGCCAGGGCTTCGCCGTAGTACGTGTCCGTGGTGTCGGTGAGGTAGCCGCGGGCGTTCCAGGAGCAGGCATTGCCCAGAGCCAGCAGCTGACCGCCTTCGACCGTGACATGGATCTCGCCGCGGGTGCCGGGCTTCACTGTTCCCTGATCGTCCGTATAGCGCAGGCGGACGTAGAGCAGTTCGTCCGGGCGGACGGTTTCCTTTTCGGGCTGGAGGGTGAGCTTCGTTTCTTTGCCGGCGCTGCGCAGGCTCGTGCGGGCGGTTTCCTTGCCGGTTTCATCGCGGATGACGGCGGTGAGCTCGCCGGGTTCGTAGGAGACGCGGAACTTCGTCACGCCGTTGCGCGGGATGGAGGAGCAGCTCCGCCTCCCGGCCCCGGGCATAGACCTCCACCGCGGCGATCCGGCCCTCGCAGTCGTCCCAGCTCCAGCTCTCCATCGCGTTGGAGACGCGCCAGGCGGCGGGGCTGTGCTTCTCGCCGGAGAAGCAGACCGGCTCCACGACGATGCGGACGGGGCTCTGCTCAAAGGCCACCTGCGTGTAGGCCATCTGGCCCGTCTCCGTGCCGGCCAGGTCGATCGAGCCGCAGCCCGCGGTGATCCAGCCGGGGCCATGCTCGAAGGCCGGGGCGTACGCGCCGTACTCCCACGCGCCCAGGCCCACCTCGCCCAGGTAGTCCAGGCCGGTCCAGACGAAGTCGCCGATGAGGGCTGGGTGCGCCTTCGCCAGGTCGTAGAAGACCACGGCGTCCCCGGCGAAGGTCTCGCTGCCGAGGATCACCCGGTCGGGGTACTTCTTCAGGTCATGGCGGTAGCGGTTGATGCCATAGTTGTAGCCTGCCACGTCCAGCACCGCGAACACGCCGCGGGTCTTCACGTCACTGCCGTGGAGGGTGGCGCCGAACTTCATGAAGCCCGCGCCCAGCAGTCCGGCCACGCTGTTGATGAACTCGCTGCCAACGGCCTTTTTCTTCTTTTTGCCCTTCGCTTTTTCGGCCTTGGCGGCCTCCTGCTCGGCCTTTTTGTCGGAGTAGACGCCGAAACCCATGGAACTCAGAAAGTTGAAGAAGATGTTCACACCGCAGGTGACGGGACGGCCGAGATCCAGCTCATGGAGGCGGCGCACCATCTGCTCTGCCAGGGCGATGCCCTTGGGCTGGGCGGTCTCGCTGACCTCGTTGCCGATGGAATACATGATGACGGAGGGGTGGTTCCGGTCCTTCTCAACCAGCAAACGCAGGTCCTCCCGCCAGCGCTGCTCAAACAGCGAGGCGTAGTCGAACTGGGTCTTATGGATGTACCACATGTCCACATACTCGTCCAGCACCATCACGCCCAGTTCGTCGCAGGCGTCCAGAATGGCCTTGCTGACCGGGTTGTGGGCCGAGCGGATGGCATTGTAGCCGGCCTTCTTCAGCAGCTCGATCTTCCGGCGCTCGGCGAAGGGATGGCCCACCGCGCCCAGCATGCCGTTGTCGTGGTGGATGCAGGCACCCAGCAGGATCACCCGCTCGCCGTTCAGGCGGAAGCCCCGCTTCGCGTCCACCTCCACAGTCCGGATGCCGAATCGCACCTCCTGCACGTCCTCCCCGCAAGTCAGGCGGCAGACGCACAGTTCGGGCGACCTGGGGCTCCACAGCGGCGCCTCCGGGATCTCCAGCTCCATGGTCCCCGTGGACTCCCGGCTCAGCAGCACCTTCCCGCCGTGCAGAATCTCCACACGCACCACGGCGGACTCGCTGGCGGTAAAGTCCACGCGGATCCTCCGGGCTTGCCAGTCCAGGGTGCGGATGGCAATGCTCTCCGGGATGATGTGCTTCTTTGGCAGGCGCACCAGTGTTACCGGTCGGTAGATGCCCGCGCCGGAGTACCAGCGGGAGGAGGGCTGCTCGGCGTTGTGGGCAATGACCCGGATGGTGTGCTCGCCGGCAGTCACCGGTACCCTGAAGCCAAAGTAACCGTTGGGGTGGGCGGGCATGGACACGCCATCCAGTGTCACCTCCGCCCGGTGGTACACGCCCTCGAATTCCAGATAGGCCGCGTCCTCCGGGGCGGTGAAGGTCTTCTCATACACATAGTCGTGCGCCTCAAAGAAGCCGGTGTTGGTGCCGCCGGCGCTGTCCTCCGTCCGCGGCTCGGCGATCATGGCGTCGTGGGGCAGGGTGACGGGACAGCCGCTGTCCCTCTCATCCGACCGGTAGAATGTCCACCCTTCGTTCCATGAAATCCTTTTCACGCTGTTTCCTCCTTGTGCTTTGCACATAAGCCATTGTGTGTTCTCAGAATCTGCAGGCCCAGTCTTCACTGCACAGCCGGCAGTTCCGCTGCGGCAGCCCGATGGCCTGTCGCTGTTCTGCTTTGGAAAAGGGGCCGTCCCCCGCGCCTGACGGCTCTGGAGACGGCCCCAAGGGGGAAGGAAAGGTCAGGTCAGGCGGTCTTTTTCTCGGAGAAAGAAACCACGATGCCGGAGATTGCTGCCAGGAGGAGCAGAACGAGGATGATGACGACCACAGGGAACACGTCACCGCGTTCGGTCATACCCACGATATGGTTGATCATCTCCTCAAACATGATGATCCGGTTGTTCACGTACAGGCCGAAGGCCAGGCCGAAACCCAGTACGCTCAGCACGGGGGCGAACTTGAACTCTGTCAGCAGCGTCACAACGGCGAAGACGAGTCCCACCACAATCATCGCGAACACATCCGCGGTGAACTTGCCGATCATCAGGTTGTAGATCAGATACACCACCAGCGCCAGAGCACCGGCACAGGCGGAGACAAGGGCTGCCACGCCGCCAAGGCCCTTGCCGTCAAGCAGCTTTTTCATCGTCCGTCCTCCTTCTTTTTGTTGGATTTCAGAGCATAGAGGATGCACAGGATAACGGGGATCAGCCAGACGACAGCGTTCAGAGCGTAAATGATGTAGATCCAGCTGGGCGTGATCGGAACCACGTCATACGCGGAAGCCAGACCGTTCATCAGGTTGGAGTGCGCGTAGGTGTAGAAGATTCGATGGGCGATCTCCTTGAGTACCATGACGAAGTTGCCGTCATCCTCAACGCTGACCTGCTTGTTAATCTCGTTGATACGGTTCGTACGGGCCTGGCCGCTGGTGTAGCAGAACATGTCGGTGCCATTGGCCAGCGCTTGCAGGGTGTGCATGTAGGAGTTCGTGCCGGCGGCGTCAGTGATGACGAAGCCGGTGAAGCCCCACTCGCCGCGGAGAACGTTGTTCTGAATCTTGGAAAAATGGCCGATCCAGACCGGACCAATGCGGTTGAAGGAGGTCATGACGCTGGTCGCGCCGCCCTTGGTGAATGCGCCCTCAAAGGCACGGAGCTGAATCTCGCGGAGCTCCTGCTCGTTGGCGAAGGTGGAAACGCCGGTGCGCCAGGTCTCCTGGTCGTTGGCGAAGAAGTGCTTCGGGCCGGCGGATACGCCCTTGGCCTCAAGGGCTGCGCATTCCACGGCGGTCAGCTCATAGGCCAGAATGGGATCCTCGGAGTAATACTCGAAGTTTCTGCCGCCGAAAGGAGTGCGGTGCGTGTCGTTGCCGGGGCACCAGACTTCCTGGGGCCGCTTCTGAAGCAGCGCGTCCTCACCCATGAAGTAGCCGCGCTTCGTCAGCATCTCCTTGCTCCAGGTGGCGGCTGCCAGGCTCTCGTTGACATACGCGTTGGACGCGATGCCGTCGGGACCGTCGCCGTTGCTGCTCCTGGGTGCTGAGATGGAGGCGGTGGCGCCGATGCCGCCTTGGTCCATGGTGGCCAGAATCAGCTCAGGCAGGGTCATCTGGTCGATGAAATCGTTCCAGCGAGGATCGTTATAGGCGATGCCATGCATGTCAGCCAGGGTGAGGCCGTTCTTGACGCCCATCTTCACGGAAATGGCAGAGGGGGCGTCGGCGGGCTTCTTGTAGGTATCCTCGCTGAGCTTGACCATCAGGTTATGGGGCGCGGTGACCTTCGTGGCTTCCACCGGGAACGTGCCCGCCCAGTCAGCACGGGTCAGATAGGTGCACAGGCCGTCCTGATAGTAGTTCAGGTCAGCTTCTTCCATCTGGTTGGTGATGGGGGTGCCGTTGGCGGACTGCTTGAAGGTTTCCTTGTCCAGGCTGTCCTGATGCCAGGTGTAGGTCTTGGCTTTGTCACCGGTGACCGCATTGCCATCCTGATCAATCAGGCCGGTCGCGCCTTTGGCGGCCAGGATGTTGTTCAGGGCGTCATGGGCATTGTCGCCGATGGCCACATAGTAGTCACCCTCGGAGAGGATGTAGGTCTTGGCGTTGGTGTAGTCATAGCTGGCCAGGAAGTAGCAGTCAAAGGTGACCTCGAAGTTCACGGTCTGGCCGGCGGGGATCAGGTCCGTCTTGGTGAAGCCCACCAGCTGCACAGCAGACTTCTCCACCTTGTTCTTGACCTCATAATCGCCATAGGGGGTCTGGGCGTAGACTTCCACCACACTCTTGCCGGGCACGGAACCGGTGTTCTTGACAGTGCCCTTGACCGTGATGGTGTTGTCCGCATTGCGGGTTACGCTGGAGAGAGTCTGCTCGAAGGTGGTGTAGGAAATGCCGTAACCGAAGGGGAAGGACATCTCCTCAGCATAGTTCCACTTGTCCTTGGAGTCAAAGGTGCCCACATTGCTGTCGGCACCGTAGCGACTCAGGACGCAGTCCTCATAGCGAGTCTCGTAGTAGCGGTAGCCCACGTAGATGCCCTCGGTCTGCACCACATAGTAGACGCTGTCGTTGGCGTTGTCAGTGCAGACGCTGGCGACTTCCGAGTTGTTGGTATAGGTGTACTCACCGAAGTTCTGGGTGGCAGGGGCGGACAGGGAGTTGGAAGCGTAAGTGTCCACCAGACGGCCGGAGGGGTTCACGTTGCCCACCAGCAGGTCGGAGACGCCGCGGAAGCCGGTGCTCTTGCCGGGGCCGCCGATGACCATGCAGGCGTCCACGTCATATTCATCCAGCCACTTGACTTCCATGGGATGGGCGCTGTTGATCAGGACGATAATCTTCTTGAAGGTGCCGTCCTGCTTGCCGGCCTTGACGATCTCCAGCATGTCGCGCTCGTCCTTGTGCAGAGCCAGTTCGCTGATGCCTTCCGCGTCGTTCCGGTACAGGTCGTTGCTCTCCGCGCCTTCACGGGCCATGATGACGATAGCCGCGTCGCCATAATCAGCGAAGGAGGCTTTCACTTCGTCGGTGTAGATGGAAACGGGAGATTCGCCGATGATGCGGGTGGTGGCGCTGCGTTTGGGACTCGTGTCACCGTTGTAGGCATCGATCAGCGTCTGGTTCACCTGGAAGCCGGCCCGTTCCGGGTCCGTCATCGCATCCAAGTAGGTGACGGAGGTGCCGCCACTGCCGCCGCCGGAATTGCCCTTGTAGTAGGCATTCACAGTCGCCCGGCCAAAGAGGCTGACTTTCGCGCCCTTCTCCAGGGGCAGCGCGCCGTTCTTGTTGGTCAGGAGGACGGCGCCTTCTTCCGCTTCGGTCTCGACAAAGGCTTCAACCGCGGCGTTCTTGGCGTTCTTCTCCTCATCGGTTACATTGTTGACGTCTTTGGCGAAATCGCTCCGGAAGTACGTGGGCTGTTCCACATCCTGGGCATCGATCACGCCGTCGCCGTTGGTATCCTTCAGGCCCTGCTTCAGGACCAATTTGTTCGTTTCGAAGCCAAGCTTTTCATTGATGACCGGGGCATTGTCGACTGCGGCGATGCTGAATCCAAGAACAATCGCAGCGATCAGAGCAGTCAGACTGGTGAGACCCCGAAGAAAATTCTTCTTTTTCATGTTGTCTCTCCTTATTCTTCTGCGATCGGAAAGCGTGCTTCAGGCGTGAGAACTTTTTGAATGGAACCGGCAGTCAGGGTATAGTTCATGTGCCACCGCCCGCGCAGCTCATACTCGAAGGTGATGTCGCCGGCGGCATTGTTCACCAGAACCATCTCGGTCAGATGATCTTCGGGCTCATGGGTGTTGAGGTCGTAGTTGGTCAGCCAGATATGCAGTTCCTTGCCGTCCCAGGTCCACTTGGTCTGCTCGGGCTTCAGGCTTCCACCTCCGCCGCCGCCGACCGCGGCCAGGGTGCCGTTGGCGTACATCTCCAGCGTGTCCACGCCGTTAACCGCGCAGAGCACCATCTGTTCTCCCTTGGTGATGACTTTCACATCGATGGGGAAGTCAAAGCCATTCGCGGAGATGGTAACCACGGTGTCCTCCTTGGTCAGAGGCGCAGTTTTGTCGATCTTGTAATCCGTGACCTTCTGACGGCTGCCGTCAGAGTAGACGCCGGTGAGCACGAGGCCCGCGGGATCAAAGGTCTCACCCACCAGGTACAGGGTCTTCTCCACAGGCGTCATCATCTGGACTTCCACCAGCTTGGCCTGCTGAGCGCAGCTCGTGAGGCCGATGGCCGCGAAGACCAGCGAGAGGACGAGTGCTGCAATACGATATGACTTCTTCATTCTTTCCTCCCTATTTTTAGAACGGATTGGCCGGCGCCTTTCCGGAAGGCGGGGCTGTTCTCTTGCGCGCACCTTCATCATAGTTTTGTGAGAAGCAGATGTCAACGCACTTGGTATTTTTCGAGCGAATTCTGGTAAGATTTCAAACTTCCCACACCCATAACTGCTCCAACCGAACTCCCAGCAAGCCCTGACAGCTGAAAAGCATCATGCAGCAGCCGGAGCCTGGATGAAATGCCGGTAGCTGACGGGCAGGCGGTCGTAGAACTGGCGGGTGAAAACGAGCAGCTGCTCATCGGTGAGGCCGAAGTGCTCGCGGACGGTCTGCAGCATGGCCTCGACAATCAGCTGCATGGCGTGGGCGAAAGTCGTATCGACCAGTTCGTCCACCATCATCAGGAACAGCTCGCTGATGGTCCGGTCATCCTCGCTGCAGCGCTTCTGCAGGGAGAGCAGCATGTAGCGAGTGAAAACCAGCGACACATGGGCGCTCAAGGCGTCATAGGACAGGCAGTGGCACTCCGAACCCAGATGGAGCATGGACTTGCAGGTCTTGAAGAACACCTCGATATACCAGATCCTCAGGCCTTTGCCTTTCTCGTTCAGTATTTCTTTTGCTTCAGTTCCTTGTGTTGACTGGGTTTAGAGGGGGTGGACATGTGGGAAGTTTGAGGTAAGATTTTGACATCGAAAAAGCTTCCCCGGTATGGGGAAGCCGTCTGTCTGCCGATTCAGGCTTGAGATGGAATTGGTATCAGCACCTCAACAATGAAATATTGATTTTCAAGGAAGAATCGGGCATTCCCGCCGTAGCTCTCAGCGATGTGAAGGATGCTCTGCACGCCGAAGCCGTGGAATGCCTTGTCATCCTTGGATGTGGTGGGAATCCCGTCCTCGAAGGACACCTGCAGCGCGCAGTAGTTTTCCATGCTGATGTACAGCATATCTCCCCTGGCCCGGGCCTGGAAGGTGATGATCCGCCTCTCCGCGTCCGGCTCCTGCTCTACGCATTCCATGGCGTTTTCCAGCATGTTGCCCAGCATGGCATAGATGTCCGCCTCGTCCATCAAGGAAAACTTGCTTCCGTCCACCATGTAGGTGAAGTTGATATTATACTTGTCACACAGCAGTTTTTTCTCCATCAGCACCAGGTCAATGGAGCGGTTGCCGGTGGAAGGAAGCGAATCATAGATGTGGATTGCATCGGTGATGCTTCTGAGCGACTTGCTCCGTTCCTCCGGCGTCTGCTGCTCCAGCATACGCACTTGATGCCGCAGGTCATGGCATTTCCGGTTGATGATGTCGATGGTTTCCTGGGACAGGCGATATTTTTCCCGCTCCATCCGGAGCATCTGGAAGAGCAGGCGGTTTTTCTCATCCAACTCGCTTTCCTTGAAATAGCCCACCTGCAGCAGCAGGCAGAGCGTACAGCCCAGGATCGCGCAGAGGTAGTGGACGGAGAGGGACATCAGTTCCGGCACCGTTTCACCCCCCCTGACCTGTTCAAAGGAGCTCACGACGATGCAGATGAACAAATTCACAATGGAGACAGCCAGTACCTTGCTGTCATTGAAGGGCATGGTCTTCCGTACGATGCCCTTCAGGATCAGTGTGAAGTAGAATGTCAGCGAGATCACAACGGGTATGGCGAAATCAAAGACGAAGAGTTCCTCGAAGGGTGGCATCTCTCCCCCATGGTAGACCCAGGCCTGCACCAGATAGGAGAGGCGGCTGGCGATATGCTCGATGGAGTAGCCGCTAGCCACCGCAAAGAGCGCTCCTCTCAGGCTTGTGTCGCACACGCGCCACACTGCCAGCGCGTTGAGTATGATGATGGCCACAAAATACGCAATCCCCAGCAGGTTTGAGAGCACATAGCCAGGATTTCTCGGGCAGAGTAACCGGAGCCAGGTGATGCCCACCACGCTCAGCAGGAAGCATGACACAGCGGCGAGCGCTCTGACGGGAAAATTCTTGCGCGGTTTGAAGCCAAACAGAAACGGGGTTTCACAGACAAACAGCTGGACAAGGAACAGTCCGACCATTCTCAGCGGCACAAGCAGCATGCCCGTCACGCTCCTCTCATATAGTTCATGAGCTCCTGGGTAAAGCTCTTGCGGAAGGGCATGGTAATTGTGAATACCACGCCGGGCAGGTAAACCTCATTCCGTTCTTTTTTCCGGACATGGCGAAGGTTCACCAGGCAGCCGGTCGCACACTGCTTGATGGTGGTGCCCTCGAAGCGCTGCAGGACATTCTTCATGGCGCCCCGCTCCCGGATCTCTTCGCCGTCAATCATCCGATAGATCAGATAGTTCCCTTCCTTGATGATGCATACGATCTCGTCCACACTGATCTGCCGGAAGCTGCTGCCGCTGCCCAGCATGACTGTGCTGTTGGCCTGGAGCAGTTCGTTCCGGCGGCACCTGGATAGAGCTTTGGTCAGGTAGTTTTCAAACAGGATGTAGGAAACGGGTTTGACCATAAAGCCCAGTGCGCCTACCTCATAGCCCTTGATGGCATACTGCGCCATGTTGGTGGTGAAAATGATCGGGATCTGCTCATTCATCTGCCGCACCCGCTCTGCGGTCTGCATGCCGTTCATCCGGGGAAGCTCAATATCCATGAACAGGATATCGAAGCCGCTGTCGTAGCCGCTCAGCAGTTCCATCCCATCCCGGTAAACAGAAACCGTGAGTTCTGTGCCATGTGCTTCCCCATAACGCTTCAGGAAGCCCCGCAGCCGTTCACTGTCCGCTTCCTGGTCTTCCAGGATAGCGATCCAGGTGGCATTGTTCTTCACATCGGTCCACCTCCGTTGAGAACAGACATTTCTCTTTGATATGCCTCACCGCTCACGATGGGATATGGAGACAGAGCGCGCATTGCCATTGCTGTCAGCGATGCATAGCACAAGCTGTCCTCCTTATGCCTGGCACAGGATTTGGTGCATCATATTGCAATTCGCATCATCATCCTGCGAAGCTCGTTCCACGTCCATCGCCCCGGTCTGACCTGCTTCAGCGCCGGCTTCCATCAGTCGGCGCAGAAACCCGCATCAATCCTGATGTTCAGACACAGATATCCCTTTTGCGCGCAGTATGGCGTTTTCTTCGCTCTCATTTGAACCCCGGTACATTATAAGTGATGTTGCTGCACGAGTCAAGAGCCAAGGCACATATTCACTCATGCTGCATACAGAAGCACGTTCAGCGATGCGCATTTCCATTTCGTACTGAACCTGTACATGGATGGCACCCTGGAGATGACGCCCGGAGCAGTCTTCTATGACCTGGATGACTATACCGTAGCATTGAAAAGCAGACGAAATACCATTAAGCCGCATAACATATCATATCTGAGCCTCCCTCATCTCCCTTCTCAGTTTCCCAACAGCCTCATCCTCCGTTTTCTTCACCCGGCTCTCGGACAGATGCCAGATTCTGCCCATTTCCGCCAGCGATTTATATACGTCGTCGTCAAAACCATATCTGCATTTTATCCAAGTGTGGTGCCGCGGGGAGAGCGCATGGATCGCGGCGTACAGTTCTTCCAGCTGCTCTTTCCGGATGCATATGGTTTCGGGATTGGCCTCATAGGAGCTGGGAAGCTGGGTATTCATCCTGCCGATGAATAGGTCCGCGTCATCTTCGCTGTCGTCAACGCTGCCGGTATGGGCTTCGTCCAGGGGTGTCAGCACGATGTTGGGGTTATCCGCACGGATGGCATCGATGATCGCATATCGAACAGCCCGGCCGGCGTAGGTCAGGAACTGAACCTCACGCGACGGATCGTACTGGGATGCCGCCCGAAGCAGGGCAACAGCGCCCTCCTGGGTGTAGTCATCGGCATCCATGCGGGCGTTCTGATAGTCATGAGCATAGCGGAGGGCAATGGAACGGATAAACCCCATATTCCCGCAGATCAGTTCTTGCGCTGCCCCTGCGTCGCCGGCCTGATACCGAAGGCACAGCTCCTCGTTGGTCATCCGATCTGCTCCTTCGCAGCTTTCAGAATGGTGTAGTATTCAATCAGATTCCCCCGGATTCTGGCTATAAGCCGATTCATCTTCGGTTTGAGGCTTTCGGGACAGTCCGTCATGTCCAGTGGCCCAACGATGCTGTCGGCCATTACCTCTGGATTCAACTGATGCAGATCAAAGCTTTGGGAGCCCTTCTTCATCCGTGCCATCATATCATGCATCGTACCCCACGTCATTATGGCAGCCTGTTTCGCTTTTGACGGGCTGTCTTTTTTCGTGTCCAGCAAAATATGGTCGAGATCCGAATGGATTCTGTCTCTTTCGGTGTACAGCGGCTGTCTCATCGCCAGGACTGTCTGTGCCGCATCTTCTGCCGCCGGCTTATCCTCCGGATGTTCGGCCGCATGCCCGCGCAGCAGATTGCTCAGGGAATTGAAGAGCTGATTCTGCGCAGCGATGCCGGCAGCCATGGTATCATCAAGATAGAGCCCAATCTCATGGATCAGCTCACCGCAGCGATCATGTTCCAGCAGTCTGCACAGCACGGCCGGATCCACCTTGCGGGTAAACAGGCGTTCTGCGGCCTTCACGGTCAGTCCCAGTTCAGCAATGTCATAATTGATCCGGCCGTCGGTTTCACCCAGGAGAAAGTCTGTGGACACGTTGAAGAATCTTGCGATCTGAATGACATGCTCATGGGACAAGCTGTCTGTTTTTCCCCTGAGAAACCGGCTCAGAGCGCTTCTGTCCACGCCAATTACCCCAGCCAGCTGGCTCTGGGAGATATTCCTGCTCTTGCACAGATCAATCAGTCTGTTCCGGGTGTCTGACGGCAGCCATTTCTTGTTTTCCATTGTCTTTTCCCTGCCTTGTTTGCTCTGTAGGTCTTATATGTTCTTGATTACCTTCACCGCCACGCCCTGAACAGCGATCGACTCGAAAGCCATGTCCTGCATGGAGGGATTCTCCGGGTGCAGGATCACCCTGCCGGTGCCCTTTTCGTGGAGCAGGCGTTTCAGGGTTGTGCCGGTTTCCTCTGTTAAAGCGACTACGATATCGCCGTCATTGGCCTCCGTGGTTCTGCGAACCACAACTAGATCCCCGTCGCTGATGCCGGCGCCGATCATGGAATCCCCGCTGGCACGGAGGATGTAGAGCTCTCCTCTGCCGAAGATGCTGACCGGAAGAGGAACATACTCCTCCACGTATTCCTCCACGTCCTCCGGGAGGCCGCAGGCAATCGAGCCGATGATCCCGACATTATAGGTATCCTTGCTTTCGGTCGGCGCTTTGGAGGCATGGATATGGCGGATCTTCCCATCATATTCGATGATCCCCCGCTCCTGCATCTCCACCAGGTATTTCTGCACGGAGCCTCTGTTCATGCCTGTTCCGTCCGCTATGGTGCGAATGGAAGGCATCTGGTTGTGTTCCCGATAGTAGTTCATGGCGAACAGCCGGATCTTTTCCATGAGCTGCGGATCTTTGTGCTGCATGATGGCCTCCTTTGGCTCCTATCGTTGACAGTATGTCACCGATAGAATCATACACGAAAAGTCTCCCGCTGTCAAGGTGACGTGTTGCAATTTTGCAACAGGCAGGATTCTGCAGGGTGTCAAATTGCAATTCTGCCGCATTTCGGGGGATGTGTTCATTTTCTCCGTATAGTCAAACAGAGCCGATCATCTTGGCCAGGAGATGCGGATATCCTCCGCGTCTGGTATCGCTCAACGCAGGGCAGACTGCGAATCGCAGCCAGCCTATTTGATTGGCCGCAGACAGCGGCAGAAAGAGGTACACATGACAGAACTGAAGAGAAAGCCCATCCTGGTGGCGATCGACCACGGGTATGGCAACGTGAAGACGCCGGGTTTCATCTTCCCCACAGGCGTCACGGAGTACAGGGATGAACCGGTCATGGCGGCGGACACCCTGTGCTGGGCAGGCCGCTGGTATGCCATCGGGGACGCCCACAAGGAATTCATCGCCGACAAGACGGCTGATGAGGATTACCTGAAGCTGACCATGGCGGCCATCGCCAAGGAGCTGAATCAGCGCGGACTGACGGAAGCGCCGGTCTGGCTGGCGGTGGGCCTGCCCCTGACCTGGGTGGGCCAGCAGAAGGACAGCTTCATCCGCTACCTGACCCAGGTACGGAACCTGGAGTTCTGCTTCAACGGAAAGGACTATGCCGTGGAGATCATGGGCGTGGAGATGTACGCCCAGGGCTTTGCCGCAGTGGCGGATCGGCTGAAGGAATTCTCCGGGGTAAATATGCTGTGCGACATCGGCAACGGCACCATGAACATCATGTACATCAACGACGGGCGGCCCATCAGCGGGCAGTGCTATACGGAGAAGTTCGGCACCCACCAGTGCATGCTGGCAGCCCGGGAAGCCCTGATGCGCTCCCTGCATGTGAAGGTTGATGACAGCATCATCGAACAGGTGCTCCGCACCGGCGGTGCCGACGTGGATGAAAGGGTGGTGTCCGTCATCCGGGATGCCGCTTCCGAATATGTGGCCGGCATCATGCGCAGCCTGCGGGAACACGAATACAATCCCATGCTGATGAAGCTCTGGTTCATGGGCGGCGGTGCCTGCCTCATCCGGCATTTCGGGCCGATTGATCCCGGACGTGTGATCCTCCTGGACGACATCCATGCCACGGCGAAGGGCTACCAGCGGCTGGCAGCCAAGGTGCTCCGCAAGCGGGGTGTTGACTTTGAAGAGTGAGAACCGCGTCAGCTTCACCGTCCGTCTGAATCTGAACAAACCCCGGCACAGGGAAGCCTGGGAACAGCTTCGCAGCGGTTCAGCCTCCTATACGGCCATCATCGTGGATGCGCTGACAAAGAACGCGAACCCCTCTGCCGTCTACCCTGACGCTGATGAGCTGAAGGCTATTGTCCGGCAGGCAGTAACCGAAGCGCTGCAGGAACTGCCGGTGCAGCCGGTCGGCATTTCGGCAGAAAACAGCGGGAAGGACGAAATCTCCGATGAGGATTTCGACATTGCCGATGATTTCATGAGCGGCCTGGGCTGCTGAGGGTGATGCCGAAGCGGCATCAGGGCGGCAAATCCACACAACGAGCGGTATCAGAGCGATGCCGCTTTTTGTGTGGCCGGGTGCAGGGCGGAGCGCCTGCGCGGAATGCAAGGGAAAGGCCCTTGCTCGGGGTCCAGGGATGAAATGCCCTGGGTCGGGTGCAGGGTGACAGCGCCTGCGCGGGATGCAAGGGGAAGACCCTTGCCGGGAATCCAAAGGGCAGCGCCCGTGGCCCAGTGAAGTGTCGAGCATCGACACTTTGTACTGGGTATTACCTGTCGAAAAACAGGGAAATGAGAGTTACTCCAAGACAAACCAAACGACCACAACCACAAAAGAGAGGAGGTGACGCCATGGCCCAATCAAAGCCGCGGGTGTCCCGTCACAATGGACGTTCAGGCAAGCACGGCGTCTATAACCCCAAGCACAATGACCGCCAGTTCGACGTAGCCCATGCGGAGAACATCGACCGGGATCGAACTCACCTGAACCTCTATTGGGACTGGCAGAACGGCCTGCAGGATCATGAGGCCAATCAATCCGGTCAGTATCCAACCTTCAACCGGGTGGAGCGGGATTTCTACGAACAGCGCTACGGGAGCTACCTGGCCGGTCAGACAGCCCGCAATGTGAAAGCCGGCCATGCCGGCCGGAACCGCACGGTGGACGATCTGCTGGCAGATGCGCGGATCTGCCCCGAGGAGACGATCTATCAGATCGGGAAAGAGGGCGACTGCCCGCCGCCCGAGGTGCTGCTGGAAATCATGCAGGAATTCATGACAGTCTTCCGGGAGCGCTTCGGCAGCCATGTGCACATCTTGGACTGGGCATTGCATCTGGACGAGACCAGCCCGCACATTCACGCCCGGCAGGTATTTGACATCGAAAACCGCTATGGGGAGATCGAGCCGAAGCAGGAGAAGGCACTGGAAGCCCTGGGTATTCCGCTGCCCTTTCCGGACAAAAAGCCCGGCCGGCAGAACAACAGGAAGATCACCTTCGACAGCATGTGCCGGGAGTTGCTCCTGAACATCTGCGAAGAACACGGACTTTCCGTGGAGCGTGAGGCCATCTATGGCGGACAGGCCAGCCGGGAGAAAAACGATTTTATCATCGCCGCTCAGCGGGAAAGGATCGCGGAACTGGAACGGCGCAATGCGGAGCTGACTGCCGACAACGAAGCTCAGAGCAGGCTCATTGCCCTGAAGGAGGCGGAGCTGGAGGACAAGCTGGAGAAGCTGTCCGACGTCGACACCGTGCTGGATGCTGTCTCCGATTCCGCCTATCAGGAAGCAGTCAAGGTGGTCGCCATCGACGCCATCCATGCCACGCAGGAAGAAACCCAGAGGGTATTGGACAAAGGAATGAACCTTGCACAATCCCCGGAGACCAGGCTGAAGCCCAGAGAGCGGGAACTGGTTCTGGACTGGCTGGAAAAAGTATCGAGCGCCTTGAAGAAACGTGCTGCGACGATCCTGAAGAAAGTGATCGAAAAGCTCCGGCATCCCACCATGAGAAAGAGCATGACAGAGAAGATCAGAGAGCAAGCAAGTCCCGCTGTCAGGAAAATCCTGGAGGAACACCGACAAACAATCCATCAACATACGCACCGCAGCCCGCCTATGGAGCGGTGAGGCTGCAGACAAGGAGGACCCCATTGAGAAACCTTTTCACCACGGTAAAGTCGGCCGTCACCACGAGACAGGCCGCCGAGTATTACGGGCTGAAGGTCAGCCGGAACGGCATGACCTGCTGCCCCTTCCACGATGACCGCCATCCGTCCATGAAGGTGGATGAACGGTACTACTGCTTCGGGTGCCACGAGACCGGCGATGTGATCGACTTCACTGCCAGGCTCTTCGGGCTCACCGCCTACGAAGCCGCGCAGAAGCTCGCCTGTGATTTCCACATTGATCCCAACACCCCCGCTCCGGCGGCTGCCTCCCCTCTCCGGAGGCAGCTGGCCCGGCAGCGGGACGTCGAAGCCCACTGCATCCGGGTGCTGGTGGATTATGAATGCCTGCTGAAACGGCAGAAGGAGCAATTCGCCCCATCGAGCACGGATGAAACCTAGGACTGGCGCTTCATGAAAGCCTGCGATGCGCTTCCTCTCGTCGGATATCACCTGGACTGCCTGTATTCCCCTGACCCGGACACGCGGAGGGAAGCAGCGGAGGAACTGACCCGGGATGGCACCATCGCGCGAATGGAAGACGAACTCCGTCAGGAGACAAAGGAGGTCCGGCAGCGCCGGACGAGCGACAGCGATTGCTTGCAATCGCCAAGCGAAGCCAGCGAACGGCGCAGCCGTTTGATGGCCGGTAAGGAGGTGAGCGGCCATGGCACAGACCCCGCCCGTGCAGCCTGACAACCGTCCCAGCTGGTGTGAAGGGAAAACCATCAACGAAGCTGCCTTCTGCCATGCCTTCCTGGCTCAGCACAGGCTGGCCTACACCGAGAACGCCTTCTTCACCCCCGAAGGCCGTGTGACCGATGTGACCCTGCTGAAGGAGCAGATCTTCCGGATGCTGGAACCCTACGCCACCACCAGTGTCACCAAGAAGATCTCAAACATCATCGAGCTGCTGAAGATCACGGCGAACACAGATCAGCTCCTGCCGCAGACCGATCGGATCCACCTCGCCAACGGCACCCTCTTCCTGGACGGGCGATTCTCCACAGCCAAGGATGAGATCGTCCGCAGCCGGCTCCCCATCCAATATAACCCGGATGCGGCGCCGCCAGAGGGCTGGCTGTCTTTCCTGGATCAGCTGCTCTACCCGGAGGACATCGTCACCCTGCAGGAGTTCTTTGGTTACATTCTGATCCCCAGCAACAAGGGCCAGCGGATGATGGTTATCAAAGGCAGCGGCGGCGAGGGCAAGAGCCAGATCGGCGCTGTCCTCTCCCGGATGCTCGGTCCCAATGCCAAGGACGGCAGTGTGGGGAAGATCTCCGAGAACCAGTTTGCCCGGGCGGACCTGGAGCACTGCCTGCTGATGATCGACGATGACATGCGGATGGAAGCCCTGAAGCAGACCAACTATGTGAAATCCCTGGTGACGGCCCAGGGGAAGATGGACCTGGAAAAGAAGGGCAAGCAGAGCTATCAGGGCTGGATGTACGCCCGGATCCTTGCCTTTTCCAACGGCGATCTGCAGTCCCTCTACGACCGGAGCGACGGCTTCTACCGTCGGCAGCTGATCCTGACCACGAAGGAAAAACCGGCAGGCAGGCACGACGATCCCGATCTGGCGGAGAAGCTGTGCGCCGAGCTGGAAGGCATCTTCCTCTGGGCCTTCGAGGGGCTGAAACGCCTGGTGGCCCGCAGCTTCCACTTCACCGAGAGCGAACGGGCCAAATCCAACCGGGAGGTCGTGAAGCTGGACGCCAACAATGTCATTGCCTTTCTGGAATCCACCGGCTACATCCACTTTGATCCCAGCCTCTCCATCAGCTCCAAAGAGCTGTACCAGGTGTACTGCGTCTGGTGTGAGGAGAACGCCTGGGTGCCCATCAAACCCCGGAGCTTCAGCGATTTCCTGGTGGCCAACCAGAAGAGGTACGGCATCGAGCACAACAACAACCAGACCAACGCCGCAGGCCGCCGGGTTCGCGGCTTCAAGGGCATCGGCGCCGTGATCCATCTCCCCATGGAGACCGCCGACCACTGGCAGAAGGCCTGGCCTGCCGACAATCCCTTCTGAAAAACACATAGAGTAGGAATACAGGCAAATCTCTGCGTACATACGTACCAGCGTACCAACCGATCGGGTACAGATGTACGTATGTACGCAGCAAAACAGGCTATACCTCATATAGATTCCAAACAGGCTGAAAAACTGAATGCGTAAGGCTTTTTGAACACAGATACAGCTCAGGGTGGCCGGCAGTTCATCCTGAGCTGTATCCTGTAATGAGAACAATAATCAAATCATGAATCGACAGATATGATCATGGAAAGGAGCGGTCACCATAAAATGGAAGCATCGGAGCAGGGCGGCGCTTATGATTCCCTCGCGAGCGAAGCGGCTTTCAGCCGCTGCATGGATTTCCTGGCTCGCATGATCCAGAAATATGGTCCGGAGATCAAATTCCCGGACAGTGAAGCAGAAGAACAGGTTGGGACAAAGCGTGGTGGGGATGTCATTGACATCCCTGCCGCGCTTTTTCTATTGACGCAAGTTCTTCTGCGTGTTACAATGCTGTTGGGACATATTCTGAAAACGGTATATGTGAGAATTGCGATCGTGATCCGGAGGTTGTAATGAAAGCAGTCAAGTGCTACCTGTATACCCGTGTTTCCACCTCCATGCAGGTGGATGGCTTCAGCCTGGACGCGCAGAAAGATCGGCTCCGGAAATATGCGGAATATCAGGAGATGATCATTGCCGGCGATTACTGTGATGAAGGGCGATCCGGGAAGAATGTGGAAGGACGGCCCGAGTTTCTCCGGATGCTCCGGGACATTCAGTCCGGCAAAGACGGTGTCTCCTATGTGCTGGTGTTCAAGCTGTCACGCTTCGGTCGGAATGCTGCCGATGTTCTGACCTCCCTGCAGCGCATGCAGGACTTCGGGGTCAACCTGATCTGCGTGGAAGACGGTATCGACAGCAGCAAGGACGCCGGCAAGCTGATGATCTCCGTGCTCTCGGCTGTGGCGGAGATCGAGCGGGAAAACATCCTTGTGCAAACCATGGAGGGGCGCCGGCAAAAGGCCCGTGAAGGCCGCTGGAACGGCGGCTTCGCTCCCTATGGCTATGTGCTGGTGGATGGTGAGCTCGTCATCGCCGAGGAGGAGGCCGAGGCTGTCCGGGTCATCTTCGACAAGTACATCAACACCACCATGGGTGCGGCCAAAATCGCAGACTGGCTGAATCAGCACGGCTACAGGAAGATCAAGCGTCAAAACAATACGCTGGATTCCTTTACGGCTCCATTTATTCTCGGGGTTCTAGACAATCCCGTGTACTGCGGAAAGATCGCCTATGGCCGCCGGAGGAACGAGAAAAAGCAGGGCAGCCGGAATGAATATCATGTTGTCATGACGGACGATTATATGCTGCACGACGGCGTGCATGAGGCTATCATCTCGGAAGCGGACTGGCTGAAGGCCCGGGCCCGCAGGCAGATTACCGGCGTGAAGCAGGAGAAGAAGCACAGCCTGGAGCACGAGCACATCCTCACCGGCCTGCTGAAATGCCCGGTCTGCGGCGGGAACATGTACGGGAATGTCAACCGGAAGAAGAAGGGCAACGGGGAGTACTACAGGGACTACTTCTATTATGCCTGCAAGCACCGTCAGCATGTGGATGGCCACCCCTGCGATTATCATCACCAGTGGGGCGAGGATATCATCAACGACGCCGTAGCGGATGTGATCCGCAAGCTGGTGCGCAACCCGAAGTTTGAGGCTGCCATCCGGGAGCGGATCGGGCAGCAGATTGATACGAAAGAGGTCGAAAAAGAGCTGGAGGATCTGCGGAAGCATCTGCGCCAGCTCAACGGTACCAAAGACCGGATCGGACAGCAAATCGACGGACTGCATTTCGATGATCCGCACTATGACCGCAAGTACCAGGATCTGCAGGAACGGCAGAACCGTGTCTATGATGAAATTGCGCAGGTGGAAGCCGGTATTGCCGAAGTACAGATGCGGCTGACGCACATCCAGCAGCAGAAGATCAGCGGCGACAACGTGTATCAGTTCCTGCTCTACTTCGACAGGCTCTACGATCACTTCACCGACGCCGAGAAGAAAGAGTTCATGACTGCCTTCATCGAGCGCATCGAAATCTATCCGAAAAGGCTGCCGAATGGCCGGATTCTCAAGCACATCGAGTTCCGCTTCCCTGTGTTTTTCGGGGGTCAGGAGATCACGGGAATCGGTTGGGACTCAGAATCAACAGTTGAGTGCGTGGTGGCAATGACGAAGAGGGGATAAACACCATCGTTGATGATGAAAAGCATCGAGGAGCAACGTTTTGAAAGGAAAAGAAAAATGACAAAAGATGTGTCAAAAAAGAACGATAAGAAGGATGCTACGCAGAAAATAGAGGGTATTATCTGTCGCTTGAAATCTAAAAGACTGCAAATGCCAGATGTTCCGGAAGAATTTCGGATGCATCCAGATATTCTTAGGGCAGAGAGAAAACTTGAAATAAGAAAAAGTGGACACCGTGGATTTGATGTTATTCGTCAATTGTTTTTTGTTGAAGAAACTATGAATGAGCAAATTCCAAAAAACATCCAAACTTTTCTTTGAGCATAGCGCTGAAGCTCACCCTACGCCTGCAACAGACGCTCTCGAAAATAGGCAAAGCCTTTTTCAAAAGCGCCCCTATAATCCGGAAGCGTG
>OMEQ01000371.1_pt1 | contig 32013 bp, 29 predicted proteins | sample 1645451 | NCBI WGS metagenome assembly OMEQ01 (sample SAMEA103958142, study PRJEB25191) | human gut metagenome | biome: human-associated habitat [ENVO:00009003]; feature: intestine environment [ENVO:2100002]; material: feces | place: Germany | collected 2013/2015
CCCTTCTTTCCCTTCATACTTCTTCAAATTCTGAACAGAAGAAACATATCCTTTGGAGGAAGATAAAGATAATGTAAGAGATAATTTTTTCCACATTCTATTTTCTGACAAATGATCCGCCAAAAAGTATATACCGATAATAGCAAGAATCATGGCTGCGGATAATACCCAAAGCGCCGTCATATCCCCGCCAAAGGTGAAGTATAGGCCTGCCGTCATGGATAAAATACCCGCCGCCACGCCAAAACCGGAAACGAGGACAAAAATATCCAACAGGATCAAAGCAATCCCGCCAAAATATAATAGAAATTCAAACCATGCCACATTACCGCCATACCAGCCGCTGCCTAAGAGCAGCCCGCCGGCAATCACAGCAATCAATCCGCCGCCTGAAAACCCCGCAGTTTTTATTTCTGCCAGAATTGATACAAAAATCACTGCCGCCAAAAGTGCTTCCACAAAAGGGATACGCATCCACTCGAGCACATAATTGCTTTCGTAAGCACCGGCTATGACCGGCACTGGCATAAGTGCTGCCCATATCCCTCCGGCACGATATAAAACTTTATGCATCTATTCCTCCTTATTTTAGAATATCTACTTCCTTTAGAAATCGCTTTTATTTTATTATACTATATGCCTACCATACTTCCCGGCGCATTCTCTCCTCGATACTTTCGAAAATTTTCTGAACTTTTGCTATACACCTATACAAAAAGCCCCTTTCGGAGCTATATTTGCATACATATTATTCACCTTTGGAACTCACAAAACTTTCGCGCTTGCCGATAATTTCAAGGCCATTCATATATGGGCGAAGCACGGCAGGTACGACAATCGTCCCATCTTCCTGCTGATAATTTTCCATGATAGCAGCTACCGTTCTTCCAACAGCAAGCCCCGACCCATTCAGTGTATGAACAAATTCCGGCTTATCCCCCTGATGCCGGCGGAAGCGGATATTTGCCCGGCGTGCCTGAAAATCAAGACAGTTGGAGCACGAGGAAATTTCTCTATACTTCTGCTGCCCTGGCATCCACACTTCGATATCATAAGTTTTTGCTGAGGAGAAGCCTATATCCCCAGTGCAGAGACATACTACATGATATGGCAGTTTCAGCAGCTGAAGAATTTTTTCTGCTTCTGCAGTCAAACTTTCCAATTCATCCCAGCTATCTTCCGGTTTACAATATTTCACCATTTCTACTTTGTGAAATTGATGCTGTCGAATCAGTCCACGGGTATCTTTCCCCGCAGAGCCTGCTTCTTTACGGAAACACGGGGTCAGTGCCGTGAGATGGACAGGGAGCACGGCTCCATCTAAAATTTCTCCGGAGAAATAGTTGGTCAGCGGCACTTCTGCTGTTGGAGTCATGTACATATTTTCCCCTTCCACTTTGTACATATCATCCTCAAATTTAGGGAGCTGTCCGGTTCCCTGCATAGAAGCACCATTAATGATATATGGTGGAATAACTTCCGTGAAATCGTTCTGCTGTGTATGAACATCAAGCATGAAATTGTACACAGCTCTTTCCAGACGGGCTGCCATACTGAGATAGAAATAGAAACGCGCACCTGACACCTTCCCCGCCCGTTCAGAATCAAGAATGCCCAGGTTTTCTCCTAATTCATAATGTTCTTTTGCGGGGAAAGGGAATTTACGAATTTCACCCCAGCGACGGACTTCCGGATTTTCACTGTCATCTTTTCCAACCGGCACAGAAGCATCTGTCATATTTGGAATGCGTAAAAGACGGTCCTGTAATATGAGCTCCACGCCTGCCAGCTCCTTATCAATGGCAGCAATCTTTGTCCCTACTTCTCTCATAGCAGAAATGGCAGCAGAAGCATCTTCCTTGTTCTTTTTTGCCAGAGCAATCTTTTTTGTTTCCGCATTGCGCTCACTCTTCAACGCTTCTGTCATCTGCAGAAGCTCTCTTCTCTTCCTGTCCAGCTCAATAACCTCATCCAAGTCAAAATCGTTATGGCGATTAACCAGATTTGCTTTTACCGCTTCCGTATTTTCCCTAATAAATTTAATATCCAACATAGCCATCTCTCCCTGCATAAACCTGCCATTCGGCTAAAACATAAAAAAAGACTTCCATCCTGTATGGGACGAAGTCATCACGGTGCCACCCAATTTGCGTAAGCTAACTTGATTGTGGCATAACGTCCACAAACCGTCCGATTCATCACCGGCCATTCCCGATTGGAAAACACCTTCTCTGCCAAAGCTCGCACCAACCGCTTTCTCTCTGTACGCACTGAAAGAATATTTTCTCTTTCACTATGTTTTTCTAATTATATAACCCTCGCAGTCTTTTGTAAAGTAAAACAGCGGTTCTGCAAACCCCCGCTGCACTTGATACTCATTTATTTACCACCAGTTCATCCCATGCATTGGCAAGAGCAGCATATTCCTCCATCGAAAACGTTTCTCCCCGGCGGCCGCCGTCAATCCCCGCTCTCTCCAGAATCTTCTTTCCCAACTCCATGCTTATCCCGCCGGATTTCATAGCGTTGGTAAATACCTTCCTCCGCTGCCCAAACCCCATTTTAACCAGACAGAAAAACAGTTTGCGGTCTGCCACCTTCACCGCAGGTTCTTTTCTTCTCCTGATTTTCAGAACTGTCGACGTTACTGCAGGATGCGGCAAAAAAGCTGCCGGTGGAATATCCATCACCCTTTCCACGGTACAATCAAATTGTACCGCCAAGGTAAGCGCACCATAATCCTTCGACCCGGCCTTCGCCAAAATACGATCCGCCACTTCCTTTTGCATCATAAATACAAAGAGGGAAATGGGCAGTTCAGATTGAATCAGGTACAGCAAAATAGGTGTCGTAATATAGTAAGGAAGATTGGCCGCTGCGTGCCAGTCATTATCTCCCAGTATTTCTTTCAAATTTGCTTTGAGCACATCTTCATAGATAATATGCACATTATTATAAGTTTCCAGCGTATGCGTCAAAACATTTTCCAAACTTTTATCAATTTCAAAAGTTGTTACATTTGCCCCTGTTTCAGCAAGTGCCTGTGTTAATGTCCCTATACCTGCACCGATTTCCAAAACAAATGCTCCTTCTGCCAGTTCCGCTGCCGCCGCGATTTCTGCCACAATATCGGGACGTACGAGAAAATTTTGCCCTAAACGATGCTTCGCTCGAATACCAAATCGCTGCAATACATACCTTACAACTTTAATATCTGCTAAATTAGCGTCTTTCATACTTTCTCCCGCACTCTGCCAACGCGGATTCCCACTCCTTTCGTGTAGTCCCAAAATGATTCAGCCTGCGCAAAAACTGCTTGGCATTCCCATATCCGATGCCAAGTATAGCCCCAACAGATGCTCTTTTCCCCGTGGCATCTTCCGCACCCGTAAGGCCGGAATTCCAAAGATCTTCCATATGAAATTCATGGGAACTTTCCTGATAAAGTATCCGTACTTTATCCAAAGCTTTTCTAATCGACTCCGGAGATGCATCTTCAATCCCCACATCATCCTCCGTAGACGCTTCACTTTTCGGAACAAAAGCATGAAGTGCTTCAGGAAACATAACGGAAAGTCTGCTTCTTATTTTTTCACCGGGACCATCCGGATCAGTCAGTATAATAATCCCTCTTTTTTCATAAGCGGCACGAATATCCTGTATAACAGCAGACCGGAGGGCATAGCCTCCGGTCGCAATCAGATCCGCATCTACCGCCTGTCTCACACGGGCAATATCCGATTTGCCCTCGACAACGATAACCTGCTGAATCATATCAGTCTCTTGCTACATACCCGATACCACGAACAGTATGGATATATTTCTTTCCTACTTTTTCATCAATTTTGCTTCGCAGGTAACGGACATATACATCTACAATATTCGTTTTCCCTGCATATCCATATCCCCAAACCTTTTCAAGAACTTCTTCACGTTTCAGGACACGATTTTTATTTTTTGCCAGGAATAAGAGTAAATCAAATTCCTTCTTCGTCAGATCCACGACTTCATCACCGACACGTACTTCATGGCGATCCGGATAAATTGCCAGGTCTCCGATATTAAAAGACGGGTCGGCCACAATTTTCGGCTCCTCATGACGGCGCAGTGTAGAACGGATTCTGGCAATCAATTCTTTTGTGGCATAAGGTTTGGTCAGATAATCATCAGCACCTGCATTCAGCACTTCAACTTTTCTGTCAACACTACCGTCAGAAGACAGGTAAATCACTGGAATCATACTGATTTCTCTTACATTCTCAAGAATTTTATCTCCATCTTCCATGGGATCATCCGGATCAAGGACAATGATGTCCACTTGGCGCTGTCCTGCCAGATCTACCACGGAATCACCAATATTGTCTACCAAACAGGAAAATCCTTCTTCTTCCAGCTTAAGCTGCATGAAACGGCTGACACTCGGATCACGTTCAACTACTAATACACAATTTCTCATTTTTAGGTTCCTCCCCCAAAACACAACAAATACTACAAATAAAAATGCTCTTTTAAATTATTATTATTTTTCGCCAATCACTTTAAATGGGGAATTATTATTTTTTTACCATTTTTATAAAAGTAATCGCCAAAGAGCTTCATGGTTCTCCACTTAATAATACCATAACTTTAATTAAATTCAAGCAATTTATTTTAAATATATTGTATTAAAATTAATTTTTAAATAGTAATTGATCGCTTATATTTATTAAACTTTTGCGAATTACTCTTATCCCTTTTTTCTCTTGTATTATTTCAAACCCCTACTTATTTACCGATACCGCCTAGTAAGACTCAATATATTCAAAACTTTAAATGATACTGTATCTCATTCATTTCTTTATAAAATTATTTTCCTTTTATCCAAAATACCCATACCCCCCATGTGTATAAAACTTTTTTATGATTGATCTTTAATGAATTTATTACCTTTATAATTTATTAGAGCCCAAGAAAAAAGAGGGGCATCCCGGAAGGAACCCTCTCTTCTGAACCGATTTATTATTTTAAGATATCTCTCATACGATGTGTCAATGAGCCGCTGCCATAAAAAGCATCCGCATCAAGCGCCTCTTCAATACGGAGAAGCTGGTTATACTTTGCCACCCGTTCGGTACGGCAGGGAGCACCGGTCTTAATCTGCCCCGCATTCAGCGCTACTGCCACATCAGCAATTGTCGTATCAGCCGTTTCACCGCTGCGGTGAGAAATAACTGCGGTGTATCCGCTTCTCTGCGCCATCTGCACCGCCTCAAAGGTCTCTGTAATCGTCCCGATCTGGTTCAGCTTGATCAAAATAGAATTGGCAACACCTTCATGGATTCCTTTGGATAAGCGGCTTGTATTGGTAACAAAAAGATCATCACCCACCAGCTGTACACGTTTCCCCAACACAGCCGTTAATTTTTTCCAACCTCCCCAGTCTTCCTCTCCAAGACCATCTTCAATGGAAATGATCGGATATTTATTGACAAGGTCTTCATAAAAAGAAATCATTTCTTCTGCCGTTTTAGCGGCATGATCCCCGGACAAATGGTACAATCCGTCATCGCCCAGAAGTTCAGATGCCGCCACATCAGCCGCCAGAACGATATCTTTCCCCGCCGTATAACCCGCTTTTTCTACCGCTTCACAGATAACTTCCATCGCTGCTTCATTAGACGGCAGATCAGGCGCAAAGCCGCCTTCATCACCGACTGCCGTGGATAAATGTCTCTTTTTTAATACTGTTTTCAAGGCATGATATACTTCTGCACACATACGAAGTCCTTCAGAGAAAGAAGAAACACCGACAGGCATTATCATGCTTTCCTGAATATCCACATTATTATCCGCATGAGCTCCTCCATTAATGATGTTCATCATAGGAACCGGAAGATTATGAGCATTAATACCGCCAAGGTACTGGAACAGAGGAAGTTCTGCTGATTCCGCGGAAGCATGAGCAGCCGCAAGAGATACCCCAAGAATAGCATTGGCACCAAGGCGGCTCTTATTCGGTGTGCCGTCCAAATTAATCAGGATATGATCCAATCCGCGCTGGTCACTGGCATCCCAGCCAAGAACAGCATCAGCAATTTCTCCATTCACATTATTTATGGCGCAAAGAACACCTTTTCCATCATAACGGTTCTCATCACCATCACGAAGTTCCGTTGCTTCAAACCTACCTGTAGATGCGCCGGAAGGAACTCCCGCCCTTGCGAAAGCTCCATCTTCCAGTGTCATTTCTACTTCTACCGTGGGATTTCCACGGGAATCAAGAATCTCTCTTGCGTGAAGATCTGTAATAACTGCCATGATATCTCCTTATTCACATGCTTTTTTATAAATAGACAATAATTTTTCTGCTTTCAGACTGGCACCGCCGATAAGAGCGCCGTCCACATCTTTTTCTCTAAGGAAAGAAGAAATATTCTCTCCTGTTACGGAACCGCCATACAAAATTCGTATCTGTTCTGCGACTCCCCCGGATGAAAACGCTTCTATTGTTTTGCGAATAAACGCGGATACAGTTTCCGCATCCTGCGCGGTGGCCGCTTTTCCTGTACCGATCGCCCAAACAGGTTCATAAGCAATAACTGTCCGTAATAATTCTTCCGGGGAAAGCCCCGACAGCGCCGCTCTCATTTCTTCCAGCAAACGTGTTTTCATCTGCCCGCTTTCCCGCTCTTCCAAGGTTTCACCAACACAAAGGATAGGCGTCATTCCATACGCAAGGACTATTTTCACCTTTTTCCCTACAAACTCATCGGATTCACATAAAATCTGTCGGCGTTCCGAATGTCCGCAGATGACATAAGAACAGCCTGTTTCTTTTAACATACCAGGAGATATTTCTCCGGTAAATGCGCCTTTCTCCGCCGGATACACATTTTGCGCCCCCCACTTTATGCCCGTACCTGCCAGGTATTTTTCCGCCAAGTACAAATCGGTGAAAGGCATACAGATTAAAAGTTCGGCTTTCCCCATTTCCGCATCGAATCGGCCGAGAAACTGTTCCGTTTCCATGGCGGTACGATTCATTTTCCAATTTCCCGCAATCAGTCTTGTCCGCACCGGCATCACTCCTTATCTGCAAGGACAGCCACACCGGGAAGAACCATCCCCTCCAGCATTTCCAAAGAAGCACCGCCGCCGGTAGACACATGAGAGAACTTATCTTCAATCCCCATCTGGTCCACAACGGAAGCGGATTCTCCGCCGCCGATAACGGTTGTCGCATCCAAGTTTGCAATAGCTTCCGCAATAGCAAAAGTCCCGGTAGCAAAAGGCTTCATCTCAAATACACCCATCGGTCCGTTCCAGACAACAGATTTCATTCTCCTCAGTGTTTCCACATAGAGACGGATTGTCTTGGGCCCGATATCAAGAGCCATCCAGGGATCACTGAAATCTTTCGCTTCCAATACTTTTGTATTTGCCTTTTCTGAAAAAGCATCTCCCGCCATAAAATCCACAGGAAGTATTATGTCCGATCCCATTTCCTTTGCTTTTTTCATCAGGTTGCGTGCCAGTTCAAAGCGATCTTTATCCTGCAAAGACCGGCCCATGTCATAGCCTTCCGCCGCGACAAAAGTATTTGCCATACCGCCGCCGATCATGATGACATCCGCTTTTTCCATCAGGTTGGCAATCACCTGGATTTTGTCACTGATCTTAGCCCCGCCGATAATGGCCGCAAAAGGACGCTTCGGATTTTCAATAACACCGTCGAGGAAATCTATTTCCTTCTTCAGTAAGAGTCCGGATACCATAGGCAATAATTTACCAACCCCCACAACAGAGGCATGGGCTCTGTGAGAAACGCCAAATGCGTCATTTACAGCTGCTGTACAGCCTTCCACCAGCGCTTTTGCAAAATCGGGATCATTCTTTTCTTCTTCTTTATGGAAACGAAGATTTTCAAGAAGCAGCACCTGTCCCGGCTGAAGCGCTTTTTTCATGGCGGCCGTTTCGCTGCCGATGCAGTCATCGGCAAATTGTACCGGCTGATCCAAAAGTTCTGACAGTCTTTCCGCCGCAGGGCGAAGAGAAAGTTCCGGGTTCCGCTCCCCTTTAGGCCGCCCCATATGGCTTGCCAAAATGACTGCTGCCCCCTCTTTCAGTAAATATCGGATGGTCGGGAGTGTAGAACGGATTCTTCTGTCATCGGTGATATGCCCATCCTTGTCACAGGGAACATTATAATCCACACGGACATATACCGTTTTTCCCGCTGCATCAATATCGTAGATTGTCTGTTTATTCATCGCGGAGTCCTCTTCAGATCAAAGCTTTCCCGCTACAAAAGCGACAAGGTCAATGATTCTCATGGAGTACCCCCATTCATTGTCATACCATGCGATTACCTTTACCAGGTTGTCATCCATCACCATGGTGAGAAGACTGTCAACAGTTGAACTTACATCGGTGGTTTTGAAATCACTGGAAACAAGAGGTTCGTCAGTATAAGCCAGAATACCTTTCATCTTTCCTTCAGCGGCCGCTTTCAAAGCAGCATTCACCGATTCCTTTGTCGCCGGTTTATCCAGTTCAACCGTAAGATCCACTAAAGATACATCAGGCGTGGGAACACGGATAGCCAGTCCGTTCAGCTTTCCTTTCAGCTCAGGAATAACGATACCAATGGCTTTCGCCGCACCGGTGCTGGTGGGCACCATATTTTCGGCAGCGGCTCTTCCGCGTCTCGGATCTTTTTTATGTGCTTTTTCCAAAATAGCCTGGTCATTAGTATAAGAATGTACCGTAGTCATAAGACCGCGCTTGATTCCAAACGTATCATTCAACACCTTGCAGACGGGTGCCAGACAGTTTGTCGTGCAGGAAGCGTTGGAAATAATATCATCTTTAGCAGGGTCATAAATATTTTCATTCACACCTACGACGATGGTCGCGTCTTCATCTTTACCCGGAGCAGTAATAATGACCTTCTTAACTGTTCCGCGAATATGTTTCCCCGCGCTTTCTCTGTCTTTCAGTTTACCTGTGGATTCGATAACGATTTCCGTGCCGTAAGCGCTCCAGTCCAGATTTTCCGGATTCCGATCCTGGAATACATGGATGCGTTTCCCATCAACAATAAGATCATCTTTATCAATTTCTACCTTTTTATTCAAACGTCCATGAACCGTATCATATTTCAAAAGATAAGCAGCTGTTTCCGGGCCGCTTGGATTGTTGATGGCGACAATATCCAGATCCGTTCTGTCAAGAAGCCCCCGAAAAACAAGACGTCCAATTCTTCCAAAACCGTTAATTGCTACTTTTGTCATTCTTGCACCCTCCTATAGACCCAACCGGAAAATAAATTTTACCGCAATAAAACAGCCGCGCCCTAAAAGAAATACTGCAGTCACTCATGCAGTCTAACCGGCAATATCTCTTTGCGGCGAGAATAAAACAATAAAATGATGACTTCCACCTCATAAGACTTCTGTAAGTATGCGGCAGAACCATACTTTGAGGACTCCTTACTTATGTAGTATATCACGCAGCCATTTCTGCTACAACAGCAATAAACATTTTCAAAAGTAGTATATACTTATCTTAAACCAGACAAATAAATGAAACATTATTTCCCGTAACTGCTTTGAATCTGTCTTAATTTCCATATGAAATACATCCTGCTGATTTCGCACAAAATTAACTTTCTCTTTATATCAATTTTTATGTTTTTCGATTTCTTTTTCCTTTCAGTAGTTATATAATGAATACAAGTCATTAATCTTTTTCTATTTATGATTTTTTTCAATCATTAGTATATGCGCAGAAAAGAAAGGAAATATTATGTCTTGGAATACGAAAATCACAAAGCTTCTCAACATTGATTATCCTATCATCCAAGGTGCCATGGCGTACATTTCTGACGGTGTCCTGGCAGCCGCTATGAGCCATGCAGGCTGTGCAGGCGTCATTGGTTCAGGCGGATTTACCCCTGATGAAGTACAGTCCCATATCCGCCGTTTTAAAGATATCGCCGGTTCGCAAAAAGTCTACGGTGTCAACCTGATGCTGCAAGATGATAATAAAGATGACATAGCGCAAATCATTTGCGATGAGAAAGTCCCTTTTGTCACCATTGGCGCAGGGAACCCTATCCCTTGGTTTGAACCGTTTCACCAAAAAGGAATCAAATGTATTCCTGTCGTTCCCAATGTGAAACTGGCACAAAGGGTACAGGCCCATGGCGCCGACGCTCTCGTAGTAGAAGGTATGGAAGCCGGAGGTCACGACGGAAAACTGACGCTCATGGCGCTTTTAGAGAACGTTCTGCCGGATATAGAAATTCCTGTGATTGCCGCCGGCGGTATTGCCGACGGACGGGGTATCGCCGCATCGCTTCTTATGGGCGCATCCGGAGTCCAGATGGGTACACGTTTCCTCTTGGCTGAAGAATGCAGTCTCCACCCGAAAGCGAAGGATGCTATCATGGCAGCAGCGGATACGGATTCTGTTGTTACAGGATTTACCACCGGCGACAGTGTAAGAGGCCTCAAAAACCGATTCTCCGATCGTTACCTGAAAGCGGAGTACAGCGGTGCTTCACCTGATGAACTGTCATCTATCTCTGCAGGTACCACAAAGAGAGGGGCTCTTCTTGGCGATACGGAAAATGGTTTTATTCTGGCCGGCATGTCCCTTACCCATTTGACAAAAATTCAATCTGCAAAAGAAATCGTAGAGGAACTCGTTTCTGAAACGGAACGGCGCCTTGCGGCGGCTCCAGAGCTCATCTGAATTTCTTTCGAATATTTATAGAAAAGTATATAATAAAGATGACTTCTTAATTGATAGAAGTTATTCTGTATTTAAAATCTTTGCGGTAATTTTTATAAGTTTTATTTTCTGTCTTTCATGGAGGTTCCTCATGTACACACTTTCCAATCTTAATTTTATGGGGAAGAGTCCCAAAATTGATCCTGATGCTTTTGTTGCACCCCACGTATTCCTTGCCGGCGATGTGCGTATAAGCAGATACGCCAGCCTTTGGCCCGGTGTTGTCGCAAGAGGTGATGTTAACTATATTTCCATAGGCGAATGTTCCAATGTACAGGATTTGGTATGCCTTCACGTCGCCGATGATTTCCCCTGCATCATCGGCGACTATGTTACCATCGGACACTGCGCCTGCGTACATGCCTGCACGATTGAAGACCATGTCCTCATTGGTATGAACGCCACTGTTCTGACGGGAGCAAAAGTAGGCAAAGGTTCAATCATCGCTGCCGGTGCCCTTGTCCTGGAAAATCAGGTCATTCCGCCAAACTCCCTCGTTGTCGGCGTCCCCGGCAAAGTAAAATCCACTGTCAATGCACTTAAAAACATCCATGCCCAGGCTTTGAAATACAAAAGTGAATGGGCTATCGGCTACGGTGTAAAACCCGATATTGGAGGCGAGCTTTACCACGGAGAAAAAATCGTTTAATTAACCCATTGAAAAATCGGTAATGACACAAGTCTGCAACTGCATCATTACCGATTTTTTATTGCTTTATTTTTCCAGCTTATCTACATTTTCATGAAGTTCGGGATAAGTAAGAGTAGCAAACAGATCATGGAGCGTTTCATTTCTGCGAATCTGCTGCACGGTTCCATCTTCATGAACCATGATTTCCTGATGGCGCAGACGGCCATTATAATTGTACCCCATACTGTGTCCATGGGCACCGGTATCATGAATGATGATAAGATCCCCCATTTCAATTTCCGGCAGTTCTCTCTGAATGGCGAACTTATCGGAATTTTCGCAAAGGGAGCCAACCACGTCATAAATTTTGTTCTTAGGCAAATTTTCCTTGCCAAGAACACTTACATGATGATAAGCACCATATATACCGGGACGCATCAGATCAGCCATACATGCATCTACGCCGATGTAATCCCTGTAAATATTTTTGTAATGGATCGCTTTTGTTACAAGGTAACCGTAAGGTCCTGTAATCATTCGGCCGCACTCGAAACAAATACGCGTATTTTCAAATCCCCGCATTTTTTCTTCAAAAAGTTTTTTCGCACCTTCTCCAAGTCCCTCCAGATCTACAGGTTCCTGTTCAGGCCGATAGGGAATCCCGATCCCGCCGCCGAAATCGATAAAGCTCACCGTTACACCATGAGTATTACGTATTTCATTAGCCAAATCAAACATCATGCTGATGGTTCCCAAAAGTCCCGGAAGTTCCAGCTCTGCGGAAATAACCATAGTATGAATACCGATATATCCGATACCCTTATTCTTCGCCCATGCCACACATTTGAGAAGCTGCTCGCGGGTCATGCCGTACTTCGCTTCCTGGGGTGTACCGATAATTGCATTCCCCCTCGCCAGATCAGGCCCGGGATTATATCGGAAACAGATGCGTTTCGGTACCAGGTGAAGCCGTTCCATATCATCCAAATTGGAAATATCATCCAGATTAATAATAGCCCCAAGCTCATGCGCTTTCAGAAACTCTTCATCCGGTGTGTCATTGGAAGAAAAAACAATTTCCTCTCCTGTGATTCCCACCGTTTCCGCCAAAATCAATTCTGCCATGGAACTGCAGTCTGCACCCACGCCAAGTTTTTTTAAGCTTTTCATAATCCACGGATTGGGTGTCGCTTTCACCGCGAAATATTCATGAAAATCCGAACTCCAGGAAAAGGCTTTCTGCAGGCGTTTTACATTATCCGATATTCCTTTTTCATCGTAGAGGTGAAACGGCGTACCGTAAACGGCAGCAATCTCCCTGACCAGCTCTTCGCTGAAGGGCAGCTTCTTTTCACTCATTCAGAGAACTCCTTTCCTTTTGTAGGAAGAAATATCAATTTCAATGACTGAAATCTTCCAAACAAATTTATACCCTATAAAGTATGTCTATTATAGCATAGCCATATTTTATATTCTATTGTAATACCAAGCGTTATAAATAGAATTCTTTAATCTTATAGGTTTTCTGCAAATGAAAAGAACCCCTGCCACACAGAGGCTCTTCATTTTTACTCAAAAAACTTATTTTTCCGCTTTACCGAACCATTTTTCAAAAATCTTGTCATATTCACCGTTTGCTTTTAATTCCTTCAGCGCTTTATTCACCGCCGCCTGCAATTCTTTATTTTCTTTCTTCATAGCAAAAACAAATCCTACATCTGTCTTTGGCGTACCGACGATCTTCAAGTCTTCAGAACCGCCTTGCTTCATATAGAACATAGCCACCGGCTGATCAACAACAAAAGCATCTAATGTCTTCGCACGGAGTTCCATAAATGCCTGGGCGTTGGAGTCAAGCTGTTTCACTTCGCCTTTTGCTTCCTGAATCATCTTGACCGGTTCCGTCCCTACCTGGGCCCCCACCTTCTTGCCTTCCAGATCCGCCCAGTCTTTCAAACTGTCATTGTCCTTATTAACAATGATAACGAAGCCATTTTTATCAAAGTATACATCAGAAAAAGCGACCTGTTTTTCACGTTCCGGGTTTGCTGAAAGTCCGGATGCAATCATGTCAATCTGTCCGCTCTGGACCGCGGGGATCAGAGCATCAAACCCCATACTCTTAAACTCCATCTTGCTGCCCATCTGCTTAATGACGGCTTCTGCCAGATCCAGGTCAAATCCAACGTACTTATCATCCTTTGTAAATTCAAAAGGCGGAAAAGTGGTTTCAGCCCCTACACGAATGATAGACGGCACGCCTGATTTCGCAGCATCACCACTTTTCGCCTTATCTCCATTTCCACCGCAGCCCGATACTGCCAATACAGCTGCCAGTGCTCCTACCACCAGCCATGCTTTCATCTTTTTATTGAACATACTCCCATCTCCATATCTCAAATAAAATAATCGATGTGCATATTCTATCAATATTCTGCATATATGTCAATAAATATTCATAAAGACCTCTCCGTCTTCTCCCATTTCCGTCCTCTGTAAATGAGATAATTATGCATTCTGTCGATTTGACCACATTTTTCTGCCATGCTATAGTTTAAAATAAAAGCTTTCCAAACATAATACACGTTAAACCACATTAAAAGGAACTATTATGGAATTACTCATCTCCTTTCTTTCCGATTGGGGTTATATCGCACTTTTTATCTGTATGGCTTTGGAAAACATGAATATCCCCATTCCCAGTGAAATTATCCTCGGGTTTGCCGGATTTCTTGTTTCACAGCAGATCTTTTCTTTTTGGCCCACCATTATCATCGGTACAGCCGCCGGTATCGCAGGCTCTCTTTTATCTTACTACATGGGGCTCAAAGGCGGACGGGAATTCATGCTCCGTCACACAGCTAAAGGCGGTCTTGGTGCGAAGAAACTGATTGCTGCAAAAAACTGGTTTGAAACATATGGAGGCATCGCTGTTTTTACAGGCCGCCTTCTTCCGGGGATCCGCACTTTTATCTCCCTTCCCGCAGGCATCGCACATTATCCTCTCCCCCAGTTTATTGCTTACACGATTATCGGCACAATCCCATGGACGATATTCCTTGTATATACAGGAGAAATACTCGGAGAAAACTGGATGCTTCTTCTTGAATACAAAATAGAAATTGCCCTTATTTCTTTTCTTACAGCCGGCAGCATCGCCGTTGCTTTTTACTTTTGGCAGAAATCAAAAAAACATGAAAAATAAAAATGCTTTTCTTATATTTGTATTTGCTCTCCTTTTGTATGGATTATTTTCGGACATCATTCCGCTCGTAGATCCTGACGAACCTGTCTACGGTGAAACGGCAAAAGAAATGCTTCTCACAGGCGACTGGCTTTCCCCCCGTATTTACGGGGAGTACTGGTATGATAAGCCGCCGCTTTTTTACTGGCTTGACGCGGTTTCCTTTTCTGTTTTCGGCGTTTCTACTTTTGCCGCCAGATTTCCCTCGGCCATAATCGGTGCCTGTACCGCTTCTTACCTGTATCTTTTTACAAGAAAACTGATTGGAGAAAAACCGGCTCTTACAGGTGCTTTCATATGTGCCACTTCTCTGGAAATTATTGTTCTTGCCAGAAGTGCCGTTACTGATACGACTCTTGTTTTCGCACTGACAGTCGCTCTTATATCCTTTCTTCGCAAAGAATACATTCCTGCGTACATGGCATGCGGCCTTGCTTTTCTGACAAAGGGTCCCATCGGATTTGGATTCCCCGCACTCATCGTTGCTCTTTGGATGATGATTACCAAAAGCTTTACATTAAAAAACATTATGGCCCTGAAATGGTACTGGGGCATTCCCCTGGCCTGCCTCATCAGTTTTCCCTGGTTTATATACATGACCATGCACCACGGTCCCGTTTTCATGGATACCTTCTTCGGCTATCATAACCTGGCCCGCTTTTCCAGTCCTGAGCATGTGGGGAAAAACCATCTGTGGCTGTTTTTTATCGTTTTAGCAGCAGGATTTTATCCATGGACCGGCTCTATCCCCGGTATATTCCGCCATTTCCCGGAATGGAGGAAAGATCATACCCTTCTTTTCTTTTATGTATGGACTGTCTTCATATTTATTTTCTTTTCCTTTTCCTCTACGCAGCTCTTTTCCTATATTCTTCCCATGTTCCCACCGCTCTCTCTTTTAGCAGGAAAATACATGGTGAATCTGGAGGAAACCGGACATATTTCGAAACTATTCCTTTATACCCATCTATTCTTTTCTCTTATCACCGCAGGGGCCATTGCCTGCGCTCCGATTGCTCCTGATGCAGGCAAATGGAGCCAATGGTGCGTTTCTGCCGCTATGCTGGCGGCGGGACTGATTGCTGCTTACTTTTTCAAAAAGGGACAATTTAAAGATTTTCTTATTTGCCAGGGGCTCATTGTTTCATGCTTCGTCTTCTCCGTATGGTTCACCTTCGGCGTGACTGTCACACGGCTCTTCACGTCAGAAAGTATCGCCCTGGAACTGAAAAAAAACTGTCCGGGAAGTGAATCTGTATATATTGACGCATTCTATCGTCCTTCTGTGGCATTTTACGGAGATATTTACGGCAAGATCCTTCCTAAATTTGATGAAGAAAACTTTGAAGAAGCAATAAAAAACCGGGAAAAAGGAATTATTCTTCCGACAGACAGTATAGACAGAGATATAGAAAAAGGCGCTTACATCCTTGTACAGGAAAAAGTATACAATCGATGGTCCAAAACACAGAAAGCAGGACTGCAACTGATTTGGAAAAAAAATACGGCGCTGTTTTTACGAAAAGAATCTTAAAAAACATAAGAGGACTGCCATGAGCACAAAGAAACAAAAGCGGGAAAGGCTTCAAAAAGCACGGGAAGAAACTGCAAAAAGAGAATTTAAATACGCTACCGCACAGACATTAATCGGTATCTTTGCGCTGGCTCTCATGTTTTTTGCCTGGGGTTCCCATCTCCTTCCAGTCACCGATCCGGTAGAATCCAACTATGCGCTTACCGCCAAGGAAATGGTATTGTCAGGGAACTGGCTGTCACCGCAAATCTACGGCCATTTTTGGTTTGATAAACCTGCCATGGTGTACTGGCTCATGTCCATCTCATACAGCCTTTTCGGCTTTACCGATTTTGCCTCACGTCTCTCTGCCGCCTTCTGCGGTGCTGCAACGATCACACTTCTTGTCTGGTATATCCGCCGGATTACGAAAAATAACGTAGTTGCCGTCTGGTCGGGCATCATTCTTGCCACTTCTCTGGAATTTTGGATTATTTCTCACGCCATCATTACTGACAGTATGCTGATGCTTTTCACTGTGCCTACACTTCTTTCCGCCTATATCGGCCTCATGGAAAACAACAGGCGCCACATGGTCATCGCCTACTTTTCTTCGGGTCTGGCATGCCTTTCCAAAGGTCCTGTCGGTCTTGTCCTTCCGGGAATGCTTCTGCTGATTTGGTGTGGCTTGATGCGGAATAAAAAACTATTCCTCCGTCTCTTTCCCTGGCAGGGAATCCTTATCTTCTTCATCACTGCCCTCCCTTGGTACGCCTGCATGTACGCCATACATGGCGATCCATTCATCCGCGAATTTCTCGGTCTTCACAATATTGTCCGTGCCACATCATCCGAACATCCGGGAGATAACCACTTCTACTACTATTTTCTTCTCCTCCCTTTCTCTCTTCTCCCCTGGACAGGACTTTTTTTCTATGAAATAAAAAAACAGTGGAAAGAAAAAACATCATTTTATCTTTTTCTTATGGTATGGTGTTTCGGTACGCTCCTTTTTTATACCCTTATGGCGACAAAGTATGTGACCTACACCTATATCGCTCTCGTACCGGCAGCCGTTCTTGCCGCCCATGCCGCACCGGATGTGACAAGCGGAAAGAAAATCCCGGGACTGCTTACGATAATTCCGTTCCTCCTTTTGCTTGCCGCGCTGCTCGCAGGTACATTCTTTTTCCCGGATTCCCAATGGTGGCTGCTCTACATTGTAACCGCCTATTCTGTATGGGCCCTCCTCTTCCGTTGGCATAAAAATTCACATAGACGGCTTACCGTCATTTCCACCGTCACCATTTCCGCACTCCTTGTTACCGTCAGCGCGGGACTTCCCGCTTACATGCATACACGGTCAGGATACATTATGTCAGACTACCTGCATAAACTTCCGGGACAGCACTATTTCTTTCAATCCTACTCAGCTTCTTTCTCTTACTACACGGGAGAAACCGCGACACGCCTCATTCCCATTCTTCCGAGTGAAGATGTACAAAATATTCGCGATGCCCGATGGAAAGAAAAATATGCCATGCCCTCCATTACAGAAGAAGAATTCCTTAAATTAAAAAAAGAAGAACCGGTCTACCTTTATGTATCGAAAGGAAACCTGTCCCGTATGGAAAATTGGTCTTTAAATAACCGGTTTACCGTTGAAAAAGAATTTATTGACGGTACCATTTTCAAATTGGAAAAATAAATGATAAACGAATCCATAAAGAATTTTATCGAATCTCTTGCAAAATATCATGCGGAAAATGTCTTCAACCCGTGGGCGGATACAAATCCTGACTATGAAATAGAAAACGCTGTCATTCTCCGCCGCCGGCAATTGGAAACCTACCTGAGCCGCCGCCTTTCGGCCGCTAAACTTCTCCTTATAGCAGAAGCCTGCGGATACCAGGGCGGCCACTTTACCGGTATTGCCATGACCTGCGAGCGGATGATCCTCGGCTATCACAAAACGGTAACCCCCATGATGATCCTTGGAAAAGAAGGAACACGGACAAGCAGAAAGGACAGCCTCTTCATAAAAAAAGAAATACAAAGAGAAAAAGGCTTCAACGAACCCACGGACACCGTTGCCTGGTCGGCATGCCTTGAAGCGGGACTTGGGCCTGATGAATTTATTCTTTGGAATATATTTCCTTTTCACCCTTATAAAAAAGGCTGTTTTCTTTCCAACCGCACCCCCACCGATGAAGAGCTGTCCGTCGGTCTGGATTATACCCGGCAGCTTTTGGAAATAACAGGAACCCTGCCCATCTTCGCAGTAGGGAAGAAAAGTGAAATCACTTTATCAGCCGCAGGTTTTTCCGTCATCGGTCTCCGCCACCCGGCTAACGGCGGCGCTAATATTTTCAGAAAAGGCTTAAAAGATAATCTCCCCTGCAGCTAAAAAAAGACTTCGGCCTAAACTGTATTTCTCATACAATCCGTCGAAGTCTCTTCCTTTATACTTTCCCTTTCAGGATATACCGCTTTGTTGCATAATTCCATATCATGACGATACCGCTGGCAATAACCTTGGCAAACATATACCAAAGACCTGCGATCTCCACAAAGAACCACATGGTCATCTGGTTGATTCCCAAGCCTGCCGCAGATGTGGCAAAAAAAAGAAACATTTCCATTTTCGTCCGTTTTCCCGTGTGAAAAACCACCATCACACAAAGTAAATAATTCACCAGCAGAGAAATAAGGAATGCAATCGCTGAAGAGGTAAGATAAGGAATCCCCGCAAACTCAGTAAGCATGTACAAAAGCACATATTCCAAAAGGAAGCATCCGCCGCCGACGATAAGGAAACGAAGTATTTCATGAAACCGTTCCGCCGGCGGCAGTTTCTTCATAAGCCAATCTGCCAAAATAATCTCCTTTGCCATAAATATGTCCTTATTTTACTATATCTTGTCTGTGCTGCAAAACCCCACCAGAAAACCGTCTGCCATTTTACTCTGTTTTGGCAGACGATTTTTCATTGCCGCTTGGCCGTCCTTATACGATAAGCTGCATTTGCGTTTTATGTCATTTTTCTATGATGCTTAAAAACATTGCTTTCATTCCGGTAAAAGCAATACAAAAGAGGATCTCAAGATATCACACAATGATTTCATGAAATTCCTCCTTTAGTAAACATGCTTTTATAATTCTGTCGCTTTCCGCAAAGCCATCAGATTTTCTGCCGATGCTTTCGGATTGACCACGCACCCCGGCGCCAGTATGAGACCTTTCCCGTCAACCTGGGAAATAGCATCTTTCACATGTTCTGCAATTTCTGCGGGTGTGCCGTCGAGGATAATATCATCATATTGAAGCACGCCATTGACAAAGTAAGGAGCTGACCGGATACCTGCCATGAGACACTTATCCGTGAGCCTCCGCGCCTCTTTCAGTGACGGCCAGGTATGGCGGTCATGCCAATTCAGACAATTTACCGGATAATCCTTTAATTTTTCAAAATACACATCTTCTCCGTGCATATGAATAGGATTGAACCAGGTTTTCTTCGCATAGCTGTTAATGACAGCCAAATCATAAAATACACCGAATTCATTAAATTCTTCTTCCGTCATCATTGTCTTTACGGCATTTTGCGTAGCAAAAAAGAATCCGTCCACACCGGCATCGATATTGTACCCGACAAAATCCAGCGTCGTCGCTGTAATAGCGGCCAATGCATGGTGAACCGAACGCGGATATTCTTTCATATCGGTAAGCAGCCTGTCCCCCGCCAATTTCTTCAAGGTCGAAAAAGGACTGAAAATCGTCTGGATAATCGGCGTTCCTTCCATGCGGCGCTTTGCCAGTTCACGGGCAAATTCCACCTGTTTTCCGTACGTTCCCTGAAGTGCTGAAATCGCGCGGATTGAATCATATCCCGCAGGATTGTCGATAGCAAACTTTTGGACAATCGGTTCTTTGTAAGGATCACAGTAAATCTTTACCTGATTGCCAAAATCCTGGGTAGAGTACAGCCCAAAAGGCATCATCTTAATATAATCAAAATCATATTTTTCCGTCAGTTCCACTTCCGCTTCCGCCAGAGAAATAGGATCCTGGTCATGTTCGGACAAATGCATCCACGCCGCCACGGGCACACGATCTGTTTCCCTGCCGGCAATCGCTGCACGGATACGTTCTTCTCTTGTCATACTTTTCCTCCCAATTAAAATCGCATATTCTCTATGTTCTGATTATAGCACTCCTATTCCAAAAGAAAAATCGGTTTCCTTTACTGTAAGATTCCATCTCTCTAAACCATAAAAAAAGAACTGCCGCTATACTACTACCTGCAGTTCCTTCTTATTCAATTAGTCTGCGCTAAACGGAAGCAATGCGATAGCTCTTGCCCGCTTAATTGCGAGATTGATTTTGCGCTGATGTTTCGCGCATATTCCGGTCACGCGGCGGGGCAAAATCTTGCCTCGTTCCGAAATGAACCGGCGAAGCATTGCAATATCCTTGTAATCAACATTTTCGATATGATCAACACAGCCCTGACAGATTTTTCTTCTCGGTCTTCTTACTCTATCTTTCTTAATCATATTTCCTCCAAAACTGGAAAATCAGAATGGAATATCCTCATCATCGTGGGAATCACCAAACTGGTTAAAATTACCTTTAGGCTGACTATCGCCTTCGCTGCCCGCAAATCCCTGATCCTGCGGTGCTGCGGAAGCACGGGAACTCATTCCAATGGGAAGAGCGATCATATTGGCTACCACTTCGGTAACATACCGTCTCTGTCCATCAGGAGTGTCATAAGATCTGGTGGAATAACGCCCTTCAACAAAAACACGGGTTCCCTTTTTGAGCTGGTTACCCACCGCCTCTGCCAGGTTGCCCCAGGCAACAACATTGATCCAATCAGTTAATTCTCTCTGTTCACCCTGAGGTGTCGTATAATTACGATTTACAGCAATAGAAAAAGATGCCACGGCACGGCCGGTTTTAGTCGCGCGGATCTGCGGATCCCTCGCCAGATTACCCATTACCTGAACTGAATTCATAGTCTTTACCTCGATCCCTTAGTCATCTTGCTTAACAATGATATGACGAATAATTTCTTCATGGATCTTAATGATACGGTCAAGTTCCGCAATCTGTGACGGGTCAGCTTCAAAGTCAATGACTACATAATAGCCTTCATTCTGATGCTTGACTTCGTACGCCAGATGACGTTTGCCCCATTCATCAACCTTGGTTACTGTACCGCCGATACGAACGATCGTATCCTGCACCAGCTTCACTGCAGCCTGAATCACTTCTTCATTTGCAATGTCCACGATGAACATAACTTCATACTTTTTCACGAAATCGCCTCCTTTTCGGACCTATGTCCCATGCTCCCCATGGGCCAGGAAGTTGCTTGTGTAAAACAAGCTTCTATATTATACAAGGCTTCCCTTTAAATTGCAAACTCTCTGTAAGATATCTGCCGTATTACTTTTTGTACTCTAATTCCTTTTATAGATTTATCCAGAATTTAATATCATTTCTTCTTTACGCCTTTTTATTACTCGTGCTATAATATACTTGCTTATCAATAAATAGCATTTACATTTTTATTTAAAGAGTATACTTATTCTTCATCATTTTTACTTATAAGGAGCAAATAATGATTACAGAACGAGAAATTTTTTTGACAGATCCTGAAGAAAAAGCAAGAGTTGTAGAATTCCTGAAAGAATTTGATCTGACTTTCACAGGAAACATTGATTATACCATGGGACTTTTCGATGATGGGAAACTTATAGGCACAGGCTCTCTCGGCGGCCGTGTCATGAGAGATATCGCCATCAGTAAAGATTACCAGAAAAAGGGGCTTACCCATCGTATCATCCGTAACCTCCAGGGCGAATCCAACCGCCGCGGCATTACAGGAAACCAAATCTTCACCAAGCCGAAGAACGTCCCCGTTTTTGCCCATATGGGTTTCAAAGAAGTGGCCGTAGCCGAACCTTATGCGGGTCTTCTGGAGCGCGGACAGGACACATTGGAAGACTACCTGAACCGTGTCCGTTCCATCCTCGGTACCGGTGAGGGTAAGAACCGCGGTGCTATCGTCATGAACTGCAATCCTTTCACCTTAGGGCATCGTTCTCTTGTAGAATATGCTGTTAATAACTGCGATGAGGTCATTATTTTCGCCGTGCAGGAAGACCGTTCCATATTCCCATTCTCTGACCGCTTTTCACTCATTAAGCAGGGTGTTAAAGATATGAAAGGTGTTTCCGTCATCAGCGGAGGCGACTACATTATCTCCAACGCCACTTTCCCGACATACTTCATTAAGGGCACCGATGAGCTGGCGGCGCAGACGAAGCTGGATGCCACCGTATTTGCTACGCGTATCGCACCCGCTCTGAATATCACTGTTCGTTTTGTAGGCGAGGAACCGACTGATAAAACTACACTTGCTTACAACCGAGCCATGCGCGAAGTTTTCGCCAACAACGGTATCGAACTGAAAGTCATCCCAAGAGAACAAAAGGGCCACCAGATCGTCAGCGCTTCCACCGTACGGAAAGCCCTTTCCGAAGATGACTGGGAGACAGTTTACCGTATGGTTCCGAAATCTACCCTCGTTTACCTGAAGAGCCCGGAAGGACAGGCCGTCATCCGCAAAATTAAGATGACAGAAGCGTTTAAACAAATGGAAGCAGAAGAAAAGGCAAAAGCCGCTGAAGCAAAAACAGAAAAGTAACTGTAGCCCGTAAATCCCGCCCCCTCACGTTGCGGGATTTTTCTTTTCCATTTTATCCTGTTAAGGTCTATAATAATCTAAAAATGCCAGTCATTATAAAAGAGGATCTGCTTATGCTTTGGGATTTATTTCTCACTTTTTTTAAAATGGGCGCCGTCACTTTTGGCGGAGGATATGCCATGCTTCCTATCCTGCAGCGGGAAGTAGCGGAAAATAAAAAATGGAGTACCGAAGAAGAGCTGATGGACTACTTCGCCATTGGCCAGTGTACGCCCGGCATGATTGCTGTCAATGTAGCCACCTTTGTAGGATATAAACAAAAAGGTTTTTCAGGCGGCCTGGCTGCCACCTTAGGTGTCATTACTCCTTCCATGCTCATTATTACTACTATTGCCATATTTCTTTCCAGCTTTGCAGCAAATCCGTTTGTCATCCATGCTTTCGCCGGCATCCGTGTCTGCGTATGCGTCTTGATTTTTGATACTGTCATCAAATTAGGCAGGAAATCCATTACTGATAAAAGAACAGCATTCATTTTTCTTTCCATTCTTCTGATCTCCCTTTTCTCCTCTCTCTCTCCGGTATTCTCTGTCATTTTCGCGGGAACAGCAGGGTACATTTTCATGCCTGATGCAGGAAAGAAAGGCAAGGTGGCGCAATGATCTGGTTCCAGATCTTCTGGGAATTCTTTAAGGCGGGACTTTTTGCCGCAGGCGGAGGACTGGCAACACTCCCTTTCCTCTATGCCATCTCCGAATCTACCGGTTGGTTTTCCACAGCGGATATCGCCAATATGATTGCCATCTCCGAATCTACTCCCGGGCCGCTGGGCGTCAACATGGCGACTTACGCAGGTTATCAGACCCTCGGTATTGCCGGCGGCATCTGGGCAACGCTGTCTCTTACCTCACCGGCGCTCTTCGTTATTACAGCGGTTTCAAAAGCACTGGATAAATTTAAGAATGCCCTGCTTGTGGAAAAAATTTTCTACGGACTCCGCCCCTGTTCCATCGCTTTAATTACAGCAGCCGGGCTGGGCGTGGCAAAAATATCTCTCCTTAACATAAAAAATGATATCCCGGCACCAAATATCCTATCTTTCTTTGACTGGAAATGCATTCTTCTTGCTGTCATTATGTGGTATGCGCTTTGGCGGTTTAAAAAGCATCCTGTTATTTACATTGCCGTTTCTGCCGCCATCGGCATTTTCTTTGAACTGTAATTTGAACTCCAGTATTCCGCCTGGTCAGATTTTACATAAAAAAAACACGGAGCCATGTAGGGTACCGTGCTTTTTTATACTCATTTTCCGCCAATAATTATTCAGCCACCACGGGAAGTGTCGATCCCCCGACAGGAACGACATACACTGTCGCCTTTTCTCCCATTCGGGTAAGCGCCGCATCTACCGCCTGTTGGAGATTATGAAAAGGAACCATGTTTGCCTTCTTCACCAGTTTATCTTCCATATCAGTCACCAGATAAATATCACAATTTTCCTGCACCATAGCAAGAGCTGCCGATTTGTGTCCCCCCAGTTCAAAATGCTTCTGTATTTCTTCAATCCGTTCCCGCGGCGTACTATATGTATTAATCCACTTGCCAAACACATCACTGCCATATCCTTCGCAGCAGCTGGCCGCCACAATCATAATGCCGCCCTTTCTCACAATACGTTTCACGTTATCGATAGATTTCTGCGCCTGGTACAAATTGATGTCTTTCGGATAGCCACCGGTAGAAACAATAACAATATCTGCCGCTTTTTTCACTTTTTTCTTGTATATTTTATCAAGAAAGGCACAGGCCTTACGATGGGCCTCCATAGGATGTCCTGCTGCGGCAAAGGCAATCCGCTTATGATCATCAAGCGCTACGTTTAAAATAAAATCAACAGAAATAAAGTCAGCTGCTTCTTCAATATCATCACGAACCGGGTTATCTTTCAAATTCCCTGCAAATGCCCCGGGATGAATCATATTTTTATGGTTAGCCTGGATGGCAGCACGAGAGGAAACTCCCGGCATAATTGCTTTCATGCCGCCGCTGTACCCTGCAAAATAATGGTATTCCACATTTCCCACCAAAATGCGTCGGTCCGCTTCCGCCACCGTACGGAATATATCCACCGGCGTACCATTCTTGCAAACGCCCAGGTGCACACAATCTTCAGGATCACTGTCAACGCATTTCACACGACTATACACTTCTTCTCCCACAAGAGATTTCTGTTCTTCTTCAGTTTGCTTACGATGGCTGCCAAGACCGAAGACAATCGTCACATCCTCATCTTTCACCCCTGCCTTTCCCAATTCATCCAAGAGGCGGGGAATAATAATCTTTGACGGTACGGGGCGGGTAATATCACTGGTAACAATTACAATCTTCTCTCCGGATCTGACAATTTCAGACAATCTGGGGGTTCCAAAAGGAACAGAAAGGGCACGGGCTACTTCTTCCGCCTCTGATACCGCAGCAGGTGCCGTATTGGGAAGGATATTCCCCAATACATTTTGATCCGGTATGTGAAAAGACACCAGATCCTTATAATATTTAATTTTGAACTCCATAAGATTCTCCTTCCCCTGGAAAACATGCGTTTTTATCATATATCCCTAATTTTAAAATTTATGTAACGACATCATAAGGCCAATCCTTGATACCACCCATATCAAATACCTTTTTATATCCCAATTTAATCAGTTTTTCAGATGCCTGTCTGCTTCTTACACCGCTTCTGCAATACACAAGAATTACGGCATTCTTATCCGGAAGAAGTGCCGGCGGTTCGTTGCCGATGGTTTCATTAGTCAAAAGAACTGCTTCGGAAATATGCCCCGTTTTGTATTCCTCTTCACGACGTACATCGACAACAGTCACACCGCCTTTATCCATCATATTTTTTGCTTCCGCCGCCGGAATCTTCTGATATCCCGCCATACTTTCTCCTCCACAGCCAATAACCCCCAAAAAGAGGAATACACAGATACTGCCTGCCGCTAAAAGTCTTTTCATCATAAACCTCCAGAAGAAAAACAGGTAGTCGTTACCGTTTAAAAAAAGTTCCCAGAAGTCCGCGGACAAGGCTTGCCCCAAGATTTCCGCCCACACTCCTGCCCAGACTTCCGCCTACGCTGCCGCCGATCGATCTTCCCGCCGCACGGCCGATTGTCCCCAGTACGGAATTCCCCACGGATTTTATGGCCCGGTTCTTTGCCGCCGATTCCTTTTCCGCTTCACGAGCCGCTTTCTCATCTGCCTTCGCCTGTTCTTTTGCCAGGCGCGCATCTTCTTTCACCTGCGCCGCTTCTGCCGCTGCCTGTTCCTCTCTTGCCTGTTCCTCCTGCCCTAAACGCATCAGGATCTCATAAGCCGATTCCGGATCATACCCTTCCGCATATTTACTGTAAAAAAGACTTGACTTAACGGACTGCTCCCGCTGCCCGTCCCCAATACTGCCCATACTGCACTGCGGCGGAAGAACAGATACCTTCTGCGCCATGCCCGGGACACCGTCTTCCCCAAGGAAAGAAACAACCGCCTTTCCCGTTCCGAGAGAAGTAAGCGTTTCTTCCGTATCAAATGCAGGATTCGCGCGGAAAGACATAGCCGCCGCTTTGACTGCTTTCTGGTCAGACGGCGTATATGCGTGAAGACCGTGCTGCACTTTATTCCCCAACTGCGCTAAAACACCGTCGGGAATATCTTTCGGATTTTGTGTACAGAAATATACCCCCACTCCTTTGGACCGAATCAGCTTAACCACCTGTTCAATTTTATCCAAAAGCTGTTTGGGCGCTCCATTAAACAGGAGATGGGCCTCATCGAAGAAGAAAACCATCTTGGGTTTCGGCAGATCACCCACCTCGGGAAGTGTTTCAAAGAGTTCGGACAGCATCCAGAGGAGAAAGGCGGAATACATCTTGCCATTATTGATCAGACTTTCACTGTCAAGAATATTGATCATCCCCTTGCCGCCGTCACCTAATGTCAGCCAGTCGGAAATACGGAGAGCCGGTTCACCAAAGAACGCATCGCCGCCGGCTGCTTCAAGAGCCACTACCGCACGGACGATCGTGCTGATAGAGGCCGGACTCATTTTCCCGTATTCTCCTTCAAAAAGCCCACGGTGATCACTCACATAATTCAGGACAGACTTCAAATCTTTCGTGTCGATAAGGAACCACTTACGATCATCAGCAATCTTAAATATTACCGTGAGGATATCACTTTGGAGATCATTTAAATCAAGGATACGGGCAAGAAGCATCGGTCCCATTTCAGAAATGGTGGTACGGAGCTGGATTCCTTTTACACCGTAAATATCCCATAAAGTAACAGGATATCCTTTGTAGGCGAATCCCGCATCCGTCAGATTGAACTTCCCGATGCGTTTCTGCATATCTTCGCTGTCTGTCCCGGGATTCATCATTCCTGCGATATCGCCTTTGACATCCGCCATAAATACAGGGATACCCATATCGCTGAATGTTTCCGCCATGACTTTGAGCGTAACCGTCTTGCCTGTGCCTGTTGCACCGGCAACAAGACCGTGACGGTTCACCATCTTCGGAATGATGCTGATCCGTTCCCCCTGATCATTATTCCCTATCCAAACTTTTCCATCGATATACATAATTCCCTCCTGCATAATATATAACCTTTCTTTGCCTTAAGAATATCAAAAAAATCATGAGACCACAATAAACATAAGGCTCTTCCTTTTTTCTTACTCTCGCTGCCTTTCCTTCTTTTTGATATACTGAATTTAATTGATCAGAAGGAGTATCACATGACTTATAAATATATTCTTTTCGACTTAGACGGCACTATTTCTGCTTCCGGTCCAGGCATTATAAAAGCCATGCAGTACGGGCTTACAGCAGCAGGCATTAATGAAACAGATCCTGCTGCACTTAAATCATTCATCGGTCCGCCGCTGAATGTGCAAATACAAAAAATCTATGGCCTGTCAGAAAAAGATACACTGGCGGTCATTATGAAGTTCCGCGAGCAGTATGATAATAAAGGCATCTTTGATTCCGCCCCCTACGAAGGTATCAATGAACTCTTATCCGCCTTGAAGCAAAGAAACATGATCACCGCCGTCGCTTCCAGCAAACCGTGGCCGCTGGTGCATAAAATACTGAAAGACTTTTCCTTTACCTCTTACTTTGATGTGGTTGTCGGCAGCAATCCTTCCGACGAAATGAAAAACAAGGCAGATTTCGACCAAAAAACACGTATTATCAAAAAGACTTTCATCAAAATGAAGGAAATCGGAATGACACCCGCCCTCGATGAAAAATTCCTTTCCTCCACGATTATGATCGGTGACAAAAACTATGACATCTTTGGCGCAAAAGCAAATAAAATCACATCTGCCGGGGCAGCATGGGGTTACGGCAGCCTGGATGAACTCGCCGATGCCGGGGCGGATTTTATTTTTAAAACGCCTCATGACTTGCAGGACTTTCTGCTCACATGAAAAATCGGAAGGCATATTCTCCAAAGAGGAAAATATGCCTTCCGATTTTTTGCCTTAAAGAAATCACTGTATCCTGGAGCAGCGCTATGGCACATAAGCCCGCGCAGCATGGCCTATGAGCTTGCGCTGGATACCCGTAAGCACATGACCGCGTATTTCCACAATTTTTTCCTGTGGTACAAAAAGATTATTTCCGATTTCCCTGCAGTATTGCCATATAATTTTTATACCCGTCAAAACTTCTGCCTTTACTCTATAAACTCCATTGTCATAAGCCGGTTCCAAAGACAGCCTTCCGCGAAGGGATACAGCTGCCGTATTTTGCATAAACCCGCTTTCCAAAGTAAAAAGACGGATAGCCATAAATACCGCCGATGCCGCCACACCCACATCAAGACCAATCCAGTAAGAAACGGCAGCCATGTCCAGCTGATGATCAAGGAACAGGGCTACAGGGAAACAAGCTCCCCAGTAAGCCGCCAAAAGAAGGATAAAAGGCACTTTAGCATCTTTATATCCACGAAGAATCCCCTGCACCGGCGCAGAGATAGAATCAAAGAACTGAAACCCTGAAGCAAAAATCAGGAACTGCGATGCGATAGCAATAACTGCGGCATCATCAGTATAGACCAGTCCGATCTGCTCCCGGAAAATCGCCGTCAAAAGGACTTCCGCTGCAGAAAATCCCACGGACATAAGAATTCCTGCTTTGGCGTACCGCCTTGCAAGAGCATGATCTTTCGCGCCTGCGGCACGAGCCACTAAAATGGTGAGCGCCATGGAACAGGACAGTGGTACCATGTATGCCATATTCGCAAAATTATCGGCGACCTGATATGCTGCAAGTGTTTCCGTGCCAAACCGCGCCATGAAAATAATAATCGCCCCAAAAAGTCCCATTTCCATGAAAACGGATAGTCCGCTCGGAATCCCCACACTCATATATTCTTTCCAGTCACAAAAACGGCTCTTGCCGGAAGCGAATATTTCCTTTCCCATAAATCTTTCGTCACTATGAATCACATAAAGGAACATCAGCAGTACGAAAAAGTACGTAATTGCCGCCGAAACGCCTGCACCGATACCGCCAAGGCGAGGCAGCCCGCCATGACCATAAATCAGAAAATAATTCAAAACAGCATTGATAGGAAGCGCGGAAAGAAAAAGTTTCATAGAGGTAGCCGTGCTTCCTGCCACATCCGTCAAAGAGCGAAGCGGAATAATAAGAGAAATAAATACCACTGCCACTACCATGGCAAAAATATAATTCTTTGCAATATATTCCACTTCAGCCGTGAGTCCCATGCTGCTGACAACCTCATCAGCAAAAAAGAAATATCCTGCAAAAAACAGCATGCTCAGTGCAAGTGCTATGTATATGCCTGTACGCACCACGAAAGGAATGGATGATTTTTCATTCTTCCCAATTAATTGGGCAATTATAGGCGTCCCTGCCATCAGAAGCCCGATAGCCGCACCTTCAAAAGGAAAGAAGATCCCTGTCCCTACTGAAACCCCGGCCAAATCATCTGCTCCCGCATGGCCTGCCATTGTCGTATTTATAAAATTGATTCCCATGGTGGAAAGCTGCGCTACTAAAATAGGAAATGTGACTGAAAGCAGCTTTTTCATATCACTATATAATCCGGTTTTCATTTTTCTCTCCTTAAATCACCATCAAAAAAGACGCCGAGCGTCTGATTTTGGATTCCTGAAACTGGTGGAACCCTCCATATTGATTTCCTGTACTTCTCTTTTAATACAGGCTTCCTGTCCTATATGTCGGACAAGCATGGTCAATCAAGAAGATTTTCTTTGAAAGTTGACTGCCAATACACCAAAGTGCATCTTTTGCAAGATCAGCCAACCTTTCTGCTTTTAAATAACAAACAGGTCAGCACTGACCCGGCTATGATCAATATATTTCCGCAGTGAAATGATTTCACGCAGACGCTTTTGTAGATATGTCCCTGTAAAGAGCCATATCTTTCTGTCATTCAAAACGACAGCCCGTGTATGTATTTTTACCGTGCCCAACGGTTTTTGGGCTTTCAGCCCCCATCCCCCTGCGCCGATGAACCCTTTGAAGAAAGAAGAGAATCTGGCCACAATTCGTTTGAAATTGAAATTTTCACGAAAAGGCACAAGCAGATTTGCTCCTTCTACAAAGAAAAGCGCCATTAGGCAAAGTTCATACATCATATCTCCCAATTCCATATCCACAGAGGATGCCATACTCTCATCTCCTTCCCTGATAAATTTTTGCAAATATTATTAAAGGTATATTCAATACCCATTCATAGTATATAACTATAACACTTAAAAATCAAGTTTTTACAAGTTATAGGCGATTCTTTACTCGATGAGTCCGCATTTCTGTTAAATGGAAATATCCCTCAAAAATTCTTGTTTCCTAACCATTTCCACTTTATCCCCGCTTCCGGGTAACCCATTTTCCGCATCCCCACTTTATGATATACTGTTTTTGATATATATTTCATAATTCAATTGTTATACTTTATATCGTTGCATATATTGCACTAATAAAAACCGGAGAAAATATGAAACTGAATTTCACCTCACTGCTCTATTTTCAAAGAACTGCAGAAATGCAGCATCTCACAAATGCCGCCGAAAGCCTTCATGTCGCCCAGCCGGCCCTCTCCAGAATGATCAGCGGCATAGAGAAAGAACTGGGTGTCGCACTGTTTGAACGGAAAGGAAGGAATATTAAACTGACACGAGACGGAGAAATTCTTTTGAAGCATGCAAAAAGTTTTCTTGCGGAACTGGATCAGCTTAAAACAGATCTGAATGAATCAAAAAATCTTCAGCAGATGACAGTTACGCTTAATATAGAATCCGCTGCCCAACTGATCCCCGTCTTTCTCATGAAATTTCGTCAGGAACATCCGGAAGCCATTCTGGATATCCGCAATCGTTCTCTGCATCATCTCCATTCTCAAGAAACGGATCTGACCCTTTTTTCAAGCAATGAGCCAATCGACAGTCCCCACACGGTAACGCTTTTCAAGGAAAACCTCATTGTAATCATGCCGAAAGACAGCACTTACGCAAACGGAAGCCGCCTCTCTCTATCGGATCTGGCAACTGCCAAATTCATTGCTCCGCCGAAAGGAATGTGGCTTAGAAAAACAATTGATGATCTTTGCGCTTCTGCAGGATTTGAAGCAAATGTAGTCATGGAAAGCGATAATCCCAATACCGTCCGCGAATTTATCCACGCAGGTCTCGGTATCGCCGTTATCCCGCAGCTCACCTGGTACGCTGCCCGCGGAGAACACATAAAGATGGCATTCCTTACTGACGACAAATGCTATCGTCACCTGAATCTTTCATGGCACACGGATTCTCAATTATCTCTCGTAGCGGTTCTGCTCCAAGAATATATCATTGATAATTTTTGGGAATTTGTTCAAAACGCGGCAAGTTACAACTCTCCCCTTCTTTAAACTTTAATTAGATCGAATTAAATCGACGCTTTTCATCGGGCGTCTTTTTATTTTGATCAAATTATATCACTATAGATATAATTTGATATTATTATTGTTATTAAATGTTCACTTTATTCATTTATTCATCAGGATTATCGGATAAGCTTTTTCTTTATACATATATCCTT